>UEXM01000058.1_pt2 | contig 107064 bp, 94 predicted proteins | sample 1796661 | NCBI WGS metagenome assembly UEXM01 (sample SAMEA4772469, study PRJEB27181) | metagenome | reverse complement strand
TAAATTCTATATGAACAATTTGAATGCAACAATAGGAATTACCCAGATAAAGAGATATAATAAAAACCTAAAAGAGAGAAAAGACAACTATAATCTTTTGTCCATCAAGCGCAAATTACTTAAACACGATTCAGGGTCTTCTTACTATTTTGGAACAACAATCACTGATAATGCTGACGAAATAATTAAGAGAACAAGGTGGGCAAGGAATTATCCTATGTTGCATAAAATGAGTTACTATGATAATGGCACAAGGTTACCAATTTTAGAAAAAGTACATCATAAGATATTAAATATTCCTTTATGGTGCCAAGTAGGAGATATAATATGAAAACTTTCGTCATAGCAGAAGCTGGCGCAAATCATAATCGTATTTTCAATCAAGCACTATCCTTAATCGATGCTGCGAAAGAATCAGGTGCCACCGCAGTTAAATTTCAAACATATTCCTCAGAAACGCTTTATAGTAAAAATACTCCTAATTTCGCAGGCTATGTTAATGTTCCGAAGCTGATTAAGGATATAGAAATACCCAGAGAGTGGCAAAGAGATTTAAAACAATACTGTGATGAAAAGGGAATTGAATTCATGTCAACTCCATTTGATGAAAAAGCTGTAGAACAGCTAGTAGACATAGGAGTAAAGAGACTAAAGATATCAGGCTTCGAGTCTACTGATTTTAGATTTGTGAATATGGTAGCTTCTACCGGCTTACCCTTGATTATATCTTTAGGAATAGGGTTTAAAGACGAATATTTAGATAAAATAATTGAAATTGTTGATAGGCATGACAACGAATTAACCCTTTTACATTGCAATAATGCATACCCCACACCGATGAACGAAATTGCTTTAAGTTCTATAATAGAGTTGGTAAATAACAAAAGGTTTAAGGTTGGGCTGTCAGATCACACAACATCAATACACACTCCGTCTTTCGCAGTTATGCTGGGCGCATCAGTTATTGAAAAGCATTTTACTTTAAGTAAAAGGTTACCCGGCCCAGATCATCCGTTTGCTGTTGAACCAGACCAATTAAAGCAAATGATAGAAATTATAAAGGAAGCTGAAAACGCACTAATTCCAAGAAACAGTTTATACTCTAATTCAGAATTAAATTTCATTAAGGCCCGGCGCTCTGTAGTGGTTAAAAAGAGCATAAAAAAGGGCGATGTTTTTACTTGTGACAACATCACAACCAAAAGGCCATATCTGGATGGCTGTATCTCTGCTTCGTTATATGATTCTGTTGTTGGAAAAGTATCAACAAAGGAATATAATATTGATGATTTCGTTGAAGACGAGTGGGACATAAAATGAAAATTTTGTTTCTAGGTTATGAGCAAAATAAAATTATTGATTTTCTAAAAAAAAATAATGAAGTTGTGATTACAAGCAAAAAAATTAATTCACACTATGTTTCAAATTTTGATTTTATTATAAGCTACGGCTATTCGCACATACTATCTGAAGAGATTATTAATTCGTGTAAGAATGGAATTATAAATTTGCACATATCATATTTACCATACAACCGTGGCTCTCATCCAAATTTTTGGAGCTTTATTGATAATACAAAAAAGGGTGTCTCCGTTCATTTCATGGATAAAGGCATAGACACAGGAGATATATTATTTCAAAAAGAGATTTTTTTTGATAGCTGTGATGATACTTACGAAAAAACATATAATGTGTTGAGAGGTGAAATTGAAAATTTATTTATTGATAAGTGGGAAAATATAATTAGCAACAACTACGACCGTATACGGCAAATCAAAAAAGGGACATTCCATCTTAAAAAAGATATAAAGAAGTACGTTTTAAAGGATGGTTGGAAAACAAAAATAGGAGATGAAGTGAAAAAGAGAAGAACCGATTTAGAAATAATCAATGATGTTGAGAAAGTCAGAACAAAAAACAATGTCAATTGGATGGATATATTGCGGTTAGCATTTAAGCATGCCCCAAGCGATGCGAAAAAATTAATGAAAAAGATAAATTCACATGATACAAAAATATCTGAACTATTGTCTGAGTTATCCGAGGACAGTGCATGAAGTGGGTAAAGGAAATAAATCAAAATTCTGGTAATTTCAAAAATTCTAGCTTTTTGTGTGAAAGAAAAAACTTTATTAAATTACTAAAACATGGCACTCCGTTTTTAAATGGCGCTATCAAACATTTAGGCTTTCAAAATTTTAAAGTAAGCAAGGATGTAGCAATACAAAAATTTGATTTTCTAAATAAATATGAAAATTCAAAAATTTTAATAATTGGTGCCGGACCTTCGACAAATGAAAACTCATATAATATCTCTGACTATGATTTTGTGTGGAGTTGTAATCATTTTTATAAAAATGAAAAAGTGAAAAATATAAAGCTTGATCTCGTTACTTTGGGGAATGAAAATAACTTAAGCGACATTGCACTTTTGGAATATTTAAACAGAAATAACACTATCGTGTCTTTTGAAAACAAATACACAAAAGTGCACGAGATGGCTGATATAAAAAACACATATCAAGATAGAATTTTTTGGGCGCTTACTCGATACCATTCTAGAATAGGCTCCATTCCTAGGTTAGCGTGTATAGCAATTTCATTGGGTGTTGAAGAAATTCATTTTGTCGGGATGGATGGTTATGTACCCATCAAGCAAAGGAATGAATATGACAATAGTGTGTTTGAGCCCTCAAAAGTCCCAATTGGGACTATCGAAGAGACATCAAATGAAATGCAAATAATTTCATTGTATAAGCAACAGTATCTTGCTATGTGGGACTATTTGCTGCATGATATTGGAATAATGGTAAAATTTAAAAATTTGGGGCACAACCATCCCTGTAATTTATCAACAAAGGTTTTGACTGAGAAGCTTGGTGAGAACTATCATGAATACCTATACAACCCTAGGGGCTAAAAGTGAACAAAACAGTCTATGCGCTACAGACAGCCAGAAAAGGAAGTAAAACAGTTAAAAAAAAGAATATCTTGCAAATTAACGGAAAACCACTGTTTCTTCACAATGTTTTATTTTGTAAGGAATCGAAATTCATCAAAGAAGTATTTGTTTCAACTGATGATGAGTACATTATTGAAAATTCAAACAAATTTAAATATAAGATAATAGAAAGACCAGAATATTTAGCCGGAGATGATGCGTGTCACCACAAAACAATCAAGCAAGGTTTGGAGCAAATAGAAAAGGAAACCGGTGAACAGGTAGACATATTAGTGATTGTTTTAGGCAATAGTCTTGGTGCAAATACAACAGATGTGGATAAGGCAATTCAAATTTTACTTGAAGACGATAGCATAGATTCTGTTTCAAGTGTTTCTGAATTCAATATGTTTAATCCTCTTAGGGCATACCAAATAGATGAAAAACGTTTTTTAAAAACTTTTGTTGAGCAAACAACAATAAGGAACAAGACAATGAAAGCAAACATAAATGATAAAAAAGCCGCCGGCGAAATTTATTTTTTTAATGGTTCCTTTTGGGCTTGTAGAAGGGAGGCCATCTTGAGCGATAGCGGTATGCTTCCTTTCCCTTGGGTAGGGAAAAGGAGTCGGGCACTTGTTCAGGATAACCAGATGGAAGTAGATGCTGCGTGGCAATTAAAGGTTATAACAGAATAAGGAGAAGTGATAGTGATTGATTTTGAAAATATTGGAGGAAAGTTCACAGAAATTGTTCAGTCTGAGCAATGGAAAGAGCTTCAAAGCAAGTATAATGCGTGTCATGATATATATGTACTCGGGCATGGCGGTAATATGGGTGTTGCTGATCACACTGCTGTTGACATGACTAGACTCTCAAACGGTACTAAAAATGCAATGTGCCCCGGTAGTTGCGTAGTGGCCACATCTTTGATAAATGATACTAGTTTCGAGCAATGGATGGTGTCTTGGCTACAGCAAAGAACCTCTACAAGAACAAGAACTCAAATGAAAAAGTCTTTAGTATATGGCATATCGTCTTCGGGCAAGTCAATAGATGTCTTAAAAGCTTTGCAATGGGCATCTGACAATGGCATGTTGACATGTTTAATAACCGCAAAACCAATTGAATATAACATAAAAGGACTAACTCAGGTGGTTCTGGGTGTAAATTATTACCACACAGCAGAGTGCTTAACGTTGCTATTGCAATATCAGTTAACTCACGGGTCAGGTCACGCTTGCCCTTCCATTGGTATGAACACCCCGGACGAACTGGAGAAAACAAATTGGAAAGGTGGAAAAATAAGAAAACACAGCTATCCCGATGAAAAAACTAATATTGGTATAGACTTTGATGGAGTTATACATAAAAATTCAAAAGGTTATTATGATGGTACGATATATGATGAACCTATAGACGGATCTTACGAGGCACTTGAACGCATATCAAAGAAATATACAATTGTAATTTATACTTGTAAGGCAAAACCAGATAGAGGCTTGGTAAATGGCAAAACTGGGATAACCTTGGTGTGGGAGTGGCTTAAAAAGCATAATATGGCGAAATTTGTTTCCAAAGTAACAGCAGAAAAACCAAGAGCAGTGTTTTATATTGACGACAAGACATTTCGATTTGTGGATTGGGCATCGTGCTTTAAGCAAATACAAGGACATTTATTATGAAAATAATGCTGGTTGGGCCGACAAATAAAATAGGACAATATAGTGAGGAGTATTTTGTAGAAGCAAAGAATAGGGGATATATATTAATTGCTTGGAGTGGCGCAATAAACCGGTTTATAAATATCAATCTTAGTCCTGATTACTATTCGTTTCTAGATCCATTATCGATAATGCATTCTGGGCAAATGGAGAAATTTGCAAATTGCAAAATAAACAAGGGCACTTCTCTCTTATTAGCTGATTTGTATGAGAATATTTTTACTAATAAAGATAAATGTGAGTTTTATAAAATAGGCCTGACATGTGATAAGGCCAACCGAAAAAGTAAATTTTTGAAGGATAAGTATGAAAAACAAATAAGTAAAAACATTTTTAAAAAAACAATAAAAATCCGACCAGCAGCAATAGATACCAACACTATAAAACAGAAGATAAATTTTTCTAATTCATTTTATATATTATCTGATACTGGAAAAGATACTGACAAATTAACTTCGTTCTTACTTCCGTTAGTGTTTTATTATTTTGATAATATTGAAGAAATAAAATGTTTAGGTTTTGGGGATATGCCAAGAAACAACAAAGCGGTAGGTCGGTACGTAGACAATGGGCAAACCCAACCACCATGGGTATCACATGACCAAGACAAGAGGTTCTTGAAGAACTTTAAAAAGAATATTACTCTTATCGATAAATATATGGTAGACAATGATATCGAGTTAAATTTTGAATATGAGAATGAATACAGCAAAATTGCAAACAAACAAGTAAAAAGCTTAATAGTGGGTGAATAATGTTAATATACGTAGATATTGACGAAACAATATGCAGGTCACCAGAGTCAAGAGACTACTCTTTAGCAGTGCCACTGACGTCAAACATAGCCAAGATAAATGACCTTTACGAGGCTGGAAACACAATTATATACTGGACAGCCAGAGGCACCGGGTCTGGTATTGATTGGCGGGAAACAACAGAAGCTCAGTTTAAAAAATGGGGAGTTAAGTACCACGACTTGAAGTTTGGTAAGCCCATTTATGATTTATTTATCGATGATAAAAACATAAGCACAGATAGATTTTTTGGATAGGAGACTCATGAACTATATTGTAACAGGTGGTTGTGGCTTTGTAGGCAGTAACTTAGTTGACTTATTGGTCGACCAAGGCCATAAGGTTATTATTATCGATGATATGTCGTCCGGTAAGTACTTGCACCCTACCGCTGTGACTCACCACATCGATATACAGAATATCATGTCATTCAAATCAGATATAAAGATAGACGCTATCTTCCACCTCGCAGCAGAAGCAAGAATACAGCCAAGCTTTGAAAGACCTTTGAGGTGGCAACAAGCCAATATAAATGGCACAGCAGCAGTATGTGAGTGGGCTAGAAAGCACAATTGTAAAATAATATACGCAGGCTCTTCGTCATGTTATGGAGGTCGCTTTATGAATCCATACACATTCTCAAAAAAAATATCAGAGGAAATGTGCGAGATGTATTTTAAGGTGTATGGGGTCTCCACTGTTACCGCAAGGTTCTTTAATGTTTATGGTCCACGCAACCCATTAATTGGTGAATACACGCCCATAATAGCCAAATTTGAGCAACTTAAGCGAGAGGGTAAGCCTCTTACCGTGGTTGGCGATGGAGAGCAAAAAAGGGACTTTACGCACGTTTATGACATATGCGAAGGGCTTATCAAGCTATCCGAAAGAAAATGGCACGGCGAAGTATTTAATTTAGGAACCGGCGAGAATTACTCTATAAATGAGTTGGTTGAAATGTTCGAGTGTGAAAAGGTACACCTATCAGCCAGACCGGGCGAGTCTAGAGAAACCAAGGCAGATATTTCTAGGACTACTGAGATGGTTGGCTGGAGACCAAGATATAATTTAAAAGACTACATACAAAGGAAGATACGTGAATTATAAAGAGCAACGGCCATGGGGCGAGTTTGAAAATCTTCTCGATGCTGAATATTGTAAGGTAAAGAGAATAACGGTAAAACCGAAGCAAAGACTAAGCTACCAATATCACCTCAAGAGATCTGAGGTATGGACCGTTGTAAGTGGGACAGGCTTTATTACTATCGACGATAAGTCGTGGAACATAACACAGGGCCAAACAGTGCAAATCCCAGTAGGGGTTAAGCACAGAATTGAAAATAAAACAAAGGATAAGATGATCTTTATCGAGGTTCAGCATGGTAGCTATTTCGGTGAAGATGATATTGTTCGTATAGAAGATGATTATAACAGATAGGAGATACTAATGAATTATAAATTATCAAATCAAGCAGTTGGTGCCGTAATGATGGCACTTCAAAAATCTTTAATGGAGCAAACTGATATTGTTCCTGTCTTAAGAAACTTCAAGGTTCAGGTGGATGATACAGGGGAACTGGTTATCACAAACCCACCAGTTGTAAAGGCGAGTGCTGGTCATAACCAACCAGATGCTAAACAGTCTAAGGTTGTTACTTCTTAATGCCTAGGTATGTGTATAAGTGCGAGACTTGTCGAGGTCATTTCCAAGTAAGGCATGGTATGTCTGAAAGGCAGGAAGGGTGCACAATATGCAGCAGTACGGGCACCCTTGTTAGGGTGCCCCAGATGCCTTTTGTGGTTAACAAAGAAGATAAAGAAGCAAAAGTTGGCTCAACCACAAAAGACTATATTGAACAAAACAGACAAGTTTTAAAAGAAATGAAAGAAGAAGCAAGGAGCACGACATATGACGGTTAACTTTACTTTTTGGCTTATTTTGTGCCTTTCCGTGTCCATAACAGTTAATATTTTAACTGTTTGGTATGTTAGGAGGGTATTAGCTAGGCTATCATATGTAAACGAAAATATAGGCGACCTGAGCGGTTTAATAGGGGCTTACCAAAAACACCTCACCGGTATATTTTCAATAGAACAATATTATGGAGATCAAGATATAAAATTTCTACTTGATCATACAAGGAGTCTCAAGACTATATTAAATGAGTACTCCGAAATATCTAGCTTACTCGAAGCACCTCAAGAAATAGAAGAAGATGAAGAAGAAGGAGAATCCGAAAATGCCACGCCGCCCATCGACAAAGAAAATGTATTTTACGCAGGTACACGAACAAGCAATAATTGATTATTGTAGTTCGTCCTGTAACAAATTGAGAACAGATTTGTATGTTAGATTATTACGCCCTGCGTTTGACCAAATGGTTGATAAGATTGTATTCACTTACAAATTTACTACCTTGCCCAACATTGATGAATTAAGAGATGAATGCAAGGTATGGTTGACGACAATACTTGAAAAGTATGACCCCAACAAAGGCTCGAAAGCCTTTTCTTATTTTAGTGTGATTACTAAGAACTGGTTTATTCATAAGGTAAAGCAGACCTCCAAGAGAGCAAAACGAGAAGTTGATTATGAAGATGCCCTAAAAGAAGTCGATGAGGATAAAATAGTCTGCTATAATGAGTGGGAAAACGAAGAAGAAAACAGAGATTTCTGGCTTAAGTTGTGGCAAGAGATTGATAGTTGGTCGACTGACGACATGAAGGAAAGCGAGAAAAAGGTCTTCGAGGCTGTAAAGATTCTTTTGTCATCTGTTGAGGAGATAGAAATCTTTAATAAAAAGGCAATTTACTTATATTTAAGGGAACTAACTGGCATGAACACCAAGCAAGTGGTTTCCCAATTAAATAAAATAAGAAAAAAATACCGCCTGTTTAAAGAGGACTGGGATAATGGAAAAATTTGAACTACTCTAATTAAAACATGAGCAAAAAAACAAATAATTATATTGATGAAGTGGTTGAGAACATTAGAAAAGACCGTGAGGTCACTGAAGAGTTACTGCAAGATGCAATAAAGTGGCTTTCTAAAGATGAATCTCGACATAGAGAAATCGGCATAGTTATGGCAAAATACGTCGAGACACTACAGCGTTCTAATGAGCAACTTGTAAAAGTTGTTGGCATGATGTCAAAAAATGAGAAAGAGAGCGGGCTATCAAATGAAGAGATGAAAAGCATCTTTGAAATGATTTCAGAGGACGACGAATAATGTCTAACTATAAAAAAAACCACTTTAGTGGTCATGTTAATCCGTTTTTCAGCAACAAAGACCAATATTATGATAGAATGATGAATAATATTAACAATAGTGCTGAAAGTAACCTACTGTCGCCTTTAAAATCTAGAAAAGTGTTTAAAGGAATTATATTAAGCGGTAAACAGTTAGGCAAAATTAGTCCTACAGACAGCGGATATATCATCAATGATGCTGAATTAGTAGACTTCGGTGACGGTGTATCAAGGTGGAAATTTAAATTCACAATCGAGGAAGGACTATACGATACCGATATCGGTATCGCTTTTTCTGCTTTATATGGCCGTAGTCCCCTAGAGTCCGGAATAACAGAAGCAGAAAGAGCATACAGAATAAGCAGAATGCCCTCTATCTATACTGAAGCAGAACACAAACATTATTCAAGTCTGGGTTTTGGCTCGATTATCGATGTGACTCAGAGACATGGCGTCTATTTTCTGTCTTCTCATGGCGGAGAAGTGCAAGTAATTTCAAATACTTCCAGTAACGTTTTCAGAAGCATAAGTACTAACTTTGGAGGAAAAGCCGTTAAAAATATAAAAGCCGGCAAATACGTCCGTGCACGGACGCATTATGATTCCTCAACTATGACACTGGCCTCGTCTAACGACCCTGCTAAAAGAAAATGGTGGCTAGAAATTCTCGAAGTAGTAATTGCTGAAGGTTACCCTTTCGAGGGTAAAGCCTGCAAATCTGGTAAAAAATATTATGATTTCTGTGCTGCTGACGGTGGCAATATTGGTGTTGCCCATTGGGCTGGTGGCTCTATAAAGAGACTTATCAACGAAATGGTGAAAGACTATGGAAAAAAAACAGTCGAGAAGTGGTTTGATGGAAAGACCATCAGATATATTAAGAAACATGTAAAGCGATGCACTATGAATAAAAAAAGATACGGATCTCAGGTAAAGGGCGAGGACGATCCGAGTTTAGTATACACCGACTGCAAAAAAAAATTGGCATGGTATAGCAATGGTGTGAAAAGATTTGTTAGCGAATTTAATGGTGGCGAAGAAAGAAGAGCAAAAATGGTCGAGGTTCAAAGGAGAACATGGTTTTTAAAACATGTTAAAAAAGCGATCACAGAAATGAAGAGGTGCGGCTGGCCAATGAACATGAGAAATGCCGCAATTGCATTGGGTATAATTAATAGTAATGGCCATATTGGCCGTGGCAAGAGTAGATGGTCTGGAGATCCTGAGGCCCTTATGGACAAATATGTATTTACGCACCGTAGCCCAAGGCACGCTGGCGGAAGAATGGCTATCGTGCAAAAGAAATACCCCATAGTTACACCCAGAGTGAGAGCCGATTTCTCACCAATAAAATATTAATAAACAATATGTCGAATTATTTAAAAAATATAATAACCCCAGATTTTTATGATTTCTTAGCTAGCAATAAAGCAGCGTATGGAGATGCAGTATTATCTCAATTAAATGATGCATCCGAAAAGATATCGGCCTCAACAAACGAAGATGAGTGTCTAGCGGTGGTATTAAGTGGGTATGCTGCGGCAATAGCCGCCGGTAGTAGCTACGTTGAGAATGAGGTGGAATTTGTCACTTTTAGTACTGATGGTATTTTAAGACGAAAAATTAAATTTAGATGTATCGAGAGTGAAACATATTCTGAAAATTCTATTGACTTTACTTCACATCTGAAAAGCCCTTTTCAGATGGGCATTACCGAGGCTGAAATGCAATCTAGAATTGCAATACACCCTTCTGCCTACACAATTGCGTCAGACTTTGAAGAACAAACATTAACACACGGAAGTCTAATTATAGTTAGAAAAATTGGTGATAGTTTTTTCATTGTTAATAATATTTCGGCACCAAAGACGCATTTTTCGCCAACTGGTCCCGGATCGAGCACCAGATCTCTGCATGGCGGTGGTAGCAAGGCCGATACAGAGCTTGAAAATAAGTATGGCCTTAAGAGGGCAAAAAAGGTGTATAAAGGAATAGTCCCAGCATACAGGGGCGCCGAATTACTTAATGGCTCTTTGCCAACTGATTTATTACAAGTGCCGGACACCAGATATTGGACAAAGTGGGGGTCTGGTGATGGCTCTGTTTTAAAAGATTACGTAGCGAGCTTTAACGAGATGGCTAGAGCATTTCACTCCCACTTTGGTCATAAGATGCGTTCCTCGGGCATTAGAAGCTTTAGGCAGCAGATAATAAATAGAAAGTCTGGAGTCCGCAAGGGAAAGTGCAAGGATATGTTTGTTCCTTGTACTACTGCTGTCCCGGGGCGATCAAACCACGGCTGGGGACAAGCAGTGGATATTCGCAAGCCACTTAATAAGGAATGTACGGGGGATGCATGTTTTCTTGGGTATGATAAATATCACAAATGGTTGCTTGAGAATGCTTATAAAATTGGTTTTGCTGGAATTAAATGGGCTTGGTTAGGCCAAAAAGGAACAGTTATGAGTACGAAATCACTGAAAGAGCCATGGCACTGGGAACCAATAAACAATAGGGCGTTTTAAAGGATGGGATACAAAAAGAATCATACTCCATATTTTGATTTAGGCATGGATAAATTTGAAAATTATACCAATCGCTTAAACGATAATTTGGAAGAAGCCTTATATTCAAGCACATCCAACCATTGGTATGCTAATGCTTTATCCGGATGGAGTCAAGAATCTGTTGAAAAGGGAAAGTACGACACTACCACAAACCCAGTAGAATTGGTCGATCTTGGTGACGGGATATCAAGATATAAGGTAAGGATACAGATAGTGACAAACGTGTTTGACAATAGATTAGAATCCCCGACAGCCTATTTGCCCCCTATAACTCATGGGATTCTAGAATCAAAAATGGCCCATGTGATATCTAGATACCCTTTTGCATTTACCGAATCAACAGGTCAAAAGCCCATTATTGGTTCGAAACTGTACATAGAAGACCTAGGTGGTACTTATTTTGTAAAGAAAATTATCGCACCAGATGAGAATTTTTATAAACTGATATCTAGTGGGCGAATGGTCACGACTAGGGGTATGTGGAATTCAGGAACGCCAACAGGAGGTACCAACATCACTGTTGATAATTCACTAGATAGCACACTTGAAGCCTTTATCGCAAAAATAAAAGCTTCACCTCACTTTAAAGACTGGACACCTCAATCATTAGCAGGTTTGGTATCTAATGCCTCTAGTGAGACAGGAGGGACGTTTAGGAATACAATTGGCGGTGACCCACCATCTTATTGGCTAAACAAACGTAAAAAGCATGCAGCAGACGGTTCCGAGCCAAATCCGGAAAAATATAACAAAATAACAGAAAAATATAGCAAAGTTGTAGCTAAAGCAGTGAAGGGTTATGGATTTGCGAAGGGAGCTAGATTATATTGTTCTTGGGGATACTGGCAATTGCAGATGTGCACAAAAACTGGTGCCGGGTCTCAATTAGCAACAGAGCTTGGAATAGATTTGTCAACAGAGTCTGGTAAACAAGCATGGGCAAATGAAATTAAAAAAGACGAAGTACAGTTTGCGTTTGTAAGTAAAAAAATTAAAAATCTTGGCTTGCACAAATTGGGTGATGCCAAAAAAGCTGGTACACTAATATGTACAAAATTTGAAAGACCAGCGGGGAGCCAAGCAGCCTACACAGCTAGAAACTCGGAAGGCAAATTAATAAATAAATGCCCCAAAAGAGGAACCTACGCACAGAAAATATATGAAAAATATTTTAAAAAATAAGGAGATACATCATGTCAACTTCAAATGACCCAAAGGTAAGAGACCCAATTGTAGCATCCCAAGACCCAAATGAATTTGGTGGCCTGTATAACCACCATTTAAATGAGGGTCCATTTATACCACAGTATAAGCCGGGCGGAAATGAAATCATAAAACATGGCAATAATAATTCCGCCATTGTAATGGGAAGAGACCGGGACGGAACTGGTATCGATGGCATGGGAGGTCAAGGAGGAACTGGTTGTGGTATGATTGACCTTGTAGTCGGAATGGGAGGCCACGATTACAAAGAGAAAATTAAAAAAAAGCTAGCCAAAGGAGAGATAGTCTCAGTAGCTGATAGAGAAGTGGACCCTAGCTTTATTCATGATACAGCAAGGATATTTTTATCAGAAAAAAGTAATGTTGATTCTTACTTTGGTTTAGCCCAAGGCTCTGAAGTGACTTCAGCCTCTAAATTTAAATCAGCAGCGGGAATTAAGGCAGATCATACAAGAATCATAGGTAGGGAACACGTAAAAATAGTAGCAGGAAAGATGTTACTACAAGACGGTGGCACTTACGGTGAAAAAAACTCCGGCGGCGGTAGGCTAGAATACTCTGGTAAAATTGATTTAATTGCCGGGAACCACACTGGAAACGAGGGTGGCAAACTTTATAATATTTTTGGCTCTGCGGCTGGTAACGTAACAAGCCCAAAACTACAACCAATACCTAAAGGTAATAATTTAAAAGCTGTGATTACACTAATTATGGATGCTATATCAACAATCTCAAATATGGTTGTCAACAATACACGATGGATACAGACCTTAATTAATATTTTTCAGGCACATGTTCACGAATCAAATGTCCCATTTGGGCCAACTACTCCTCCTGTTACTAGTGCTCTTGCTATTTTTCCAACTTGGATAGATTGCTGGAAGAACTGGATGGATGGTTTAATATTAACATTCAATACGGCTGTAAATAGGATAGTTTATTTGACTCCCACTTTCTCGACATACATAAACAGCAGATTTGTGAATACAACTTAAGGATACAATAATGCCCCAAGAAAACAATCAAAATTTAGACACAACGCCCGGACCAGAAACGCCTGAAAGCAATAATAGTTCTAATACTGAAGAGGCCACACAACAATTATCTTCTGATGAACAAGCTGTTATCGAACCTTCTGATATAGGCTTTGATCAAATCCAGAAAGATCAGTGTGCTGAAAAGGACTTTGTTGTTGCTGCTCCGTTTTGTCCAAGTTGCATAATAGATGAAAGCGCAACTCCGGATGATTGGAGAAGTCCAAGTTATGAAGAGGAGGCCTTTTTAGACAAAACTAAATGTGAATATGTAGCTGTTGTCGAAGTAGATTTAGATAAATTAGTTGGTGGGAAAAACGACACCACCAAATTGGGGACTTTTAACGATTTAAGAAAAGAATATTTTATCGATGCTGTATCCGAATACCTAAAAGAAAACCCAGACCAAATTCAAGGTGTTGGATTATTAAAATGGTATTCTGAAGATGAAGATAAAAGACCACCAAAGTCCCAAGAGTTGTGGGAGAAAGCTACAGATAAAGCAAGGGATGAAATTAATCTTAGAGCCCTAGAGTCTGGTAATTATAGGGACACAAAAAATGGTAAAAAGAACAGCAAGTTTACCAAGTTGATTGATTGGGCTAGAGATCCGGACCGCATAAGACTGGGTATTAGAACCATATTAGATGAATTTGGTAAAATGAATAATGATAGAACTGTTTGTGCATTTGGAGGATGCCAATACTCTTTTAAAGATGTAGAGGATAATAAGGAGAATATTAATAATTATCTGATGAAGATGTCAACAGGGCAGAAGTGGATAAATGATAAACTCCAGACTCCAAAGTATTCAATGTTAGCTGGTGGTACTCTCACTGCTTTATTTGGTGCATCTCTCTTCACACCAGCCGCCCCCATAGCCGGCATAGTTTACGGCGCTGTGGCTATGGCCGGTGTAGTTGGAAAAGTGTGGGACATACTATCTATTTCTTATTCAAGCCAAGCGGAGAAAGACGCACTTAGTGATTTTGATAACTATATCACGGGGTTCCTAGGTGCCGACATTAAAAATTCACTAATGAGGTTAAGGGCAACATATGGTACAATAAACGAGTATGCTATGGAATGGCATGCATATGTCCCAGATGATGGGGTTTATTTATTACCAGATTCTAATATATTGAGATACACAGTAAGAATTCCAGCCTTTAATGTTGACATGCTACCAGATGCTGAGAAAGATGGCGAAGAGGATGAAGATCCCTCTGATCAAACTATAACAATTGATAATGAAAACTGGAGAGTTGAATATACTAGGCTGTCAACTGGCTTGACTTTGATGGGTTATGAATATGATATTTTTAGAATTAAAGACGGTGGGTCTATTCAGTTTGATGAAGAGGGCGCTACAAGCTTTGATATGCTTGATTTTAAACCGGTCAAAGGCAGCTTAAAAAACTTCAAAGATCAGTTAGAAAAATTGTTAAATAGAAATAAACTGGCATTCTCCTATCAGAAGGGCAATCCTTTAACATTTTTTAATTACTTTTACCATAAACAAGTAAATAACGTAAGAATAGATTTAAAAGCGATTGAGTTGAACGGCCAACAGGCGTTTCAAATAAAAGATGTGTTCGTTACAATCGAAGCATGCCCAGAAGTCAAATTGACTGAAGAGAATATAGTAAGCCCAATAAGCAAAAACAAAAAAGACGAAGGCTTAATAAAAAAATACCCAGAGGATACTGGTGACGGTGAACCTTCTGACTTAAATATTATTTATAAAAAAGTCAAAGGGCTTAAAAAGTTTATCAAAAAGACTTGCGGAAAAAGAGAAGACTATACAATGTTGAATTTGTTAGCTAAGAAGGATCAAGCATTAATGTCCTTTCAGGCTAAAGAAAAGAAATCTATTGGAGACTGGTCTAAAACATTTATTTTTCCAAAAGTTATAGTTAATGAGGGCATGTCCTTAGGTAGAGAGATGGGCGACAAGACAACACTTCAATGTGTTTTCGAAAATTTCCCTCTTATGTCTGCTGAATCATGGGGCGAAATTTTAAACGATTTGTTTATTGGCACATGGGATGTTTTTAGAGACGAACTAAGAACCAGAATGTGTAGGGACGGTTCCTCGCAAATAGATCCCGGACTACAGAGGTGGTTTGCATCCACTGACCAGCAAGCTGCAATTAATAGAGCGTATGAAGCAGAAAAACAAAGGTTTATAGAGCAAACAAAATTAAATTTGGAAAGCTTGGTAAAAGAAGCAAAAGCAACAGCCGCTAGTTCAAATGCTAAAATATACCAATCTATGGAAGCTGGCTTCACAAAAGGCAGTAACGGTTATTACGAAGAGCAAGCTATTTTACAAAGTGCTGCGTCCAAAGAGTATTTTGATGCTGCTCATCAAGCAAGAGAGCAATCCAAAGCCATTGGTGCAGAACAGGCCGCCCCGGCCCCTAACGCAACACCGTCAGAAATCCAAAAATATAAGGAAGCAAAAGCTGGATGGCGAACAACAAATGAACTAGTGCAAAATCCTGCACCGACGCCGCCCCCTACTGATATTTTGACAGATCCGGACGCTTTAGATGCGTGGAAAAAGCAACAATTAGAATTGGCATTGATGGATTTTACAAATAAAGAGAGCACAAAGGCCTTTGCAGAAACCTTTTCTAAATCTCTAAAAGAACTTGATGCTGGTCATCCCTACAAAAAAGACTTACAGGAGGCTATAAAAGCTGGTATACCCAACTACAATCAAACACTCGGGAAAAAGTTTTATGACATAATCACCGGAAGCAACCCTACAACTGATGGAAAGGATGAGCAAGAAAAATTTATGGATTTTCTTTCTGATATAGGACTCTGTGGTTTGGTATTAGGGCTTAAGCAGGCGATGTCGTGTTTGTTTGGTAAACTTAAATTAGAGGATGTTATAAAAACTATATTTATGAAAGTGGTCGGTGAATTAAACATAGACCAGTTTTTATATTTTGCAACAGATATACTGCCCGTTGACAAGCAGTTAGAAGTACAAGAAAAGGTACAACAAAAAATTGATAATATGTTCAAGGGAATCATAGTACCGGTAGGGCCATCGGGGGTTTTAAGTAGGGATCTGTACGAAACAAATAACCAACCAAGTTCAGAAAATAGTGTTCTTAATTTCACTCATGACAAAGGCTCTAAATTAAAAACAAAATTATCAACAATAATGAACGGCCGTGATTCTAAAAAAATTGCGAAGCTATCAAACATTCTGAATAAAGACGGTAGTCTTAAGACTAAAGAACAATTTCAAAAAGATGAAAATAAAATGCTTGAACTTTCTCGAAGGATGAAAAAGAGAAAAGAAAAGGTTGCCGAAAGACAAGCAAAGCAGCAAAAAACTTTTCCGAAGCAAGGTTCTGTTGGGAAAGAATCTGCCGAAATTATCGGTGTAATATTTAAGGCATATGTTGACACTATAATAGAAACATTTACGAGTAGCGGTCTTTTACAAATGATAAAAGAACTGCCCGTTATAGCAGTAATACCTGACTTTATATTTGATTTCTTTTCTTGTCCAAAGAAATCATTCTTTGACCCTCCCCTAAAGATGCAAAATGTTTTCAATTGGAAGAAACCAAATTTTTGTGATCCGACCAGACCAATTATTGATTGGAACTTTATTGGTAACTTACAAAACCCTTTTATGAATCCGTGGAAATTTTTAAGGGATGCCATAGTATCCGCAATAACCCAACAACTTACTGCTATACTCATTAGGATTGTTGTACAATTTATTATTGAATTGGAGAAACTAATTTGTAAACTTTTAGAGGCCACCGGCAAAACTGCATTAAATGCAATTTCTGGAGGCTTTGCTCAAGATCCACTACTGGATGTATTTAGAGACATATTTTGCGGCGGCAATGCTGATGATGAAAAAGCAAAAGATACAATGGCAGCAGTTCTTGCAACCACCGGTATTGCTAGCAAAGACCAAGCTAGGGATGCTGCCATGAGGGTTGCCGGAGCCATGTCTGGCAATTTTACAAAGCAAGAAATGATGATGGTTATTTTTAAACCTAATCAAAATCCAGAACTACTACAAAGAATTACAAATGCAATTAGAATTAGGGCACCGGAATTAGAGTCATTTTTTAACCCCCCGACTAAAGCAGCAGAATTTATGAGTGCAATTACCAACCTAATACCGAACTCCCAACAGGAACAAATTAGTCAGGCGATTGGCGAAAACCCATTAGGTGATACCCCTCTCTTTGATACTATTTGCTTGACAGACGCAGAATATGATCAGTGGAATAATTTAAGACAAACCAACTTAGAAAATAGAGGTTTATCTCCTGAGGATGCTTCGGATCAAGTTGACAAATATAATAAAAGAGCAGAAGACACACTTATATCAATAATAGACCAGCCGGGAAATATTGAAGATTCAATTATGCAAATGCTTAGGCCGGTTGGCGGAAAGGATGCATTTGGAGATCCTGATACGCCTCCGGGCTGCGATGATGAAGGACGTTCCAGAATTAATGGTATGATAGATGAACCGCAGGAAATAGTGTCGCTTTCTAATGCTGCCCTAGATAGGGCATGGCGAGTTGTCGGTTTAAAATTTGCATCCGATCTTTATGGCAAGAGGCATGGGGTTATTAGTAGGATATTAACTGATACTGCTGGTTTGCCTTTCTCGACACACGGCTTTATGAGAAACTTTTTCTTAACTCGACGCTTTGTTTATGACAGTAAAGAACAAGAAGAAGCAGAGGAGGGGTTTTTCCTTGATCCCTTTGCTCTTTTGCCAAGTATTGGTTATTTCCCAAAGACTGTTTCGCTGCATTTGTTTCAAGAATTGCAAAAACCATTCAATTTTAAGTCAAGAACTTCAACAACAGATATATTAAATAGAAAAAAACTTAGTAGCGAGTACAACCCATTCGGAATAAAGCCACCAATTACTTTTGATGTCTACACAGAAGAAATGGAAAAAGCTGAAGCCTCAATGGATTATTTAATTCCTATAACAAAGGTGACACTACTAGGCTACAAAGATGAAACTGGCGTTGGAAAGAAAAACAAGTTTAAACAAAGTGTTTCTTATAGCTCGCAAGTACTCCTTCCTGAAATTGAAGAGAATTTTAACTATACCATAAGAGTTGTTGATAAGCTGGAGCCGTTTTTAATTACTGGTGATATGAAGACCGGTAGAAACCAAAGATACAGAATGGTTATTAACCAACCAGTAAGCTCAAGAATTGAAGAATACTTGTCTGATTTTGTAGTAGAATATACTAACAAAGACAAAACATACAGACATCAAGCTTTAGAATACGTTTTAGGCAATATCTTAAACAAGTACCTGCCCAATACCAACATTGCTATGAGTAAAGACGTTTATGATAACTTTGTGACTAAGTGCTTGGGCATCTTCAGAGACATATGTCTGGACACTGTCCCTAGAGATGGCCAAATAGAGCCGGTAGAGGTCCAAAAAATTGACGACAAAGGTAAAGCAAAAGAGGGAGAGTATGAAACTGTAACTGTGCCAAATGGCTTCCACTTTGGTTATTTAAATAGCGATTTTACTGAAGATGAGACAACATACGTAGGCCCTGATGGCGAAGAGTACGACTACGATGAAGAAGAACAAATTCTAGGCAGAATGAAAAAGCCAAACCCGAGACTTAAGCTATTAGACCCAAAAAGGTATGGCGGTACATATAACAGTCCTCCATGGTACATTGACGACCCTAAATATTTTGGCTGGATGGGCATGGCAAGAATACTTGCACCAGACATTTCAGGCTGTAAACCAGAACAACAAGATATTTTAAATATCAATGAAGTTATGAAGCATGTGAAAACGGCTAAAAATAAAATAAAATTAAACGAAAAATTCTTCTCTGGTCGTGAAGACTGTTTTTACCACATACCATTTGACAGACTGATAGGTAGAGAATCTAGATCCATGATCGAGGGCTGTATAAAAACAGTCATTAGAGTTAATATTGTGGAACACCTGATCGGCGCATTACCAGTCATGGGCTTCATAGAATACAATGAAAAAAATTATGATTCCTCTTTTGCACAAATGATAGCGAAAAGGGTGCAACAAGATTTAGCAACAACAAATGTTGGAATGTTCCCAAGAAAAATAGAAAAACAAAATTATTGGCTTTCTTTCTTAGAGCAAGCTGTGCAAATGTATTGGAGAATGTGGGAATCTGACGAGCTTGAATACAAAGACGCCAACGGCGAACCAACAATACCAGAACACATAGAAGAGATTTTTGAAGAAATAAGATCTTTACAGCAGCATTATAATTGGAAAGAGGGAATGTGGAGAAACCCAAACCGCTTTCATGGAATTACTAGTGATGCTGGGCTGTTTGGCGATAGGAGTAATAGGAGATTTCTATCTCCCGGCCATTATTATGATTTTGATAAAAAAGAATCAATTGATGTTAATTTGGTTGAGACACCAATTTATGAAATGGAAGGCCCAATACCTATAACTTATGAAGAGTATATGTCAGCCGCTGATAAAGTTTTTTCTGAAGAAGAAGCATTACAGACACTTTATAACAATAAGAATTTAACTGGTGGGGCTTATATGGATGATCCTACCGCCTCTGAATTAGTCGAAGGGGTTAATAGCGAAACAGGCGAACCGCTTGAGGGTGGCTGGCTTAGTCATAGTGACATGGGCTATAGGTATGCAAGATATAATAAAGTACAAACCGGAACCGAAAGAGTAAGAAAACAGAGCCCAATATATGGTATCGATGGCCCTTACCCTGCAACTGAGGATGAATTCAGAAATAGACGGGATGATTCAACTGGTGAAAAACTTCTACCTAGAAACTCTTTAAAAGAAGCAGCCGAATACGGTGGTATATATAATGAGTTTCTTTCTCAAGAAGAAGGCTACAAATATACTAAATATAGGAAAATAATAACTGGATATCGAGATGAAAGAACACAACACGATCCTTTTGACTTTCAAAGGCAATATTCACATTATTGTGCTCTAGCGTACCAAATATATGGTGATTCAATATTATACTCTGATGATAATGTTGAGATGGGAGACAGTATAAAATTTGGCCCCTCGAAATCATCATGGCAGTTTGCGTCATGCATGTGGGCTGTGCGTTCTATGCAAGATGAGTGTATGGTAATATTATCTGAATTAATTAACTTTGAATTGAAACAAATTATCCAAGCTTTCAATAAGAACTTTAAACCGGATATTGTTGATATTAGCAGATATATTCTTAATACAAATTTGTTCATAGACAATAAGCTGAAAAACTTTGGGACCAGAGACTATGAAGAAAGGATGGCTCTCGGATCTATAGGGGATTACGGGGAAGTTAGTGACGTCGTGATCGATTCTACAGTGGAAACTTCTTTTATGCCATCGTCCGAAGGGTCACCAGATCCGGCGATTGATATGGTACTTGAGAATGCGGCCGCTGAAGAATTTGAAGCAGATAAGATTAAATTTAAAATAGAAAAATATATTAGAATAGTTGAAAAGGAAATGAAGGATGGTAAAAAACTACCTGAGCCTTTTAGAAGCAGAGATATAACACTTAAGGGTGTTGTAAATCTTGAACATTTTCAAAATTTTATAAATGGGACTAAAGAGCAATATGGCGAGTATTATTTAAGCGACTTGTTTGGAGACGCCGAGAGGATGCTTGAATTTGATTTTGCGCAAGTTTTTCGAATCCTAGTAGACAAATTTATACAGGACGATAGAAAAGAAAGTATTTTAGGCAAACAAATATACCATGGTCCCATTTCGATATTAGAACAAAACGATGAGCCTGACGCATATTTGAGGTTTATGGATGAATATAAAATAGAGCTAACAGCGATACAAGAACAGGCTTTTATTGATAAGGCCTTAGTAGACGGGGAAAAGTATGGGTCAATTGCCTTGCCCTTGAAAATAGTAAATGAGCCGTGGTTTAATGCGGCCTATATTCAAGAGGTTGGTGATTTTTCTAACAATCCAACACAGAATTCGGAAGGGGTTATACAAGGAACAAGTAATCTCAAGTCGACTCTTAGAGGCACAATAGGTGTTAAGTATGGCATGAGAATTGTAGCTAATCTACCAGCAGGCTCCGGCATACCAGCACCATCGCTTGAAACAATTGGAAAAGCGCAGAGTGCGCTTGAGAAGTGCTTTTATATGAATTTCGTCAATAGCGACGGAACATTAAAAACCGAGGACTATGAAAAATACTTTTCATTACCAATAGCGACTGCTGAAATCGATGTGATCGATCACAAAATTAAAGATTTTAACTATGAGATAGCTGGTGGCGAGTCTGAGTATCCTATGGATGTTGACTGCTTATTAAGAAAGATAGTTGAGTCTGAAGAATATAAATTAATATTTGAACACATTTTAAATCCAAAGTGTGTAACTAGTATGTCCACAATTCTTAGTTCTATTTCTTTTGAAAGCGGAATAGGATATAAAGATGGTTGGGAAAGAGTAAAAGAGACTGAAGATAGCGAGGGAGAACAACAAGACTCAACTGTAGAGTTTGATCAAGATATTTGGGATGGAAAAAGGTTTGAAGATACTAAGATGCTAGTTAGGAAGATATTCTCCGGCTTTTACCTCTCAGATGATTTTGAAAGCCCTGATGTTGAGATATTTGATTTCGCTGCTATCATTCAAGCAGCTTTTGGTTCTATCACTGGTTGGCTGAAAAAACAAGGAGCAGGCATTAGTTTTTCGTGGCGTAAAAATTACCAAGATAGCCCTTTTGATGCAAACGGAGAAGAATGTAAGAGTGAATATGAAAAATTATTAGAATAACAAGTATTTATTATGGTAAACAAATATGATACATACACCCAAATTTCCATTAACATTAGGCGCCACAACATTATTCTCCGAAGCAGAAAGCACAAAACAGGTTGTTTTGTTTCATCTGAGGAATTTAATTTTGACAAATCCGGGCGAAAAAATATCAGACCCAGAATACGGTGTCGGTGTTAGGGCTTATCTTTTCGAGAATATAACAAGGGGCTTGCTAAATAATATTGCAAAAGATATTAATATTGCAATTCAAAAATACTTAGGCTATATAGACGTTAAAGAAATCACAGTAACTTCTCCACCTGATTCGAACTATGTATCGATAAAAATATCTTTTGAAATTCCGAGTATAGACATATCGGAGGAATTATTACTTGAGGTTAGTAATACTTAATTGAGGTAAAAAAATGTCAAAAAAGCCAATTATAAAATATACGAATACTGATTTCGATTCTATTAAGCAAGCACTAGTTGAGCATGCCAAAAGGTACTATCCGGATAGATATAGCGATTTTAACAATTCCTCTTTCGGTTCGATGCTATTTGATATGATATCTTATGTGGGCGACACATTGTCGTTTTATATTGATTATCAGGTTAATGAAAGCTTTCTAGAAACCGCTCTAGAGTATACGAACATAAGAAGAATAGCAACTCAAATGGGATATAACTTTTATGGAAAAGCAGCAGCATTTGGAACAGTAGATGTTTTTGTCTTGGTACCTTCTTTAAGTGGTGATTTAGGCCCGAACACTGCATTAATACCGGTTCTTAAGAAGGGTACCCTGCTACAGTCATCAAATGGCGCCAGCTATACACTAACAGAGGATATTGATTTCAATGGTCTGGACACAGTCGATGTTGTTTCAGCAAAGTTTTCAGACACCGGTGCCACAACTGAATATGCACTAAGGGCGAGCGGGCAAGTTAAATCTGGTGGTAGCTACTTTGAAGAAATAGAAGTTGGCGCACAAGAGCTTTTCAAAAGAGTGAGGGTTGGGCCAAATGGAATTAGTGAAATTATAAGCGTCTTCGACGCAGAAGGGCATCGGTATTTTCAAGTTAATCACTTATCACAAGAAATTGTTTACATTGAAACAACAAACCCTAGTGCAAAATCTGATGGCGTTCGTTCCATTTTAAAGCCACAAGTTGCTTCAAGAAGATTTGTTGTAGAGCAAGATAGCACTGGTACATATTTACAATTTGGTAGTGGAGCGGAGAACGAATTTGAAAATGATGGAATTATAGACCCCTCCACAGTTATGCTTAACATGAATGGTAAAAACTATATAACTGATGATGGCTTTGACCCTAACAAATTAATAACAACAGATAAAATGGGAATAAGCCCAGAAAATACAACCTTATTTGTAGAGTATGCCTCTAATGACACGCTGGATGTCAGTGTTGGGGTTGGGGGACTTAATGCCATTACAAGCGCTGAGGTCGACTTCCCCAACGATGAAGACCGCCTCTACGCAACCCAATATTCACTAATCATATCCTCATTAGAGCCTTATAACACTGAGGAAATAGTATATGATTCAAGTTTACCAACAATCGATGAAATTAAATATCGCTCTTATGCTATTAACTCTTCTCAAAACAGAATTGTAACAAAGCAAGATTATGAAGCATATATATACCAAATGCCTCCAACGTTTGGAATAGTCAAGAGAGCATGCGTATATAATGATCCAAGTGGCACAAACAAAAGATTGGCAGTCTATGTTATCGGTCAAGCGAAAAGTGGCGCTTTGGTGAATCTGCCCTCTGCTGCCAAGAATAATATTAAATCTTGGTTAAATAAAAATAAAATGATTTCTGATGTGATTGACATAAAAGATCCGGTAGTAATTAATGTAGGTTTCGATTATAAGATAGTAGTCGACAGTAGGTTCAGCAGGACTGAGGTTTTAGCTAGAGTACAAGAAAAACTAGAATTGAAATTTACTGAAAAGATGTATATTGGGGAACCGCTTTATTTGACTGAAATTTACAACATGATTAATAAAACAAGAGGTGTTATTGACACTGTGAAAGTAAAGGCCAAGATGAAGAGTAGTAGTGGATATGCAGATAGAATTGTTGAGGTTATTGAGATATTGTCAAAAGATGGAACATACCTTAATACTCCTAAGAATTGTATTTTAGAAATAAAATATCCAAGCTTGGATATTAAAGGAATAGTGGTTTAATGTCTATAAAAAAATATTTTGCAACAAAAGATAATTGTATCAACAACAAGTTTAAAGATTCAAGCCTCTCAGTGAGAAATACTGGCTCTAACATAGGAGCAGCAGATATCCTTGAGGTGTACAGTTATTATAATAGAAATTCATTAGGAAGTGCTGAAATTGGAAGAACGCTGATTGAATTCCCAGTATCTCAAATATCAGCAGACCGCACAGCAGGCTTAATTCCTGCTTCTGGTAGTGTAACTTTCAAATTTAAACTTCATAATGCTAGGCATTTTTATTCCTTACCATATGGGTATGATATGGAGGTTGCGGCACTATCAGCTTCTTGGGAAGAGGGTATTGGCATAGACGCTTTGAATTATGCAGATCTAACAAGAGATGTATCCGGAAGCAACTGGATGAATGCAAATAATAGTTCTGCCTCTGCTACTGCGGCAATAAAGATTGTTAATGGAACACGCAATGGCGTCGGCGGCTTAGACGACGGCTCTCCACCGGCGTTCACCTTAACGTCTACTGATGGCACTGAAAGAACTTATCAATTTCAGTATGGTGGCTCTTATGCTAATGGCGCATCTGCGGGTGGCACCACTGTTCGATGGTATGGCACCGGAGAAACTGCAACGACTCAAGGTGGATACGCAACATTGCTAAAGACCGCCATAGAAGGGTCTGCTGGGCACAATGGCAAATTAACCGTTACTTTAAGTACTGATACTAATGCAAATGATACTTTGACAATAACACAGAATGAGGCTGGCTATGGAGGGAATACAACAATTCCTGCAATAACAAATGGAAATACATCAGATGTAACCATTAATGGCGGAATTGTAAAAACTAGTTTTGATGGCGGCGCCGGTCAATGGACAAGGCCGGGCGGTGATTTCTATTCAGATTCCTCTTCATCATTTACTCAAAGGATAGCAGATGGAACAGAGGACTTAGATGTTGATATAACACCGTTGGTGGAGCAGTGGATTGGCAGTATAGCAGGAGGCTCAGCAGGCGGCAACAAAAACAACTATGGACTGGTTGTAAAATTGCATGGTGACCATGAACCTTATTTTGACACTGCCACTGGCAAAGATGAAGTGGACTCCGCTGATGCCAAAACAGGAGTGCTGTTGAATGCAACAGGTAGCAAGAAATCTTATTTTACAAAAATGTTTTTTGCTAGAGGGACCGAGCATTACTATAAAAGACCAACAATTGAGGCACAATTTGATAATTCAACAAAGGACGACAGAAACCGATTCTACATTAGCAGTTCAGTAAAAGAAAGCTTTTCAGATAATTTCAGTCGGTTATATTTTTACAATTCACACAACGGTCGGCTGGTTGATATAAAGGGTGCATCCAACCAATATCCAACTATATCACTTTATTATTCCTCAGGCTCAGTACCGGAGGGTTCTAAACGTGGCTTTTTGGTTGGCCCCGCAGACTCTGATGCTGTAACCAGCAAACAGGCGTCGAGGCACTCAAAGGGAATATATTATGTCGACATCGCTGTAACTGGTGGTGTTGTAAATTCAACATACCCTTATTTGGTTGATGTATGGTCTTATGGTAACGAAGAGTTGTTAACCGGTTCAGCAATTACGCCAATAAAGACCACCTTTGCTCACCTAGGAGTAAACGAGAATTATGTGGTGTCAATGCCTAATTTGCTGCCTGAATACCGAAATGATCAAAAAGCAAGACTGAGATTATATACGAGAAAGAAAAAGTGGTCTCCCAATATTTATTCAGTAGCAAAATCAAAACCAGAGAGCCATGTTATTGTGAGTGGCTCATACAGGGTTTTAAGGGCTGTTGACGATTATGAAGTCCAGACACATGGAACTGGGTCTGTCAAATACTCCGAAATGTCGTATGATGGCGATGGTAATTACTTTGAATTGGATATGGGCAATTATGAGTCAGGATACCAATATATTATCAAATTTGCTTTTTATGATGAGTACACAGAGAAGTACCAAGAACAGCCATACAATTTTAAATTTAGAGTAGTGGAATAACATGAGTAGCATTAAAGATCTCTTTGACATAAGAATAAAAACTTTTCAAAAACAACACGACACCCTACAAAGTGCAAGCCTTGGGGCTGAATCTGCGGATTATGTTATTGAGAAGCAAAAGCAAAAAGAGATGTATGTTCCTCCAATTGATTTTTCTACCGCATCCAATTTTGCAAAATATGGTTCCGCTGAATTATATTACGATTTTGGTTTTAAGAGAATTTATAATCACTACCCATATGATGGGACACTGGCAGAAAAAATAAAATTTGAAACAGAGTCTACGCATCTAGATAGGTATATTTTTGACAACTTATACCCTAGGACAAATGGGTATATAAATTTGGGGTATCAAGGCTACGACGGCTCTAAGCATGCTTCTGGGTATAATGATGCTAGCACAAAGGAATATGTTTTCGTATTTGGCTCGATACATACTGCTTCTGGTGGAATGACTGGCAAGCCAATTCAAAGTGTATTTGATAAATCGAACATTTATGATGTAAGCAACGGTGCTAAGAAGGGCGATAGCTTGGAATTCAAACCCGTTTCCGGTAGCACTGTTGAATTCTGGCTAAAGAAAGATGCCTTTCATGCGTTGGCTGATGAAGAAGTCGTGTTTGATTTCTGGAATCAAGAAGCAGAGGGCGATGCCGGGTACGGTCGAATGTTGCTTACCGTATCCTCATCTCAGAAATTCAACCTATCTTGGTTCTCTGGCTCGGCTGCTGCTAGTGCTTCAATATCACCAACTATGACGATATCAGATGGAAAATGGCACCATTACGCTGTTACGTTCCAAAACAAAAACAGCAAAACAAAAATAGGTTTTTATCAAGACGGAACTTTACAAAAAAGAACAGAAAACGCTACCACAATTAATGAAGTAAAGGGTGTATCTAAGGGCCTTAGTGCTACCATAGGCGCACTTAATACTGCTCCCTCTGGGGTCGTAGGCCTTGTACGTGGGGATGGTAAATTTTCGGGCTCTATGGACGAATTTAGATATTGGAAAAAAGCTAGAAATGCACAAGAAATAGGTCTAGACTGGTTCTCTCAAGTCGGCGGTGGTACAAACGACCATGATGCTAATAAAGAATTGGGCTTGTATTTCAAATTTAATGAGGGTATAACCGGAACAAATCAGGATGCTACAATTCTTGATTATTCGGGACGTATAGCAAATGGAACATGGACAGGGTATGTCACTGGAGCGAGAAACACAGGCTCTGCGCTGGTTTCATCTGGTATTGCAAAAAGAGAGTTTAAAGACCCCATAATGTATTCGTATCACCCTGATGTAACAACCCAGCAGGCATTTTATAAAGCCACCGGTAGCCTTCAGGATTATGATAACACCAGTCTATTTTACAATTTATTACCTTCTTGGATCTCAGAGCAAGACGAGTTGCTTGGGAGCGACTTAAAACACCTGTCACAAATTTTAGCTAGCTATTTTGACACTGCGTTCGCTCAAATTACTTCAATGCTGAAGATTCGTGAAAAGACATATAAGACTGGCTCTCTTGGTCCCAACGTTGTTATAAATGATGTTTTACGTGACAGGGGCTTTGTCATGCCAAACATGTTTATGGATGCTGATATTATTGAGAACTTTCGAGGAAAGGACAGGAATGAAATTTATGAAGGTGACATCGAGAAAGTAAAGAACGTAATATATCAAAATATCTATAATAACTTGAATTATATTTTAAAGTCGAAGGGTACTGAGAAATCATATCGCAATTTATTTAGATGTGCTGGCTTTGATACAGAATTGGTCAAAGTAAATATGTATTGCGACAACTCCACTTTACTGGTGGAGGATAGGTATGAATTTAAATCAGTAGTAAAGCCGGTTGTAAAATTCAATGCTGAAAACAATATGTCTGCAACTGTGTATCAAGCAACCGCATCATCTGGGTTTACATACATAAACGGGTCCGAGGGAGATACAGAGCAATATACTTCCCTGACAATGGAGACAGACTTGGTGCTACCAAGAAAGTTAAGACCAGATGAGCGTGGATATTTTTATACAGAGTTCTTGACCAGTTCAATCGCTGGCTTTCACCGTGCCTTAAAAACAGACAGTAACAATTATGCGTGGCACAACAGTGATGCAAATCTAAGCATGTTTGTAGTTAGAGACACAGCAGAAAGTAAGCATGCTCGTTTTATTTTGTCTGGTAACGTCGACGGTACATCTATATTTTTAACTTCATCTTTATACCGACATACCTACGAAAATCAAAAGTGGCTATTAGCCGCTAGAGTGAAACATGAATCATACCCGTATGCTGGCGTTGTAGCTCCTGATGCACATACCAAAAATTATATTGTTGAGTTTTATGGCATTAATACTAATGGCTCTTATATTGATAATGGTCCGTTTGCTGTTACCGCTAGCGTTAGTAATGCTGTTGGTAAAAAACTTTTATCCAGAGCAAAAAGAATATATGCTGGTGCACATAGGACTAATTTTACTGGTTCAATTTTACACAAGAGTGACATTCACCTTTCGCAAGTTAGATACTGGCAGAGCTATATCGACGATGAAACTCTTAAACAACATGCCTTTGATTCAACAAACTATGGCTCCAAGCATTCCCTACAAACAGATAGTTTGTTTGCAGTTGATAACGTGCAAGTGCCCCGTGGTGAAACATTAGCATTACATTGGGATTTCGGAACAGTAACGACTAGTGACGCTTCTGGTATGCTTTCTTTCTCCGATAGATCATCAGGTTCAGTTACTACCTCTAATAGATACCAATACATGGGTAGTATCATTAATGTTAAACACGATGGTGCAGGACAATTCTTCCCTGTATCTTCAAAAGATGCTGTGGATAAAGCGACTATATATTCTGCAAAAAGAAAACCAGCAGAAATGGCATACTCGTCCGATGGTGTTAAGATTGTTGGAAAAGATCAAGAAGCATTCTTCCAAGATGACGATAGAAATGATATATATTTCTCATTTGAGAAAAGCCCATACGGTGCAATATCTGATGAAATGGTAAACTTTTTTGCAACAGTTAAGGACTTTAGTAATTTTGTCGGCTTACCTGTAAATCGATTTAGGGACTCATATAAACAAGCAGATTATATGAAGCAATTGTTTTTTGAAAGAGTATCAAATACACCAGATCCAGAAAGATACTTTGGGTATTTTAAGTGGATTGACGAGAGTATTTCATATGCTATCGAACAATTGTTACCAGCATCGACGAGAACTGGCGACACTATAAAAAATATTGTAGAAAGCCATGCTTTGGAAAGAAACAAATTTAGAGAAAAATTCCCGTTTACAGCGGAACGTGTACAAGAAATTAGTGGCACCCTGATAGGTGCCGAAGGTTCTCTAGTCAACTGGTCAATCTCGCATGCCCCACAGCCGCAGTCTCCCATACCGAATGATATTCATTGTATTTGGCAAAAAACTAGAAGAAAGTTTAGCGAACCAGAGCCGCAACCTTCTCCTATTGTTGCGCCCGGTGTTGACACAATAAGGCGCATTATCAATGATCGAAACATCAATAAGGGCCCAAAACTTTTTGATCTTCGAGGCGGAAGCTCGTATGCTGGGTCGACTTATGCTGTTAGAAATACAAATAGACCATACCATTTTGACGCAGTGTTAAAAAATACAATACATTCAGGGATTAATTATTTTACTGCAAAGCGAAGGGACTTTGTACACGAGACCGTCCACCCGCACGGACCAGTGAGTAGCTACGGAATACCAGTCAACGTTATGGTTGTCGGTATAGGCGAAGGGCAAGGGCTTGTAAATCAAACTAAGTGTGATGATGCTGATGACCCAAGAGTCAAAATAAAATATGATTTTCATGCGTTCTTGGGAGAGGGCACCCAAGGAACAACTGCTCTATCACCGTTATCAACACAGAATGATTACAGCCACCAAGTAAAAGGCATAATGGCCTTTCCACTGAACTTCGTTTCTAAATCTGTTACTGGTGGCTATGCGAGAGAGGTAAACCAAAAATATAAAAATAAGTTAGAAATTACCAATCTACATTCAGACACTATTGATATCACAAACGACATACCAATGCAGGGCCCGTTCACAGAAACACATGTAGGAGGACACCAGTCTAGGCATGTGTCTATTAATAAGTTTGATACAAGCTTGAGGGATGACGAAACTGGCTTGGCACCAACAAACAATATTGATAACTTATATACGAGACCTGAAGCATGGAGGATATTAATTGGTGAGCACTCATCATCAACCCATCAGGATGGCGCACTAGGCTTCGTCCCTGCGGATTATGGTGTAACTATAAATGTGCCTGTTAGTGATCCAAGGTATGGTCGATACCCAGATATAGCTAAGAAGAAGGCAACTTTTTTCAGAGAAGAGAAGGCGAAAAGACCAGTAAATATTAGAAACATTAAGCATAAAACAGATGGCTCTGTTGTAGGTAATTACAAAAAAGCATATGAATATTTCTTATTTGTGGGTCGCCAAGAAAGTAAGTTCTACTACAGAGATAACTCCGAAGCCAGTTTATATTTACCAGAGCCAATAAAAACTGACTTGCCTCATACGACGCATGTTATGAGTCTTATCTCAAGAACACCGTCATCTGCTGGTAATGTATTTGGCTTTCATTTAAACAGCATGCAACCGGACAACAACGTTCTTATTGCTGGTACATCTGGGACCCCTGCTCGTGGTACGTTTACTGTTAGCGGTTCAAGTATTCCGGGCACATTAGCATCGGGCTCTTTTGTTGTGACTGGTGCATCTGTAGCAGGAGCAGCGGCATCGGGTTCATTTTCAGTATATCGTCCACCCATATATAATGTTGCAACAGGACAATTTACTGTTAAGTCAAAAGATTTCGTTGTCAATACCAACGAATTGCGAATCGCTTCTCCGGGTGCTAGCGATGATTTTCAAATAAACGCAGCGGCTTCCGGACATCAGGTGTCAACTGGTTCAGTGCCGGGAACCCCAGCGAATATTACTTCATTTTATACTAATTTGCAAACAAGTATCCGGAGCAATACAATATATGTAAGCACGGATTACGCAGAGACTGCACCAACATATGGAAAGGGTGTCTATTCAGAGGCTAAAAATACTACAAATATCATGGCTGGTATTTATGCATCTGACCACTGGGGCAAGCAAGGCGCTTGGAGCACATCCTTCTGGATTCACGCTAGTAGCTCTGTTTCGCAAACTAACACATTATTATATTGTGAAAAGACCGGAGACACTTCCGACAATGGAACGGCGTTTGGTCATGTTAGAAGAATAACATATAATAGTACTGATAACAAGATTCAGTATGAGCGCCTGTACAGTGGCTCAGGCCCCTCTCCCCAAGTAACTATCGTTACTTGGAGTGCTTCGCTTGATTCGCCGCTACAGTTGGATAACTGGACACATGTTGCAATAAGGCAGCCAGCTTTAACGGGAACGTCGGGAACGAATGCAGTACCAGATGTTAGAATCCAAATTAACGGAGAAGAAGAATTAGACCCAACACCATCTTCAAACGGGGACTTTAGTGATATATATGATATACCAGCATCTAATTTAAGATACGGCTTGTTCTCTGATGGTACTGTGAATTCATTTTATGGTGGGGTTGACGAATTCGCACTCTGGAATGTCAATCTAAAAACGGAAGACCCAGATGTTTTATATAATAATAAATTGTATGCAGCAAGAAGCGCAGTATCTTCATCAAACCTAAAATTGTGGTTAAGGTGCGGTGACACATGGACATCCGGCGATACAAGTGAGGATGTTGACGATTCGAAAACGTTTAACTCTAATGACATCCTTAAGGATCAAACCTCAGACGCCCAACATGCCACTGCTTCAATGTCGTCTCTCGGGGATATATATTTAACCAACTCAATATATGAAACACAAGGCTCCGCTTTGTTTACTGTTAAAGGCAATGCTTTAGGAACAGGTTCGGCCTATGAGGGTACTATCTCCAACGTTGCCGGTGCTTCATTCACTATAGTAGATGGCACGATCAGTTCATCGGTTAACACCACAAACGCAGCGGCCGACGGACACACTATTACCGTTGGCGGTACGACATTCGAACTGGACATGTCAGGCTCAGGCACAAGCGGAGGAAACACTTCTGTTGCTTTCACAAATAATCAATCTGCGTCAACATTCTGGAATACCTTACGAACATCAATTATCAGCAACACTGTGTATGACACAATTACTTATGACGTTGCTGCTGCTGATGCTCATGCAACTTTCCATATCACGTCGAGTACTACGGGTGCATCATTGAATGGAGATATCACCACCTCTGGTGCGTCTTTCTTCTCGGTAACACAGACTGCTGGCGGAATAACTCAAGCTGGTGTAGTCGATAATGATACTTTAACAATCGGTCTATCACCAACAAAAGTGTTCAGACTACAGAGTGACGGAGGGTCAAGTGCTGATAATGATGTTACTTGTGGCTTCGGAATTTCAAACGTAACTTTCTGGAATAACTTATCTGCCTCAATAAAAACTGCAACTGGTTTTTCTGCGGTCACCTATACTGATAATAGCAACGGGACTGCTACTTTTCATATAACTGCAAGTGCCGTTGGTACTGCTAGTAATGCGACACTATCGGAAGCAGGAAGTTCTTTTACTAGTTTAAACAATCTGGCCGGAGGCACAAACGACACAGACAGGGCAATCGACGGCCACAGTGTTGTAATTGGCGGTGTTACTTTCGAGCTAGATAAAAACTCCTCTGTTACTGATACAAGTACCCTTAAGGGTATTGACTTTAGTACTTCGATATCATCAACCAATTTCTGGAATTCATTATCACAGTCTATCAAGGACAATACAGTATACGATACAATTGGGGTTGTTAACTCGGATGCAACTCAGGCAACTTTCCATTTAACATCAAGCACAACCGGCTCGGCTTTGAACGTAAATATTACTAAAACTGGTGCTTCTTTCTATAGTTTGAGTGGAATGGCTCATGGTTCCGACCCAGTACCAGCCGTCTATACAAGCGATACTGTTTTGGCAATTCCCGGCCGCAATAAAGACGGGGATAATACCCGAAGCAGCGAGACTGTTGTTGTGTCTCGCTTTGCTGCTCCCGGTGGTATAGAAATTGATAGTCCGGCGTACTTAGATGTTCACTTTAGAGAACGTTCCGTCCACAATGCTATGCCATATAGAAATTTGACAGTTAGAGGACGAAGCAGTGGAGAGGCCACAACAATAAGGATGAATACTCATTTAGATACAAGAGATGGCCTCAGGACGCTATTAGCAAGACGATCTGGTAAATTCGGAATTGATTCAGTGCACGGAGCGGTTTCAAGTACTAATTATAATACATCTGGTGCTTATCATAAGCAACACAGAAATACATCAAGAAGATATTTTTACAGCGGATCATCAGTGGTATTAGGAACTCGTTTTGACAATGCATCAGTGGCATCAACATTACCAAGAAGCGAATTTCAGTATAGTTGGATAAACTCATCTGTTAGTGGCTCTACCAACTGGCTTCAAAGTCAAAATATCACTGGATATGCACCTATCAACGGCACCATAGTAGACAGGTCAGGTGGCAATTTTACAGAAGTTGAAGCTATAACGTTTCCTTCTGCATCAGAAATATTTGGAGTATAAAATGGCTAATTATTATATAGACTTCGTTGGTCTGAACACATACATTTATGAACCTGCCGGCGGTGAGGTTGCTGAAATAAACGAAGAGCTAACAAATGGAGACACAGTATATGCCCGCTCCGGCTACATTGGAATATACGAGTCTGGTGGTAATTCTGATATCGAAAAGGTTTTAGAAAAATACAAGAATAACGCATTTAGTACAGCCACTTCATTGAGTATTGCTACTCCAACGCTTTTTACTGCTTTAATGCTAAGAAGAAACGGCCCCCACGGGTGGCCCGCATTTAAAGCAGCAAGAATAGGACAGAACCCTCTTACAAGAAATCAAAAGAAAAATAACGTACTTTCCGTACTCAGCGATCCGGTTCCAATTACTAGAGTTATAGACGGCAAGCAAAGTACAATAATGCCAAAAAGGGGCACTGTTGCACTATATGATGAACCAAGCGTGGTGGCAAGGCACCACCCTCTTTTGCATGCGTTTGGGTTTGTCTTGGACGAAGAGCCAAGTTATGGCACTAGGACTTCTAGAATGAAACGTCTAAGAATAAAACACTCATTTGATAATAGAACTTATAATTTCACAAATAAAGAAATTAACAAAACCTTAAGAATACCTGATAGCGATTTAGAAAAACTATCTGATGAGAGTGCCATGGCTCCGTTATCTTTAGAAGATTACATTGGATTGTCTGGTATGTATTTGGATGGAGCACTTGATGATCCGGAAAATCCTATTGATGAATTTTTAAGAATGAGGTATAAGAGTACAATCTACCCACCAGAAAGGTTTACGTTTAAAAAAGAAAACAGACAAAGAACAACATTTAGTTTCCCATGGAGGGACAGTTTATCAAACAGACAACAAGAAAGCAAAACAGATGGCTTTACTAGTTTTAATCTTACCTTTGACGAAGGAACCGCAGGCGATACTGCTCGTTTAAGCAGTAGTATTTGGCCTCTTGATGTCGACCCTAATTGGCTAACCGATCAACTGGTTGATGATTCAATGATCCACAGGATGGGGGTAAGTCACTCTGGTTCAGGTTATACGCCCACCCCAGTCGGCACGTCTTGTACAAATTACACAACTACATCGTCTTATGGTATACTTTGGAATCACTACGCCCAAGCCAGCAAGGATTTGCATGTTGAAACAGAAGTAAGAGTCACAAGAACAGGCAAGCGGGTGAATAATATTAATGAACGACTCAGACCAGCCCCGTATTACTCTAGAAGACACTTGTATGGATACAAAGAGTCAGTAACGTCCCCAACGGGTCTATTGGGAATTAGAGCCGGTGAGAATATGAATTCAAATGCTGCTAAACACCTGCTTTCCGGTGAGGCTTATTGGGATGCTCCCTCGCAAACAAACTCATCGCCATTTTATGATTCTTATGACGAGTATGCAAAAGATATAAGATTAGTTGGAAAAAATTATTCTATCATCCCGGAATTTAGGATTAGTGATTTTGTTGAACACTATCAATCCAAGTCAGTCGATGTGCCTTTAAATAATTTTTTGTCTATAAATGGCGCACCCTCAGAGTATTCTGATAGCTCGACTAAAAAGTTTTATGATGTTTATGCGACAACTGACCTTATGAATAGTTTCAGCTTTTTGCTTGAAGACCATGAGGACTTTGCAAAACCAACAAGGTTAACTATTACTTGTAATGCTATTTCAAAGTTTCTCCCATACGACGGCTTCTACCCAGTCCAACGAACTGTAAAGATGGCAGAGCAGTTCTATGATTCCTATAAAGACTATTTTGCTTTTGGGTCTGCCTCTGCTGGTCTTTCATCTTTTTTTGGCAGAAGTGGCAATACGATAACTAATTTTCTGTCAGCTTCGGCGCAAGCTCTCATCGAGCCTCTCTTTGCTCCCGGGACTTTGTATAATTCTATTAAAAGTGGTGTTGCATGTGACTGGCCCACAGTCATACACACTGGTAGTTCTACACTTAGTATACTTGACGGTTACACCCGAGGGCTGGGAAAAAGCAGTTTTGATAGGAGAATACCGTTTGAAGCACTTGTCGAGCCACAAAAATATTTAGCGAACATCCCACTTAGCACCGTGGAGATGATTAACAGCAGCAGTTGGTCGTCAACATCTAGTTGGGATGGCAACGGTGACAACCTATATGCAAAGATGGCGCATAATTTTCTTGGCGAGATACCAAACTTCTTTTTAGATGGAGGCTCATATTCAGCTATTGCTTCAAAGAAAAATAAAGAGATACTCTTTGTAAGAGAACAAACAACATATGCTATGCGTGTCGACATGTACAGGACAATGAATAGTAGGAGGTCTATGGTATCTAACTCCGTAGGTACTCTATATTATCCGCCACAAGACATAGGAAATGGAACGCTAAAAGAAAACATTACTATGTATTCAAGACCGTCAGCATTTGGGATTGAGTGCGAAGGACAATTTAAGTGGAATTATGTGGGTGGTAGCGGCAACAGCAATGTTATAGAATCAATACCCGAAGCAGACGGGTATGGTATCAGTGTAGCTGATAATGGCTCGGATATCGGCACAATAAGGATTGAATCTAAAGAGGGTCTAAATTATCCTTATACCCCGCCGTATTATCATGGCCACGCATGGGCTGATATTGTATACAAGTCAGGAACAAGGCAAGGTCGAGTACCTTTGGACGAAATTATTGCTAGCTCTTCGGTATCATATTGGAGATTTGATAGTCTCCCATATAGGAAGTCACTCTCTCCGTTTACCAGCGACACTGTCTACAATACTACTTCTTCAATAGGGCCACAGGCTATTGATGTCTTGAACGACAATGCGATGCAAATAAGCGCCTCTGTAAACCTGCTTGGTTTTGCTCAAGTTGGAGAATTCAATGAAAATATTGTAGAAAATCAAGAAAATTCCAGATGGGTTATACAGGCGAAATTTGAGACACCAATTCTTAATTTCAAAAAGTATGAACAAAGCTCTTCTATAACAGTGCCAAATAACCCAACATCGGCATCAGTCCCTAGGGGTATGTGGCACCAATTTGGAGAACTACCAGCTAAAAGCGAGGGTGTTTATTTAAAGGTAAGCGATGTGCCACGAAGCTGGAATAAAGCACACAGTCGACCTATCAAGCAGCACCCAACATCCTCTTTGGCAGATTTGGTAGGCTTCAGCACACAGCCATTAAGACTAGGACAGATGCCTGAGTCTATGGTAGTTAAGGAGGCCATAGTACTTTTACCATACAAGGAGACGAGTGAGGGAAAACAATTCTTCAAAATAGAAGAGACACCGCAAATGTCAAAAGTTACAGTAAAAACAGCCCTAAAGATGGCTTCTGACCCTACGTTTGGTATTAATGATGGACAAGGCACTGTACAAAAGACTGTTGGCTTGGATATGCCCGACAGGACTATAATAGACATGGTCACGAAAATGCAAGAGTTTATTATCCCCCCGCAGATGGATTTCGTAAACTATCCAGATGCCATTGACCCTTTCTTGATGTATATTTTAGATTTCGAATATACCTTTACAAGAGAGGATTTGCAGTATATTTGGCAAGGTTTAAAGCCGCCATCTGCTAATAACCACAATATGCTTAAAAGAACCTTATCTCACAAACTTATAGATAACGGGCTACTAAGCCAGAATGATATTATTGATGCAAAGAATCTAAAGTGGATTGTGTTCAAAGTTAAACAGAGAGCAAACACAAACTATTTTGATAAAATATATTTGCAAGCCGGCCAGTCTAATTTTGGAAGACAACAGCCCCAAGGTAAATTGGCAGCAATACCAGAGTCAACCTTGATAGAAAGGAACCCAAACAAGGGAATATCGTACAACTGGCCATATGATTTCTTTTCTTTTATTGAACTAGTTAAGGTTGATGCATCAGTTGATTTCAAGGGTGTGGATGATGAAGGCAAAGAAACCATAGTAAAAAGAAACAAGGCAATGATAGAGAGAGGAAACGAATTTATTAAGCCATCGAAGAGGCTTTTTAGCGGAGAGTAATATGACTTTTTTTAATAAAAAAGAAGATGTAATGAAAATTGAGTTAACTCCGCATGGTAGGTACTTGCTTTCAATAGGGAAATTAAAGCCTCATTCGTATAGATTTTTTGATGATAACGTTGTTTATGATTCATCAGCGTGCGAAAACGGAGGCACCTCTGAAGAACAAAACATGACGCACATCCGGATAACAGAGCAAACTCCTTTGCTAAAATTGAATCCAAATATTTCTGGTGTCGAGACAAACTTCAATAAATTTACTTCTGATTCTGTCGCTATAAAAGATATGCGAGACCCAATAAATGACGACCAACTGACGACCAACAGTGAAGCTATTGGTACATGTGCGTATGATAGCAAAAACAGCACAGCAATAGCATTAGATATTTTTGGTCAAAATTTAGTCGAAAGCAGTATTTTAAATTACTATTCCTCCTCTTCTGGTCGTGCACAAATACCACAAATACCAATAAACATGTTTGCATCGGCTAGTGTCTTTAAAGACATAGACTCTGAAATATTCGACAGCGAATTGTTTACTTCATATTCTGATGGTAGTGGCTATGCTTTGAATTATGTAGATCCAATCATAAGACTTAGAGAATTTAATGGTTTTGATGAAAAAGATAATTTTTCTATTACAGCCTACAAGGTAGAAACCGGAACAATGGTGGGTAGTTGGGTATACACCAGACTGAAAATGGAAAGCGAAATTAAAAAGATTGTTGAAGGAATGCTGGTCGTAACGGACGAAGCCAGCATATTAGACGAGGACTTCGGTGAAGAAGGGGATAGTTTAACAGAAACATTAGACTCAGACTCGGATTTTCTTTCCTTTTATATTGATTTAACAATGGACAGGATGATACCCGACGAAGAAATTTGCAAGAGAGTCCAAGACTACGAAATAGAAAATATCTTTTTAGATGATGAAATTATATGTCCTGACCCAGAATTTAGCGACAATTACGATATTTATGGAACATTTGTTGATGACAGTGATTTGGAGGATTGCGATTAATGTTTAACCATGCAGTGATTAATAGAATGCCTAATGTGCATATTAACAGAATTGTTGTCTCTGAGGTAAACAATCTTACAAACATATCGTGTGATATCTTCTTGCTGGACTACACAATGCCATTGTCTAGGCAGTGGTACTTTGATAATACTATCAAAAATATAAAGATTAATGCTAGCTTGGTTGAAGGCCTGAATGACATCAAAAAGGTTTCTGATGCGATGGTTCACCTTAAAGAGAAAGATGCTATTTCAATTTCTAGTGGCACGCATACCGCAACAACAATTCAGGGTGAATTTACAAAATATAGCTATAAAATAGTATTCAAAATTAAAAGGAAAATATCGAACGATTCATCTCTTTTCTTTTTTACTAGTAAGGATATTGGTAGGTATAAGAGCAAAAAAGCAAAACAGAACCATGGAATATACCAAAAATCAAAACTTACAAAGACACCCCGATCTAGATATAAGTTAGGCGGCGTCAAACACATTCCAGTATTTAAAGCAGGAAAGCAGGCTAAACTTTTTTATAAATATATGCACGAAGAAAACAAATCAGAGTGGCATGGTCTTGTTAAATTTTCGAACCCAGCACAAAAACATATTGCGATAGTTCCTAACAAAACCAAAAGGCCACACTTGATAAGAGAGAAGATAGATAACAATATAATAATTTATAATTTACCAATAAAAAAGAAGCCGCTGAATTTGCTTTCTCCTATTAGAAGAAGGCAAGACAAAAAGAACAAAAAGCTTAAAAAAATCAACAGCTTATTTAGTAGGCCTTTTAAATATGAGATGGATGAGGAATTTGATAGAAGCGGAAACCTTCATAAATATTTTATTTTAAACTTATGCAATCTATCATTAAAGAAAAGCAAGTATGCTAGAAAAATTTTTAACTTAGACCATGATCTGTTCATGGACATTTCTAATAATTTATCCATTGGTAAAATAAAAATAGAAAGAAGTAAATTTAAAAATTTATCAAGAGTCAAGGCGCAAAAGAAAACAAAATATAAAAAAGGCAGAAGAAAGTTCAATACAAGAAAAAATAACAACAGAAAGATAGTAGCTCAGATGAACCGGAGAAAGAGCGCTATGGTGAAGAAGTTTTTTGATAGAGATGACGTTGCTTTCAATAGACCCAACAAGCGCTCTATATCAAATTTGGAGATCATTAAAGCTGGTTTGCCTTCTGAACTTACTGCGATGTACTTTGTTGATCGTGGGATGAAAAAGATAGGTAAAGGTCGTGTATCGTATAAGGTAGAAATTGATTTCGATGATGTGTTCTATAAATATATAAAAGCGACACTTAAGGATATTTTAAATTTTAAAAACGAATTACTGAGAATAAGAAGGTCATTAGTCAAGGGCAAGGCCTATTCGAGACTTGAAAACAAAATTAAAGGCTCATACATTGAGAAGTATTTTAACAAATTTAATTTTAGTTCAACAAATAAAAATTTGGATTCTCTGAGAAAGAGTCCATTGATCGTAGGCCTAGCAGCAGTTGACAGGGCGGCGTTGCTATTAGGCAGAGACCGTGAAGAATTTGAACTTGATAATAAAATCAATTTTAGTAAAGCGTCCATAGGAACCATACGAAGGGCAATATCAGATTTGACGAGCATCTCTATCCTGATACAGAAAACTTATCAAGTTATGCCGTTTTTTAATAGAACTGTTGGCATAGGAAAAAGCGTCAGGTCCTCTAAGGCTAAGAAAAGGAAAATTATCGAACACCAATTCGAGCTTACTATTGACAAAGATAGGAGAAGGGACTTGGTCTCATACGAGTTTCTTACGTTTGATGATAACATGAAAATGGATAAATCTTTATTTGAAATTCGTGCAAACAATGAATTTGACAAATATTTCAATAATGTACCAACAGACGTATCAGAAGACCTTGGACACCTGTCTGATAATATAAAAAACAATTTACTAAACATGACAGAGACTAGATACCTATTTTTAACACCGTCAAGAATAAATAAATTATCACAGCCAATAAAAACTGCAACTATTGATAAAAGAACTAAAGTAAAAGATTACGTAGAAATTAAAAATATAAGAAAGAAGGTGATAAAAAATAAGAATTAGAAATCTTTTAATATCAATAGCATCAACAACCTACCTTTTGTCATAGAGCCGGAGAATACGGAAAACGATAAAGACGCCGAAAACATTTTACAAATTAAGAAATTTTTAGGAGAAAGCAGCCCGTTGATTAACAAGAGGCTGTTCCTCAGGAGGTTGTCTAGTTTAAAAACTAGAAGAAGCCTAAACAAGGTATCTAGTAATGTTATATTCGCTGACAAATCGCCTGTGAAGCTATCATCATATGATTTTGCTGAGGATAATAACGCCTTATATAATGACATTGTAGAGAATAAGATAGATTCCTCCAGAATTCCAAATCAAATTAAATCTTTGATATTCAATAGGACGAAATCTGTTAAAAGCAATTTGTTATTAAACAAGGATGATATCTTTCAGAATCCTAAAACTGATGAATTAGCATACCAAATGTATGGCAATATTATGGAAGTTAAATATATTGATAGCTTTGGCATGACCAAGGATGGGCTATATGATATGAAAAAGCCTATTATAAAAAGCATGACTAATACGAATTTCCTATCAATACAAGGCAGTAGTAAAATTTGTTTTCTAAACAAATACGATAGCACAATATTATTAAAAAAAGAAGATCCGTTTAGAACTTACTCTGGTACCTTTCTGCTTACGGATAGCGGAGCACCAGTGGCACCGCCTTCAGGAGTCACAACGATAAATGCTGGTCATCATCACGAATATGAAGTCGACGAGAACGGTAATGGCTATACTACAATAGCATATCACCCGAACAACAAAAACATCAGACATAGGCACAGAGTAATTAATTGGACAGTGCAAAATGCGAAGAGCCATTGTTATCCAAACTGTGCTGACAAATTTGGAGTCTCAGGTGCGCCCCCTCACATACATCATATGGCATCAAAACGTTTTATATTAAAAATAAGAAAACCAGAACAAATTGCTCGGCGAATGATCGGAAGCATAAATGAGGGAGAACTGGCTTCGATTCAACCATCAACAACGAATCAGGGCTCTGGAGCAGGAAACGATGGTGGCGGCTGGAGTGCATCTAGCGGAGCAGGAAACGATGGTGGCGGCTGGAGTGCATCTGGTGGAGCCGGTAGCAATATGGGCGGCGGTAATACGTCAGGAGGCGGCAGTGGATATTAAATTTTCAGACAACGTTATTGGCGGTTTGTCATCGCTCTTTAACAATCATAAATTTGTAGTCAAAACCGGTCCGCAAAGTATTGGAATTAACCCGGGAGCAGACGAGAGTTTGGTACAGACGGTCGTGTTTGGTCAAATGGTTTATAATGGTGAAGACGAGCTTGGAAGACCAGTATATTCTCAAGGAATCGAAATTGAATTTAAGAACGAGATAAACGATGCTGCTGCCGATGAACTTATCAATAGTCTCAATAACGAGTCAAATTACAATAGGTGCGAGTATAAGTTTGGAAAAGTCCCAGAAGAGCCCGCCGACGAGAACAACAATTCAAAAAACACTTTGTTTAAAAATAATCATTCATACTATAATTTCTGCCTACCAGAATATGATATTGGTTCAAAGATGGCACTGGAAACAGCAATGCCCAGTGCACTCATTGCAGAATACCACCTTACAGAGGAATCAACAACTTCTTTATTTTATTTAACAAAAGCAAATGCTCTGCCTAGTGCGGTAATAGATTCTAACCATACAACAGAATTTCCTTTGCAAAGCTCTCATAACGAATACAGTATGAACCACCACGGAGTGCATATGGATGAGGCCACTGGTGAATTGCTTTTCGACTCTAATTATTACTACATGTGTTATCGCACGGATAACTTTGCCGCATCTGAGTTCGCAAACAGAAAGAATTTTTTCATAACCAGTAGAATAAGGCTTTCATCATATTGGTATGATTACCCTTTTTATAATTATATTGAATTACCAACCACTCCAAATAATACTAATTTTAACATAAGGCGAGCCCTCCAAATATCCAAGCATGAAGATATAATGATGAGAACAATCAATTATTCTGAGCCTTCGCATATACTTGATGGTAAGAGGGTGTGGAGCCTTGACCACATGCTTTATCAAGAAGAATACACAATAGACAAGCAGAATCTATCACACTATTCCGCAGATGGCATCAGCTTATATCCTGATATTGAAGATTCCTTACAAGTGGGTGTCGAGGAAAGGGTACAAAAAACTGGAGAATGGGAAGATAAACAAATCGTTTTGTCCAACAGAATCGCAGATTTTACACAAAACCACTGCCTCGATTTGAAACAGATGTACTATGAAAAGGAAAGCTGTGAGTATGAAATGCTTTTTCATAGAATTCTAAAACACAGAGAAGGAAGGAACACAACAGTTCAAAATTTTCATATATATAGGCCGCATAACACTAACTATTCAACAAATAAGTATTTTTATGATACCCAAATTAGGCATGGCGCAAAATATAGTTACAATTTTTTTCCTTGCATGGCGCAGATTTTTCATAAAGTGACCACGGACAATATACAGAATAATCCGGGAAATGAAAGTGCGCCTAGAAGTGTTGCGATACGCTATACGATAAGACCAGAAATCAGAATAGTTGAGATACCTGTTGGTAATTCGCTCACAACTGTGGTAGAGCCACCGCCACTATCACCAATTATTAAATTTTCAAATTACGTTAATGCAGATCATAAAATCAAAATTAGTTTATCAGATAGAAGCGGTATCAATTTATCTGATCGTTTTCGAAAAACGATGATCCCTATCAACCAACAAGACCAGATATATATTGATAAGTTGTATTCGTATAATAAGAGCATGTACCCGTATTCATCACAGGTAGCTTCATTTGGAAAATTTGAAGTTTATAGAACAACTGAGAAACCAAATTCTGTTTCTGACTTCGAAGGCCAGTTGATGCAAGTCGTTGACAGTGCGACACTTGATAAATATGGTAGAAAAAAAATAAAAAAGTTCTACACAATACACAATTTAGAACATGGCAAAATGTATTACTATTTATTTAGGGCACTGACGCATGATAATAACTTTTCTAATTATAGTCCCGTTTACCAAGTGCAAAAAATAAAAGATGCCGACAATACAATTCTAAATGTATCCTCTTTTCATTTTACATCCATAGACCGTTCAGAATACAATGCAACATTTAGGAAATTTTTAAAATTGGGTATACCAGATTATCATACAACTATAACTTCAGTAGATGCGGGCGGCAACCAAGTAGAAAGCGCATACGGACCAGATGTTGATATACACCTAGGGGATGAGCTTGAGGATCGCTTGTGGGACTATGATGATTTGACAAAAAAATATATTAAACTAAGAATTGAATCAAAAAGTACAGGTAAGAAAATAGATTTAAATTTGATATTTAACTATAATCAACCAGAAAATAATTAATTTTGTAGTAATTATAATGAAATAGGAGTATTTATATGGGTTTCCAAGATAACAGTGGCGATATCATTTTTGATGTTGTCCTAACAGACGAAGGGCGTAGAAGATTGGCAGAGGGCGACTTTCAGATAACTAAGTTTAAGTGTAGTGATGATGAGATAAATTATGAATTATTTGATATCTCGCTACCAACAGCCAACCAAGATTTGCAAATTTTACAATCACCGGTCTTTGAGGCATTTACTAACAATACATCGAATATGAGTTCGTTGTTAGTGTCATATGATAGCCAAGACTTGCTATACTTGCCTATTATTAAACTAAACACTACACAGCCATTAGGACTAAGAACCTCAATGCATGCGTCGGGGACTTTTATGGTAGCAGTAAACACTGATACTGCCGGCGCTGATGCACTATCATCAGCATACATTGACGGTAAATCAGTAGCAATTGATTCAAGCGGCCAGTTGATTAACGGCTTCTTGAATGGCTCCGATCAAGGCGGCGGTATGATTTTAATTGATTCGGGACTTAATACGAATGTATTTCCTCCCTCAACTACTGTCAGCCAATTACCAGATGGGATGAACGAGACCGGCTATATTATTGAAATGGATAATAGACTCGGACAGCTAATTGATGAAAATAGACAACCAGTACAGCCAGAAGTAATTGACGATGATAATATGGCTATCTATACGTTAGACGCAGCCAGTAATGGCACCTTTGTTGTTGATAACCACGATATGACGGGCCAAACCAATCAAGTTATTGAGGGGTACCGGTTTAAGTCATTAAGGTTAAAAATACAAAGTTCAATTAACTTAAGACAAAGTAATTATTACTTTAACAAGTTTGGTGGTTCTTCGCAATTGGCTAAGAAAGCCGGTGGTACTAGTGACGTACATCATATCGATACGTTAATAAAAATCACAGGAATTGATACGGGGTATAGTTTAGAGATACCAATAAGATATGTTAAGCTAAAATAACAATGGAGTATAATAATGGCTAATACCGAAATAGAAATCCCAGAAGAGGATCAAATTACAACCAAGACACTTTTGCATGAAGCAATACCATTGACTGGTACTATTGTGTCTGGTACATATGCTGACAATAATATAAAAAATTATTCTCATGGCATGTTTCAATCAGTGTATGATTATCCATATCTAAGTTCTTCTGCCAACCATGTTTTTGATATTACTTACGGCTATGCTGCCTCTTCTGAGTTCAGCAGTTCGACTAATACTCAAAATACAAAGAAAATTAATATCTATAACCAGATGGCACAAGTCTTAATGGGTTATGATAATAATGGCGCTATCAAACTTTTTGATGAAGACGGTGACTTGACTGGCGGAACAAAAATGAAAGAGTGTGTGTTTTTGACGTTCTCAAGATTATTGATGAAAGACGAAATTAAGAAAGGGTCTTTCTCACTTGAGCTAGGAATTAGTGCATCCTTTGACCAGACAACAGCAGCGGTTAAGCCTATTATGAATAAAAGAGTTAAGCTGTCTGATGTAAGTGCTGCAACATCATATAAGATAAATTCGCCTGTTGGGGAATACGGCATCCTCATTGCCGACACAAGTGACGGTCACGGAACTCGCCTTACACTCGACGGTGGAACTCTAGCGGCCGGCCAAAAAGCAGGCCTTATCTTTTACCAAGCTGGGGTCGCAGTTATTACTGCTTCGGTATTCAGCACAGCGTCAGCAGGTGGTATCATTGTTAATGGCGAAGGCGCACCCGTGATGCTCTCAGGTGCCCCAACCGGTGTTCGTACAATAAAACACCTTCTAGCTAGTAGTTCAATATCTGCATCAGCAGATGCCTTTAGAACAAGGATGCACAACCTTAACTTTAATAACACAGTTGAATTAAATTCTACAATTTATTTTTGCCGCATGAAGCATAACGATTTTAATTATTCGGCAAATCCAACTTATTTATCATCCAGCCAGATTAGGGTAAAGACAGCAAATACTGATACTCCAGTTGCATACGTTACTTCAATTGGGCTTTATGATGACGACAATAATCTGTTAGCCGTTGGCAAACTCTCTGAGCCCTTGAGGAAAGACCCAACTATTGAATATACATTAAGAGCAAGATTAGATTACTAATGTCCAAGAAACTGTTTAACAACGATGATATTTTCATCAACCGGTTAAAAATGCACCCTGAGTTTAGTTTTTTTATCTACAACTCAAAGGTCTATGTTAATAATGATATTCACATAACTAGTTCGCTTGTTTCAAACATTTTAAATACAAAAAACGACGGGCATATAAGTTTATTTGAGATGAATGTTAATAGAACAAATAACTTTATATTTCCTTTTGTTCAATCTGGCTCTAATAATCAAAATTTTGGAAGCACGCTTTATGGCAACTTCGGAGAAACTCAAATCGGCCCCGATACGGCATATACTTCATCATATCCGTTATCTGCCAGTATTTATAGAAAATATACTAGAAATCAAACTTTCACTTCGACGCACATAAATGACTCCAATGGCCAACCAACAGAAGAAACACCTATCCAAATAGAGAGAAATTTAACAGGGTCTGCGTTATATTATCTTGGAAAAAATAAATATTCAGCATATAGTCCTAGATTTTTAGCATCGCCAATGACATCAAGTCTGGTCAACATAATTGACATTCCTTCTATTTTGTACGGCTCATCAGTTAAGAAAGGCTCGATACTTTTAAAGTATTTTATAACTGGGACACTTATTGCGTCTGCAATCGATGAGAGACAAAACGGAGAATTAATATCAAACTTCGGCAATTCATCTGGCTCTGTTGTAGGTTTGGCTTATTACGATGAAGGTGTCTTAGCATTCCCGTCAGCATCAAAAGACTTATACCCAGAAACCCAAATGGCAGATGGTTCAATGTTTTACACAGGCAGACTCGACACGGGGAACAATATTACATACGTGACAGCAACAGGCGTAGAAGATGCTGCATGGTGGCATTTTGGAGTTGGTGCCAATGAGATGTTTGACGATGGCTCACCACTTACTAGGCACGCATCTTCAGTGTCTGCTTCCTTCTCAGTTGAGTACAAAGGAGTATCGTACAAAAATACAATGACACTCATGTGCCACGCAAACAAGGCAGAGATGAACTGGTCAAACAATCCAACATTCCTAGATCAGACCGATGCTAAATATAACAAGTACACGACTAGTTCTGTGCAATACTATGAACTGGAGTCTCCGATAAAGAATGTTGTATCTTCTTCGTACCATGGACACAGCGCTAGTCTTGAAAAAACAACGTATATAACAAAAGTCGGCATTTATGATAAAAACGATAATTTAATAATGACAGCAGAGATGGCCAGACCATATAGAAAAGAAGAAGAAAGAGATATCACTTTCAAATTAAAATATGATTTAATTTGACAAAACAATAAAAGCGTGTTATAATATATATTATGAACAAAGTTATATTAGGTTTAGATGTTAGTACAAGTCGTGTCGGTATTTGTGTTCTTGATTATTCTTCGAATTTGCTTAGAAGTGACTTTATCAAGATGAATTCAAAAGATATTCTTGAAGATCGCTGCTTAGTACTTGAGAAATATATAAAAGAAATTGATTGCTATAATTCAATTACAAACAAGGGTTATTGCTTTAAAGAAGTATTTATCGAGTCTCCGTTTGTAATGTTTTCTGGTGGAAAGACAACCGCAATGACCATGGCGAAACTCCAACGCTTTAATGGCATGGTCTGTTATATGATTAGAAAAGCCTTGGGCACTAGCCCTGTCTCGATTGCTGCGAATAAGGCAAGAGGCCTCGTTGGTCTTAAAATCAAAAGAGGCGAAGACACAAAGAGAAAAGTAATCGATTGGGCGCAAAATCAATACCCAGAACACTTTCTTGTCGAGCACACGAGGTTTGGTAACCCGAAACCCGGAACTGATGACATGGCTGATGCAATTGTAATTGCTAGAGCCGGACTACTTATTAGCGAGGAGAAAAAATGAGAAACATTACATTAGCTTGCTTTGTTATTAATGTCGGAATATTGTTCTGGTCTTTTCAAGTCGGCGCCGGCTGGGGTTCTATTCTATTATCTGCTGTTTGTGCTGCTATTTGTTTACATGCATATATGCAAAAATAATTTGACAAGCACTCATTAACATGATATATGTTTAATAGGATAAAGCTTGGAACATTAGTGTTTGATGTTGATCCATATAAAGCACCTGAAGTGTTATATGGTATCGGCCTTGTCATTAGGATTATTAGTAAAAGATATGTTGAAGTACAATGGACCCAGTGGTCTTTTACATCAATTGAAAAAATTGAAAATTTGGAGGTAGTAAGTGAAAGCGGGTGATTTAGTTAAATTTAAAAACAATAAGTATAAAAACTATGGTGTGGTTATCTCCGTCTTGGTTAATAACCTTGTTGGTGTGATGTGGGCGGGTTCAGAGTATGTTTACGCAGAGCCGATCAAGATGCTAGAGGTTGTCACTGACCCTGATGTAGACAAAGAATGGGAAGCGTGGGGTGACCAATGAAAATTGGAGATCTGGCCAAAACTGTCATCGGTGGTGATGTTGTTATTCTTCTATCACCAGTTGCTAAGAAAGTCTGGGATGTGTTAAGAACAGACGGCAGCGTTTCTAGCGAGTGGGTACTCAATTTAGAACCATACAGGGATGGAAAGTGAATAAAATACTATTTATGTTTGAAGGAATTCAAGCATGGATATCACAACAAAAGAATTACATATAATAATTCAAGAAGAACTCGAAGCGGTACTTGACGAGAAGCGTAAAAAGAAAAAGTCTAAGCGCAAGAAAGCCGGTACCGAATCTAGTAAAGAAAGCTCTCTCCACCACTGGTTTAAGCGTAAAGGCGCCAAAGGTAAGAAGGGTGGTTGGGTTGACTGTAATTCTCCTGATGGTAAAGGCGGTTATAAATCTTGTGGCCGATCCAAGGGCGAGAAGCGCAAAAAATATCCTGCTTGTAGGCCAACACCCGGCGCTTGCAAAGAGCGTGGTAAAGGCAAGAGTTGGGGAAAGAAAGCCAAAAAGCGAGGCAAGAAGAAATGAGGGTCAAAATCAAACTTAAGGAATCAAACGGTATCTTGGGTAAACGGGTTTGGCCATCGGCTAATCCTATGTATCAAAAACACTTAGATATATTCGGAGAGCCTGATACCGAGATAGAAAAAAAATTATACCTACAGCTTTATAAGCATTTCAGCACAACAAGTCATTGGGTTAAAGGCGATGAGCCTCCGATAGATGCAGAGAGTGTTGAGGCTTTGAAATCAATCTTAGCATCGGGTGAGTATGCTGAGGATTTTAGCAAATGCAACAACCCCCAAGGATCAATGCTACGTGGGATGTTTGTACCTCTCGAATGGGTGAGGCAAAATGCCCCGGGTGCTCTTGAGGCAATGAAACCAGACACAGGCATAATTGATTATAATGAACCTTTCCCAACCAACTTTACTTACAAATCACAAGGCAAGTATGGCGGAGTCAGTTCTTGGACAGCGAGCAAAAGAACCGCAGGGATATTTGCCGGAAACCAAACAGAGGGTGGAGAAATTAGCTGCATCTTACATGCCAAATGTGATAGTGGGCTATTTATGGATACTGCTCCGTTTGCCAAATACAAAGGCGGAGAATATAAAAAAGACCATGGAATTAAAAAACTCAACCCCGCAAGGAGTGAGCAAGAGTTTCTGCTTTTTGGAGAATGTCAGGTCGTGGCAATCCAATTGCGAGGACCAAGAAAAAATGAGGTAAAAGAAATGAATTTAACCAGTGAAGAACTCCATCGGATTATCAAAGAAGAAGTCGAAGCAGCTATAGATGAGAAAAAAGGCTCAAAGCGACAAAGAAAGAAAAAAGCAAAAAAAGATGCTTGCTACCATAAGGTTAAAGCAAACTCCAAAGAATGGCCATCCGCTTATGCTTCTGGTCGTTTAGTCCAGTGTCGTAAGAAAGGCGCCAAGAACTGGGGCAAATCGAAAAAGAATGAAGCCCTCGACGAAGCTGAAATTACTGACAAAGAAAAAGAAGAGTTGGAAGATGTCGAGGATCAATTAAGAGGCGCTGTTAAAGCCCATGGCAAACAAGCCGATACAATTGACAAGGCACTAAAGAAAGAGGGCAAGAAGAACTGCGGCTGTGGCCAAGACCCATGCAAGACGTATGGCATTCAAGAACAAGTTGTTAATGAAGAAGAACTTGAAGAGAAGAAAAAGAAAAAAGCCTGCAAGCCATCAAAGGGAAAGCGCTTCGCTAAAAGGGTTAACGGCAAGTGCCGCTCATTCGGACAGAAAGGCAAAGCCAAAGGCGGAGGCGATAGAATTCGTCCCGGTACAAAGAAGGGCGATGCTTACTGTGCAAGATCAGCCAAGATTAAAAAATGTAAAAATCCTCCGTGTGCCAACGCACTATCTCGAAAGAAGTGGAAGTGTCGTGGTTCCAAATCAATGAAGGAAGATAAATGCTAACAGCAATGGGCGATGTAATGCGCCAAGCCTATGAGAAAGGCTGGATAACGACGAGAGATGGCAACATCTCTCTTTGTCGTCGTAACTCAAAAACTCTATATATTACACCGTCAGGATGGCGAAAAACCATTATCCACCCAGAACACATTATAAAAGTACAAATGACACCTGCCGGATGCACCATACCAAAGGGTACCACCCCATCCGGCGAACTCGATATGCATATCAGACTACAAAGGTTTCACAAACCAACTCGTGCGGTTGTCCATCTTCACCCTACTAATATTATAGCGGCCATGTATGCGGGATGGGACCTACAGGAGTTGGCAGCAGAGTTTCCAGAAGTCAGTAGGTATACTAAGGTAGGGCCTTCTGTGCCTGTAATGCCTGTGACTAGTGTTGAACTCGCATTCTCAACTCACCATGCAATGAAAGAGTCAGATAGCAATATTCTTAAATATGATATTGTCGGTCAAAAGAATCATGGTGTTTGTGCAGTTGGTAGCAATCCATGGGATGCTTATGAACATATCGAGCGCTTGGAACATATATGTGAGATTGTGTTGAAAAGCGGAAAAGGACCAAGAAAAATAATTTGACAAAACTTCTGAACGTGTTATTATATATATATCACAAACACATCGGAGGTCATCATGACTGTCAACTTAGGCTATGCCTGCATCAATGAAACGCTGCAAGCACAAAAAATCACATGTAACCGTGGCATGATCAAGCGCACGTTCAAGGCAAAAGGTGTTCCATATGCTTCTGAACTTGCGCTATCAAACGTTCGTGCGCTTAAAAAAATCATCGAGTGGAATGGCACACACGGTATCAATGTATATCGTATGACATCATGCCTCTTCCCATGGTTCTCGGAGTATGATATTTTTACTATGCCAGATATTGATGCTATTGCTGATACTATGTCCGAAGCAGGTGAGATGGCAATGTCTGGCGGACAACGTTTATCATTTCACCCCGGTCCCTTTAATTGTCTTGCTTCCCCAAGCAAAGACGTGGTTCTCAAAACTATTGCCGAGTTGGATGCCCACTCAATTCAAATGGATCTCATGGGTCTTCCGCAATCTCCACAGGCTAAAATCAATATTCATATCGGTGGTGCTTATGGTGAGCATGACAAAGCTCTTGACAGATTCTGTCGCAACTTTGAACGACTACTACCAAGTACAAGATCAAGACTCACAGTTGAGAACGATGATCGAGCTTCTCTCTTTTCTACTAAAATGCTGTATGACGGCGTATCTTCTCGTATTGGTATTCCAATAGTCTTTGACTCTCACCACCACGAGCTTGGTCCCCAAGATATATCATACAAAGAGGCTTTCTATATGGCTCGTGAGACATGGCAAAACCGTGGTGTCAAGCAGCAATGTCACCACTCCAACTCCAAAAAGTTCCATGAAGATGACACAGTTCGTGCAACCGCCCATTCCGACTGGTACTATACACCATTTGAAAGCTTTGGCGAAGATGTCGATGTTGTGCTTGAGTGCAAGCGAAAAGAACGTGCATTACTTAAATACCGTGAGGATTTCCATGGAAACGGGTAATAGAGTAAAGATGAGCCCTATGTGGAAACATGACGAGGCTCATGGTGTAATTATACAAATAAAACAAGATGGGTATGTTGTGGTAAGGTGGGATGGTATCAATGGTGATTGGCACTTCACACCAGAGCAGGCAAAAAAACTTGAGGTAGTTAATGTTTAATATATTATTATTTATAGGATGCTTGGCGCATTCAAAACCTAAGATTGAATATACAATTATAGGAACGGTAGATAAAGCAGAAAAGGGCATTTGCACAATCGAGATTCATGACGCCTTATTTCATCAGTACTCTCCCACGACAATACATGTCTACTCTCGTAAGTGCAAAGAGGGTGACGTAATCGCAGTTGGTAGGCAAAATGAAACTAGGTGATTTGGTCTGGCTAGATCCAAGACAATTTTATGAATTTGATGAACAAACCGGGATTGTTCTGGATATGCTTAATACGCCTGATGGCCTCATGCTCAAAGTAGGGTGGGACAACAATGAAGTCGGCTGGTATAACGAGAGAGAATTAAAGCTAATATGTGGAGGTGTTTAATGAAAATAGGTGATTTAGCGTACATGAGCAAATCCATGTTAGAGATGAGATACCCAGAGATGGGAATAGTGGTGGGACTAAAGGGCAAGCATTATATTGTTGGCTTTGCTAACGGGATAGTCCAACCGTTCCATCCAAAGTTTATCAAAGACAAACCAGTCAATAGGAGGAATAATGGAAGGGAAAGCTAAAGAAGAGGAGTGGCTAAGCCAATTTAAAGTTTGCCCTGATGAGAATACCATTAGGAAGTTTTGTGTTTCATGGGAATCAAAGCTAGGGCGAGATGAAATTGTGTGTTTGTTTACAATTGTGCAATTATTTAGAGGGCTTGAATTTTATATAAAGCAAGTAGATTGGATGACACGATCAGATGAGGGAACCTCAGAAAAATGGTTGGGTGTTATTAAAATCAATCAAGAACAGGTTGCAAAATATTATAAAATGATTAAAAACTATAAACCATCGCAAAAAGAGATTGAGATTCTGAGCGTGGCCTATGATGAGTTCAAATGTCATAAAAAAGAATTAAGAAAATATGACAAGTGGCCATGGAGAATAATTGCTAAAAATGGAAATCTAGTCAGCAGAATTCACAAGTTAAGAAATGAAGCTAAAAAATTTCAAAATTCAAAAATGCTTTGGAATCTTTTATTGGATATTGGCTTGTCGAATGAGTGCCTTTATGTTAAAGGAAATAGGTTATCTGGAGCAGGGTTTAGTAAACAATAGGAGGTAACAAATGGAAGAAAAAGTTAGAATACTGTCGGATATACTCGGAAGACCCAATACTCCTCGGGGTGGTGAGCTTTATTACCATTGTCCGTATTGCAACCACCATAAGAAGAAGCTTGCAATTAATCTCAAGCGAGGCTGGCACTGTTGGGTATGCGACAAAAGAGGCAAGAACGCTTATCGTATTGTACGTAAGTTCGGGACGTACCAGCAAAGACAGAAGTGGCTTGAGTTGGAAGGCAGACTTGATCTATCAGAGTTTGATCAAATCTTTAATGAACTTAATAACATTGAAGAGGAGATAACCATTGACCTTCCGGAAGAATATATTTCGCTCTGCAACAAGCATCTACCCAGATCCTCTAAGAGAGCACTTGATTATTTGAGAAGCAGAGATATAACAAAGAAGGACATTCTTCGATGGAAGATGGGCTACTGTGCTGAGGGCAGATATTCAGGCCGCATCATTATACCATCTTTCAACAACAACGGGGACGTTAATTATTTCATTGCTCGTTCTTACGTTGGACACAAGTGGAGATACCTCAACCCAATGGCTGAAAAGGACATTATTTTCAACGAACTCTACGTGGACTGGGATGAACCCATTACTCTTGTAGAAGGCGTTTTTGATGCCATAGCGGCTGGGGAAAACACCATCCCTGTTCTGGGGTCAACTCTCCGAGACAGGACAAAGCTATTCCAAGCAATCGCCATTAATGATACACCAGTCTATATGGCCTTTGATAAGGATGCTGAAAAAAAGACTGGACAAATCATTAGAAATATGTTATACTATGATATAGAGTTATACAAGATTGATACGAGCGGCTTTGAGGATATTGCGGAGATGCCGTTTCGTACTTTTTTGTCTCGGAAACAAATGGCTCAAGCTATTGACCATGATGATTATTTTTTGATGGACGAACTTAGGAGGATAATGTGAATAAATTAACTATTGAACTTAGCGTTGATAATAATAACAGAGATAAAATGTTTGGAATTCCAAGAGATAGGTTTTATGAACATTTTTTGGTAGAGCATTATAAATCTGATACAAGAGAGGAGTTTGCTAAAAATCTTGAAAACAAAATAAAACAAGAATTGAATCCATGCGGTGAAGTCTTTTCAAGTAGAGACATTGAAGTGGGTGTCAAGAGGTGGTTCGTGAACCCTAAGCAGTGGAAAGACTATCGTATAGTTGAGTGGGAACGAGGATATTATATGATGTCATTAAGTGAGATATTTAATGATAGCGATGACTATCATAAATTTTTAGCAAAATTACGAAAGAGAGGTATCCACCTTAGCGTTTTGCATAGAGAAGAGAAGTACGACAAGTTGAAACATATGCACATGGAGATGGAAGCAGTATGATACTATTATTATTTGCATGTGTGGTTAAGATTGTCGCACACGAACCAATCAACTACGAACACAAGGTAGTGCTTGAGAATGAGCCACCAAAAGAGGTTGTAATAAAGAAGGTCATCGTAGAAAAAAAAACGGTTATAATAAAAAATGGAAGACAAAAGGAAAGGGTCATTGTGCGTCCACCAAAGCGTCGCTCCCCAAGTGCCCCAAAGACTAAGCCCCCAAGTAACCACCCTAAGAATAAGCCGCCGGTAAAGGGCCCAAAGGTGAAGAAGCCGAAACTACGACCAAAGATTAAAAAGAAGAAAGTTCTGCCAAAAAGAAAGAAAGTGGTTGAACCAATATCGAAGGAAAAAAAAGAAGGAGGATAATATGAGAGAATTAGATTTGCACGGATTCAATTACGAAGAGGTTGTTATTAGATGCCACCGGTTTATAAATCAGAATTGGGGTAAAAGAATGACAATCATAACAGGAAAGTCAGATGAGATGAAGAGGCTTGTGTCAAAGATAATAGACACGTACAGACTTGAATATCACGTTGGGGGAGCATCCGGCACAGAAGGCAGAATAACAATTAGATAGGAGGGTAATGTGAATAGAGAAAGAGAATTTTTAGAACGAGATTATATGAAACTCAAAAAGATGCATAGAGAACTTATCATGATGACAATGGCAATATTAGAGAACGAAGATTACTATCGTCTTTTGAAAACTACTGTGCCTACCATCAAGCAAGTCATCATGATGATAGAAAACAAACTTAATCCGGAGGACTAATGTATACAATAGCACACCTTGCAGACACACATATAAGAAATTTAAAGTATCATGATGAATATAGAATAGCCTTTCGCAATCTCTATGAATCGTTAGCCTCAGAGCAACCAGACTTTATTGTGCATTGCGGCGATATTGCCCACACTAAAACCCAACTCAGTCCAGAGTATTTTCAGCTTTGTGCTGAGTTTCTGTCTTCGTTAGCTAATATAGCGCCAACATATGTTATTCTTGGGAATCATGATGGTAACCTTAAGAACGAGAACAGGCAAGATGCATTGACGCCAATTATAAATGCGCTTAAGCATCCAAGACTTCATTTATTAAAGAACAGTGGAGAGGTTCACATCGATGATGGGATGGCGATTAATGTCCTTTCTGTATTTGACCGTGATAACTGGCTGAAGCCCACAGCACCAGACAAAATAAATGTTGCTCTTTATCATGGCGCCATAGCTGGGTCGCAGACTGGTGCAAACTGGACGATGGATCAGGGTGATGATAGAGTCACTATTTTCCGTGATTTCGATTTTGCGATGCTTGGCGACATACACCGGCAACAGGCGTTAGACACAGAGGGGCGTGTCAGGTATTGTGGTTCAACCATCCAGCAGAAGTTTAGCGAATCCCCACAGAAAGGCTACTTGCTTTGGAAAATTGAAAATAAAGATAAATTTAGTGCCAAGAACATCTATATTACAAACCCAAGGCCGTTTATCACCATTAGGCTCACTGCTGCTGGTAACCTACCTGATGATGCCCATGCCCCTAGAAACTGTCGCTTGCGGCTAGTCTCAAGAACAAACCTACCATCAGACAAGCTTAGAAAAGCAAGGGCATTAGCAGAAGCCAAGTGGAATCCGTACTCTGTAGCTGTTCTGAACGGAAAAGAGTCAAGTACCCATTATGATGATGGAAACTATGCTAATTCGGTTATATCAGAGAACTTAAGAGATATATCTGTGCAAGAAAAGCATATAAGGGACTATTTATCGGATATGGAACTGGAAGAACCAGTTCTAGAAAAAGTCTTAGAATACAATAAAAAGTATAACATTTTAGCCGAACAAGGCGAGGAGATATCAAGGAATGTTATTTGGAAAATCAAGAGTCTCGAATGGGACAACTTGTTCAACTATGGTAAACAAAACAAAGTTGACTTCGCAAATCTTAGAGGGCTTGTCGGGATCTTCGGTCGTAATTACTCCGGAAAGTCTAGCATCATTGACAGCCTCTTATTCACGCTGTTTAATTCAACCTCGAAAGGCGAGCGGAAAAACGTCTATGTAGTTAATCAAAACCGAGAGAGAGCCAAGGGCAGAGTCCAAATAGATATTGGAGATAAAACTTACCAAGTTGTAAGGAACTTAGAAAAGTACAAGAAAAAGTCCCGTAAGGGCGAAACCCTCGAAGCCAGAGTAGATTTAGATTTTTCTTTGATATCTGAAGACGAGAGTCTGAATGGCACGACCCGGACCGAAACCGATGCCAATATTCGGAAAAGGTTTGGCACCATGGAAGATTTCCTCCTAACCTCTATGTCGAGTCAACTTGACTCTCTCTCCTTTGTTAAAGAAGGCGTGACCAAGCGAAAAGAAATTCTTGCAAAATTTCTTGACTTACAAGTCTTTGATAAGAAGTTTAAACTTGCTAAAAAGGAAGCTTCGGAACTAAAAGCACTTGTTAAAAAGCTAAATGAAAAACAGTGGGATAAAGAAATTGTAAAGCATACTGAGATACTTGAAGAAGTCGCTGTGGATATTCAAAAGCAAAGAAGCGTATGCTCAGGCATCCAAATTCGTAAAGAAGAACTGGTGGACGAGCTACAGGCAATACAGACTAAAATTGACAATATCCCAGCAGTTTTAATAGATATTGATAAAGTAAGCGCAGCAATTGTTCAGAAGCGAAAAAGACGTGCCATGCTGATAGAAAACAACGTCGACATCGAGATGAACGTCAAGAACACTCAAAGCTCTTTAGAAAGTTGTCAAGAACTTGTCAAGTCTGTTGACTATGATAAGCTGGTGTCTATTATTGAGAAAGCTGATGACCTTGGAGCAAAAATCAAAGACCTTGAGTCAAAGAGGAGAGCCTTGGTTAGAGACCAAGATGGTCTAAATAAGAAAATAAAAATGCTGCATAGCCATGAGTATGATCCAGACTGTGTATATTGTTCAAGTAATAAGTTTGTTAAAGATGCTGAAAAGGCCAAAAAAACCTTGCCTAAAGTAATAGAGGACATAAGAGTCATGGATAATATAAAAGCTGGTTTTAGCGCTACTCTTGGCGCTCTAAACATTGCTGACATCAATGCCGAGGTTGCTGATTATAACTTAAAGTTAAAAACTGTGGGCGAATCCAAGAGAAGGATCGAAACCCTTGCTTTGACTCTGTCTTCCAACAAGGATAAGATAAGTTTATTAAATAACGAGATTGCCGACATGCAAGCCAAAGCAAAAGAATATGAAGATAATAGAGAGACTATTGAAAACCTTGGCACCCTGAACAGGGAGAAAACAGCTATTGAGAAATTCTTAAGACAAAAGAAAATAGAGTACGATAGGTGCCAAGACAAGATAACAAAGTATCTTGTAGAGCAAGGAGCATCACATGCTACTCTTAAGTCTCTGCAATCAAACAAGAAAGAGCTTGAGGAGATAGAGAAGGAGTGGGTTGCTTACGACTTATTCCTACAGTGTATGCATCCAAACGGCATACCGTATAGGATTATTAAACAGAAGCTGCCCTTATTAAATGAGGAAATAGCAAAGATCCTAGGTAATATTGTTGACTTTGAAGTTTTCTTTGAGTCTGTGGGCGACAAGCTTGATATTAATATTAAACACCCTTTCTATGATCCTCGCCCGTTATCTATGGGTTCTGGCGCCGAGAAGACTCTGGCATCAATGGCAATACGTTTAGCTTTGATTACAATAACAAATTTGCCAAAGAGTGAACTATTTATACTTGACGAGCCCGCAACAGCTTTAGATCAGGAACACATGGAAGGCTTTACAAATCTTTTACGAATCATTAAGAATCAATTCAAGACTGTAATACTAATTTCACACCTTGACTCTTTAAAAGATGTTGTTGACATGACGATTGATATAAATAAAATCGATGGCTATGCAAACGTAAATATTTAAGGAGAAACCCGATGAAATTAACAACAGAAAAATTAATGCAGATTATTAAAGAAGAAATGCAAACTATGAATGAGATGCCACAAATGACACCAGCAACTGATTTTACACAAGAGCAGGACGCACTACAAGATATGTATACCCAAATGAGCCCTGAAGCACTCCAGTTTCAATCCGGAATTCAGAACTTGCTTCGTGGTGTTGTGAATAAGATTCCTAGAGAAGAAATAGTGGCTGTCTTGGAGAGAGTAAAGACACTCTTTTAGTTTAAGTAAAGATTCATATAAAAAATAGGAGATATTAATAATGAGTGAAGAAAATGATATTGAAGTAAAAAATGAGCACTGCGGAGTAGAAGATTGCAATGACGACTGTACTGTTGAAACTTGCGAAACTGGTAAGTGTTACCCTTGCAATTCAGTAGAAACGCTCCAGAAGGCAGGCGCATTTGACGTTATGTTATCAAAAGTAATTTCTCGCAAATTGCTAGTATTTCTGGTAGCTACTGGTCTTTTCGCATGGTTTGGTTTAGACCCAGATACTTGGGGTCTTATCGCTATGATCTATGTCGGTGGCCAATCGGTCATCGATACAGTTAAAGTCTGGAAGCATGGATAGGAGAGCCAATATGAAGATTACGCCTGAACAATTAAAAAACCTCATCAAAGAAGAACTCAATGAAATGCTGGAGTTAGATACTGACGTATGGTCATTAGTAGAAGAACTCAAGATGCAGGGCATGACACCAAGCGGGATTATGATTGAGCTTAATAAAATGTATACTTCCGGGGCTGCTGGTCCCGATGCTACCAGACAGTGGGGCCAATGGATGACTTATGCTGGGATGGATAGTGAGTATAGGGCCCAAAGCGGGGATATCGAGTCATGGCAACAAGTTAGAGGTGTAGCCGGCTTGGTTGATGATATTAAAAAGATAATTGCTGCTAGGGGAACATAATGTATGTTATGGCTTAACGTTCTAAAATATTTAAAACTTGCTGCTGTCTGGTGTCGTCAACACTGGCGGTGGCTTGTTTTGTTTGTGTCCTTTATTATTGTGTATTTGGCAGGTAGAAAACACGCTAGGGGCTTGAGAATACAAGCAGAAATGGCAAAAGAGTTTTACGAAAAAGAAAAGGAAGCTATACATAAGGCATATGAACTTGAGATGAAGAGAAGGAAAGAAGCTAATGATAGATACTCCAAGGCTGTTATTAAGATCGAAGAGAAACATGAGGAAGACAAGCAAAATTTAACTCATTCTCAAAAAGAACAAATAAAGAAAATGGTGTCAAAAGTAAAAAACGACCCAGATGAAGTTGATAAAATTCTAGAAAGAGAACTAGGAATTAAAAAGGAAGTTTAATAATGTTGTTGTTATTTTTATTATCTATGGCTGCTTCTGCTGAAGCTCCCAAATTCGTGCCACTTAAAGAAAACCAAAAAGCACCATTCACCGGTCGCCTTTTCAACGATGCGGCTGTTTCTAAATTGATTGTTGATAACCGCCTAAAAGCACAACAGTGTGAGATAGAGATAGATTACCACATCAACAGGACCAAGGCAGAAGAAAGCCTAAAGCATGACCTCTTGCAGGCCAAATATGATGCTGATAAGCAAAGACTTTCAGATATGCTGGCGATAAGACAAGAAGAGAATGAAAAAATACAAAAACTTATCAAGCCTAATAGAACTGGGTGGTGGCTAGCTGGTGGGTTTATGCTTGGCACAACCACCTCAATCGCAATTATGCACGTTGTAAAGGGAGATACACAATGAAATTAACAGAAAACAGAATAAGACAGATTATAAAAGAAGAGGTTGATGCTATGCATGAAGCCGAAGGCGACGAAATAATGAAAGCTATTACTGATGTCCCAAAAGCAGCAGAAGCAATTGCAACCAAAGTCCGAGCAGAAATAGAGAAATTAGCAGAACCATCCGGCCTAGACCCACTTGTATTATCTCAGGCAGTAGCAGCGTTACTGACTGCCAATTAGGAGGTATCTTGAATAAAGACCCTGACTACAATATCAAAGTCGAGAGAGCAATATCAGAAAAATATGGCGATGAGACTGTCCAGCATCCCAAGAGCAAGTGGTCAGATGATAAGGAACAGGCCTATTTGGATGATTTAAAAAAACTCCACCACGTATACAATCCAGAGGAAGAACAGCAAAAGGAAGTAAATGGAGTTTTAATATCCAAGAAACTACTTATGAGAGAGTCAAAGCGTTCGTGCCCTGTGTGTAATACTTACTCTTTTAAATCAAGTGATGATGTTTATATGTCAAAGTTTGAGTGTTGTGAAAAGTGTTATATTATGTGGGTTGAAGGGCGAGAAGACAGATGGAAACAAGGATGGAGACCTAATAATGGCTGATTCAAATATTTTAGAAATAGTACAGGGGCTTGCTCAAGCCGCCGCAAATGCATACGATGGTGCTCATGATGAACGCTATGTGCGTGATGGCGAAGCAAAGAAAGTTGGCCTCAAAAGAGAGGAAGGTTGTCCTATAATGGACGAACGTATCAATGATGGGTTTAGTATTAAGTTCGCAGGCAGCGCTCTTTGTATTACCTATCAAGCAGATATCATGCTTAAAGAAATTTACAAAGGCGGCTTTGAGTCCGAGATGGAAAGAATGATCAACGAGATTAAAAAGTTCCTTCAAAAAGAGTACAAAGCAATTACAGGAAACTCCGTTTCTCTGACAAAGGATGGCGATATAAAGGTGCTAGCCCAGTCCGTATCTAGAGTGAGAAACTTTGTACAAGCATACCAACATTTTAAAATTTCTGGTATTAAGCAAGACCCGGATGCCGTGGGTTCTGAAAATAGAACAATAGACGCTGCATTCAAAAGCTTTTTAGAACTAGATAACAAAAACAAAAGACCTCAGAATGATACAAGGAAAAAGGGCTAATGTCGAATGGCCTTCAGGTTAACAAAGAAAGAAATAGTTAAAGAAATTGTTAAGTCCGGCAAAGATGCTTCATATTTTATTAATAACTATTGCCGCATAAGTCACCCAATGAGGGGTCTAATTACTTTCAAGACCTACCCGTATCAGGATGACTTACTCAACGATTATAATGATTTCCGTTTTAACGTAATATTGAAAGCAAGGCAGCTAGGGATTTCAACAATCACTGCTGCTTATTGTGTTTGGTTTATGCTTTTTCATAAAGAGAAGAGCATAGTTGTTCTTGCAACGAAGTTCAGCACAGCGGCCAACTTGGTTAAGAAAGTAAAGAGTATCATGAAAAACTTGCCTGATTGGATGAAGGTGGCAAAGATCGATGTTGACAACAGAACGTCATTCGAGTTGTCAAACGGCTCTATTATCAAGGCAGTCCCTACTTCTGAAGACGCTGGCCGTTCAGAAGCGCTTTCTTTATTAGTCGTGGATGAGGCTGCTCATGTTGAGAAGATGAATGATATATGGACAGCAATCTATTCTACTCTGGCTACTGGTGGTCGGTGTATCGCTCTATCGACACCAAAGGGAACAGGAAACTGGTTTCATAAGACCTACACTGACGCTGTCGATGGAGAAAATGAATTCAACCCAGTCGAATTGATGTGGGACGTTCACCCGGAGAGAGATCAGGCATGGTTTGAAAAAGAAACTAAAAATATGTCCAAGAGGCAGGTAGCCCAAGAACTTCTTTGTAATTTCAATACTTCAGGCGACACAGTTGTTCACCCTGATGATATTGTTTGGGTTAACTCAAATATTAAAGATCCGGACTATAGAGTAGGGTATGACCGCAATTTTTGGATGTGGGAAAAGTACAATGAAGATAATTCATACCTTTTGGTTGCAGATGTAGCAAGGGGCGATGGAGCGGATAATTCCGTGTTTCATGTTTTGAAATTAGAAACAATGGAAGTTATAGCAGAATATCAGGGTAAACCAAGCTTAGATATGTATTCACAGATGCTATTTTCTGCTGGTGCTGAGTTCGGCAATTGTCTTTTGGTCGTTGAAAATAACGGCATTGGTATTTCTATTTTAGAAAAACTAATTAACTTAGGGTACCCGAACTTGTATTATTCTGTTAAGTCAACTCATGAATTCGTTGAGTCTTATCAGGGCGAGTCTATGAATAATGCGGTTGCCGGGTTCACCACTTCAACAAAAACTAGACCGCTGATTGTTGCTAAACTAGAAGAGTTTATAAGAAACAAATTAATAAAAACTTATTCTTCTAGAATATTTCACGAAATGAAGACGTTTATATGGCATAACGGAAAACCACAGGCAATGCGCTCCTACAATGACGATTTAGTTATGGCGCTAGCAATTGCATGCTGGGTGAGAGACACAGCCTTACATGTCAGCAAGAAAGACGTAGAATATAAAAAAGCAATGCTAAATTCTATGTATAAGAGTGACAATGTAATGAATACTGCAATAAAAGGTATGGATGGGTATTCAAGTTCATTTAACGAAAAGCATAAAGAAGCGATTCAACAAGTTAAAGATTTTATGTGGATTTATAAAGGATAATAATATATGGCTAAAAACAATAATGGAAGAAACCCCTACAATCAGGAGTCTGGACTTTTCAGGGCACTGACTAGATTGTTTTCCGGACCGATAACACAAAGAAGAACACAACACGGCAGACAGCTTAGAAGAAGACATTTGGATATGTTTTCGAAAAGATTTAAGTCTGCATCGGGAAAGCATTTTAAAAAAGCCGAATATAACCCGATGAACATCACCACAATCAATATGATCTCGAACAGAAATAGGGCTGAGAGATATGTTGACTTTGACCAAATGGAGTTCACACCAGAGATCAACTCTTCGTTGGATATATATGCTGATGAGATGACTACCCACTCTTCGCTGGATAGTATGCTTAAGATCTCTTGCCAAAATGACGAAATAAAGACAATACTTCATACTCTTTACCACAATGTCATGAACGTTGAACATAACTTGTTTGGCTGGTGTAGGACAATGTGCAAGTATGGAGACTTCTTTCTCTATTTGGATATTGATGAAGAAATTGGTATTCGCTCGTCTATCGGTCTGCCTCCGCAAGAGATTGAGCGCTTGGAAGGTGAAGACGAGAACAACCCGAACTATGTGCAATATCAATGGAATTCTGCCGGCATGACTTTAGAAAACTGGCAAGTTGCTCATTTTCGTATTCTTGGTAATGATAAGCATGTACCATACGGCACCTCGGTGCTTGAGCCGGCCCGTCGTATCTGGCGACAGCTAACTCTACTTGAGGATGCCATGATGGCTTATCGTATTGTTCGTTCACCAGAACGTAGGGCGTTTTATGTTGACGTTGGCTCAATTGCACCACAAGACGTTGAACAATACATGCAGAAAGTTATGACACAAATGAAGCGACACCAAGTAGTCGACCCAAAGACAGGCCGTGTTGACCTGAGATATAACCCTCTTTCTATTGAAGAAGACTATTTTATACCAGTTCGAGGCGGCACATCAAACACTAAGATAGAGAACCTTGCCGGTGGACAGTTTACTGGAACTGTCGAGGATGTTAAGTACCTTCGTGATAAACTATTCTCAGCACTTAAAGTCCCACAGTCGTACTTGACAATGGGAGAGGGAGCAACAGAAGACAAGACAACGCTAGCTCAAAAAGATGTACGTTTCGCAAGAACTATACAAAGACTCCAAAGAGTTGTTATCTCGGAATTAGAAAAGATCGGAATTATCCACCTTTTCACGCTTGGTTTCAGAGGTGATGACCTTTTATCATTTAAATTGAAATTGAACAACCCTAGTAAAATTTCTGAGCTTCAAGAGCTTGAGCATTGGAAAGCTAAGTTTGATATAGCCGGGGCTGCTACTGAGGGTTATTTTTCTCGAAGATGGGTTTCGGAACACCTCTTGGGCCTTTCCGAGGATGAGTATATTAGGATGCAACATGAAATGGCAACGGATAAGAAGTTTTTAGCTAAGCTAGAGGCATCAGTATCTGGTGATGGCGGTGGTGGCGATTTAGGCGGAGACCTCGGTGGTGATTTAGGTGGGGACCTTGGCGGTGACCTAGGTGGAGATTTGGATGGCGATCTTGGCGGAGATGATGCTGGAGGTGACGCACCCGCTATTGGTGGAGATTCGGCCGGCGGTGGTGAAGACGATGTTCTCTTAGCAGAACCACCAGCAAAACGTAATGTTCCGGATAAACCCAGAAGTGACCTTGGCGGCACTCACAAGATGAGTGGCAAGAAAAGAAGCTCAAGAAGATCCCAGAACTATTCGTCGATAGCAACTGCCGGAGAATACGGCAAGCCATCATCGAGCCGGGCAAAAGCACCAAAGGGCTACCAACAACTCAGGAGTTTAGCAAATGGTTTGATGGAGACTCACGATAAGGAGGAGAAGAAACTATTTACAACTAAACACGAAGTCGATAGACTTATCGAGGGTATGTTTAAAAAGGAGATAAAGGATGAAGTTTAATAAGAAAAGAAATACCGCTTTTCTTTACGAATGCCTACTGAAAGAATTAACAAAAGCAATCGTTAGAGAGCAAGACGAGAGAAAACAGACAATTATTAAAATTATAAAAGATAATTTTAAAAGTGGGGCTCCCCTAAAAGAAGAGTTGGATGTTTATCGTTCGGTTTTAGAAAGCAAAAAGATGTCAAAAGAGTTTGCATCACGCTTTCTTGTCGAAACCAAGAGGGACTTTGACAACTTGGATCGCAAGTTAATCTTCAATCAGCAAACAAAACTTATTAAACAAATAAATGAAAGTCTAAGCACAGACGCATTTTCCAATTTTATTTCGAACTATAAAGATATTAATTCCCTTGGTGCGTATTTCGGCTCTAAGTTAAAAGCTAGGTCTCGCCTACTTGTCGAAACAAGGCTCGTTACTCTTATGACTAATGAGAAGCAAGAACTTGATGAGATGAAACATGTTGATAACTTAACATACAATACATTTGTTAAAAAGTTTAATCAAACATACAGCAAGACCCTAAGAACAGAACAGCGAGACTTATTAACAAATTATATTGTATCATTCTCTGATAATGGTCTGGGCCTTAAGGCTTTCTTAAATGAGGAAATATCACGTCTTAAAAGAGAGGTACACGAGTGTACCAAGAAGCCAAAAATAAACAAAAATGATACCTTTTTGGCTAAAACAAGGCTTGTTTTGAACCAGCTTGATAGTTATGCTAAGTCACCTATAACAGAGTCTATTGTTAAAGAGATATTTTATATTCAAGACTTGGTAGCGGAGGTAAACGGAAATGGCAGTTAACGTTAAGATTGTAAGCAAGCTTGAACCAAAGACCAAGCCGGTAACTGTCACTATCAAGGGGCCGAAAATCCAAGTCGTCGAGTACCAATTAGAAATGAGAAGGACGTTAAGTGGCGACATTATGGTTTTTGACCATAAAGAAATCGATATTATTATTCTTGTTGAAAAGAAAAAAGTTGTAGCGTTCGCCAAAGACACTGTCTCTGATATAACTTATGGTGCAGAGAAAAGACTATTTGATTATCTTAAGAAAAAGGGAGTCGTACAGTTTGATTCAGTTGAGGGGGGTAATATTCATGGCTCCTTGCAGGCAATATTATTGGAATCTAAAGAAGTAGATGGTATTAAGGTGACTCTTTATGAGATTAGTAAATGGCTCGAAACTGAAAAGCCATTCTTAGACGATGACTACTCGGATTCCGTTGATGATCATATGCTTCACCCCGACCAAGAGATGTCAACAGAACTGGGTGAAGTACCTCATGAAGAAGAGAAAGGCTCGATAAAGCAACGAGGCATATTCGCCCCTTATCTGCATGGAAGATACACATACTAACGGAGTTCAGATGGGCTTACTATATTTTGTTCTTGCCTCATATGGCTTGACCTTTATTCTTGTTTATGGCAAGATATTTGAAGATATAAGACCTGAAAGAGATTACTCAAAGAAGTGGAACACTCTATTCCATTGTCCTTTATGTATTGGATTTTGGGTTGGTTGCTTTCTTTTTTTGATAAATGGGGGTACCGAACTATTTACTTTCGAGTATACAATTGCAAATTTATTTATTTGTGGTTGGCTTTCTGCTGGTACCTCTTACCTTCTATCAATGATTGTAAAAGATAACGGCATACAAATTGGAGCAAATAATGACTAAGAAATGGATGTTACAGCCTGTTCGACGTTGTTGCAGCGGTAGCTGAATCGTGCCGGTAGCGCCGGCACATTTTTTAAGGACACGCAAGAAATGAAAATAACAACTGAAAGTTTAAAAAATATGATTCGCAACATTCTTGATGAATCTAGAAGCGACAGAAGACAACCCGGCAATGCACCTCCCGGTACCTTTAAGAAACCTCAAAAACGTACTGTTCCCGGAGATGGCACCGGCACTTATGTTGATAGCCCCGGAACGAAGGAAGCAATAACGGACATCTTGGGTGGCGATGAGGACTTGGCTAATTCTATTATGGCTGCTGTTAAAAAGATGAAAGAGGATGGCTTGATATGAAAATAACCAGAAAGCTATTAGAACAATACATTAGAAAAGTAATGAAAGAATCTTGGCACTCAAGATACAGGAACAAAGAAAGGGAACGAGAAATGAATATCGGCACCGGTGCCAGACATGGTGCTCAATCAGATTGGTATGCGCCAAAGAGTGATTACCAGCCACGACAATCCGAAAATCCCAAAACAAATATGGAAAAGGCTCTAAGAATTCATAAAGGCGGAACTAACGCAAGAATGCTTCAGGGCATTGCTAACAAAGCAGAACAAATGGCGTCATCTGTTGTGGATGAGGCAACACGTAATGCTGCCGTGGAAACTATGGCTGAAGAACTAGCAGCCCAATTTTCAAACAATTTTTCTAGAATCACGAAAGACAGCCTCCTCAAAACGAAGGGTAGAGTGATTGAAGCAGTATTAGATGCCGCCATTAAGGACGCTCAGGGTACCACACCCGAGCCTTACGGGAGTTAACATGCCAAAGCAATTGCTAACAGAATTCTATGAACTTTGCAAGGATGGTGTTTGCCAAGATTTGCTGACTGAGCGTGAGAAAAGAGAAGTCGCCAATGGTACGATGTATCTCTCCGGAAGAATGCAGACATGCGAAAAAAAGAATGGAAACGGCAGGGTTTACCCATGCAAAGTACTCCAGAAAGAAATAAAAAATTACCAGAATGTAATAAAGGACAATAGGGCGCTGGGCGAATTAGACCACCCTGATGATTCTGTTATCAACCTTAGGAACGTTTCTCACATTGTAACTGGTATGTGGTGGGAAGGCAATGATATCATGGGCAAGATTAAGATCCTTGATACGCCCTCTGGTCGTATTTTAAAAGACTTGATAAATGCTGGTGTGAAGCTCGGTATATCTTCACGGGGTATGGGCTCTGTAAAAGAGAGCATGGGAAACACAGTCGTACAAGAAGATTTTGAATTAATATGTTTTGATATTGTGTCAGAACCTTCGACGCCAAATGCATATATGTACCCAGAGAAAAAAGTTTCAATTTCGAACACTATGTATGAAAACAAGATAAATGAAAAGAAAGAAATTATAATTGATAATTTATTTAATAAGATTTTGAGAGATTAGATGAAAAAAGATGAATTAAAAAATATTTTAAAACCACTCATCAAAGAATGTATAAAAGAGGTTTTGTTTGAAGAGGAGGGCGCCCTTTCACATATTATTAAGGAAGTGACGTTAGGCCTTTCCAGTAAGCAAACCATAACTGAAACAAAAACATATCAGCCGATTCAAAAGCCACAAAAGGTCAACCGGAATTTAAAGAAGCAAAAGAAGAAACTTTTGGATGCAATTGGAAAAGATGCCTATAATGGGGTTAACGTCTTTGAGGGCACCACACCCGGTTCGGCACCTGTTAGCCATGGCAACGCCCAAGGCCCCCTAGATGGCGTTTCGCCAAATGATCCGGGTGTTGATATCTCTAATTTGTTTGGAGCTAAGGCATTTGCGATGAGTCAAAGATTAATGGAGAACAAGTAATGCCTACTAACTTAGTGGTCAAACCAAGACGTAATGAAAGCATCGAAAGAGTGATTAAAAGGTTTAATAAGAAAATTAAAAAACTTGGCATCATTGAAGAGTACAAAGATAAGCAAAGATATATGAAGCCTTCTGAAAAAAGAAGACGAGCTAAAAAGCGTTCTGATAGAAGAAGAGCAAAAGAACTCGCAAAACAGAAGAGATAGACTATTTATAAGAGATTGGAGATTTAATTATGGCGATACATAGATATGAAAGTTGGGGTAGAACAAGAAGACCAAAAAATGTTAACGGCGCAACCAGCACTGCTGCGATAGCATTAACGTCTACTGACGGTAGCGCCCCCACCGGCTCGGCTGCTGGTTATTCAACTGAAAATCAAAGGTTTCTTCACTTGGTGATGCGGGATACTAGCACCGGTGACGAAGACACTAGTATTTCTGTTTACATTTACCACCACGCAGCAGCACAGTGGTCACTTCTCTTGGTACCTTTAGCTCAAGCGGGTAGTAGTGGAACAACTCCCTCAAGTGCATATGCTGCGGCAACATTTTTAGCCGAAAGAGACCAATATCAAGCATTAATTTTAGATATTGCAGGGTCAGATAGGGTGGCTTTCGTTGCTGATAACACTGACACTGTAAGTGTATATGCTGCTTGTAGCACATTTTAATAGGGACTTGTAATGGCAGAATTCGGATGGGCATATATATCAGGAGCAGTAACAGGTAAAGGCGACGCTGACGCCGTACAGTTTATCAAAACTGCCAATGGGGAGTTGACCGGTAGCAGTAACTTTAAATTCAATAGTGCTACTAATAGTCTTTTCTTAACAGGTACTATGTCTATCAGCGGCACACTGCAAGCTCACACATTTGATGTGATTCACACAAACAAAATTGAAATTAGCTCTTCTGGTGGTACCAATTTCGGAGACGATAGCGCTGATACTCACGTTTTCACGGGATCGTTATCGGTTGTTTCTGGTGGGCTAAGGCAGCATTATTATAAATTAACAGGCACGTCACACACAGTACAGATATACGATAGTATAATTGGTGTTACTAACACAAATTATGTTTCAATCACATTACCAAGTGCATCAGTTGCTGGTTTTGGCAAAATATTAATCATCAAAGACGAGACAACAACAACGAGATCCGATGCGAATAAAATTGCTGTCTCTGGTGCTGGTGGTCAAAAAATTGATCGTGACACAACATATAGTTTGTCTGGTGATAATCCTGCATTGACACTTTATTCCAACGGCGCAGATAACTGGTTCATATATTAAGGAGGCTTGATGTATGGGTTATAATGTTCTAAGCGGAAGTGTTTCATCTGTCGGAGTTATTCAGAGCGGAGCTTTTTCTGGTGATGGCTCTGGGCTGGAGAACGTTGAACAATTCCCGCTTCAAAATGCTTCTATTACAAGAATACCATTTTTTAAAACCATCGGCGGCGAACTAGGTCTGAATGCGAATGACGGGTTCACATTTAATGTTACAAACAACGCCCTAACCGTTCCCGGGCTCACAGCATCTGTTGGTATAAAATTGGGGAGTCCTACCTCGGGCTCTCTAGCCGGAGATGGTAGCTACCTTGGCTTAGATGCTAGTGGTAACATTATTGTCACCTCCTCAGTTGCGGGTGAGGGGCCAATTAATTCACTACAGTTTCACACGGGTGGCGGTAAACTTAGTGGCTCTGCTAAACTATCGTATGCGTCGGATACACTTACACTGAGTGGCACATTTGCAGTGACTGGTTCTCTTTTACCCGGAGATACCGGCATTCATGACTTAGGTTCTACCACAAATAGGTGGAATCAGATATTCGTTGGAACTGGTTCTGTTCATCTTGGGGAGCATTGTTCCATCTCCACTAACGAGGCTTTTGGTACTATTCACCTTAACAAACCACTGTCTATCGATGGCGGCATAAGCGCACACAGGCTCCAGATTACATCTTCATTCACCGCATCAAACTCAAATTATTTTATTGGTGTGTCCTCCTCTTCAGAGGTCGTGATTCATTTGCCGGGCTCTGATACATTACATAGCGGACAATTTTTTGTAATTAAAGATGAAGCAGGAAATGCCAATGTTCACAATATCACCATAAAAGCAAGCGGATCTCAAACAATTGACGGTAAAAACTCGGTAATTCTTGAAAGTCCCTATGCTGCCGTAAATATTTATACTAACGGGTCGAATAAATTCTTCATATACTAGCCTAAGAAACGTATACTGCTCTCTATTTATTAGCGAGAGCCTTTAGGCTCTCTAGGTCTATATTGGAGGATTTTTTATGGCTTATAAATTTCAATTAGGGGCTGCTATACTTAGTGGTACCCTTGTTCAAGAAGGTGCTGCTGAAGTTGACGCTTTAACCGCAGACTCTCTTAACGTACAAAATGGTGGGATTACAAACGCTGGCGCAGTTGCCGGTGCTACTTCCATCGACGGTTCTGGTGACCTTACCATGGGTACCATTACTATGACGGGTTTTTCCGTAGACGCAGATGGCGACACTGCTCTTAAATCTTTGGCTGTTGATAACTCATCAACAATTGGTTGTGATGCTGATGCAGACATCATGACTCTTGCCGCTCAATCTCTTGCTCTTGCAAGTGATGTTGACTTCAACATCGCAAAAGCTGGTGGTTTACTATTAGGTGGTGTTGCTATGACTGCAACTGCTGCTGAATTGAACTTGCTTGATAATGTTTCTGGCTTGGTTCAAGCTGACTTCACTAAGTTGGCTGCTGTTGATGCTTCTGCTGTCGAGTTGAATTACATTGACGGATTTGCTGATGCTGCATATGATGAAAGCGCTGACTCAGTTGTTTTCTTTGATGCAACTGATAGCAAATTAAAGCACGAAGCTGCTAACGACTTCTCAACTAGATTGGCTAGTGATGGTCTTAAATCTGTTTCTGGTCGTATGGAATTAGATGTTAATAGTCTTGGTGCTTCTAAGACAACCGTTCATCAATCTGACCTTTTTGGACTTTCAGATTCTGAGGCTAGTGATACAACTAAGAAAATTTCTTTCACGAACCTTGAAGATCAAATCTTCAGTAATATTTCTGGTGATGCTACTATTACTGCTGGTGGTGCTTTAACGATTGCTAACGATGCTGTAGAACAGGCAATGATTGCTGATGATGCCGTTGGTGCAGACCAATTGGCAGCAAATGCGGTTGTAAATGCGTCCATAGCTTCAAATGCAGCAATTGACATGGACAAACTTGATGGTGGTTCTTGTGCTGGTTCTTTACTGGCTGCTGCAATTGTACAAGGCGACTTGCTCTACCTTGGTGATGTTAGTGATAGTAACAATATCAAGTCAGCAACTTTTTCTGATGTTGAAGACAGAATTTTTGCTAACATCAGTGGTGATGCTACTATCGCTGCCGGTGGTGCTTTAACTATCGCCGCTCAAGCTGTTGAAAATAGTATGCTTGCTGACGATGCTGTCGGTGCAGACGAATTGGCTGCAAATGCGGTTGTAAATGCTTCTGTTGCTTCAAACGCTGCTATTGCTCTTAGCAAGATCAACACTAATGTTGACATGGGTGGTGCTTTCACTATCGGTAGTCAGTCTGATGATATTGCTACATTTTCTGGTGGTGTTACTGTTGCTGGTGACTTGATTGTTCAAGGTTCAACTACTACTGTTGATTCAACAACTATCAACATCTCAAGTTCTTTCACTTTTGAAGGCCCTGCTGATGATCATGAAACTATTCTTACTTGTGGTTCACCAACTGCTGATTCTACGATTACCATGCCTCAAATCGCTGCTGGTACTTATCACATGGCTGTCCTTGCTGATGCTACTACTGCTGCTGCGGCTGCTGTAACTGCTGCTGAATTTGCTATTCTTGATGGTGGAACCTCTGATGGTTCTGTAACTATTGCATCTTCTGATCAATTAATCATTAATGATGGTGGTGTTATGAAGCAAACTGCTATGGGTGACTTTGCTACATATTTCGCTAGTGATGGTTTAAAGGCTGCTGGTAATAAGCTTGAGCTTGATATCAACTCAATCGGCGCTTCTGCGTTGACTGCTGTTGCTCAAAACGACTTGCTTGCTGTTTCTGATGCTGACGGTTCAAATGTTACTAAGAAGATTACTTTCTCTAACTTCGAAGACGAAATCTTCGGAAATGTTAGTCAGCAAGCTTCTATCGCTGCTGGTGGTGCCTTGTCTCTAAATGTTCAAGCTATCACCTCACAGACAGACTTCACTGGTACACTTGCTGATACTGATGAATTGATGTTCTCTGACGGTGGCGTTTTAAAGAAAATGGACATGTCAATTGTTAAAACATATATGTCTGACATTGCTGCTGTTATTCAGAACGTTGCTGCTGCCGGTACTCTTATCGTTGGTGTTAACTATTTTTCTGACATGAGTGACGATGGTGAAGATGTTGTAACTCTTCCTGCTTCTCCTTCTGTAGGACAATCAGTTAAAGTTAAGGCCCCTTCTGACTGTTCTGCTGCTCGTTATATCACAATCGCCAAAGCTGGTTCTCAAACAATTGATGGCGCTGCCTCAATTCGTTTAGAATCACCATTTGCTGCTGTTGAATTGGTATATGTTGCTAGTAATTTGTGGAGAGTATTCTAATATAGAATATTATATCTCATATATTGTGGTTGGTGCCTTCGGGCACCAGCCCTTTTTTAATTTTGAGGCTAATTAAAGTGGAGATTAATTATGTCATTTAAATATTCAAAAGGCGCTCAAGTAATTGGCGACTTAAAAGCACAAGACGACACACAAAGAGATACCCAAATCGATTTTGGTGAAGACTATATCGGACTCGAAACCAGCGGGACATTGAGAATGAAAATATCAGGCTCAGATGGCTCTATAACATTTAATGAAGCCTTTACTTTTCCAATTTCAGATGGAAGTGCGAATCAGGTTTTAAAAACAAATGGTTCTGGGCAACTCAGTTGGACTAACCAGTCCAGTGGTGGCTCTAGCGGTGTTAGAATTCCTTATCCAAGATTATACTTCTCCGGTATCTCTCCAGTATCACAAATTGGAAACAATTCGTTCACAAGTGCAACCATTAGTACAGATAACGGAAAATATGAGAATGGGTTTATTGATTTTGGTTCATCTGGGAACACAGCACCGGCTAGATTTGAATCGGAGATCCCGCTACTTGGTGGTATTTACACATTTTCCTTTTGGTTTTATTCGAAAAGAACCGGCTCCGATTGGGGCTCTATTCTTCGAAGAGAATCAGGGGGATCACCAGTAAATACACAGGATTACCCCCTTCTGACTGAGGATTCAACCGACGAACTCGGGGTATATACCGAATCTGGTGGTCAATTTTACTCTTCTGGCTACGATATGACTTCGCTCGAAGGGACAACCTCATGGACACATATAGCTGTTGTTGCTAATGGTACAAATTCTAGATTTTTTATTAACGGATCTCACGTAGGAACTGCCAATGCTGTTGTTACTACATCCGCCAAAGAACTCGGAGCTTACGATGGTAACGACACGCAGGTGTTCGCAGAAGGTATTGATGATTTTGCACACTGGGCTGAGGTATTGTCTGATGAACAAATTTCGGAGATTTATAATTCAACATCCAAATTGAGAGATATAATAACATAATGACCATTTCGATCTATTTATTAGAAAAATAGAGGATTTATAATGTCATACAATATTCTTAATAAGAATGTCAACTTCCAAGGGCCAACTCAAGGTACCATCGAGGACATAGTTGACACCCATTCAGATCAGGTAATTACAGGAAGTAAAGACTTTCATACACTAACTGGCTCCAATGCTTATGTAAAAAACAATTTGGGTATCGGAACAAACAACCCATCTGAGCCACTACATGTGATGACAACTGGCAATGGGGGCGTTGAAATAGAAGCCACTTCAGGGGCTGCGACTTTAACCTTTGATATGGCTAGCAATGATGAAGGAAGAATCCTTTTCAAAGAGGCAACCGAATCCAGAGCTAGTATAATCTATGATGGTACTGGTGCCCATTCTATGATTTTCAAAGGAAGAGGGACAAACACAGAAGTAATGCGGATCAATTCTGCTGGAAATGTTGGTATTGGAACAAACAATCCAAGTACCAAACTACATGTCGATGGTAACGTGACCGCAACTCATGTTAGTTGTACTAACGTGACCGCCAGTGGCACGGTCACCGTGACAGGTACCATTTCTGGCTCTGGTGCTATTTCTGGTTCGGCGTTCTTTGGTGATGGTTCAAATTTGTCTGGTGTTGGTGTATCACTGGCTTCAAACGGTGGATTAGCTAATTCAAGTGGGATATTGGTTGATCCAAACAATGCAACTGAAACCACCTCAGCAGATGGCTCTGACTTCTTATTAGTTGCAGATGCCGGAGACAGTAATAATCTTAAGAAAATCACCTGCCAGCGTGTTGCCAACCTTTTCGATCAAGCGGTCTCAACATTCAATGGACAAACTCAGCATAGAGTTGTCACGGTTGGTGGCGCTGAAACGATTGAAGGTGAGGCGAATTTGACATTCAACGGTTCTGTGCTGTCAGTTACTGGTGATGTTTCTGGTTCTGGTCAACTACAAATTGGGGGCGATATCACTGGTTCGGCGATTAGCGTACAGACTATTGCTTTAGCTGATGTCAGTAGTTTGGCAGGAGCCGGCCTTATTAACAACAGTGGTGTTCTCGACATCGAGGTTACTGGAGCGGTTAAATTAGCATCAGACAGGGTTGGGATCACAGGCTCAATTGCCGGCAATGGATTGGCCTTTGCCGGGGGCGCTGATAGTGTTTCAAGCTTGGCCGTGAACTTAGAATCAAACTCTGGCTTGGCTGTCGCATCATCAGGCCTTAAATTAAATATGAATAGTTTAGCGTCAGCAACACCAGCCGCAGCGTCAGATAGTGTGACGTTCATTGATTCTGATGGTGACAAAAAGTGCTCATTTAGTACCTTTTTAACGGCAATAGCCGGCTCTGGCATAGGTGTTAATAATAGCCAGTTAACTGCGTCTGCGGGGTCTGTCGACATAGACGCTCTTTCTGCACTTGGCGGCACAGGACTACATCAGACGCAAGATCACTTCATGTTTTCAGACAACGGAACAGAAAAGAAAATTACATTTTCAAATTTAGAAGACGCTATATTTGCGAATGTTTCAAGTGATGCAACAATAGCAGCAGGCGGCGCACTTACTATCGCCGATAATGCTGTAAGTCTTGCAAAGATGGCAGGACTTGCACGAGGAAAAATTATTATTGGTGATGCAAGTGGAGACCCAAGCGCACTCACTTTAGGCTCAGCCGGGCAACTTTTAGTTTCTGATGGTGATGACTTACTTTATCGAACATTAGGCGGCGATGCTTCTTTGGGTGCTGATGGTACCCTGACAATTGCTGCGAATGCAGTTGAAGGCTCGATGCTTAACTCAAACGTTGCTGGTAGTGGCTTAGATTATACCTCAAACGAATTAAGAGTTGATGTATCTGACTTTATGGCAAATGGCGTTGATAATAGGGTTTTGACAGCAACTGGTACAGACGCCATGACAGGAGAAGCAAACTTAACATTTAACGGAAGTTTGCTTACAATTAATGGTACTGGTTCGTCAGATAGAATTGTAATTGGTGATACCGATCCGGCTGAAAGTCGGCTTTTAATATCGGGTTCTAATACTGAAAATCTTTTTCAAATGAAACAACAGGGCAACGGTTATCCAACAATGTTCTTGGCAGGCGAGAGTCACGCAACTTATCCGGGAGTTTTCTATAATAGGGGCAAGTATGTAAATGGTGGAGCAATATCCCAAGGTAACTTGGAGGGCGATAACGGCTCCCATACTAGACTAACCGTGAGAAAGGTATCCATAACAGATGATTCAGCAACGAGTATCGTAACAGTGACTGTTCCAAACGCTAACCACGCTGCGGCCATTAGGGTTTTTGGCCTTGCGAATTTCGATAATTGCAATTATGCCCAGTCGTTTTCTTTCGAAGGTTCCATTGCAAGAGGCTCAGGTAGCCCAACAGATAAAGCGTTTTCCTCGGTTACAACAACGGAAAACGCCAGTATAACTCCAAACTTTTCTGTTGCGGTTGCCGGAAGTAGTAATACTGGTGCTAATAGCGCAACTCAAACTTTTAACATACAATTGACAATAAACACTTCTAATAGCTCGACGTCGAATGCTACAATCATGATAGAATTGATAAACTTTAATGATTCCGGCATAACAATGGCAGCTTCCTAATTCCTTTTCTGCAACTTGTGACTATTTATCAATGATATATATATTAATCCTAGGAGTAAATTTTAATGTCCTCAATGTTAGAACAAGCCATTGTTGATGCTGCGGCCTTAAGGGAAGCAGCGCTAAAGAATGCAGAGCAGGCTATTATTGAAAAGTATGCGCCACAAATTAAAGAAGCAGTCGATAGCATGCTTGAGACCGAAGTGAATGAGAATCACTGGGTACAAAATCAATTAGTGCAACATGAAGGAAAGTTTGCTAGAATTACAACCGAATCCGACGGTGGAAAAGTCGGCATCCAATATATTGGTGAAGAGAAGACTAATTTGGTTACGGAGAGCGAACTACAGGGAGCCGATGAGGCTTTATTACAAGAAGAAGAAGGAATGTCAATGGGGGGTGGCAGTGAGGCTGCTGCTGCACCAAATGCTGTTAGCAATATTCCATATGCCGCTGGTATTAGCCCGGACGGTGAAGTTAGTGCTAAAATGAATGTGTACGACTTTTCTCCCGAGGATTTTGATATTGACTTAGAAAACATGTTCTTATCTCAGGGCGAAACTGAAGAACTAACAACCCAGCCAGAAGAAGCAGAGGTAACCGATGACTTGGATTTGGATCTATCCTCTCTTGAAACACCAGAGGAAGATGCCGTTGGTGCCCCGGCGACTGGTGATGCAGGTGCCGAACCAGAGGCGGATGATGATGAAGGACTGTTGTTTCAAGAACTTCTAGATATACTTAGCGAAGAACTGACTGTTGATATGGGCGAGACCAAACAAGGCCACATAACAACAGACGAAGGAACACTTAAATACGAACAAGAAAAAGCCTTAGCGGAAGCAGAGGACGATGAAAAGAAAGAAGAAGACGAAGAGTACAATAAAAAAATTGAAGAACTCGACGAAACTGTTCGTAAACAAGCTTTACAAATGAAAGATTTATTAAAAATAGTTGATGAACTTAGTAGTTCTCTCAACGAAACACTTTTGAGCAATGCAAAATTATTGTATTGTAACAAGACACTTAGCGATGCCTCCTTGAATGAGCGACAAAAAAACAAAATTGTTGAAGCCATCGCATCGGCAAACACACCAGATGAAGCAAAGACTCTCCAAGAGACTCTTAAAGCTACAGTGGGTTCTACAAAAAGAAAAGGACCACAATCACTGAGCGAGTCAGTAAATAGAAAGTCGAATTTATCAGGTATTATGCCAAGACGTAAACAAACATCAGCACAGCAATTTACATTTGCAGAGCATATGAAAAAGCTTGCTGGTATTAAGTAAGACATAAAACTGTAGGAGGTATTAAAATGTCTATTATTCAGAAATTAACTGAAGGCATCGTAAACCGTGACATGAAAGCAGAAGGACAAGCCCTTTTGAACAAATGGACACAAACCGGTTTACTTGAAGGCCTTTCTGACGAGCACCAAAAACAAAATATGGCTCGTCTCTTGGAAAACCAAGCTAAAGAACTTCTCCGTGAAAGCTCGTCTATGACCGCTGGTGACGTTGAAGGTTTCGCTGCTGTTGCTTTTCCAATCGTTCGTCGTGTATTCGCCGGACTTATCGCAAATCAATTGGTTAGCGTTCAACCCATGAGTCTTCCTTCTGGGCTGATCTTCTTCCTTGATTTCGTATTCTCTCCAAACGTAGGAGCTACTGGAGCTTTAACAGATCGTTTCGGAAACACTGCTAACGAGTCAATTTACGGTACTAACCGTGTTGGTTCTCAAATCACTGGTGGTGTTAGCTTGGTAGGTTCTCTTGGAGAAAACCTTTCCGGTCCTCGTGATGCGGTTGGGTATGCTTATGCTTCTCCAACAGCGTCTGTTGAATTCGCTAACGGTGTTGTGGCTGATACTATTGCCGGTGTTCAGATTTCGGCATTGACTGAAGCGCAAAAGAAAAGTATGAAATTTGATGCTGATGTTTTAGCTGAAAGTACAAGTTATTTGATTCAGCTTGATATTGCTGAGTCTGGCTTTACTTCACCAGATTTGGACAATCTTAGTGCTTTCAATGTTTCAGGGTCTAACCTAAGCAACTTAGATAGTACTGCCTCTGCTTTGGATGATGACAACACCAAGTTGATTCGACGACTTACAAGCACAGACGGCACAACTATTAGCCTCTTCTTTGTATCTACTCACGCAGAAGCTAGTGCTTATACATCAAACGCAAACACTCTAACTGTTGAATATCCACAAAAGGATAGCGTTGGTCATGGTACTGATGATGGTGGTGCACTCACTGCTTACAATTATCTTCTAGAAGGTAATTCAGATATTCCTGAGATCGACATCAAGGTAGATAGTATTGCTATCACAGCGCAAACCAAGAAGTTGAAAGCCAAGTGGACCCCAGAATTGGGTCAAGACTTGAATGCTTACCACAACTTGGATGCTGAAGTTGAGTTGACCTCTATCCTTTCTGAGCAAATTGCTCTTGAAATCGACAGAGAGATCTTGGCTGACCTTGTTAATGGTGCAAAAGCTGGTACATTCTACTGGTCTCGTTCACCCGGTCTCTTTGTAAACCGTTCAACTGGTGTTGAGCTTGGTGCAACTTCTGCTGCTCCTGACTTCACTGGTACTGTTTCAGAATGGTATGAGACCCTCATTGAAACTATCAATGATGTGTCTGCACAAATCCACAGAAAGACTCTTCGTGGTGGCGCTAACTTCGTAGTTTGTTCTCCAGAAGTTGCTAACATCCTTGAGTTCACCTCTGGATTCCGTGCAAACGTTACTGCTGACGCTGATAAAGGCGACATCGGTGCGGTTAAGGTTGGCTCTTTGAGTCGTAAGTTCGACGTTATGGTTGATCCTTACTTCCCAAGAGGTATTATTCTTGTAGGACGTAAAGGAAATAGTTTCCTTGAGTCTGGTTACGTATATGCTCCATACGTGCCACTACAAACCACACCTACGATCTTCGGACCTGAAGACTTCGTTCCACGTAAAGGGGTAATGACCCGTTACGCTAAGAAGATGGTTCGTCCTGATATGTACGGTTTGGTTATCGTTCGTGGGCTTCTTGGTGAAGCTGGTTCCTAGTCTCTGACATAGGAATGTAAAAAGATGCCCCCTTCCATTTTGGTTGGGGGTTTTCTATTTGAATATACTATTTATTACTGAATGCGTCTTGAACGCAAAAAGATTTATTGAATAAAAGGAGATATAAATTATGTCAAGAGTTGCAAGAAGTGCAAGAGTCGCAAGCCGACAACGAGTTGAAACAATTACTGCAAGTAAAACAATCGGCGCTGCCGAAACTGGTGAAACTTACATCATTGACTATGATACCGGAGCAGCAATTACAGTTACTTTGCCTCCGAAGCAAGATGGGGCTTATTTCAAGTTTATTTTTAAAACTGAGATGGATACAACCAGCGCATCCGTAAAAATCACTTCTATTGAAGAAGAGGCCGGCGATTTTGTTGGTGCTATTCTTGAGCATATTACTGGAGGGTCAAATGCGGATTCGGCTATGGAACAAGCAGGTAGTACCCATTTTCAAGTTACATTGTCTAAAGAAATTCAACCCGGCACTTGGATTGAGTGTGTATGTGATGGCTCGACTTGGTATGTCACCGGCGTTGCTAATGTAGAGGCGGTTGGCAAGGTTGTATTTGGAGCCTAATCTCTAATCTCCACGATATTAAGTCAAAGCTCACTTCGGTGGGCTTTTTCTAATTTCCCGAATTTTATTTTCGGACAAATTTTCAGATTTGAATCTAATTACAGCAACTAACAAGGAGTTACAATGGCTAAAAAATCACAACGCTTGAGACGACAACGAAGAATCGAGCGAATGAGAACCAGAGAACAAGAAGCAAAGATGACAAAGGTTGTCGATGATAATTCAGTCGTCCTCGAACGCATGAAAAGTGTGTCAAGTTCTTGCGATACAATTTTGCAAAAGCTTGACAGTATTAAAAAAGAACCAGAGGTTAGTGCTCAAGTAATCGAACCACAATTCGTTTCAACAGAACCAGTCCCAGAATTGGAAGACGAGAAGATCGAAGAAGCAGCGCCAAAGATTAAGGTTACACCAAAAGAGCCAGTCAAGCCAAAGGCAAAACCAAAGACAAAGCCGAAAGCTAAAACAACAAGAAGGCGTACAACGACCCGTCGAAGAGCCACAACAAAGAAAAAGACATCCGAAGAATAAATAGCAAACTATTTACAAGTGAACGGAGGTTTTATGAATGTCTTTACCAACACTTACACCGGCATCTACTACTAGTGCTATAATACTACCAAAGAGTGTGACTCTTGGGGAAACTACTACTGCTCATATCAAAGAAGCATGTGCTATCGGCGCATATACGAGTTCTGTTGGCTTCTTAACTGGTGCCGCAACTCAGGTTGCATATACTTATAAGAAGCTTGGTGGTGATGTTCTCGACTTAGAGATCACAAGCGGTAGTATTTATGCTAATTATGAAGAGGCTTGTTTAGAATATTCTTATCTTGTCAATATTCACCAAGCAAAAAATTCGCTTGGTTCAGCACTAGGCGCAGCAACAGCCTCTTTTAATCATCAAGGGGAAGTTACAACAGGCACAGGGGTGGCCACAAAGTACCCAAAATTCCGCTTTGACTACGCCTTTAGGTTAGGGGACACCTTTAGCACAGAAGCGACTGTAGGTGGCACAGAGCCTCTTTATTCAGCATCGTTTGATATGGTTGCGAAACAACAGGATTATGACCTCCAAACAATTGTAAAGGCAGCATCTGTTGACTCTAATAATAGTTCTTATCCTTTTTATAATAAAGTCGGAGACAAAAGAATCAAAGTCAGGCAGGTTTACTATGTAACACCGAGACAAATGTGGAGATTCTATGGATACTACGGTGGCCTGAATGTTGTTGGCGATTTCCACAGTTATGGCCAGTATGCAGATGACTCATCATTTAATGTTATTCCTGCTTGGCAAAACAAAATACAAGCAGTAGCCTATGAGGATCACTTATATACAAGAACATCGCATTATTCATATGAGATCAACGATAACAAATTAAGATTATACCCAACACCAGATACTGTATCACCAGAGAAGTTTTGGATTAGGTTCACGGTCGATACTGGGCCTTTTGACGATGACGGTGGTGGAGAATCCGGTGTCAATAACATGAATACGCTTCCGTTCGAGAACGTACCATATGAAAATATCAACTCTATAGGTAAGCAATGGATAAGAAGGTTCTGCTTGGCACTGTCTAAGGAGACTCTAGGGCAAATTCGAGGCAAATTCGGTGGTGTTGTCCCAATTCCCGGAGAGTCTGTTACTTTAAACGCATCAGACCTGTTAAGCCAAGCAAAAGAAGAGCAAAATGCTCTTAGGGATGAATTAAAAGCGCAACTTGATGAGATGACTTATCCAAAACTGACAGAAGCAGACAAGGGCATGATAGATAACACCGCAGCTATACTGGAAAGAGTTCCATTGAAGATATTTGTAGGATAATATTATGTCAAAAGATAACAAATGGAGCAAATCAGAACAACCACCACCGCCAATGTTTCTTGGAGAGAAGGAGCGCAACCTTGTAAAACAGGTAAATGATGAAATATCGGAAAGAGTAGTCGGACAGCAAATACTTTACTTTCCAATTGACATTGATCACACCAGTTTTCATCCCCTTTACGGTGAGGCAATAGAAAAAACCTTTCTCCCCCCTGTTAGGGTGTTTGCTATGGTAGAGTATCAGGGCGTTGAGACCGAATATATGGAAAATGTCGCCTTAGATAAAACAACCAAAATATCAGTAAAGTTCCAAAAGAAAAGAATAACGGAAGATCAAGACCTTTTTGTTAGGGAGGGTGACTTTGTTAGGTATGGTCCGATATTTTACGAGATAGTTAAGCTAATAGAGCCAAAATTACTGTTTGGTCAGCCTGAGCATCGCTTTGAAATACAAGCCCAATGTATTAGGGCAAGAGATGGAGTTTTCAATGCCGAATAAAGAAACATTTGCGGCAAAGCCGTGTACATTAGAAACAATAGATACTGGGTTTGTTGAGCATCTAGACAAAGAGTTTAACATTCATGTTTTTACCAATTCTGGTTTTAAAAAAGTGCCAATAATCTGGGTCGGTTCAGAGAGAGCTTTTCAAGTTAAGGCGAATTCTAATATAAGAGACAACTCTGGTAAACTAATATTACCAATTATGACAGTCGAGCGTACATCACTACAAAAGGACCCGGCATTCAAAGGGGCTATACAAGCTCATTTTGGTCCGCCTAAAGTAAAAGGTCGAGAATACCTTGGTGGAACCTATAAATTGGTTTCTAAATTTAATCAGACAAAAACAAGCCAGAGAAGAATTGCAAAAAACTTAAGAGAGTCTGGTGAAGCTCAAATATTTTCTGAGTCGAATGATGGTGAAATAGTTTTTGATGAATATCTTATTCCGCTGCCAACATATGTCAGTGTTACTTATTCTGTTACACTGAGGTGCGAATACCAACAGCAAATGAATCAAATGGTTTTGCCATTTATCTCTAGAACTGGTCAAATTAATCACTTTGTCTTTACAAAGGATAATCACAGATTTGAATCTTTTATTCAACAAGACTTTTCTGCATCGAATAATTTATCAAATATGTCTGAAGAGGAAAGGAAATTCCAAACAAAAATCGATATTAAAGTTTTGGGATATGTTATAGGTGAAGGGTCAAATGAACCCAGACCAAAAATTATTAAGAGAGAAAGTATAGCGAAAATTTCTGCTGCGACGGAAACTGTTATTCCTGTCGGACAATTACTGCCCAGAAGAACCTCAACTGCTACTGAAAATCTAACCAGAGGTATTGATACTTCTGGGGGAGGCGGAGAGACTGAGGATGACTCATATTGTTTAACAATAAGAAAATTGAGAACATTACCTTTAGAGGAAATTGTTGCTGCTCGTAGCAGACTTATCCAGAGTGGCTTACCTTTTCAAACCGCCAATCCAGATTACAGACCAAGAGATATCACTGATATTATTGATGGCGTAATAAAAAGTGAAGAAACCTTGTTTAACGAAAGAGATATAGCCCTTGAAGTTGGAGAAGACGAAAGGCGTGTGACAGTTGTCGATAACGCAATTACTGATATAGCTTGTGATGATGAATAGTATTAAAACCAAAACTATTCCATTTGCTCAATAACTTACTATTTATTGTGAATAGAAACTTTAAAGGAGATATGTTTAATGCCAAACGAATTCGACTTCCTGTCACCCGGCATCAAAATAAGAGAAATTGATGAATCGGTGATACCAGCAGAAACTGCTGACTCTGGGCCAATTATTATTGGTAGAACTCGCAAAGGACCAGCGATGGAACCAGTAAGAGTAAAGAGCTTAGATGCATTTATTAAAACTTTCGGAAAGCCAGTGGCTGGTCCGGGTGGCGCTAATACTGATGCATGGAGAGCCGGTCCAAATTTTCAAGCACCGACATATGCCTCATATGCCGCACAGGCTTGGCTAGCATCCGGAAATGGCCCATGCACGATTGTTCGTGTCCTTGGAGACCAAAGCTCCAATACTGTAACAGGTGATGGTGTCGCCGGCTGGCAATTAAATACAGCCATCCCAAGCACAGTGGTTGCTGACAATTCAACTGCATATGGTTTGTTTATGATCGACTCCGCCAGTGTTGGCGGTCTAAGAGCGGCGGATTCTGGTTCTTTGGCGGCAGTTTTTTACGTTGACAGTGGCCACTTAGCTCTTAAGGGCAAGCCGGCGATTCAAGTAGGGGGCGCAGCAGACGTTGTCAGTGCTTCGCATTTTATACAATCAAACGCTGCTAGTCTTGGTTTCACTATGGATGTTTACAATTCTAGTAATGCAAAAGTCGGTTCGTCAATTAACTTTAACTTTGATAGAACCTCACCAAAGTATATTAGAAACGTTTTCAGTACAAACCCAACAAAAACCAATTCTACTGTTACTCCATCAAACAGAGTTGTAAATTATTGGCTTGGAGAGTCTTATGAAAGAAGTTTGAGAGCAAAGGTTACCGGCTCAACCGCATCAGGGCAGCTAGCTTTCTTGGCACCGCTTCATTATTCTTCATCGGTCGCAGCAACAGGAAACTGGGGTTACAGAAGACTTAAGCACCAACCAGCAAAAACCGGTTGGATTTTTGGTAGAGACACAGGTGCTGCCGCAGACTTCGATGCAAAAAATCTGTTAGCCAAACCGCTATTTAGATTTTGTTCCTTGCATGGTGGTGATGATTTACAAAAAGAAATTATGATTGCGATTGAGGATATTAAATTGCCTTCCAATGCCAATGTTAATGCATATCCTAAATTTAGTGTTTGTGTTAAGGACCTAGCAGGCAATGATCTTGAAAAATTCACGAACATTAGCTTAAATACGGCAGATCCAAGATTCATTAGAAATGTTATTGGTGATGCTTATGCTGGTACATGGGATGAGTCTGAAAGAAAGTATAGCGCAGCCTTAGGTAGTATTCCAAACGCATCTAGGTTTATCAGAGTAGAATTTGATGGCGATGATCCTAGTTTTATACCGTCTGATGTTCCTTGGGGCTTTGCCGGACCAGAAAGACCAATTGGTTTTAAACTTTCACAAGGTAGTAATTGTGCCGCTACATTAGACCCAGCAAATAAAGAAGGCTCCACTACTCATAATAGATTGGCCAAAGAAACTGCAACTTCCAATACTTTTTTCAAAGGCTCCGGTTCTGTCCCTAGAGGCCCGGGTGAAGGTGACAAAGATCTTATCCCCGGATTGGGAACAGGTCAGGTTGCTAGATTTACTTTCCCAAGTATCGCACTAAGAGAGAATGGTACCGAGGGTGGTGCCACAAATCCATATAAAGTTTATTGGGGGATCAGGCCAAAAATTAGCACAACCTCAACAGTACATGACGTTGACTATGTTGATTATCTAAGAGCATTGCCAAGTCACTTTAACACTAGCCAGCACACTAAAACGGCTGCTACTGGTTTCGAGCATAGCTTTATTTTCACTTTAGATGATATCAAAATTAATACAACCACAAACACGGTTACATGGGTAAGTGGTTCAAGAAAAGCTGAGTCTTCGTACACAGCAACAAATGGTGCAAAAGCACTTGTTGATAAAAAAGTAAGACAGTTTGTCATGCCTCTATGGGGTGGTCGTCACGGGTTCAATATCAAAGAGAAAGAGCCTTTAAGTAATACACTGATGAAAGCCCAATTCGAGTCAAATTCCGATGTTGAGGATTTGACTAAGATGTCTGAGTTATTTTCAGTTAAAAAGGCTATTGGCACTGCTCATGACCCTGAGGTCGTTCCGGGTAATCTTCTTATTGCTCCCGGCTTCTGGTTCAAACAAGTTACTACAAATCTTATCGACACTGCTGATGAAAGACAAGATGTCTTAACTATCATAGACCTTGAAAACGATTATACTTCAAAGTATGAGACTACAGATTCAGAGGCGACGAGAACCGGTACACCTGCTACTGCAAAAAGCTCACTAGATAGTCGAAACCTTGATAGTACTTATGCTTGTGCATTCTACCCTGCTGTTCAAATTATGGATGTCCTTAACGACAATAGAAAATTGTGGGCTCCATCATCTTTGGCAGCGTTAGGCGGAATTGCACAGTCTGAAGCAGCTTCTGCCGCTTGGTTTGCACCAGCCGGTTTTAACAGAGGTGGCCTTGGAGCATTGGGCGGATCTTCTGGTCCTGTTGTCACTAGAGCTAGACAGAGACTTGATTCTGATGATAGAGATTTGTTATATGATGAGTGTAACGTTAATCCAATTGCTACATTCCCAAATGAAGGGGTTGTGATCTTTGGTCAAAAAACCTTACAGGCTGCTAGCAACTCTGCTTTGAGCAGAATTAATGTTAGGAGATTATTAATCTACCTTAAGACACGTATCAATACTGTTGCAAAGAATATCTTGTTCGACCAGAACATTTCATCTACATGGGCTAGATTCGTTGGACAAGCAGAACCCATTCTTGCAGATGTTAAGGCAAGGTTCGGTTTAACCGACTATAAACTGGTGTTAGACGAAACAACTACAACACCCGAGTTAATTGATCAGAATGTATTATATGCTCAAGTTTATTTGAAACCGGCTAGAGCTATTGAGTATATTGCTATCGACTTTATTGTTACTCGCACCGGTGCATCTTTTGTATAAGCCACTAATTAAAAATATAGGAGAACATTTATAATGGCATTTTGGAATAACACGGGTAAAGACCCAAAAAGGAATTTTAGATTTAAGGTGGTAATCAGCGGCCTACAAGGTGGTGCTGGACTGGTGTGGTGGGCTAAAAAAGTCTCAAAACCAAATTTTACCGTTACTGAATCTAAGCATGCTTTTTTAAATCACACTTATTATTGGCCCGGGAGAGTTGAGTGGCAAACTGTTACATTGACATTGGTTGATCCTGTAGATATTGAAGAAGAAACAGGAAACGATGGTACAGTTAAAAAGCTTAACAGTTTATTCGAAAGTTCTGGATACAAGCCACTTTCTGCTCCATCAGACCCTTTAATTACACAAAGTAAAAAGAAAGTAGCAGGTGCCCTTGTATCTGTGCAAATTATTCAAATGGATTCAAACGACAACGAAATTGAATCGTGGACGCTACACAATCCATTTATCAAGAAAATTACATACGGTGAACTTGACTACGAAAATGATGATCTGACACAAATGGAAGTTGAATTTAGGTATGACTATGCTATCTGTGATATTTCAACAGGCTCTGGCACATCTACAACCTTCTTTGAGGCTGGTGCCCTTACTCCTCCCACTGAGTAGTAGAAAGTAAATGGCATGGTGGAATACAACTAATTTTGAATTAAAGCAAAAGAGCAAGTTTATTGTTTCTTTTGCTAGTACTTTCTTTTTGCCAAATGTTAAATCTTGTACAAAGCCAAGTGTGGAAATAAGCAACAAAGACTACAAACTGTTAAATCACCATTTTAATTATCCGGGAATAGTAAAGTGGAACCCAATTGTTATCACGTTTGTTGATTTGAACGGGAACGGTAGTGAATTTGATACTGCTGGGTTTCTATCACAAATGTTAAATAATACAGGATATGATTACCCACACAGTACTGGTCACTCTTTGGGCACAAAGGGAACCGATAAAACTACAATTAGTTCTCCGGAGAAGTCATCAACAATAGCTAATGCTTTTGGTAAGGGACTAACAGAAGCGGCAGATTTCGCAGAAGCTAGCTATCAAAAGCAAAATGTATTGATACAGCTACTGACACCAGATGGTGAGGTTAATGAAAAATGGACATTAGTTAATCCTATTATCCGTTCTATCAAATATGGTGATTTATCATATGATTCTGATGAACCGGTTGAGTATGAAATTGAAGTTGTCTATGATTACGCAATATACGGAGAATAAAGGTGTCCAAAAAGCCAATTACTTCTGACCTCTTTACAAACTTTAAAAATAAATTTAAAGGTGGTGCTCCTATAATTGGCGAAACTGAATTTCAAACATTTAAGTATTCTGTTAAAGAGAGGGCGAAAGACTCTAGCTCTTCTGATATTAAATCCCTAGGCACTGAAACAGGTCAAGGTGCTAAAGAATTAAAGATCGATTACGGCCTCTCTGAAGCAGAACAAGACGACATAATTTATCAAAAAGCCATGGCTAGGGTCGAAGCAGAAGCAGCAGCAGTCGCTGCTGAGAAAGAAAGACAGAAGAAGATAAAAAAGAATTTGCTCACCGAGGCGGAAATACAAGGCTTGGTCACAAAAAGTAGAAAAAACAAAAAACCCATTAGAGTCAAGACAAGAGGAGGAAAATATTATTTTACAGCAAGTGGTTTGGATTTGTCGCCAATTAAAACACTCACTAAAGCCCAAATTAATGATAAAAAATATGAAGCGGCCGGTGCAATCGAAAATGAAGTCAGCGACATTTTAAATACATATAATGAAGCCGCCCAGCAAGGTATCGCAGTAATCGAGGGTAAAGGCAAAAGACGTAAAATTAAAATTACGGATAAAGAAAAGTTTGTAAAACTAATTAATGATAGAAATAAAGAAGATCCTCCAAAGACAAAGAAAAAAAAGAAGCCTTCTGAGGAAAGCACTGAAAATAAAATATCAAATAAATAATCTTACGATACACAGGAGTAAGCATGATAAGAAAAAACGAGGACCGTTTCGGAGCAAGAAGCGGTGCGGGGAATGAGGCTCCAGTTGAGCCCTCATCGGTTTTGCAGTTTGTTACGCCCACTGAGTTTGTTGAATTACCGTCTGGTGGTCAATATTATGAGGTAGGACACCCACTGCACAAGCAAGATGTGATTGAAATCAAACACATGACGGCAAAGGAAGAAGATATATTAACTTCAAAAACCTTATTAAAGAATGGTAAAGCGTTAGATAGATTAATATCTAATGTAATATGTGACAAAGCAATAAAGGCACAGGGCTTGTTACTTTGCGACAGAAACGCTATTATAATCGCAGCTAGGACAAGTGGATATGGTTCCGATTATAATACAAAGGTGACTTGTCCTAATTGTGGGACGGTAGCCAAGAGAACTTTTGACCTGACTACTCCCACTATTTATAGTGGGGATGAGTATGGTGAGTATGATGCCCAACGACTAGAAAATGGCAACTATGTAATAACTCTACCGGTTTCAAATTTTAAAGTTGAAGTCAGACTGTTAACTGGTCGTGACGAGATGACAATATTCAAAATGGTATCATCCAAAAAGAAGGAAGCGTCTTCAATAACGGAGCAAATGAAATTATTTGTTGTTTCCGTCGAGGGACACACTCAGCCAAATGTCATCAAGCATTTTATTGAGAATATACCATCATCACAGAGCAGATACCTAAGGGATGCTTTTAGCAGCATCACTCCTAGTATTAAAATCATTCGGGACTTTGAGTGCGACGAATGTGGATACGAGAAGGAGTTGGAGGTGTCCTTGGGGACAGACTTTTTTTGGCCTGAACGATGAATATATGGCCAACGTGTATGAGTGCTTTTTTACACTAAAGCATTATGGCGGCTGGTCATTGTCTGAACTTTACTCATTACCCATAGGTTTAAGGGCGTGGTGGCTGAAGAGGACTATCGATGAATATGAAAGAGAAGCAGAGCAACATAAAAAAGCAATGCGAAAGTAATTAAAATACCCAGTTTTACTGGGTATTTTTATATTACACTAATTATTTTATAAAAAGAGGTATTTTTTATGTGGGAATGGGAAGACCCGACAGATGATGATGGTGGTGGTGGTAATGACGGACCTACCGAATCACAGGTAAATCTTGCGAAAGAATTAGCTGATCAAAGAATGTTGGACCTTGAGAGGCGGAAAGAACAGCAGAAAATTGAAAAGGAAATAAATTCTGCGATCAGCGATAGAATTGGAATGCTGAAAAATCAGATGCAAGTAGCTAATTTGAATTTACAATCAATGAAAAATTATGCCGAGGCCTTGGGTAAAGCTAACGAGCGAATGGACAAGCTGACTGATCTGAAAAACAAAATGAAAGAAGCCGATCAAAATGCCGACACTTCTGCAATCGATGCCGAAATAAGTAAACTTAAAACAGAAAAAATAGATAAAGTAAGAACAAGACTTCAAGAACTCACCAAGCAGTTTAAAGACACAGCGGGAGCAAAAAGTGTTTTGGCAAAAGCAGCAGACCACTTAATGACAGAATTTGTTGCTGGTAACATATCAGCCGACGAGTTTTCCCAAGGAATGGATACGTTACGTGCTAAATTAGAAGCCTCTGAGAGTGGCGTCAATGCCGTTAACAAGGGTGTTAGCTTTTTAGCTGGTAAACTAGGAATGTCAGCAAAAGCCAGTGATACCGCTTTCGGGAAAATGATTCAAGGTGCAGCCCAATTCGGACAAACTATGGCTTCAAGTCCCAAAATGGCCATCCAAGCAGTTAGTGGTGCCCTATTGAGTATGTTTTCTCCATTAAATATTATTGGAATGGCTATCCAATTTATGATTGAGCTTTTTGTTGAAACAGAAAAAGCGGCTATTGACATGTCCAAGTCTTTAAACGTTGGAATGAGGGACTCACAAAAGTTATTGGCTAGTATGAAAGCAGAAATGCTAGATTTAAACATAAGCTCAGCAGAGCTAGGTAAGTCTTTTACTTCTTTAGGCACCACTATTGCAAATTTTGATGTTCAATCAGAACTTGGTAAAGACTTGGCTAGAACCGGTGCTACGTTAAACAAGTTAGGAGTAGACACGGAAACATATGCGAAATCGGTTAATAAACTGCGATATCAATTTGGCGGAAGTGCTGGAGATATTAAGGCCGCTTCAGATCAATTAGTCGGATTTACAATGAACGCAAGGGAGATGGGCATCACATCGACAAAAGCGATGAGTGATTTTAATCAATTTGCCGGCTCTGTTGCAAGTATGGGTGGTAATGCCACTGCTGAATTGACTAAGTTACAGGCTATGTCAAAAGCAACTGGTGCTGAAATTGCTAAGCTGACATCAATAGCAAAGAAATTTAATACATTTAAGGATGGTGCCGATGCTGCAGCAAGATTGAATTCTGTATTTGGTACATCAATTAGTTCTGTTAATCTTATGGGCAAGACAGCAGAACAAAGAAATAAATCAATTGCGGAATCTTTGAACATGGCAACAGGCGGGTACGATATGATGACAGACCATCAGCGACTTGCCGCTGCTGAAATGCTTGGATTCGGGGATGATGTTTTAGCCCTAGAGGGGTATATGAAGGGCCAGACTGAGGCGGAAAAGCAGCTTGCTCAAACGAAGCTGGATAATGCTTTGGCGACGCAACAATTGAATGATGTAGTTATGGAAATGGTGCCAACATTAACACAGTTAATTAATGAGGTAAAAAAGGCCTTTATAGAGAATAAGAATTTTGAAGCGGCGATGGCGGCTATTATAGATAACGCTCCTGCTTTTATTAAATTGTTTGAAGATTCAGTGCACTTTTTTGCCCTTGCGGCAAAACACATAGACAAGCTAGTTATCCTCTATGGGTTTTATAAAGGAGTTCAAATGGCCATTGCTGTGGCCCAAGCAGCAAGAGTCGTAACCACAACAACTCTGTCCGCAGCCGAAGGAGCAGCAACCGTGACAACTACAGCATTTACGATGTCTGCTGGAAAATTATTCCTTATGTTAGGTGGGCTGGTGCTTCTTCTTACCGGATTGGCTATAGCTGTTGCCGCTGTTGGTGGGGCTTTCCGTGAAAGAAAATCACCAGCAGTTTACGAATTGCCCGGTGCAATGGCAATAGGGGTTGTTATATTGGCAGTTGCCCTGTACTTCTTGTCACCAGCACTAATGAAAGCTGGAATAGGGGTATTATTTTTGGGTGTTGGTTTATCCTTAATGTTTTATTCGATTAGTCTTGTAGTTGAAGCTGTTGGCGGAGTAGTAAAGGTAATAATAGATTTTATTTCAACCATAAGCTCAGGAACAGATAATATGTTTGTGTTTGCTGGTGGTCTTATTGCCATGGGGCTTGGCTTCTTAGGCCTCGGCAAAATGGCAAGTATTGCTGCTGTTGGTATCGGAGCCGGCGCACTTGCTCTTGCTGCGATACGTGCTTCAATGGCCCTGACTGGTACAAGCTTTAAAGATATAATCGGGCTTGGTAATTCAGTCGCTGCAATGGGAGAGGGTTTAGTAAATATCGCATCAGGCATTATGAATCTGGGGTCTTCTGTCTCTGGTCTATTGCAGGGAATTGGCAATAAAAACTTTATTGTTTCAAGTGACGGTAGCCAGACAACAGTATTAGCAGGTAAGGGTGGCCTAATTGCACTAATACCACCCAGAATAACAGTGGATGTAAAAATGGATGATAAAATTTCAGTACCTGCTCCGATTGTAAATGTTTCAGTAGAAATAGATGGAAATGAACTCAGATCTATAGTAAGAGAAGAGATAGCTAGCTCAAGGGATTAATATGGCTTGGTGGACACAATTAAACAATTTAGATAAAATAAAAGGTAATGACTATTCAAGAGTATATACCAAAAATAAAAATGCTTTCTTATATATTGGAAAAGAGGGGGACGAAGACGCCTTAATTGTATTTAAGCCGTTTGTTTCAAGTATTTCTTATGATTTGAAAGTTGACACCACTGATATGATGGACGCATTATCGGTTGCAAATAGCCCAAAGGTTATTACGGGCGCTGATATCAGTATAAAAATAGAGTTAGATCTACCAGCGACATCTGTTTCAGAAGCTGATGCGAATGCAGCTAAAATTTCAACTTTTATGTCATGGCTAAGAGATCCATCGGAAGAGAAAACTTCTACCTCTAATATAACACCAGAGACTTGCTCGGTTTTTAAGCAAAATAACCCAAATGCTTATAAAGGTGGAAGATTAGTTAAAAGCGTTGCAGATGCTTGGCGGACTGACAGCAATGGGGATGGCCCTGATAAACTTGCCTTGGCTCAAGCGTGTGCTGAACTGGATAAAAATAATAACTCAGATAGAAAGCGTAGTAATGGTGATAAGTCAAAAACAGGTACCAAAATGGTGTTTCTTATCAGCTTTGCGAATCTTATCCAGTCTGGTAATTATACTGAAGAGCATGAAATTTTACAATCAAAATCAGACAAAACATATAAAAATATGCAAACTTATGGTTTGAGATGCCTAATTAGTAATGTAAAAGCAACTGTTGATAATGATATGGGATATTTTGAGTCTAATGATTTACTATTGCCAAAAACATACAAGCTCACCCTTAATATAGAAATAATAAATGAACATCTAGGCGGAAGCATAAAGAATATCCTTGGATTCGGAAACCAACAAACAGATGCGGCTAGTGGCTATGACAGCAGCGCATATCACTCTAGGGATATTGGCACATGGCCATTTGGAATTGCCATCAATAAAGACAACCCTAAAATTACAAATAATTATTCTTATTTATATGCCAATAACAGAAATTCGTTTATTGAGTTTTCGAAACACAATGAAAGTGCAAAATTTTTGCCATTTGTTAACTCACTTAGTATTGAAACGGCCATAGACAAGAAAAACTTGCATGAATTTAAACATCTTACCGGTAAAGACAGATTAATATTTGCAACCAAGCAGCCAAATTATTCACTTGGATTTGATATTAACGCAATTAATGTATCACATGCGAAAACTATTCATTTAAATTTGCAAAAAATGATGAGAATGATATACCCCAAATTACAAATTAGTACGACAACTGTCTGTCAAATGCTGGTCAAATTTAAAAATTTAATTGGTACCGGCGCAGCAATGTTTGAGACAACAGACCCGGTTCAGTGTATATGTACTGATTTTAGTATAAAGCCAAATTTAGAGTTGGGTTTTTTCGATGAAGACGGTATGCTTTATTATAAAAGTTTTACTATTGGCTTGTCATTGCAAGCTAATGACCCAAATTACGGAGGATAGACAGTGCCAAAATATATCGGTAGACAAATATTAAATAACGAAGAAGATCAATATCAAGACCTTTTCGAGCCAAGAGATATTAATTTAGCCCAGCACTATGAAACACTAATTTTCAATGAAAGCAATTTTGATTCATCATACCCTTCTATTGAACATATATGGAAAAGGGGAGATAAGCTTTATAAATTATCTTATGAATATTATGGTACGTATAAGTACTGGTGGGTTATTGCACTTTATAATAACAAGCCAACTGATGCACACTATAGCGATGGGGATATCCTAGATGTCCCAATAGATCCATCACAAGTTGAAACAGACATAACAGGATAATAGAATGGCAGCACCAAAAAGAGGAACAATATACGCTAGTAAGTTCAGTAGTACAATTGGAAGAGTTGGTGACTTATACCCGATGTATAAGGCCGGGAGATCGCCATCGCAACAATTGGGCGGAATCACCGGTGAGGAATGGATGAGGAACGCCTATAATGACCCGAAGCAAGGTATGGAATTTTTTGCATATATTTTACAACTTTTTCATAAAGAAATGTATACATCTACCACTAGTGCGACGGCTTACTATAAAAAAATCCCATATTTGACTGTTGATGACAAAGATGCAACATACCCAAATATGTTTTCATGGTTTTTAAGTACTATTAATATTACAAAAACTAGAATCGCAGAAAAAATTGTACTTGCACAAAAGGAGGTTTTTGTATTTAGTAGGTTAACCAACAACCAAACCGCAGTTGCTGAGATGGATGACCCAACATGGAGCGGCTGGGCGACGGGTGACCCTGCTTCTAAATACAAAAGTACGGAGGTCACGCAAGGCGACAAATTTCCTAATCGATTTGTTGGCCTCGGTGGCACTGGTGGAAATGCGGGAGGATATTCTTGGGTAATTTATGGAATTGACGATGATCAGGATATTAAAAACATGACCGATAGCGTAACCAATTGGGAAGGACTTGTCCCATCAGCAACAAATATCACGACCCAATTTAATAAATATATTGTGAATGATGGTGGAAGTGTTGTCAAGGTTTTGGCTGGTGGTTTATCGAATGCCAGTAGATACGACCCAGTAAAACAGAAAGCAAAATATACTAAAATAGTAAATGAAAATGATGAATCAATAAGAGAAGCAGGAATTGGTTACACTGGTGGTGGAAAAATCACAGACAGCAACCCACATGTCGACATGATGTATGAAATTGACGTATTATCATCATATAATACGATGCACGCTTTATTGGGCCTAAGTGGTTATAGTTTAGATGACAAAAATAATGAGTTTAGCAAAAATTTTAGCTCCACTAGCACTCATGGTGCAGGTGGTACTTCTTGGTGCTTGTTTGAATATGGGATTGATGACCCTATGGAGATGGCCGAGGGTATCGATAAGTTTATCAAAAGCGCTTTTATTCTTGGAGGGATTTGCGGCGCAGGAGCGACGATATTAAAGGATTCCTATTCATACTCAACCGGAGCCACAAAAGGACCAAAAACTAAAAGCGGAGAGCTAACACGGTATTATAACAGAAAGTTAACAGAACATAACTTGAAATTTACCAAATTTCAAGTCCCTATTGAAGCCAGACTGGGGCCATATAGGCATGCACAACCAAGCACCGCCAAACAGCAGAAATTTATTTTTGATGAAATGAAAGAACACTATGGATTTGCTAATACTTATGAGGGTATTTTCTTTCTTGGTGTTGGTTCATTACTGAATGAAGTTTTTGTATTATCAGAAAAAGCATTCGATGATGCAAAGAAGGGTGACAAGAAGGGCCAAGGGCTGGTTGATAAACTGTCCGCAATTAATAAGGCTAGAGGTGATGCATTTAAGGATCTAGCAGGGCGTTTTGTTCCGTATGAAGGCACTTCACCAGCGAAAGAGAAAGCAAAAAAAGATGAATTAAATAGAAGCATTATGCAATGTGTTTTATTGGCCGGCTTTACTCATTTAGAAAAAATATCAATTGGCATGAGAAATAACACAGACGGAAAAGGCAATTATATAAAGAAAAAGATCAGTGGTACCAGTATCACCCTTGGCACAACAAAGCCATATCCGTGGGGTGGGAGAATAATACCAGTAGGAGTTAAGCCATACCAAAATACAATGAATGCTTTGACAATACCTTTGTTGGATAACGTTTATGGGATAGGCCTTAACGATTACCTCAAATCACCGGAACCATTAGCTAGCGGGTACCGCACGACAGTAAGAGTATCAAAAGTAGTTAAAAATTACAAGGATTTGAATGGCAAGCTGATAAATGAAGGGAACGTAGTTAAGCTGCCACTTATTTTTGGTATGGCCGAGACAACAACTGATCCGGATGGTAAAGAAGATTTCTTATTGAACAATTTTTATTCACCACCAGACTTAAAATTAATTGGGGAGAAAAATGGCCTCATTACTGACAACGCTATTTTAATTAAATCTATTGATGTTTCGTTCAAGGGCGGTAACATGGCTACTTCAAAGTCAGATGTTGAAGTAAAAATGAGTTTTGTGCTGCCTGACATAAATACAATTAAACAATATTTCAAGGGTGAAATTACAATTGGTAAAAAAACTCACAAATACAAGTATAGTTTTCTTGATTTAATAACATACACAAACCAAAGTAGCCCAACTGGGTTTGCTAGTGTTTTTCGAAATCAATATCACCCTGATTATAATAGATTGTTGCTTGAATCGCATGTGTTTTATGAGAAACCATTGCAAACAAATTCTATGCCAAAAAATGCAAATAAGATGGCAAGCGCACTGGAGCAAGTCCCTTTGGTCCTAGACATTGCGGTTGTGGATCATGAAATTAAAAAAAATGATAAGACTTTACAAGCAGAAGTAACAGTGTCGTACCGTGGCTATGTACACTCGGCCCTTTCAGACCCGTCGTATGACTCTTTAGCTGGACCGGATTTACTAGACAGAAGAGTTAACAAAGAAATTCAAATGCAGCAAAAACTAGAACAAGGGTGTTCACTTGATACATTGAGATCTTCAATTAGAGAGTTCAACGAAGACACAAAAATGGATTCAGTTTTTGTCATACCACGTATCATAGACCAGCTACAATCATCAAACAGGTTATTTAAAGTCTCTGTTAAAAAATCAGCAATTAGAGGATCTCTAAATGCTTATGCTGATTCAATAAAATTCCCAAAAAGAATAAAAGATTCTATTGAATCTAATATTGATTTAAAGAAAGTGATGGAAGCGTGGCACTTTTATAAAGAGATGGATGCAAGCAAAAAAACCGCCGCAGAGCGTGCTAAGTTAATTAATGCCAATTATCCCAGTTCCAATAACAGATTTTTTAGTAACGGTGTTGATTTTGGTAAGAAGTTTGAAGATTGGTATGAAATGAGCGGGAAATCTAAAGGCAGCACCACCGTAGTATACAAGGATGCAAAGAAAGCAATTTCAAAAAAGACAATACTTGATCAAGATTACGAAGGAATTGAATTCTTTTTCTTAGGCGATCTAATCGATATTTTGCTTGACTCAGTTCACTTGTCTCCGATTCATATAAAGAATGGAATAAAAGAAATAGCTAAAAATAGGAATATAAGAACAAAAGTTGATTTACCTTTTCAGATTGCAAAGTCCAGAGTTAACAAATTAAAAGAAGGATATTATTTTAAGCCTGATCCGATAAAGGTTATATTAAGTTCATTCGAGTGGTTTGAGTGGAACGACCGCAAAAATAAATTTGAGTCACAATATAGTAATTTGGCTGATGTCCCGATTTCATTAAGTTGGTTTGCCGACTGGTTTGGCGAAGAAATAATCAAGAAAAAATTATCATATTACCCAATTGTGTCTTTTATAAGGAAATTGGCCCAAACAGTTGTCACCAGATTGCTTGGCGAGGTTTGTTTTGAAGTTGGCAGTGATAAGAGGGTCCTCTTTAGAGCAATAAGCAATTTCGGACTTATTGCCGATAATGCAGACACCATCAACAGATACAAAAGAAAAAATACAACTCAATTGGTTGAAGATTATTATGAATGGATAAAATCCTCGAAGGGGAGAGGGGCACAGGACAAGGGCACCTATATTATTGATTATATGAAGAATAGAAGGATGAAAAAAATTCCATTAATAAAGAAAAATAATAAGAAGATTGATTTCAATACATCACAAAAAGATTACTATACAAATTATATTGTGATGTATCCAGCGAATGCTTCGTCTTTTGAATATATGACACAGGAAGGTGCGAATCAGTGGCTAAGGGCCGGTATTCCAGAATTCAAGCAGTTAACAAAGGTCACCCAGTTTTTTAAAAATGGGACACATGCAACAATACCAGAAGCTATGATCGAGTCAATGTCATTTACAAAAAAGGATGCACCCTATAGAAGAGAGGTCAAATTCTTTGCTAGTAACCAAGGTAATATAGCTCAAATTGCTGGTGTTTATAATGTCAAAATAAAGCTATCAAATGCAGCATACTTTTTATATCCCGGACAAGTATGCTGGGTTGATGGAGGCCTAGGGCAAGACCCCTCAAGTCCCAAAACTTTGGCGTTCCAGCTTGGAATTGGCGGGTATTATCAAATAATTACAGTTAATCACAGCATGAAATATTTTGGTGGCCAGTCACCTAAAGCAAAAACAGAAATTGAGGCCAGTTGGATCGGCTATGGTATTAAGAAATCTTTATCAAAGGCCGCTTTCTTTAGAACCGGCGCCGGCTATAACAACGCCAAAGCCGCAAGATGTAATTCCTCCTTGCCGACCAGAAATGTAAAACCAAACATAAATTATAGTAGTGAAAAGTATAGACAGAACATTGCTCTTGGCAAACCACCACCCGTAATTAATGTACCGACTGCAAGTCCAACCACTACCACTACTACTGGAAAAAAGACTAAAGTTACCCCAGCAGTCGCCGTAGGAGACCCCAAAGTGGGTAAATTTCTAAACCCACCAAAGGAATATATACGTGCTTTTGGAGCCTCAAAAGGGGAGTATTATACCCCTGATGTACAATGGATGGTCACACAAGTTGATATTGTAGACGCAACAATAACGATAGAAGGGAGACCAGCGTACAGTGCGAAGATTAGAGGGGAATGGATTGGCAAAGACCAACAGACCCTAAACGGCTCCGGAAAATATCTAACAAAATGGAGTGTTGGTAAACACGTAGGAACTAAAGCCCATTTAGAAGCCGATGTGAGAAGGACACAACGAGCACATGCCGAGGCTTACTACGATACAAACGGAAAACTCTTAGCTATTGTTCAAATCGGCGGCATTTATCATAATATGAATTATGATATGTTAATCGATACCGCCGGCATTAGTGATACTGAATGGAATGAACTCCCTGTAGCAGTACCATCATACATACCCAAGATGGTTGGAATGTAATTTAAGGAATAAATAAAATGAGTGCACATAATGATATAATATCAACCATGAGCTTGACTGCATTGAGAGCAGAATATCAGGGAAACTTTTTCCCTGAACATCCCTCTGGAAAGCAAGACCCTGCCTTGAAAGACTTAAACTTTGCCGAATTGAACTATTATGGCAAAATTGACACTAACGGTCGACCAATCTATGTAGATGAAAGTAACTTGGTTAACCTTGGCCAGTCTGCTTTGGATTTTGATACAACACATAAGTCTGTGTTACCATTCATCAAAAAAATGCATGGTGAAATGAGAGAAAACATTTCAATAAAGCTGGCTGTTGGATCGTTAATTTCAACTGATAGATCGTTTGCTTCACTAGAGCCAATACATGCATATACATCGCCGATTTTAATGTATCAAAATTATTTAAGGACTTTGCTGATACAGTTTAACACAGAATACTTAACACAGAGAGATAAAAACAATATAACATCTTATGAGTCATATGTCAAACATTTATATAAATATTTTTTAGAACTTGATGCGGGGGAACCAATTACGTTTAGCGGATGGACAACGTCTCATTATAATTCGATATTTACAACTGGTTTGGCACTTTCAATTAAAGAATATCAATATCATGACGACCGAGATAATATCAATTTCGCCGAAAATATTTTATTTGGATATTATAAAAAATTGGCAATGAACAAGGGCTTCTGCTTAGTCAAGCAAGCACCATGGATTTTAATCGCAGACCTCAATTCGCCTGCAATTAGTTCACTGCATGATCTTGGTTTTAATACTGCTGGTGATTTATTTGATACATATTATAATAGAACATATTTAATTGATATAGAATTAATTATTAATAATATTATTAATTATTATAATGATTTTGTATTATTAAATGAGAATAAAAGAACAATTGGTGTAACATGTAATAATAAGACATTTATAAATAATCACCAAAGAGTACCAATGTTGAATATACAGAAGTACACAGATAAACAAAGATATTTGACAATGTATGCTAATCTCAGAAACAAAGAAGAAAAGAGTCCATTATCAAAGGGCGACCTTGCTGGTATGATAAAAAGTGCAAAGAAAAAACTTGACATCAGTAGCGCAACAGGTTATATTGCTGATATCTTCGCTTCAGAGCTATTTCGAAAACCTTTTGGTTTTAATGATTTATTTCGAAGAGAAGTAATAAAGACAAGCGCAGCAAAAGGAATCAAGCTAAGTAAAGAGCAAGCAACAGAACAGGTCCTATCTGGTGGTAATATGAGCAGTGGAGGGTCTGGCGGAGGATACTAATGATATTTCAAATTTTGGATGATAAAGATGAATGCTTCGGAATATACGGAGACGGGAACTTCACATACGACAGAATCCCAGACAATATTCGGGGAACATGGAACTGGGACCACAGGCTTGCTCATCGCAATGTTGATTATGCTAGCATCTATTCTTCTGGTCAGACCTTACATGATGCGGCTCCAGAGTCTCTCCGACGCAGACTCGAAAAGAGAGAAGCAAAAATAAAGGCATTCGTTAAAACTGCTCTTATTTCTAAGTTAAATATGAAAGAGCATTGTTTGTTTGACATCATACCCGAGCAACACTTGATGCACTATTGCGAAATTAAAAATGAAATATGTCAGTATATATTTGACAACTATCATAAACCCCAGAACCATGGCTTTATGGTTGACTTGAGACAGATGGCTCATGGCATCAAACAAAATAATGTCATAGTGGACCATGAAGTACTCAAAAAAGCATCCAAATGGGATAACAAGGCAAGGGTGCTCCTTAGTTCACTAAACGGCAAAAATAGACCAATACAGTACGATATATGGGGTTCCAAAACAGGCCGCTTGACAACTGCAAAAGGCTCCTTCCCTATTATGAACCTGAAGAAAGAAATTGCAGATTGCGTTGTCCCGAAGAACGATATTTTTGTTCAGTTCGACTTAAATGGTGCTGAGATTAGAACCTTTATCTCATTATCAACCGGGACACACCCTGATGGTGATATTCATTTATGGAATATGGAAAACGTCCTGACAAATGTAACTGAACGTGACGTTGCTAAGAAAAAGTTTTTGGCATGGTTTTATAATCCCAACTCTGACGCAATCAATTCAGATCACTATGACCGGAGACAACTATTAGAAAAATATTATAAAGATGGTTTTGTTTCAACGCCATTTGGTCGCAAGATAGAGGCAGACGAATTCCATGCTCTGAACTATCTCCTACAGAGTAGTTCATCGGACAACTGTATGAGACAGGCAATAAAAATATATAAGTTCTTGAGTAATAAGTCTTCGTTTGTACACTCGGTTGTTCACGATTCAATTACAATTGATTTATCTTTTAAAGACAGGCACATGCTACCACAGATACAAGAGATATTTGAGGACACAGAGTTGGGCTGGTTTAAATCATCTGCTACTGCCGGTAGGAATTACAGAGACTTGGAGGAAGTATCATGGTTGTCATAGGAATAGGAACTGCTGGATGTGGCGTTATAAGTCATTTCTCTGATGGGTATAGAAAAATATATATCAGACAGGAGGATTTTCCAAAAGCATGCCAAACTGAAGAATCGTTTGAGGCGAAATGCCCCAATTTTTTTCGAGGCAAAAATTCTAAATTCCAGAAACAGGAATTTGATGAATGTTGGTTATTTCTCTGTGGTGGTAGTTTATGCTCATCAGCGACCCTAAGAATACTGGAGTCCATAAAAGATAAGAAAATTAATATTGGCTATATTACACCAGACTTAGAATGGGCATCGCCACAAGTATCCAAGCGACATAAGATTGTATTCAACGTATTACAGGAATATGCAAGATCTGGTCTTATACTTAGCATGTCAATATTCTCAAATAAAGATATTCTTGACATTGTCGGCAATCAGTCAATAACTATGATGTACGAGGTAATAAACAAACAAATAGCAAATACAGTGGAGTCTGTTCTTTGGTTCCATAAACAAACACCAATTTTAGGTGGAAAACATCAGCAAAAAGAAATTTCACGAATTAATTCACTTTCTATCGGCAATTTTGATAAAAATGAAGAAAAAATGATGTTTTTACTTGACAACACCACAGAGACAGGTTATATTTATAGTATAAGCAAACAAAAGCTTGAGAGTGACAAGAAGTTACTCGACACAATAAAGAAAAGAATAAAGCAAGATGAGAGTAATAATATTACATCTTCATTTGCAATATACTCATCTGAGCATAAACAATCTTTTTTTTATTCAATAAAGTACACTCATCACATTCAACCATGGAGGTAGCCTTCTAAAAAAAAATAAACTTTTTTCTTGACAAACATAACAAAATATGATATAATATATATGAGAGACAAACTAACATCAACTTCTCTCTTTTCAATATAACCGGAGGTACAATGAGTACATATACACAATACACTGGAACTTTTCGCAAACAAGACGGCTCATCTCGTTTAATGAATTACATCAAAGTCATGGACTTACCAAGAACAATGGTGTCAGAGCAGACACGTAAAAACCATATTAGTTCAGACGGCAAATCAGAAATTGTATATGATGTGAATGCTAATGCAATTCGTACTTTTAACCATGGAACCCTACAAGGTACCATAACAACAAAATATATTAAAAAACAATTTGACAACCAATAACAAACAGGTTATATTATATAAGTAAGCAAGAAAAGCTTTGAAAAAAATAACAATCACTGAGAAAAAAAATAAACTTTTTTCTTGACAAATATAGCAATACATGTTATATTATATGAGACAAGTGGTGATGAGTTAAGACATTGTTGGTATCATCCTTAAAACCACATACCACATTCTTCTTAAGAACAATCACAAGTCTCAAAACTATTCTAATTATTTTTTTACTGGAGGTAAAATGAGCACATATACACAATATACCGGAACTTTTGTCAAGACAGACGGCTCTAAACGAACAATGAACTTTATTAAGGTTTCTGATCTACCTGATCACTTGTTCTCTTCTAAGCAGCGAACTGAGTCAAAAGGTGATATTCAAGTTGTCTTTGATACTGACGTGAATGACTTTCGTGTCTTCAACAAAGGTCGTGTAATAGGCGAAGTACGAACCCGGAGTGTGACTCACAACTTTAATAAGTAGTTTTAACTTATTGACAATTCAACATCGGCGGGGGGCTATTAGCCCCTTGACCTTAGTCTTTATAGACAAAAAACTTAACAAAAGGTAAATTATTATGGCTATTAATTTAGAAGCAATGAGAGCTAAGCTCGAAACTTCCCGCAATGGCGGAAAAAAACAAGATAATACTAAATGGCGCCCATCTGAAGGGGATCAAACTGTTCGAATCCTACCAACAACCGATGGCGACCCTTTCAAGGAATTTCATTTTCACTATAACGTTGGTAAGAATCCCGGTATTCTTTGTCCTAAGCGGAATTATGGTGAGGAGTGTCCTATCTGCGATTTTGCAAGTAAGCTATGGCGTCAAGGTGTCGAAAACAATGATGATACAGCAAAACGAGAAGCTAAGAAACTCTTTGCAAGAAAGCGATACTATTCTCCAATTATTGTTCGTGGAGAAGAATCAAAAGGCGTAAGAGTCTGGGCATATGGCAAAACAGCATATGAAACTCTGCTATCTTATGTTCTTGACCCTGATTACGGCGATCTCACACATCCAGAGACTGGAACTGATATCGTTATGACTTATAATATCCCGGGAACACCCGGGTCTTTCCCCAAAACATCCCTCAAACCTCGTCGCCGCCCATCTATCTTATGTGAAGATGTGGAAAATTGTGATGAATTAATTAACTCTGTCCCAGACATTGCAACGCTCTTTCAACAAAAGACAACCTCCGATGTCCAAGCTTTGTTGGATGAGTACTTATCCTCCGATGTTACCTCCGAAAATGCCTCGTCTGAGACAGAAAAATATAATAAGGTGGGTGCGGTTGATGATGCTTTAAAGAGCTTCATGAATCAAGACTAGAAGGTTTGTTGTGGATGAGCGCCTTGGTAGCCCGGCGCTTTTAATAAGTAGGGCCACCCTTTTTCTTTCTTTTGGAGGTATTATGATATTATTTTTATTAACACTTTTTGCTTGTGGCGAAGATGACGGCGACTCTGGCACTGCGGACACAGCAGCAAGTATAGAGAACACAGAAGATGTTAGCGCAAACTTTTATTGCGGATAGGAGAATAAATGGGGCAGGTGTTAAAAATGAAAACTGGTAAAATAAATGTATCAGAATTAGCAAAAAAGATCAATAAAAAGATGGGCATTGAAGTAGCCCACGATCTTTCAAAAACAGACCCGGTGTCCGTAAAGGATTGGATTCCGACCGGGTCTAAATGGTTAGACTTAATTATCAAACCCGGTAAGGAAGCAGGAATCCCTGTCGGTAAGATTACAGAGTTAGCTGGCTTGTCTGGCTCAGGTAAATCTTTCATGGCAGCACAAATAGCAGCAAATGCCCAGAAAAAAGGCATGTTTGTTGTTTACTTCGACGCAGAGTCAGCTATTGACCCTGAGTTTTTGGAGAAGGCAGGTTGTGTTAAAGACCAACTTCTCTACCAGCAAGCTGTAAGCGTTGAAAACGTATTGAACACGATGGAATACGTCATGAATGAATATGGGGATGCCCGTGTCTTGTTTATATGGGACTCTGTAGCAGCCACCCCCTCCGAAAAAGACCTAGAAGGCGACTTTAACCCCCAATCGTCTATGGCTGTTAAGCCTCGTATCTTTTCAAAGGCATTCCCAAAATTGACTATACCTCTTGCCAATACGGAATCAACGCTTATTCTTATTAACCAATTGAAAACCAACATATCATCAAACCCTATGATGGCTCTGGTTGAGCCGTATATAGCACCGGGTGGTAAGGCTATTGAGTATTTTAGTTCGCTTCGCATTTGGCTTACTAAACGAAAAGCAAAAGCTTCTTTTGCTATCGACTCAGATGGTGTTCGTATTGGTTCGCATGTAAGATCATATATTAAAAAGTCTCGCTTTGGCTCTGAAGGTCGTGACTGCGAATTTAAAATTATGTGGGGTACTGAGATTGGCATCCAAGACGAAGAGTCTTGGCTGGAGATACTTAAGCGCTCAAAAACCCCCAAATTTAGCGTTGCTGGTGCTTGGTATACTCTTGTACCAAAAGAAGGTAAACCCTTTAAATTTCAGTCAAAACAGTGGAAAGATAAGCTAAAAAACGAGAAGTTTAGAAATGCGGTTGTTGATCTGTTAAATGAAGTTATGGTTGAAAAATATAAGACTTAAACTCATTTCATGTTTTGTCCTTTGGTGCCTCCGGTTTTTTAATCGGGGGCATTTTTTTTTCTTGACAACTTTAGCTTAATAGGTTATATTATATAAACATCGGAGGTAAAATGAG
>UEXM01000015.1_pt3 | contig 108012 bp, 81 predicted proteins | sample 1796661 | NCBI WGS metagenome assembly UEXM01 (sample SAMEA4772469, study PRJEB27181) | metagenome | reverse complement strand
GCGCAAGTTGAACATCACCTATTGCCGATAAAACGGGAGCGGGCGTATCCGAGATGTGTGAAACCAAAGCCCAGTAAATACCCAAACAAAAAACGCCAGTCAGCTGTTAACTGACTGGCATTAAGCATAAGCTGGCTTTTATAATTGAATAAAATCTATCTAATGAATTGACCGTTAAAGCACGCCACGTTCCATTTGATTTAACTCGATAGATTTAAATAACGCGGTAAAATTACCTTCGCCAAAACCTTGGTCATCAACACGTTGGATCATTTCAATAAAAATAGGACCAAAAATGTTTTTAGTGAATATTTGTAGCAAATAAGAGTTTTCTTTTTGGCTATCTACTAGCACTTGGTGATCACGAATTCGTTGTTGATCTTCTTTCACCCATGGAATACGGTCAAATACATCGTCATAGTATTCAGGCACGATATTTAAGGTATCAATAATATCTTTATCAAGTTGATCTAAAGAGCCTAATAGATCATCAGAAATAAACGCCAAATGCTGCACACCAGGACCGTTATATTCATCTAAGTACTCATCAATTTGGTTGTTCTTTTTACCTTTACCTTCATTAATTGGGATACAGAAAGTACCGCACGGCGATTGTAAAGCATATGAAATCAATGCTGACTTTTCGCCTTTAATATCAAAGTAACGAATATCAGTAAAACCAAATACGTTTTTATAAAAATCAGCCCAATGCTCCATCGTGCCTTGATAAACGTTATTAGTTAAATGATCAACAGCTTTAAACCCTTTGTCTTTTACCATCACTGGTTCAGCTAAGTCTTCACAGTCATCTTGGTAAATTGAGCCTTTAGCGCCAAATTTTTCAATAAAATAAATCAAGCTATCACCGATACCATAAATAGCTGGGTATGGGAGTTTATTGTCGGCGCCTTGTGCTGATTTAGCACCACGAGCTACAGCTTGTTCAAAAGCAAATTCAGCATCTTCAACACGCCAGCCCATTGAACAAATAGCTGGACCATGATTTTTAGCAAATTCACGAGAAAAACCAGCCTGTTCATTATTTAAGAAAAAATGAATATCATTTTGATTAAAGTAATCAATATCACGGCCTTTGAATTTTTTCGTTTTTGAAAAGCCAAAACCATAGAAAGCTTTTTCCATGAAATCAGAATCAGGTGATGCATATTCAATAAATTCAATACCACGTAAATTCAGTGGGTTTTTAACTTCTGTCATAATTGTTTCTCTCACTCTAGCAATGATGCGATTATTACCGTGAATTGAAGCCAGAGGAAGTGAATGAAAAAACTGATATTTTTTAATGCGTAAATCAATTTTTACATGAAAATAAGATGAATTTTGAACGACTCTGATCAAGCCTATAGCTAGCGTACCCCACAGGTGTAACAATAGCTTTACAGTGAATTTTCAACGCTGACTATCATCTAATTTATCCACTTAACAACGTGTTTTTATTAGTTAATGCACCAGTTCAATGGCAGGAAAATTTAAGTAAAAAAAACGCCAACTCTCAATGAGAGTTGGCGTTTATTCAAATGCTATAAAGCAAGTGATTAGTTAGTGCGTTGCTCTTTGCGTGCACGAGCTGGACGCTCTGACACTGCAGATGGCTGTGCGTCTGAAACCGTAATTGCAAGTGCTTGACGACGAACTTGTACACGTTTCAATTGTGTAAAAGACTTCTCAGGCATACCTTTAGGCAACTGTACAAAACTATGTTTGTCATGCAAGTTAATAGCACCAATGTAGCTGCTGTCTAATGATATTTCATTAGCAATTGCGCCAACGATATCACCAGGACGTGCACCATGCTCTTTACCTACTTCTAGACGGTAAGTCTGCCAATCAACATCACTACGGGCAACTTTCGCTTTACGAGGAGCACGTTCAGCACGGTTTTCATTACGACCACCACGACTGTCGCTACGACCTCTGCTGTCACGATCATTACGACCACCACGGCTATCATTACGACCTTTGCTGTCACGATCATTTCTCTCGCGTGCATCACGACGAGGCTTAGGATCTTCTTTCGGTTGTAAAGGCTGTTTTAATTGCTTTTGATAAAGTAACGCTGCAGCTAAATCTGTCATTGAAAGTTCTGACTCTGCAGCCATCGTTTCAATAATTTCACGCATTGCAGTAAGTTCTTTATCCGCAATAACACTGGCCAATTCATTACGAGTACGCTCAATACGGGCTTTACCAATTTCTTGAATGCTTGGTAGGTCATACATAGCAACCGTACCAGACGTCAAACGTTCATAGTGGCGCAATGAATACATTTCACGTGGACGTACAAAAGAAATTGCAGTACCACTACGACCAGCACGACCAGTACGACCGATACGATGAACATAAGCTTCGTTATCGCCTGGTAAGTCATAGTTAATTACTAATGAAATACGTTGAATATCAAGACCACGAGCTACAACATCAGTTGCCACAAGGATTGATGAAACACCCGATTTAAGTTGGTCAACTGTACGTTCACGCTGTGCTTGGTTCATGTCACCATTTAAAGCAACAGAGGCGTAACCTGCACGTTCTAATTTTTCAGCAACTTCGATAGTATCGTTACGGGTACGAACGAAAATAATCATAGCATCGTAATCAACTGTTTCAGCAATACGTTCTAATGCTGTCATCTTGTTAATGCCGCTAACTTTCCATGCGTACTGTGTAATATTCGCTTTTTCTTTTTTCACTGCAGCAACTTTAATGTGCTCAGGTGATTTTAAGAAGCGATTCGCTACTTTGCGAATTTGCGCTGGCATTGTTGCAGAGAACAAGGCCATTTGTGTTTCTTTTGGTAAGTGCTCAAGAATCCACTCGATGTCTTCTAAAAAGCCCATGTTTAACATTTCATCGGCTTCATCAAGCACACAAAATGATAAGTTAGCTAATTTAAGGCTCTTGCGACGTAAGTGGTCCATTAAACGACCAGGAGTACCAACGACAACCTGTGCGCCACGTTCTAACTGTTGAAATTGTGGCTGGTAAGATTGACCACCGTATAGTGTAGCTACACGAAGTCCTTTCATGTCTTTCGCAAACGTTTCAATTGCCTCGGCAACTTGAATCGCTAATTCACGTGTTGGTGCTAACACCATTAATTGTGGCTTACGAATAGTTACATCAATTTTTGCTAATGCAGGTAAACCAAATGCAGCAGTTTTACCGGTACCGGTTTGGGCTTCACCAAGTACATCTTTACCCGCTAATAAAGGGGGAATTGTTTGCGCTTGGATTGGCGTTGATGTTTCAAAACCTAGTGCTTTTACAGCAGATACTAAGTTTTCAGGCAAACCAAGGGCGTCAAAGCCTATTGAGGCATTGTTAAGATCAGTCATATAATTTTTGTCTTCTCATGGTAGAAACCGGCAAAATGCCAAAATTCCTACGTACATATACGAGGAAACCACCAGGAAGACTTAAGGCACATTCATTACGTTAACGTTGAACAGTTAACTGGGCAAGTCTATTGGGCGGATATACCCCACTCATTAAAAAATTCTGTCGGTATCAATTTTAGTGTTTACTCAGTTTGACTTTGTCTTACTAAGTAACTTTTTGATTGTCTATCACAGAGGCGCGCATTATACAGATGCGGTTAATTTATACAAGTAAAAATAACGAATTAACTCAATTTAACAACAAAAACAGTCTAAAACCTTTAAAAAGTACACTTTAGACTGTTTATCGCAACTCATCGGACGACATAAAGTGTCGTTAACTATTCTTCTATTTCAAAGCCACCTTTGACTTTTTTCACCCGTAAACCGCCTGAGCCACTCTCTAAGATCTTTAAACCACCCGCTTGCTCAACATCAATATCACCTGAGCCGTCATCAATCGTGATGACACCATCAACTTTTCTTACCGTTAAATCACCTGAGCCATCTTCAAAACGAGCGTCACCTGAAATAGCGCTAGCATAAATACTGCCCGAGCCGTCATCAATATTACCGTCAATTTCATTAATCACTATTTCACCCGAGCCATCGGTTATACTGACATTTCCAATAACCTCACTGATGGTAAGACTACCTGAACCATCATTTACGCTAAGATCATTTTTTATGTCATTTATAGTCAGTTCACCTGAGCCATCTTTTACATCAACAGCACCATATATATGACTAATATTGATAGAGCCAGAGCCATCGTCCACTTGCAACATCAAATGACTAGGCATAGTCACTTTAATATCAATGCGCGGAGAGTCTCCTTGCCAAAAACCACTGGAATTAATTGTTGCCACCAAAAATGCGCTTTCACCAGAGTCGGTTAGCTCAAGTCGGTAATTTTCAGCATGACGTCTATCAGTATAAATGTCGGCAACTACGGTGATATCAGTAGCATTATCCGATCCTGATATCACTAATGATCCAGCACCTGCCTCTACGTCTAGCGCTTTGAGTGTCTGTGCATCAATACTGAGTTCTTGTTGTGAGTGGTAATTAGCATGTGATGGGTTTGCGACCACAATGCAGCCACTCAATAGTGCGGTACTCGTAATAAAAATTAGTGATTGAGCTAAGTTCATTATTCTATTCCCTGTAAATCAATTATTTTAATGCTGTTATTCCAGAACAATCAAAAATCGCGCCAAAACACAAACCAAACAGAATCAGTAACTTACAGAATTCTAATTTTTTTGAATTTTTATTGGCAATAGTTTTTGGTTAAAATAACAATTATTTAGCGAAACTATAACGAGCAGTTGAATAACCACTAAAACACAAACATAACAGTAGGAAGATAAATAAACACGACACTTGCCGTGTTTATTGTCAGTGAGGCATGTTACTGATAAAAATTTATCGAAGGCTATTCTTCTACACCATTAATAAGCTCAGAAAAAGCAGAAAGTTTATCTAAGACTAAACCATGAATTGATTTTCGAGGATAGCGGCCCGTTCGGCTAATTTCGCCTGCACTTCGTCCCATCAAAATCTCTATTGCTTGATCAATATTATCAACAGCATAAATAGCAAATTGTTCATCCGCTACCGCTTGTATTATCTCAGGAGCCAGCATCAAATTAATGGTATTCGTCCTTGGAATAATAACCCCTTGTTGCCCAGTCAAGCCTTTGTCTTTACATAAACGATAAAAACCTTCAATTTTCTCGTTAACACCACCGATAGATTGAACTTCACCATGCTGGTTCATTGAACCCGTTATTGCAAAACCTTGATTGATTGGTAACTTAGCAATGGCAGATATTAACGCGCAAAGTTCTGCCATTGATGCGCTGTCACCGTCAATATGACCGTACGACTGTTCAATGGCAATATTAGCAGAAATAGTTAATGGAAAGTTTTGCCCATACTTATGACCCAAATAACCCGTTAAAATCAACACCCCTTTCGAGTGAATAGATTTACCTAAGTCGACTTCACGTTCAATATCAGTGACACCTAAACTACCGGCATATACCGTCGCTGATATTCGAGCAGGCGTACCGAAAACACTATCACCAATCTCTAATACAGTCAGGCCATTAATTTTACCGATTTGTCCGCCTTCGGTATCAATTAATAGTTGGCGTTCTTTAATTTCCTCTAGCCAAGCTTCACTCATACGGCCAGTGCGACGTTGTTTTGCCGCCAAAGCCATAGTGACATGCTCACCCGTCAAGCCATTTTTACCATCAGATTGTTTCCATAAGTAGTAAGCCTCATCTAATAAGTCATTTACTTGTACAATATTGGCTGAAATTTTATGTTGATGCTCTGCCCGCCTAAGTGCATATTTAACCAACTCCAATATAGCCTCATCGGTAACTTCAGGATAATGATTGCGATGCGCACGTTGACGAATTAAATTGGCGTAATCATTTAAGTTGCTCTGACTTTTTTCTAAATGACGATCAAAGTCGGCTAAAACACGAAATAACTCTGTGAACTCTTGATCATAGTCTTGCAAGGTATAGTAAATTTCAGGATCACCCAACAAAATCACTTTAACTTTCAATGGAATTTTTTCTGGTTGCAAGCTAAACACACCGGGCTGAGCATATTCTGAATGCGGATTTTCGATGGTGATTTGTTGTGATTTTAACGCCAACTTTAACCGTGCCCACACTAACGGTTGAGTCAGTAGTTTATCAGCTTCAAGTAATATGTAACCACCATTGGCTTTATGTAGAGCACCAGGTCTGATCAAACGATAACTGGTATAAGTACTGCCTTGAAAACTACCAAAATCGACATGACCAAATAAGTTTTGAAAGGTCGGATTTTGCTCATAAATAACCGGTGCGCCTTCATTAATTTTACGAGTCACTAATAAGTTAGGTAAAAAACGCTCCACCATTAATTTACGTAAATCTTTATCATTCCCAGCGTCGCTACTTTCATCAACCAAAAGCTCTAACACTGCATCGACAACATGAGCTTTTACTTTGGCTAAGTATTTTAACACCCCTACGTTGCTGGCAAATTCATGCTCTAATTCATGCAAAAATGGTTGAATGCTTTGGGCTGCAGTTTCATGCTTCAACTTACGTAATTTATCTGAAGAAATGCGCTTCCATAGCGGTAGCTCAATTAACTTCTCAGAAAGTAACTCTTCTAACTTGGCTAATAGCGTATAAAATTCAGCACGTTTTGGCTCATTTAAATCGGCAAACTCTTTGTCGTTAAGCGGTTTACCGGCTACTAAGGGCGAAAAACCAATTTCACCGTCATCTTCGTAGAGCACAACTTCATTTTTTAATGCCGTTGCCTCAACCTCACTGATCGCTTCATCATATTTTTTATTGAACTCTCGATCGATAGCCGCTTTTTGTCTTTGATAACCCGGGTTATCAAAAATCTCAGGAAATAAATCCATTAGCTCATCAATAAAAGTATTCATACGGGTAAGTAACTGCTTACCATCACCGGGGCTTAGATGAATATTGTGTGGTGTATTGGGATCATCGAAGTTATTGATATAACACCACTCTTGTGGTGTTGGCTCTTGGCTCGCGGTTTCGGCGAGCATTTGTTTGATCAAACTTTGACGCCCTGTACCATGTTCACCCATAGCATAAACATTGAAACCTGGTGCTTCCATCGACAAACCGAAGGTCAAAGCTTCTTTGGCTCTTTCATGACCAATAAATACTTGTGCTATTTCTGCTGTCGGTGTGGCATTGGCAAATTGTTTAACCGTTAAATCTGCGGTTAGTTGGCAAGGTTTAAGGCGTACATCGGTTGACACATTCGTCATAGACAATCTCTCGGGAATGCCACTTAATATTAGGATTAAATAGCAAGTAGAATAAATAAGGCTTCATTAATCACAGTGTACAGCGACATTACCCCGAACCGCAAAAACAATATAAAAAAAATTATTTTATGGTGTCAAACTCAAACGTTGAAAGTCAGAGCCTCCACAGGCAATACAATCAGTGACCACATTAGCGTGATTATAAGTCACACAGTGTTGGCACGTTTGACACTGCAACTGACCAAAACCAACATAGTCACCCGTGTGGTAGCCATCTTGATGTTGAAAGTCGTCCATCAATTCAGTCCACTCGACTTGTGATTTATCGGTAATTTGCGCTAAATTTGCCCAAAGACTCTCATTTAATACATCCAAGTAAATAGAATGCTTAACATCGGCTTGATATTGTTGGTAGAAATCACTTAAATCATATTTGAGGTTAGCAATAAACTGCTTCACTTGTTGTTCGGGAATTTGCTCTGCTGCATATAAATATGATTTGGCTTGTTCAACTACATCTATCACTGAGCGTACTTCATTATCTTTGGTATTTTCTAACCAATCTTGCAACTTTTGATAAACACCTTGCACGCCAGATTGTTCTTTTTTCATAATAGCTCCTCAATTAATACCATTAACTTCAGCATAATTGATCGCGCAATAAAAACCACCATTTAACATCTGTTACAAGAACATTTATTGACGTAAACGAGGATAATAGCGTTCGTAATAAAAATATTCGGCATAAACTTGCTTTAACTTGTCGCAGTGGCAACAGATAAGGTATCCTATCGGGATTATTTTTATCGCTTCGACTTAGTCTTTAAATAACAAGTTTCAGTATGCAAAATTCGTTATTTAAGTCAGTTTAAGCTCCTATTTTAGCGTGTTTGAGAAATCTTAATGGAATCCATCTACAATCCCCAATCAATTGAAGCCGATGTTCAGAAGTTTTGGACTGATAACAACACCTTCAAAGCTGAAGAGCAACCTGGAAAAGAAAAGTTTTATTGCTTGGCGATGTTTCCATACCCAAGTGGCCGTCTCCATATGGGTCACGTTCGTAATTACAGTTTGGGTGATGTGATCTCACGTTACCAACGTATGCAGGGTAAAAACGTTATGCAACCTATGGGTTGGGACGCTTTTGGTTTGCCAGCAGAAAATGCCGCAATAAAAAACAATTCGGCTCCTGCTAAATGGACTTATGAAAATATTGACTACATGCGTACTCAATTAAAATCACTCGGTTTTGGTTACGACTGGAGTCGAGAATTAGCGACATGTAAAAAAGATTATTACCGTTGGGAACAGTGGTTCTTTACTCAGCTTTATGAAAAAGGCTTAGTGTATAAGAAAAATGCTACCGTTAACTGGGATCCGGTTGACCAAACCGTTTTAGCTAATGAACAAGTTATTGACGGTCGTGGTTGGCGTTCAGGCGCGCTAGTTGAACGTAAAGAAATACCACAATGGTTTATTAAAATTACTGATTATGCTGAAGAGTTAATTAATGACTTAGACGAATTAACCGGTTGGCCTGAGCAAGTTAAAACCATGCAACGTAACTGGATTGGTCGCTCAGAAGGTGTCGAGATGACTTTTCAAGTTGCCGACTCTACTGAAAGCTTTGATATTTATACTACCCGTCCAGATACATTAATGGGCGTAACTTATGTTGCCCTTGCAGCACAACACCCGTTAGCTTTAGCTGCAGCTGAAAATAACCCAGCCTTAGCCGCATTTATCCAAGCTTGTAAAACCAATAAGTCTACCGAAGCTGATATGGCAACGATGGAAAAAGAAGGTGTTGATACTGGCTTAAAAGCCATTCATCCAATCAGCGGTGAATTAGTACCTGTATGGGCGGCCAATTTTGTTTTAATGGATTACGGCTCAGGTGCTGTCATGTCAGTTCCAGGTCATGACCAACGAGATTGGGAATTCGCAACAAAATACGGTTTAGAAATTAAACAAGTGATTGCTGGCAATGAAAATGACGATATAACGCTTGCTGCGATTACTGAAAAAAGTGTTTTGGTAAATTCAGGTGAGTTCGATGGTTTAAATTTTGATGATGCTTTTAAAGCTATTTCAGATAAATTAGTCAGCGAAAATAAAGGGAAAATAACCGTAAATTATCGCTTACGCGATTGGGGTGTTTCTCGCCAACGTTATTGGGGTACACCAATTCCAATGATGCACCTAGCCAATGGTGAGTCTGTTCCTGTACCGGCAGATCAACTTCCGGTTGAGTTGCCAGAAGATGTCGTAATGGACGGTGTTACTTCACCAATCAAAGACAACCCTGAGTGGGCAAAAACCACCTACAACGGCGAAGAAGCATTTCGTGAAACCGATACTTTCGATACCTTCATGGAATCGTCATGGTATTACGCTCGTTACTGCTCACCCAATGATGACACGCAAATGCTTGACCCAGCAAAAGCCAATTATTGGCTACCAGTTGATCAGTATATTGGGGGTATTGAGCATGCTATCTTACATTTACTCTATGCACGTTTTTTCCATAAATTATTACGTGATGTGGGTTTAGTTGAATCTAACGAACCGTTTAAGAGCTTACTGTGTCAAGGTATGGTATTAGCCGATACTTATTATCGTGAAGCCGATAACGGCGGACAAGATTGGATTGCACCAACCGATGTTGAAGTTGAACGTAACGAAAAAGGCCAAGTAACTAAAGCTATCAGCAAGTTAGATGGCAAACCCGTGATTTCTGCTGGCATGAGCAAAATGTCGAAATCAAAAAATAACGGTATCGACCCACAAGAAGTGATTGAGCTTTATGGCGCAGATACTGTGCGTTTATTTATCATGTTTACCTCACCACCAGAGCAAACATTAGAGTGGTCTGACTCGGGTGTTGAAGGCGCACATAGGTTCTTAAAACGTGTCTGGAAACTGGTTTATGATTTCACTCAGGTAACTGAAATATCAAAAGACGCGCCAAGTATTGCAGGATTAACACTAAATTCAGCACAAAAAACATTGCGTCGTGAGTTGCATAAAACTATTGCTAAAGTCAGTGATGACATTGGTCGTCGTAATACTTTCAATACTGCTATTGCTGCAATTATGGAGTTAATGAACCATTTAACCAAAGCAAGCATCGACAGTGTTGAAGACCGTGTAGTAATGCATGAAGCCATTCGTGCATTAGTGTTAATGCTAACGCCTATCGTACCGCATTTAAGTCACCATTTATGGAACTTAATTGGCGATGGTAAGCCAGTTGAAAACACGGCTTGGCCTGTCGTTGATCAAAGTGCTTTAGTTGAAGATGAAAAACTAATTATCGTACAAGTTAACGGTAAATTACGCGCTAAGATCACCGTGTCAGCCGATGCCAGCAAAGAAGCCGTTGAAGAAATTGGTTTCAATGATGTTAATGTGAGTAAATTTATTGACGGTAAAACCGTACGTAAAGTAATTTATGTACCCGGTAAGCTATTAAATATTGTTGCTAATTAGTCATTACATTCGCCGCTTAATCATTAATTATGGTTAAGCGGCTTAACATTTTAACCCCCATTCATGATGCACTGATTGAATTTATACCTACAAAAGTGAACACGCTATGAAGCCATTAATAATTCGCCAAATCAGTAAAATATTAACCTTTAGCATCGTATTAATGATGTTAAATGGTTGTGGTTTTCAGTTACGCGGCAATTATTTACTAGCACCTGAACTACAAACAATGGAATTTAGCTCTGTTGACCAATTTGGCGAGCTTACACGCTTAATAAAACAACATTTAACGGTTAATGACGTTACCTTAGTGCAGCAAAGTACTCAATCCATACCACAGATGCGAATTTTGCAAGACAACTTAGATCGAAGAACATTGTCTGTTTTTCCTAATGGTCAAGTTGCAGAATATGAGTTGATTTATACAGTACGTTACCAAATTTTAATTCCTGGCCAAGATGTGCAAAACTTTAGTTTTGAACTTAATCGCGATTATCAAGATGATCCAGATATTGCTCTAGCAAAAAGCCGCGAGCTGTCACTCATGCTACGTGAAATGCGCCAAGAAGCAGCCAATAAAATTCTTCGCGACATGGCTAGTATTCAACTGTAAGTCAATTCGAATGCGCATTTATCATAACCAACTCGACAATACACTCAAGCAAGGTTTTAAACCCATATGGTTAGTATTTGGCGATGAACCTTGGCAAAAAAATGACGCCTTAGAAAAAATTAAAAGTACCGCTAAAAAGCAAGGTTTCGACGAAATTATTCGCTTTAGTATTGATGACAAATTTGATTGGCATGAGCTTTTCCAAGAATATCAATCTATGAGCTTGTTTTCATCATTACGTATTATTGAAATAGAGTTTATTAATGGCAAAATTGGTGATAATGGCGCAAAAGCCATAACGCAATTATTGACCTTGTTGCATCAAGATATACAGCTGATATTTCATGGCCCTAAACTAGACGCTGCCACACAAAAGCGCAAGTGGTTCAAGTCGTTAGAAGCTGCTGGCTGCTTTCTACCTTTATACGATATTGAAGGCAAACAGTTAAAACAGTGGTTAAGTAATCAAGCACGGCAACTGCAACTGAATTTACATACCGATGCTATTGATTTAATGGTCGTACTATTTGAAGGTAACCTACCCGCATTAGCGCAAGAACTGCAAAAATTAGCCATTTTGTTTGGCCAACAAACAATAAGCTTCGAAGAAGCAGAACAACTTGTCATTAAGCAGGCAAAATTTAATCCCTTTCAGCTTATCGATACCTTGCTCATGGGCGACCTAAAAAAATGCTTAGCCATTTTAGATCAGATGCAACACGACGGAAGCGCACTAGGACAGTTAATTTGGTTTATTCACAAAGAACTCAGCCAACTTTATGCCATGCTCGAACAAATAGAGCAAGGAGCTAGCAGCAACGACATTTTTAAACAATATCGTATCTGGGATAAGAAAAAGCCCGTATATCAATATGCATTGAATAATTTGACGTTAAACAATGTCGAACAAGCTTTAGCAAGGTTAGCGCAAGTTGATTTACTCAGCAAAAGCAGTAGCGACTTTAATGCTTTTATTTTACTCAGTGACGTACTGATCAGTTTATTTCATAACAAATTAAGCGAAAACTTTAGTTTAGATTATGAATACAACTAAACGCGAAAATCCAAAGACTATCGCCTTACTCGGCGGCACTTTCGACCCAATTCATCTTGGTCATATTATTCCCGCTCAAGAAACCGCCTTATGGCTAGGCGCTGAGCAATTACATTTAATTCCAGCTCATATTCCGCCTCATAAAACAGGTACGCATGCTAGTGCAAAACAACGCGCCGAAATGGTCGCTTTGGCGTGTGAACCTGATAAAGGCGTGCTACTCGATAGCCGAGAACTTGATCGTGATAGCCCCTCATACACAATCGATACCTTACGTGAAATCACAAAAGCGCAACCCAAGGCTACCTTGTATTTTATTATGGGTATGGATTCACTGCTCACCTTTACAAAATGGCGGCATTGGCAAGAAATTCTCACGTTATGTAATCTAGTGGTCAATATTCGCCCTGGTTATCAACACCACGAGCTAGAAAGCACCCTGGAGCCAGAGTTAGCTAAGCGTCTTATTTACCGCCTAACAAAATTGCAGCGCGAAAAAGTTGGGCAAATTTTATTGCATGAAAGTACGCCACTGGATATATCTTCGACAAAAGTCAGGGAAAATATTAAAAATTCGATAAGCTATAGCGAATATTTACCTAAGCCAGTTTACCATTATATTAAGCAAAATAAGCTTTACCGTTAACCTTGTTTTTGTGCTTTTTTCTTCGACGACTAAATGCTCAAACAGCTATTTTCTTTAATTTAACCGTAATGCGAGTAAAATAAACCACTTGTTGTGCAAAAAACATGCAATTGATAGCATTAGACTGTTAACGGATCCACAAAATAATGCTATTATCGCCGATTATTGTTAATTATAGAGATCCCACTTTGCAAAGTTCAGACCTAATTACTTTTGTTACCGAAAAAATTGAAGATATGAAAGGCCGCGATATCGTCACACTAGAGATATCTAAAAAGTCGAGTTTCGCTGACTACATGCTAGTTTGCTCTGGTAACTCAAAACGTCACGTTATTTCAATTGCACAATCACTTACTATTGAATGTCGCGCTGCAGGCATTGAAGCCTTAGGTGTAGAAGGGAACGATGTTGGCGAATGGTCTTTAGTGGATTTAGGTGATGTAATTGTCCATGTGATGACTGACGAAACTCGTGATCGTTACCAGCTAGAACAACTATGGGAATAGCATAAAGTCTAATGCGCATTACCTTATACGCTGTTGGTAATAAAATGCCAGCATGGGTCAGTCAAGGATTTAGCGAATATTGCCGTAGATTCCCTCGTGATATGAGTTTTCATTTAGTGGAAATTTCACCTGGAAAGCGCGGCAAAAATGCCGATATTGCCCGTATTCTAGAAAAAGAAGGCGAGCAAATGCTTGCGGCTATTCCTAAAGGTAACCGCATTGTGACTTTAGAGGTGGAAGGCAAGCCTTGGACAACCCCTGAACTTGCCAAACAACTTGAGCGCTGGCATGTTGATAGCCGTGATGTCGCCTTGCTTGTTGGTGGCCCTGAAGGTTTAGCACCTGCTTGTATTCAAGCATCTGAGCAAAAATGGTCATTATCACCACTCACCCTACCGCACCCAATGGTGCGCATTGTCGTTGCCGAAAGCCTTTATCGAGCATGGTCAATTAATAACAATCACCCTTATCATCGAGAGTAACTAATGGCGCCTAAAAAACGTGTTGCCATTCGAAACCATAGCGCTGAGGCAAATTTATTTGCTCGCCGCACCTTCATCACCTTTATTGCTGTACTAATACTTTCCTTAGTGCTTTTTAGTAATATTTATAACCTTGAAGTTAACTCATACCAAAAATACCAAACTCGCTCTAATTCTAATCGCATTAAACTATTACCGGTAGCACCAAATAGAGGCTTAATTTACGATAGAAATGGCGTATTACTAGCTGACAACACGCCAGTGTATAGTTTAGAGGTGATCCCTGAACAAGTTGATGATATTAAAAAACGCTTATCTGAAGTAAGTGAGCTATTAGACATTAGTCAGGAAAAACAAGATAAATTACTTAAAGAATTAAAAAGTAAGCGGCGTTTTAAGCCTATTGAACTTTACTCACGTTTAAGTGAGCAGCAAGTTTCATTGTTTTCCGTCAATCAACATAAGTTTCCCGGCTTTTTTATCGATGCGCGCTTAAAACGCTATTACCCTTTTGCGGATTTAACAACCCACTCTTTAGGTTATGTTGCACGCATCAACCGCAAAGACTCGCTAGAGTTAGAAAAACAAGGATTAGCCGAAAACTACGCCGCAACACGTAACATTGGTAAGTTGGGTCTAGAAAAGTACTACCAAGATATTTTACATGGCACTATTGGCCATCAAGAAGTTGAAATTAATAACCAAGGTAGAGTCATTCGTACTTTAGACTTTACTCCTCCGATCCCAGGTAAAGACCTCACCTTAACTTTAGATATAGAACTACAAATGATCGCCAAGCGTGCACTTTCAGGTAAGCGTGGTGCGGTAGTCGCCATAGATCCAAGAGATGGTGGTGTACTTGCTATGTATTCAAATCCAAGCTTTGACGGCAACCTTTTTGTTCATGGCATCAGCAGTAAAAAATATAAGAAACTCTTAGCACCAGCAAGTAACAAACCCTTACTTAATCGTGCAGTACAAGGCTACCCACCGGCATCAACCATCAAGCCTTTATTAGCGCTTACCGGACTTGAAGCCGAGTTAATTACCCCAGAAACTGAGATTTATGATCCCGGATTCTATCAATTACCTGGCATAGAAACCAAGCGACGTGATTGGAAAAAGTGGGGCCACGGTAAGGTCAATTTAACTAAATCATTAGAGCAGTCATGTAATGTTTATTATTATGATTTAGCCTATAAATTGGGTATAACCCGTATTAGTAAAATGATGGAAAAATTTGGCTTTGGTGATTATACCGGCATCGATATCCATGAAGAAAGCCGCGCTATTATGCCCAGTATTGAATGGAAACGAGCTCGTTATAACAAAGCTTGGTATACCGGTGAAACCTTATCGGTCGGCATAGGACAAAGTTATTGGTCGGTAACGCCATTACAATTATCACAGGCAGTCTCTATTTTAGTTAATAAAGGCAGGATCAAGGTTCCACACTTTTTAAAGGCCACCAGTGAAGTCGTTATCAACGATAAAAAGATTAATACACAGCAACCGATCATCACAGAATATGTTGTTGATGAAAAACGCCCTATTACACTATCAAATGACCGTTATTGGGATATGGTTTTAGACGGTCTACACAATACAGTGCAAAAATTTGGCGCTACTGGTTATGCTGCTTTTAAAGGCAGTAAGTATGATGCTGCAGGTAAAACCGGCTCTGCCCAAACCGCCAACATTGCCCAAGATGAAGAATACGATGCCAAAAAAGTACAAGAGAATAAACGTGATAACGCTATGTTTATTGCTTTTGCGCCCTACGAAAATCCAGAAATTGTTGTTGCGGTAGCCATTGAAAATGTGGCTAAAGGTGGTGGTGGCACCAATGCCGGTCCCGTGGCACGTCAAATCATGGATCAATATTTTGGTGACAGAGAAATTATCAGTACAGATAAAACCAAACACCCTCACCATGAAGAGGTTTATCATCAGGACATTACCAATACAGCAGGTGAACCCTAGTGCGTAACACCGGACACGATCAGCAAAAACAGCGTACTTTATGGCAACGCTTACATATTGATTTACCTTTATTAAGTGGTATTTTAGCTTTATTAATACTGGGACTATTTGTGGTTTACAGTGCTGGTGGACAAGAAAATGCCGTGTTAATACGTCATGCAAAACGAGCTGGTTTTGCATTAGTTGTAATGTTTTTAGTTGCTCAAATACCACCATTATCTTATCGGAAATGGGCAGTACCAGTCTTTATTCTAGGGCTAATGCTATTAGCGGCGGTATTACTTTTTGGTCATGTTGGTAAAGGTGCCCAACGTTGGCTTGACCTTGGCTTTACAAAGTTTCAACCGTCTGAAATTATGAAGCTCGTTGTACCAATAATGATCGCATGGTATGTAAGCCAATATGACTTACCAACAAAAATATCAAAAATTATTATCGCTTTTATTTTAGTACTAATGCCAACATTGCTGATTGCTAAGCAACCCGACTTGGGTACATCTTTACTTATTGCTAGCTCAGGTATTTTTGTGATTTTCCTAGCTGGCGCCAGCTGGAAATTGATTGGGACTTGTGTTGGTTTAGCTTCAGCATTTGCCCCAGTGTTATGGATGTTTTTGATGAAGCCTTATCAAAAGCAACGAGTATTAACCTTTTTAAATCCTGAGCAAGATCCGCTTGGCTCAGGCTATCATATTATTCAATCTAAAATTGCTATCGGCTCTGGTGGCATTCACGGTAAAGGTTGGCTACAAGGTACCCAATCACAACTAGAATTTCTCCCAGAGCGCCACACTGATTTTATTTTCGCGGTATTTAGTGAAGAATTCGGCTTAATCGGTGTTGGCTTATTGCTGACAGTATATTTAGCCATTGTTATGCGTGGATTATGGATTGCAGTTAATGCCCAGCATGCGTTTACTAAACTGCTAGCGGGTAGTTTAACGTTAACATTTTTTGTTTATATTTTTGTCAATATTGGCATGGTTTCCGGCTTATTACCTGTGGTTGGCGTACCATTACCTTTAGTAAGTTATGGTGGTACTTCAATGGTGACATTAATGGCTGGATTTGGCATTCTAATGGCAATAAGTACCCATAGAAGATTCCATGTTTAACGACCAATAGCATCAATAGTAAAATGATTCACTTTAACAGAGACAATAGATATTTTATGGCGATATTGAAAATACAGCGTAAGCATTGCTTTGTTTTACTGATGGTATTAATTTCTGCTTGTAGTTCAAATTATGGCCGCTATCAACACAAACATGACAGTACACCAAGCCGATTACCAAGCCCAAGCGAGCTGCACGATGCAACTCCCAGAGCTGAAACGCCAAGCCGAGGGGGTAATAAGCATTACCAAGTGCGTGGTAAACACTACCAAGTATTAAAGAGTGCCGAGAACTTTAGCCAGACCGGTATAGCCTCATGGTATGGGCGTAAGTTTCATGGTCACTTAACCTCTAATGGCGAAATATATGATATGTACGCCATGAGTGCTGCCCATAAAAATCTGCCTTTACCGACTTATTTAAAAGTGGTCAATAATAGCAATGGTCGTTCTGTTATTGTCCGAGTTAATGATCGCGGACCATTTCATCAAAATCGTATTATCGATTTATCTTATAGCGCAGCATATAAACTTGATATGTTAAAAACGGGTACGGCCAATGTCACCATTTCCGCTATTACCGACTTTAGCGCGAAAGCTTTAGCGCAACTTAAAACAAATCATGGCTACTTAGCACAAAGCCAAGCAAAAGTTACCCCTTTAATAAAACCTATGACACCTTCGCTTAACACCACTACTGCTACGACTAATATTAATCAAGCTGCAGTTGCTACGCTTACAGAGCAAAAACCGCCAAAAACTAGCACGGTAAATACCGCGTCACAATTATCAGGCCATTCAATTAAAGCAGAATATATTCAGGTATTTGCAAGCAGTAATCAGGTGCAAGCAACTAAACTAGCAACCGTACTATCAAAACAATATAAACAAAAAACTCAATTAGAAGAAATAAATGGAATTTTTCGTGTTCTCGTTGGTCCGATAGAACGCAGTGATGATATATCTAAGCTGTTACTTGCGATTAAAAGCACAGGTTACCCAAATGCATTTGTTCGTAAATAGACCGTCATTGGATGATGCTTCACATAATGACACTTAGAATAATCAGGGTTTTTATCGACGCAACATGATAAAAATAGCAATAATAAGCAAAATTCATTAACAGTAACAAATTCATCATCGAGCCCAATAGAATTCAAAATGAAAAATGTTATACTGCATAAAGTTTTATATCGTTTTTATAATTTCCACTAATCAATGCGCTGCAGGACAATTATGCCCCAAATCAAGCTTATTCAATCTCCTAAAAAATCAACAAAACTGATCGCTTTTTTAAGCTCTGTCTTATTAAGTGTTTGCTCGCTATCTCATGCACAAACAATTATCCCATCCGCGCCAGAGGTAAATGCTAAAGGCCACATTCTCATCGATTACACAACAGGTAAGGTCATTGCAGAAAGCAATGCAGATATCTTACTTGCGCCGGCCAGCTTAACTAAAATGATGACAAGTTATATCATAGGTAAAGAGCTAGTATCAGGAAATATCAATAACGATGACGTAGTCAAAATTAGTGAAAAAGCTTGGGCGAAAAACTTCCCTGACTCATCTAAAATGTTTATTGAAGTTGGTACAGAGGTCCCTGTTAGCTTATTAAATCAAGGGATTATTGTTGCCTCAGGCAATGATGCTTGTGTTGCTATGGCAGAACATATTGCCGGTAGTGAAGATGCCTTTGCACAACTAATGAATGCTCATGCAGAGCAATTAGGCATGCATAGTAGTTTCTTTGAAAACAGTCATGGCTTAGATAGCCAAGAGCACAAAACCACTGCACGTGATATGGCAACATTAGCTATTGCCCTGATCCGCGATGTACCAGAAGAGTATAAACTTTACAGCCAAAAATCTTTTACTTATAACAATATTAAGCAATATAACCGCAATAGCTTATTGTGGGATAAAAGCATGAATGTCGATGGTTTAAAAACAGGCCATACATCACAAGCCGGTTACAGTTTAGTTACCTCTGCCACTAAAGGCGATATGCGTCTAGTCAGTGTTGTTATGGGGGCAGACAGTGAGCGCGCTCGTAAAGTCGAAAGTAAAAAACTGCTCAATTATGGCTTCCGTTTCTTTGAAACTTACACACCTTATAAAGCCGGTGAAAAGTTTGTCAGTGATCGTGTTTGGATGGGTGACATTAAAGAAGTAGATTTAGGTATTATGATAGATACCCCAATTACCATCCCACGTGGGCAACGTAAAAACTTACAAGCTAATTTCGAGTTAGACAAGCAACTCACCGCACCACTGCAAAAAGGTGAAGTAGTAGGCAAGTTATTTTTACAACTTGATGGTGAAGACATTGCTCAGTACCCACTAGTAACACTACAAGCCGTACAAGAAGGCGGCATGTTCAATAAACTGTTGGATTACGTAAAACTACAGTTTGCTGATTAATAGCTGCCTCTAAAGCTTTTAAGTATCACCCAGCGGTAAGAAACTCAGTGGCATTGCTATAACTCTTAACCAAAGCCAATAAAGCCACTCATTAAAAACTCAGCCTTGGCTGAGTTTTTTCATTTCACAAGCATCTTTCACAAACATAGTAGTAAATAAAATGATTATAAAGTTAGCGCCAAACATTGATATTAGATAAATTCCCCTCATTTAATAGCTCATATCAGCCAGCAAATTAACGACGACTGATCACATTTACTGTAAATAGTGTTAAAATATCGACGATTTACACATTCAGCGCATTAATTTTTACCACATGGATTGGTCTATTGGCGATTAAATCGAATAATGCACCTGTTACTAAGCGCCTTCAAAACACTCGCGCTTTACCAATCAAGAGAAAATAAATGAATACTAAGTTTGATGAATTATTGGAATTTCCAACCGTTTTAAATTTCAAAGTTATGGGCATTGCTTGCGATGAATTACCTGACTTAGTTGTTGGCGAGTTACAAAAGCATACGCCTGGTGATTACGCCCCCAAAGTAAAAGCAAGCTCTAAGGGTAACTATCATTCAATTTCTGTATCAGTAACGGTTACTAGCAAAGATCATATAGAAACCGTATACAAAACACTGAATGCTATTGAGCAGGTACGTTACGTACTTTAATCCTTACTTTTTGCATGGTGTATTCCAATTATTATTCGGATACAATGAGCTAAGCGAAATTTATAGAGATATATTTTGAAAAACACATTGATTATTCGGCAACTTAATACTATCGACTATGTCGATGTTTGGCATGCCATGCAAAACTTCACCGATAATCGAGATGAAAATACTGCTGACGAGCTTTGGCTAGTTGAACACCCTCCGGTATTTACCCAAGGACAAGCAGGCAAAGATGAGCATCTCCTTATGCCTGGTGATATTCCTGTGGTAAAAGTTGATCGCGGTGGGCAAGTCACCTATCACGGTCCAGGACAACAGGTGATCTATTTTATGATCAATCTGCGCCGTAGAAAAATGGGCGTTAGAGAATTAGTCACATTAATAGAGAATGGCATCGTCGCATCATTGGCAGATTTCGGTATCAAAGCTAATGCCAAGCCAGACGCGCCAGGTGTTTATGTTGACGATAAAAAGGTAGCCTCGTTAGGTTTGCGAGTACGTAAAGGCTGTTCTTTTCACGGCTTAGCGCTCAACGTCAATATGGATTTATCACCATTTTTACGCATTAATCCCTGCGGTTATCAAGGCTTAGAAATGGTGCAAACAATAGATTTACAAGGCCCTGCCACCGTAGTTCAAGCGGGTGAATCACTAGTTGAACACCTAAGTAAACTACTAAACACTGAGCATTTATCTTATCAAACGGGATTGGAAACAGGTCATGACCACTAAATCATCACGCATTACTCCAGGTACAAAATTACGTGACGCCGAAAAAATGGCGCATATTCCTATTAAAGTGGTTACTTCTGAGCGCGAAACTATGCTGAGAAAGCCAAATTGGCTACGCATTAAACTACCAAAAAGTTCTGAGCGTATTGATAGCATTAAAGCAGCATTGCGTAAGCATGACTTACATTCAGTGTGTGAAGAAGCATCATGTCCTAACTTATCGGAATGTTTTAACCACGGTACAGCCACCTTTATGATTTTAGGCGACATTTGTACTCGTCGCTGCCCATTTTGTGATGTAGGTCATGGTCGTCCGTTACAAGCAGACAAAGACGAACCTCGTAAATTAGCATTAACGCTAAAAGACATGAAATTGAAATACGTGGTGATCACCTCAGTAGATCGTGACGATTTACGTGACGGTGGTGCTCAACAGTTTGCTGATTGCATTACTGAAATTGCTCAGCACTCTCCGCATACTAAAGTTGAAATTTTAGTACCGGATTTTCGCGGTCGTATGGACCGTGCATTAGAAATATTGAATCAGAATCCTCCACATGTGTTCAACCACAATCTTGAAACAGCGCCACGCCTATACACTAAGGCTCGCCCTGGCGCTAATTACCAATGGTCGTTAGACTTATTGAAAAAATTTGGCGAGGCAAACCCTAGCGTACCAACTAAGTCAGGCATTATGGTTGGCTTAGGTGAAACCAATGAAGAAATTTTACAAGTGATGCGTGACTTGCGTGCTCACGGTGTCACTATGCTAACTATTGGCCAATATTTACAACCAAGTAAGCATCATTTACCGGTTGAGCGTTATGTACATCCAGACGATTTTGACATGTTTAAGCGTGAAGCAGATAAAATGGGCTTTGAACATGCTGCTTGTGGTCCATTAGTACGTTCAAGCTATCATGCCGACAAACAGGCCGCTGGTGAAGATGTGAATTACAACCCTTCTAACGACTAAACAACGATATTTTGTACTACATCGTTATTTTGTACTGGGAAATTATCAAATAATGGCTGGGAATATTCCAAGGATTAAGGAATTTCCGGCCGATGATCGCTATTGGCGAGTAGACGCTTTTGGTGCAATTCTTCGAAATCCCAATGTTCCTTCCGAACCTTTCATTCAAATAGTTATCAGCCCCTTTATTGATAACGATTTATATGCGAAAGAACCAAAAGATTTAGTATCTATTAATGCAACGAGTAATGATGAAAGAAAATCAATTGAAATTGGCGTAGGTCAGCTTCCCTTTATTAGCATTGGCTCAGTTTGGAAAAATGGCTTTATACAAGCTTTCAAGGCAGGAACAGAGGAAACTCTTTATAATATTAATATCGTTGATGAAAATATAAAAATCATCAACGCTAATCATAAAGTTGATGGGAAGTACCTTGTTCCACCCAACTTTTACAAATTTGGTAAAGAAGGTCTCTACTCAAAACTCATCGCAATAAAGAATTCTAAAGGTGATCCTTTTGGTCTTTTAATCCCTGTAATTGAAGTTATTAGGTTTTACTACGCCTTATCCACTCACTTGTCGCATGCTGTTTTTTCAGGGGCTTTTAAGCACAATTTAAACTCATTAATAAACCCTGAGCATAGTGGTAACATTAAAAAAGAGTCTCGCTGTATATTACACTTACGAAAACATATCAGCGACGAAGAAGGCTGGGTTATTGGCCGAATATTAAATTCCAAAGAAGCATTTCAAGGAGTCAATCAACCATTTGACGATATCCTGCAAAACTCGATTAACAACAAATGGATACATGTTGCATCCGCTTTTCCATTCTTAGGTTCAACGAACTTAACAGCCCGAACAAAGAGAATACGTTCATTAACAGAAGATGGCTGGAAAACATTAATTTTAGGCTTGGAACATTGTACTGCTCCATTCCCTTTTGAAAATGCTACGTTTCCCAGAGACAATGATAATAATCGAGAAGCAGATCCAAACAATAAGCTTCCACCTGAAGCAAAGAAAACGGCTTGGCCAGTACCTAAAGATAAAGAATCAGACGGCAATAAAGACTTGCAAAACAAACGGGAACCCAATAAAGAGCGCTCTACTGAAACGATTACTTTACCTACTAATCGTTTTGCCGCAATTGAAGGAAAAAAACCAGATAAGCCGTTAAAAGAACAGTGCCACTACATGAGTGGAATTGCTGCAATACAAAGTGATAAAGACTCAGATTCGTTAAATACGGGACAAGGACACGATAAAGGTTCAAATGAAGGTAAAGGAAATATCATACATCAACGTGTACGCGCTAAGTCACTACCAGCAAGTTTTAGTACATTTAAAACAGCTATTGAACTATTAAATAAAAAAGATGACATATCTGCTTATGTCAGGCCTTTAAATGACCTCATTAAATATATACCACTGACAAAATCGCCACGATATAGGCAATGGGCATATTTAGACTCAAAAACATATTGCCGTCGACAAGTGATAACTGCCAACATTAGCCACCAAGGTAGACACTACATTTTATTAGAATTTGAATGTAGAGAGGGAGAAAGTTTTAATGTTGCCTTAGTTAGTGTTACTTCTGGCAACCAAATTACTGATACTGGATTAAATAGATTATTAGCAAAGTTAGCTATTGAAAAAGGTGTGTGGACCAAAGTAGTCCATCTATTTTCAGATATCTCTGTTATTACAATGAAACATACTTGGTCAACTGAAGATCAGTTTGCAAAAACCATGCAATCAAAAATTATAAAGTAGTGTCTTATTGAGTTCTTTACACCAGTACAAAATAGCAATATTCTATCAACTAAGATCATAGTGGAATCAATAGCATAAATGAAAAAATGGACTTTACAGACAAAACATGACAACAATTTGATATTTATGCAATTAGCGGTCGACATTTAAGAGTCATTCTGAGAAAATAGAACAATAATATGTGGAGTGACTTAATATGAACAATAAACCTAAAATAATCGATTTATTCTGCGGTTGTGGAGGATTTGGGTTAGGCGCTGAATTAGCTGGATTTCATTCAGTAGCAGCGATCGACATAGAGCCTACTCTCCAATCAGCCTACGCAAAAAACTTCCCTGAAACTAGAGTTATGAAAGGTGATTTGTCAGAAATGTCTGATGAATCATGGAAACTAATTCTTAATGATCAAGAAATTGATGGAGTTATAGGTGGCCCACCATGTCAAGGGTATAGCAGAATGGGACACTCAAACAAAGATGACCCTAGACGCACTCTTCTAGGGCATTTTTTTAGAAACATCAACATTATCCGGCCTAAATTTTTCATAATGGAAAATGTTGAGGGGCTAATGGATAAAAAGAACGTTTACGAACTAGAATCTGCACTAAAAATTCTTGATGATAAGTATAAAGTATTAGAGCCAACTATTATTGATGCATCTGAATATGGTGCTCCAACCAAAAGAAAGCGAGTGATAGTTATTGGTTATTTGCCTGAATACTTTAATAGTTTTGACGTTCAAGATTTAAAACCAAGCAAACTAAGTCAAGTTACTGTAAAAGATGCTATTTATGATATAAACGAACCTATAAAACAGTCTAAAGACAAAAAAGATTTTGGTTGGGCTAAATATCGACGTACCAAGAAAATTTCTGATTATGCAAAGATGATGAGAGAAACCCCTTCAAAAGGTTTAGGCTCAAAAGAAGCTATTTCGCAGTTGGAAAAGGGAAATGTATCTGGCAATTTCAATACTATCCACTCAAACGCAATCCAACTACGTTTCTCAGCAGTAGAGCAAGGTAAGGTAGATTCAATAAGCAGAGCTAAGAAGCTTGCTTGGAACGGTTTGTGTCCTACCTTGAGAGCAGGAACAGGTCCAGATAAAGGAAGTCATCAAGCCGTTAGGCCTATTCATCCAGAGAAAGGCCGAGTAATTACGGTACGAGAAGCTGCAAGATTACAAGGTTTCCCTGATTGGTTCGTATTCCACCCAACTAAATGGCACAGCTTTAGAATGATAGGAAATAGTGTATCCCCAATTGTTTCCAAAAACATATTGAAAGTGGTAAGAAGCAAAATGATAGTTCAAAATTTAAAAGTAAATGTAGGTTAGTAATACGAGGCTGGAGAAATGGAAAATCCCGAAATATTAGACAAAAGAAAATATGAAAGCGTAAAACTAAGAACAGGTATAGATCCCAACTTTTTAGCCGATACACTTACAACAGATATTGAGTTAACAGATGCATTATTTGACCTTATTGATAATTCGATTGACTCAGCAAGAGATGAAATAATCAAAGGAGATTTTGAAAAAGATAGCAGGGGTTTACCAAGTAATTATTCTGGATATAGCATTAAGTTAAGGTTTACAAGTGGCAGTATCACAATAGAAGATAATTGCACAGGGTTTGGCACATCAACTCTAGAAGAAAATGCTTTTTATACAGGGCTACGTTCAAACCACAAGTTTGGTATAGGTTATTATGGGTTAGGTCTTAAAAGAGCGCTATTAAAGGCTGGTAGTACCTACGGAATGATTACAGATAATGGTGATTACCTTTATAAATCTAATTTTAAAACTCACTCGTTTGCTTCTGATGGTGAGACTGATCTAATAGCAAAAAAATACCCTTCATCTCATAACCCCAGAACTGTTTTCATTGTATCCTCTCTTCATGCCGACACTTTAACCCAAATTCAGAGTGTAGATTGGATAAAGACCATGATAAATGGCTTGGCTGTTCGTTATGCAATGTTTTTGAAAAAAGGTCTAGAAGTTAAAGTGACTTGTGCACTGCCTTCTTTTTCTAATACCTATTACATTACTCCTCAAGTCCCCAATTTTAGACCTGATTTAATTCCCCCCACTAGAAAAGAAATAATATCAGGAGGGGTAAAAAGCGAATTTGTTGTAGGTGTACATGAGAAATATACATTTACAGGCGAATGGGACTATGACCTTGAAAAAAATAGAGAGTTAACAAAGAAATACGGTGTTTATTATATATTTAATGATCGAGTTATTGTTGAGTCAAGCCTTGAAAGTCGACACGGATTCATTACCAATTGGCACTCCGAGTATGGCGGCTTCGTTTGTTTAGTACATGTGACAGGTGAAAACCCAAAAGACCTTCCATGGAATACAGCTAAGACAGATGTAAAATTATATAGCCCACTATTTTTAAAAATTATATCTTATGTAGAGCCATTAGCTAAGGCATACCGTACAGAAGCTAAAAAACTAATAAACATTTGGGTAGACAAAAAAACAAAAGGCTTACCAGAAACAGAAAGAAAAAAAATATTTGCTGAAAAAGCTGGAACAAAGCAGTTAAGTGATGATGAAATTTCAGCTAGAAGCCGAAAAAGTAGCCCTTCAAAAGAGAAACCCTCAAAAGGTTTAAAAGGAGGTAGTTCTCCTTCGTTTCAGCCCAACTCACAAGATAAAAAAGTTGAACTTAAGACAGCTGCAGGTAGTAAGACTACAGTAGCAAAAAATACCGATAAACATACTAAAAATTGGCAAACATTGCTTCCTGCCCACTTCCCTGTAGCTAATGATGCACCTATTTTAAATAATTTGATAATAGAAGCTGCTAGTTTAAAAATAGACGATGCCCCGCATGCAACATGTATGCTATATAGAGCATTACTAGAAGCTGCATTTAAAGCATTTGTGAAAAAAAACAGTTTATTCCAAAATGTAAAAGATCATTATTACTCTAAAGGTGAAGGTGCTAAAAAGGGACATAGTGATACTTACAAAAAACAACAAGGTATTGATTTATCAATATGCTCTGCGTGGATAGTAGATAATAGTAACCTTTTTCAAAACGATACTCGTAAAAGATTAGCTCTTTGTGCCAAGAATGTACGAAAGCATATTCAATTTATGAATGGTGTTGTTCATGGTAACCAATTAATAGGTAGTGATAACAAAGTTCAAAGCATTCGAAATGAAACTGTTGAGTTGTTAGAGTTTCTTACTCTTGGTGAAATTAGCAAATAACAGTAACTAAGGACTTTTTAAAGTTATTTTAGGCAAAATAGGACTTATTACATGGCTAAAAACACAACAAAATCAACCTCGAAATCAGCAGATTTTACTCCTACGAAGCGTTTCTTTGTAGACATGCTTACACGTGACATTGACTTAGAGGACGCTATTTTAGATTTGTTAGATAATTGCTTAGATGGGGTAGCTCGAAGCCAAAAAAAAGACCCTGAGAACATTAACTATGCAGGGTACAAAGTTAAAATAAATTTTGATGCTAAGAAATTTTCTATTGTCGATAACTGTGGTGGTATACCGATCAGTAGTGCTGAGTATGCATTTAGAATGGGACGACCTGCAAGCGCCCCAGTAGAAAACCTGGCTACGGTCGGTGTTTACGGCATAGGAATGAAAAGATCTATTTTTAAAATTGGGCGTCATTGCGAAATAAAGACACACCATGCTCAAGATGATGGGTTTTCAGTAATTATTAATGAAAATTGGCTCTCAAGCGATGCTGACTGGTTAATTCCTCTTCAACATTCAATGTTTCAAGAACAAGAAAACGGCACTTGTATCGAAATAACTAAAGTTCAGCCATCAGTTTCTTCCAAGTTTAAAAACAAAGCATTTCAAACAACCCTAATAAACAAAATCATCTATGCCTACAGTTACATTATAGCTAAAGGTTTTGAAGTTAAGGTTAACGGGCAACTAATAAACCCAGTACCTGTTAGTATGAGGTTTGAAGATAAGAAAGATGGAAGTGGTAAAGCTATTCAGCCTTATATTTATACAGGAATAGTAGATGATGTAGAGGTCAAGCTAATAGTGGGGTTTTATTCTCCTTTAGTGACTGAAAAAGAAGAAGATGAAGAAAAACAACAAACTAGATATGACACTAAAAATGCGGGATGGACTATTGTTTGTAATGATAGAATAGTTGTGTATAAAGACAAAACTGAGCTCACTGGGTGGGGTAGTGATTTTGCTCGTTATCATACTCAGTTCATATCGATTAGCGGAATAGTTTATTTCAAATCCAAAGAGCCAGAAAAACTTCCAATCACAACTACTAAAAGAGGCGTGGATGTAACCTCTCCTCTTTTTCTTAAAGTTAGAAAGCAGATCATCGAAGGCACCAAGCTATTTATAGATTATACCAATAAATGGAAAGGTGAAGAGCTAATAAAAAGTAGCAACCAGCGCCTTGAAAAAAGTGAAATAGCATCACCTTTAGAAGTTATTGAGCACTTCGAAAACTCATCTAATACTAAGTGGACTAATGTTAGAAATAAAGCAACTGAGAAAAAATATAAACCAGCACTTCCCATACCCAAGAACATAGCCACTAGAAAAAGTATCTCTTTTGTAAAATCCTCGGAAGATGTTGAATTAGTTGCCGAATACCTAAATCTAGAAGATGGATATACATTTAATCAAGTCGGTGAAGCATGCTTTGAATATATATTTGAGGAGGCTAAAAAATGAGCGGCAGTAGTCTCCCATATCATTTGCGAACCAATAAGGCGATCGACCGAAAAATATTCTTTGATTTACTGAGCCACCTAAGCCCTTTACTACCTAATAGGATTCAAGAGTACAAATATATCAGCATGGGGGGACCAATGTTAGAAGATCATCATGTACTTCATTATGATCTCGGTATGACAAAATTATTGTCTATTGAAAGAGATATAGCCGCACTTTCTAGACAAAACTACAATAAACCATTTGGGTGCATTTCGTGTATTCAGAGCTCTTCCAGAGATTTTATTAATAATTACAGCGAGGAAGATCCTATAATAATCTGGCTCGATTACACAGATACTAAATGGAGCTCTCAGTTTGCCGAATGTTCAGCACTCTTAAATAACTTAAAAGAGTATGATCTTTTCAAAGTATCCTTTAATGCTAATCCAGATATGCTGTCTCATGACTCAGCTAAATCTCCTTTGACAATTTTTAAAGAAAAAGCAAATCATCCACTTCTTTGTGAAAATTTGACGGAAAATGATGTAAAAACAATGCCTAACATGGCAAAAACGATTTTGGAAATATTTGAATCAATAACACAAAGTACATTAGGCGATGATGGGCTAATATTTTATCCCCTACTTCAGTTCAGGTATATAGACAATCGCCATCAAATGTTAACAATTACAGGTATTGTGATACCTGAAGATAATGATTTTCCAAAAAATTTATTTGAAAATTCTAAATTGGCTCAATGGCCATACTTGCATACTAAATGGGGGGACATTCAAGAGATAAATGTTCCAGTTTTAACCCAGAAAGAAAAACATGCGATTAATCAATTTTTGCCTTTTGAGCAGGAAGAGTTAAGCCTTGATTCACTTCCATTTACCTTTGACCGAAATAATATAAAAGCAAAAAAAATGATAGAAAACTACGTTAAATATTATAGATACATCCCAAACTTTCAGAAAGTGTTTGCTTAAATTTGGTCAATCCACAGGAGAAATTATGGAAACTTTATTACTTTTTTTAGCAAACGCATTAACAAGTGGAGCCATTGGGCACTATGTAAGTAAAGGACTTTCAAAGATAGAACCAAATCTTCCCGAATTGTTGAATAACAATTCTGATATTGAAAGTGCTTACAAAATCATTAGTGAAAATGGTTTAGAAATGAAAATTTTAAAGTTTTCAGATGAAGTTAAAAATAAATTAAGTAACGTCAATAAAGGAAATATATTATCTTTCAATGGCACAAATAACGAAGGTATAGTCGCCAACGTCGTTAACCTTAAAACTCTAAACAAAAAAATAAACATATCTGCCCCACAAGGCACTATTTCTTCTAGCATCAACCACAGAAATTACATAAAGTATTTAGTTGACCGTTACCACGAATTCAAAGTGGCAGATGTAGGCAAAAATAATGTCAAGTACCCCATTTTTTACAATTCTATAAAAAGAGAATTTGGTGCAAAGTGGGATTTGATTTCATTAGAAAAATTTACTGAGCTAAGCAGTTTTATACAAATGAGGATTGATAAAACTATTCTTGGTAAAAATAGGAAGTCAACAAAAGTCAGAAACTATTCCTCCTATGAAAAGTATTTATCCAAGTATTGCAGCTAAAAATAGAACGGACTGTAATCCTCAAGCCTTGATATGTAGCAACTCAGCCCTTATCTGAGCTTAAATTAAATAGTCTATACAAAAAAAGTTCCTGCGAGTCCCTATACAAGTAATTAACTTTAATCGCATTACTTTTAAGTGACTCTTCCAATTTGGCTGAAGTGTTTCCAAGTAACCACCAAGCTAATGTTAAAATATAGTAACGCTCATTAACGTCATATTGCTCAAAATATCTCTTCTCACTAATATCACAAAATGGCATACCAGACTTATCACAAATATAGCGCTGAATATTATGGTTAAAACGCTTCGATGCGATAATTTTGCATAACTGGTGTAGTAAAATTAAACGATCGTAATTTACAGGCCCTGAATTAATAAAGCCTCTCTGAACAACACCCAATACTCTATTCCAAATAGTAAAAATAGCTTTAGGCTTCAGAACAATATTATCTGCATGTACATCACTCAACTTACACCCACATTGCCAGCATTCATCAAGATTATCCACATCAATAACGTTAGTCTTACCAAGCTCAATTCGATGAAAGTTAACGCTTGCACTACAACTACATCTGTCCTGCATCATAACCTTATGAACGGGACAAAAAGTATATAAAGAAAGACGCCACGCTATACGAAAATAAGGTTCTTTATCTTCTGATAAACATAATGGACAGTACTGCATGCCATAAGCGGTATGCTTTCTATGATGCAGTACTAAAGGATTAACCCATCGTAATATTCCTGATGGTTTTATTTTTGGAAATAAACGGCTTACATACAGGTTCAACGTTGTTTTATAAGCTAATTTTAACGGTACTCCTGAACGTTTAGCCATAATTTGCAAAACAAATTTTTGAGCTAATTTGTCAATATCTCTATTCCAAATCTGATTGTATTTACCAAACGATAAATCGGAGAATGTTTGAACTTTTAAACCATTATGATGAGCTGTTCTGACTATCCATGAGGACAAACACTCTCCAGGGTATGGGTGAGGATGTGCTGGCCATAACTCACCCGACAACATTTTATATTGCTCGGTCTAATTGTCGCTTCCGCTGCGAAGGTGTGATCCAATCAATTTTATCTAATACAGCTGTTGTAATGACCTCAAGATTATTTTTAACAGCGTATACAGCAGCATCGTTTAGTAATCGCGATAATTCTCCAATATAACCTTCACTCATCGAAAAAAGACGCATAGCTAAGCTTTTAGTATGTAAATTAGAAGGATGCTTTAACGGCAGCATACGTTCAAAGCTAACCAATAGCCTTAAAAAGTCCTGATTGAACTCCCACCTAGGTAATAAAACAGGTTCAAAGCGGTTAGACAACTGTGGATCTGATTGTAAAGCTCTAAAAGCATCCTTAGTTCCAACACCCACAATAGAAATTTGTAACTCGTTTCCTAAATACTTAAGCACATTAAGAAAAGCACGTTGTCGATTTAGATTGCCAGCTAAAATGTGGTGAATTTCATCAATAACTAATATTTTAGTCCCTATATATCTCAACAACTTTATTACCTGAAATTGCTTTTTATCAACCCGTTCACTTGGTCTATAGGGGGCGAATAATAACTCTAGAATAGCATTATAAAAACGTCCTTCATCTGGCACTGGTGGTGCTTGAACAAGTAAAACAGGAGCAATAATACCATCACCGTCTGGGTTATCTTCAGCAGGATATTGTTTTAAAAATCGCTTTGTAAGCATCGTTTTACCGTTATTGGTATCACCCACGATTAACATATTTGGCATACGCTCTGTACGAGGATATGACAGCAAATCATCTAATTTAGTTAAGACAGTTTTAGCTTTGGGGTAGCCAATCCAACGATCTGAACGAATTTTCTCAATTCTGTCTTTATCATTAAGTTCCAGTTGTTCAATCGCTTGCTCATTTAAATGTTTATAGCTACTCATGACCAATCATCCATTTCTTCAAACGGCTCAATATCAAATTCGGCAATATCATCATAGAGTTGAATTTCAGTAACAGTAGTGGGAGCCTGTGTTGGTTTTTCCACTTTTCCATGTACCTTTCTACGTTGAACAGAACGACGAGCTGCTTTAGTTTTATGCACTGACTCCTGCTCAATTTCCCTCATTTTTTCGTAAGCTTCAAAAATCACATGCTCATTTAACGTTTTTTTACCTTCAACTTCAGCTCTAGCAACCGCTTCTCTTAGTTCCCATATACTAATAGCAGGGTGCGAGGTATCCCTATATGGAATGGCAAAATGTGAATGTAGTTCGGGATCATAAAACCATATTTGGCTTATATCACGCGGATCTCTTCTGAAAATAAATTTTCGCTTCTTCTTTGAATCAATTTGTTCTATTGCATTAATCCAAGGACGTAAAACATCGTGATAATAATGAACCTTATCAATGACTACACCGTAGTCTTGTATCGAACGTAGCTCATAGGGCATAAAATCAAATTTTAAGCGTTCTTCATCTTTGATTTTTGCAGGTAAGCCACAGCCAGGGTTATGCTCATCACCTAAAATTCCTTGCTTATATTTAGCTATTGGCGTCATACCGATCATCGAGTGAATTTTTTGGTGGTATACGTTAACAACATAATTAGCTAACCAATGCTCAAATTCAGTTAACGTCAAAGAGGCTTTTGATTCTGAATCATAATCACCTTTTTCTGTAATATTGGCGAAAGTAGAACCTGGCAGTGCGTGTATTTCCTTTGAAAAAGTACCGAGTACACGTTCTACGTGAGCACCAAAATTTGGCCTAGCAACTGGTCTCCACTCAATATCAATATTGTACTGCTCACATGCTTTCTGAAGCATATTGCCTCGAAACTCTTTAGCATTGTCCACATGGACTTTAACTGGCAGCCCCCAAAGCGGCCATTCACCATTAATATCGTATTTAGCTAACCATTTTTCTTTCGGTAAGATTGAGTGAATTAAACATAAACCTGTGGTCATTGCACTAGGTGGATCAAAAGAAACATAAAAACCAGTAACCATTCTACTGTAAACATCGAATGCTAAAGTGATCCAAGGTCTACCAATCGCTTTACGGTAATGGTCATCAACTAAAATGATATCTAACTTAGTATGATCAATTTGAACAGCTGCTAGCGGCCAATCGGCTCCAGGAAACTTCCCTTTACTTGGTCGATAAATATTATCTGAAACTTTACGCCCTTGCCTACGTGAAGTGACTAGCTCTGGCGACAGTGCCTTTATTCTATTTCTGATCGTATTATCGTGAGGCGGTGTTAAGTTTTGCTTTCTACATAACTTTTTAACTTCATCAATCACCATGCGTTGTGATTTTTTTTGCTTGGTTAGATATTCAGTTGCGATCGCTTGTTTAATTAATTCTTCAATATCATCATCAAATTTAGTAGAGCCACGGTCTCGCCTAACCTTTGGTAACAAAGATGATAATAAACCAGATGATTCATATAACTTTAGCCACCCATATAATGTATTAGTATGCATCTCATTTTCAACGGCAACCTTTGCAACGTCAGCTCTACTACGCTTATCTAAATTCAATAGCGGTTTTATAGCTTGTAAACGTGATTTAGCAATAGCCCATGATTCATCGGTTATATTTAATAGTTCTTCAGAAGGAGCCAATATTTCAGTTTTATCAACTTCAATATCTGCGATCAATACATTGTGTGAAACACCTGTGACTTCATCTACTATTACAACTTGAGACAAATCAAGAAGCTCAACGACTCGATAATTATCTCCTTTATATGAAACTTTTTTACCTGGTTCTATTTTAACTAACGTTGCAGATTCCATATAAATCATCTCTTCCAGATTTTACTAGACATGGTGATTTTTGAAGCTAGATCAATTTGAATTTGCCTAGTACCAATCAAATACCATAACGTTGGTAACAGTGCTGCTTGGTTCCATTCATCATTATAAATTGATGCTAAAAGCGATTTAGGAGAAGTAGTGCCTAACTCTAAAATTTTATCGTCTAAGATCATCATATCATTTTCGTTAGCAGCACCTTGTCGAACAAACGGCAACAAGAACTTCGCTGACTCAAGGTATGTAGATCTAATTTCAGTTTCGGTTATTAACTTAAACTTCCAGTTATTTTCTTTGCAAAAGCGAATGGCTGCTTTAAATTTTGGCTTTAATACGCTCCAGTTTTTCTTAATATCATCCCGATACTTAACTTCAAAGAGTGTTGTAAATTGCTTACCTTTACCGTAATAAACTAATACATCCGGAGTGTATGAACGAGGCTTACCTAATTCATTATTCCATTCCAGCTTAATTGGCTGAACTTCAAAGCGTTCAACGTTTTTGTTAAATTCTAAGAGCGTAAAAAAATCACGTTCTAAGGTTGACTCAAACATAGCTTGACCATCCGCTTTAGAATGCGCGGAAATGCCTGTTACATTGCTATAATTTTTGGGGATCTTTCTGATAGGCATAATAAACTTACTTGTATGGACTATCTGGTGCACCAAACTCTAAGCCTACAGGACCACCTAGTTCACCTTGTAGTTTCCTTTTTCGGCACCAAGCGATCGCTATTTTATCAAAGGTTTCAGCTGGAATAGCAACGGTAAGTTGTTCACTAAACTCAGTTTTTGTAATGCTAAATTCTTCAGGATTATTCGCTTGAATTACCGCAGGGTTATTGTTGTCGTGATCAAACGTTATTTCTTGATAACAGCCAATATCAGGGTTATTTTGTTCGTAGACCCACTCTTTTGTGCTCATAACGTATTCCTATAAATAAAATCAACACTATAACCAGTACAATTTATTGATGTAATTGGTTGTGAATTTCAATCACCACCTTAAAACAGTAGCTTAAAGTGATGTAAAAATGAATGTAAATATTAATTATAGTACAACAGAACGTTGTAATTCACAGAAGAAGTTAAATAACGCTACTTTTTCATTATCGCTTGGTCAGTAAACAATATTAAGCTAGCAGCGTAAACTGCTAGCTTTTTTATTACCGAAAATTAGCTTAGCCTTAGCTTGAATGAATAAAAAAGCAGCTAAACATCTACTGAAGCTAAAATAACAATGTGCTATTAGTGATGATTTTAAGCTAGCTCTTTCGAAACTCGTGGTATTGGTAAACGTTGCCTATACCGAGCTCAAGCAAATTAAATCCTGACTTTACGCTCAACGGTCTGGCTACGTAAACACAAAGCTAAAATGCCGCCAATTAAAGCAGTAATGGCAGCAAAGTCAAAAGTAGCAACAGCGCCCAGACCATCTTGCCACAGTATCCCTGCGACATAAGCTCCCACGGCACCACCAACACCATAAACACCCCCAATATAAATCGCTTGTGCACGACTTTGTTGGTTAGCATTAAAGTGTTTTTGAATAAAAGCGATGCTAGCACTATGGTATAAACCAAAACTTAACGCATGGATCAACTGTGAAGCTGCTAAGGCAATATTACTATCCGCATAATGCCCCACTAAAAACCAACGTAAGGCAGTGAATAAAATACTAATACTTAACAGGGCTTTTAATGAAAAGCTTTTGAAGAAAATAGCAGCAAAAACAAAAATACCGATTTCAGCCACTACACCAATGGCAATAAAAATACCAATGAGAAAGCCAGAATAAGCTAAGCTTTTAAGATATAAGGCAAAAAAGACATAATACGGACCAAAGCTCATCTGTAACATTAAACCAGCAAAAAAGAACAATAAAAAGTTACCGTTCAACACTTTTGCTTTAATAGAAACTTGATCAACTAACGTTTTATTGGCGACTCGAGGTTGCTTACTCAATAAGGTGGAAATAAACAGCCCTGCTAATATGATCATGCCAATATAACTGAATGCTTCGGTAGAATAACGCTCAATTAGCTCGCCACTGACCATAGCCACCACAATAAAACCGATACTGCCCCACAAACGAATACGGGCATATATTTTTGCACTGCGACGAATAGAGTTCAGTGTCATCACTTCTATTTGCGGTAAAATAGCCGTCCAGAATAAGCTAAACATCGCTAAACTAAAAATTAACGGCCAATAGCTCATCGTCCAAATAATGAAACTAAAGCTCAGCAAAGACAGTAAAGCGCCTACCTGAACAATCTTTAGTTGTTTACCTGTACGGTCAGCAAGTTGCGCCCATAATGACGGCGCGACAATTTTTGTTGCCGTAATTACGGCTAAAATCTCACCAATTTCAAGTGAAGTAAAACCTCTACCATCGAGAAAAACCGATAGAAAAGGTACTACTAAACCTAAGATACCAAAATACCAAAAATAATTTGTCGACAAACGAAGAAATTGTTTTGAAACCACGCGTTAGTAATCCGTTGGCGTTAGCGCTCGATATCTGGCGTTTGACAAACAACATCGGCATTTTGCGCTCGATGTCGTAAATAATGGTCCATCAACGTCAGTGCTAACATTGCCTCAGCAATAGGTACCGCACGAATGCCTACACATGGATCATGACGCCCTTTCGTTACAATATCAGCAGACTGACCAGCAAGATCAACAGTTTTGCCACTAACACCAATACTCGACGTTGGCTTTAAGGCAATAGATGCAACAATAGGTTGGCCGGAAGAAATTCCGCCTAAAACACCGCCAGCATGATTAGAGGCAAACCCTTCGGGGGTTAACTCATCTCTGTGCTCAGAGCCTTTTTGATTCACAACGCCAAAGCCATCACCAACTTCCACGGCTTTAACGGCATTTATTCCCATTAAAGCATGCGCAATATCAGCATCTAGACGATCAAAGATAGGTTCACCTAACCCCACAGGGATATTATTGGCTACCACCATCAATTTAGCACCAATTGAGTCTTTCTCTCGCATAATACCGCGAAGCAATTCATCGAGTTGTTCGAGTTTATTAGCATCAGGAAAGAAGAAAGGGTTTTGTTCAACAATATCCCAATCAATATTATCGGCACATATTTCACCAATTTGCGTAACACAAGCTTGAATAGTAATACCAAATTTTTGTTTTAAATATTTTTTTGCAACCGCACCGGCGGCAACTCGCATAGCCGTTTCACGTGCAGATGAGCGTCCACCACCACGATAATCACGAATGCCATATTTTTGCCAGTAGGTGTAATCAGCATGACCAGGACGGAATGTTTGTGCAATATCACCATAATCTTGTGAGCGTTGGTCGGTATTTTCAATCAATAAGCCAATGGGTGTTCCGGTGGTTTTTCCTTCAAAAACGCCCGACATTATTTTGACTTCATCAGCTTCTCGGCGCGCGGTGGTAAACCGAGAAGTACCTGGTCTGCGTCGGTCAAGATCATGCTGTAGATCAGCTTCACTAAGTTCAAGTCCAGGAGGACAACCATCAATAATAGCGCCTAATCCTAATCCATGGCTTTCACCAAATGAAGTAACTGTAAATAACTTACCAAAAGTATTGCCTGACATAGTGATATTGACCTGTAAATATTATTTAGCTAAACCGTCAAATGTTTCATCAACAGTTGAATTATTGGTGGCAGGAGAAGTCCTGCTGATGTTGCTCTAATTGTGCTTTCGTTAAACGGAACACGCCATGACCACCGCGTTCAAATTCCAACCATTGAAACGGCACATGAGGAAAAGCAGCAGTTAAATGCACTTGTGAATTGCCAACTTCACAAATTAATACGCCATGTTCATTAAGATGATTAGCAGCTTGCGCTAAAATTTGACGTACAATATCTAAACCATCAAAGCCGCTACCTAAGCCCATTTCTGGTTCATGTAAAAACTCTTGTGGTAAAGCGTCAACATCTTCTTGATCGACATAAGGTGGATTTGTCACTATTAAATCATAGCTTTGGCCAACAACCCCAGAAAAAACATCAGATTGAATTGGAATAACTTGTGCTGATAAGTCATGACCTTCAATATTAATTTGTGCGACATTCAGCGCATCAATAGAAAGATCTAAAGCATCAACTTCAGCTTCAGGAAAAGCCACAGCGCATGCAATAGCTATGCAGCCGCTACCAGTGCATAAATCAAGAATTCGTTGTGGTGACTGTGGAATTAAACCATTAAAATGATTATCAATTAATTCACCAATGGGTGAACGTGGCACTAACACACGCTCATCAACATAAAACGGCAAACCACAAAACATAGCTTGGTTAGTTAGATAAGCTGCTGGCAGCCCTTCAACGATGCGGCGTTCAAACAATTGCAAAATAGCCACTCGCTCTTGTGAAACTAAGCGACATGGCATTAACTCAGCAGACATGTCTAGCGGTAAAGCCAATTGGTGCATAACCAAAGTTAGCGCTTCATCCCACGCATTATTGGTTCCGTGACCGAAATACAACTCAGCCTGATTAAACTGACTAGCACCAAAGCGCACATAATCATTAACGGTATGCAGTTGTTCGCTTACCTCTACAAGGTTTATTATTTCCACGCTTTCCTCTGGCTTAAATTCAGTCATAGATATTATTTTTTATTATACTTTCACTTGTTATTATTCGTCGATGTTTTTAGACTTCGCAAATGAAATTTAAAGACGCACTTAATGCGGAAGAAAAAAAGTTATTCAAAGATGCCATAGGTAAGGTAAAACCTATGGTGCAAGACAGGGTACACCCGGTAAAAAGAACCAGCAAGCAGAAAACCGCTTTAACGAAACAAAAAGATAAAAAAGCCCTTGCCGAGTTTCATTTTTCCGACGAATTTGAACCAGACCTAAACAACCAAGGACCGATAAAATACGTTCGTGATGATGTTGATAGCTTTGAAGCGAAAAACTTACGTCGTGGGCGATATGCACCTGATTTAATTTTAGACTTGCATGGGCTTGATCAGCAACAGTCAAAGCGCGAAATAGCGGCATTACTGGCTGCCTGTGAAAAAGAGCATGCCCAATGTGTCTGTATTGTTCATGGTTTAGGCGGCAGAGTATTAAAAAATAAAGTGCCACACTGGTTAGTGCAGCACCCTGATGTTATGGCATTTCATCAAGCACCACTAGAATGGGGTGGCAATGGTGCTTTACTGGTTTTAGTGGAATTAAAAGATAAATTTATCCGTGACTAATATCATTAGGCGATACTAACCCAACGAGCTGACCTTGCATCCTATCAGTATCGTAGTCTATTTGTGCCACAGAGGCAGTTTGAAAAATCGGCATAGTGTTATCAGTGGTTAACTCGGCAACCAAGTAACTCACCAAGGGCATATGTGACACCAGCAATACTGTTTGAAATTGCTTTTCACTACAAACGGTATCTAAATAATCATGCACATCTTTAGGGCTATCTTCAGGTGTTATAAAGTTGACCGTTTCTTTATAAGCAATATCACCAAGCACATCAAGCACAGCATTAGCCGTTTGCTGAGCTCGCAAATAAGGACTGATAAAAATAGCATCAATTGTAGAAACGTTAGCTAATAACCACTGCCCTATCATGCTAGCTTCAGTGACACCTTTAGCTGACAATGGTCTGAGCGCATCAGTTGGCGCTACCATATCAGCTTGTCCGTGACGCATAATAAAAATTTGCATAAACACCTTAATTACATTAAAAAATAAGCTTTCAGCACTGAGCGAATAGCATTAATTCATGGATTATTACCACACAACTTAATGTGGCGTAGCCCAAAAACCCTGTAGCGATTTCATCGCATTTGACTATAAAATTAAAAATTCCGGCTATAGTAAAGGAATTGTTTACCTTTTATAACATCTGTTAAGAATAAAATGGACTCATGTTATTCCTTAAGGTAATTTAATAACATAATGAAAATAGCACTTATCCCCTAGCTAGACCTTGCTATAGCTAGACTCTGCAGGAGCAAAAGTGAAAAAAAGCCCCAATGACAACAAGCATTATAAAACGATCACATTAGCCAATGGCTTAAGAGTATTATTAGTGCACAATGCAGAATCTAACAAATCTGCCGCTGCACTAGCTGTCAACGTTGGCCATTTCGATGATCCTAATCACCGACAAGGACTTGCTCATTTTCTAGAGCATATGCTGTTTCTTGGTACCAAAAACTTTCCTGATGGTAGCGAGTATCAAAAATTTATCAATGAGCATGGCGGTAGCAATAATGCTTGGACAGCAACTGAACATACTTGTTTTTTCTTCGATATTGGACATCAGCATTTTCACTCAGCCATAGAGCGTTTTGGCGAATTTTTTACCGCACCGTTACTTTCAGAAGAGTTTGTCAATAAAGAACGTAAAAACATTGATGCTGAATTCAAACTTAAGCTTAAAGATGATATTCGACGTCTATATGATGTCCATAAAGAAACGATTAACCAAGCTCATCCTTTTGCTAAGTTTTCCGTTGGTAGCAGCGAAACACTTGCGGACAAAACAGGTTACAACCTACGCGATGAAGTATGCCGCTTTTTCAAAGATAATTATCAAGCTCATTTTATGACCTTGGTTTTAGAGGGGCCACAAACCATCGAAGTATTAGAAGGGTTAGCAAACAATCACTTCTCTAAAATAAAATCTGATGGGGTTGCTAAAACAGCTATTAGCCAGCCACTTTATCACCCTGAACATCAACAAAAGTGGATATCTGTTCAACCGGTAAAAAATGATCGACAATTGATCATAAGTTTTGCCATGCCAAGCATCGACAAATTCTATCGTCAAAAGCCAGAGTCTATCCTCGCTTATTTAATCGGGCATGAAGGCCCCGGTAGCATCTTATCTTTATTAAAAAGCAAGCAATGGGCTTTAGCACTGACCGCAGGCTCAGGAATAAATGGCTCTAACTTTAAAGACTTTAATATTAGTATCTCACTCTCTGAGCTTGGCGAGAAAAATATAAACTCAATTATTGATATCGTATTTTCATATCTCAACTTACTGAAACAAGAACCACTAAATGAGCAATATTATCAAGAAAAAAGCGCCTTAGCCGAGTTATCATTTTCTTACCAAGAAAAGTTGTCTCCCCTTGATTCTGTCAGCCAACTTGTCATCAATATGCAACACTACCCACAACAAGATTACATATTTGGGGACTATGTAATGCAAGGACTAGATGATTCTGTTTTTAATACTTTACTAGGTTATATGGTGGCAACAAATGTTCGTATTATTGTTATCGCTAAAAATAAAGCCCACCAAGCACATGAAAATACCAGTAAATGGTATCAAGTGCCTTATTCCATCACCGACATTAAACAAACACAAATTAAGCAATGGCAGCAAGCCCGACAATTAACGGAATTATCTCTACCCAGTAAAAATCCTTATATTGTATCTAAGCCTGAATTAGTTCCTGATGATTCACCTGACAATACTGCGTTAACACCACCCCAAATTTTTTGTCAAGAAAGTGGCATGAATGTCTGGTTTAAACATGACACTAGCTTTAATACGCCCAAAGGCTATATCTATCTATCGATAGACTCGCCTGCGGTAATTGAAAGTGCTAGTACAATTGCCATGACGCGCTTATTTATTGACTTATACAGTGATGCCGTTATCGAAGAACATTACGATGCTGAATTAGCAGGAATTCACTATCATTTGTATGCCCATCAAAGCGGACTAACATTACAATTATCAGGTATCAGTACCAAACAAGAACAGCTATTACCCCTATTACTCAATAGCTTAATGCAGTGTGACTTTTGCTCAGAAAAATTCGAATTATTTAAGCAACAGTTACTTAGCCATTGGCATAATGCAGAAAACAGCAAATCAATATCACAACTTTTTGCTAATCTCAGTGCCACAATGCAGCCTAAAAGTCCGAGCAGTCATACTTTAATCGATGCTCTGCAACAAGTAGAATTTAAGCAATTTAAAGGCTTTATAACAAAGATATTTCAAAATACAGCTATAGATGGACTTATCCATGGTAATTGGTCAAGGCAATCAGCAGACAATATTGTTGACAATATTAAAGCCGTATTCAAAGGGAGGTTATCACAAAAGAATCAAGTGAGAATTCCTTGTATTGATATTCACGGGCAAGGAACGTTGACTATACCTGTAGAGCTACCCAAACACGACCATGCTGCGGTTCTCTATTACCCTATGCCGAAAAAAGATTTGCACACGGTGGCATTAACCATGCTGACCAATCAGCTATTATCACCTATTTTTTTCCAAGAAATGCGCACGGAAAAACAATATGGGTATTTAGTTGGTGTCGGCTTTATCCCCATTAATCGTTATCCGGGTATTGCTTTCTATATTCAATCTCCAAATACCGACTCTATTACCTTAATAGCAGCAATGGATAATTTTATTGCCAAGGCAAGCAATTTTATAGCTGAACTGCCGAAAGAACATTGGCAACATTTACAACTTGGCTTAGCAAGCCAATTGCAAGAAAAAGATACTAACCTAAGAATAAAAAGCCAACGCTATTGGGCGGCAATTTGCAATAAAGAGACTTCTTTTACAGAAAAACAAAAACTGATTGCGATCATTGAAAGCGCATCAATTAACGATGTCGCTAAATTCCTACAACTACATTTCAATGGCGCAGCCATTAAAGATCGCTTGTCTCTATTAAGTTATGAAAGCAGTACTCAGCTAGATGCAATGGATAAAAGCTTAAAAGATCAAGATAATATCGCGATTTTATTAAAAAAATGTCAAAGAAAATATTAACGCTGCCGATACAGATATAAAGTGTTAGATTGGCAATAATGCCATCGACGACAAAACCCTATAACGCCAAAGATTGACTTAACACCTCACATCATTTGTAATGGCATGTAGCATCCAAAAAAATAATAATAACATATGGCATACCTAAAAATTTAGGTATGAGTTTCACTACCAAAAGGCTGAGTTAGTGCTATTGCTTTTTTTAAAAAATAAGATGATTTCTCAATTTTCTTCAACATTTACTGTTTTCGCTATAGTTGTTTTACTCGCTTTTTCAAGTAACGTTATTGCAGCAGACAACAGCATCAATCAACCTCCCTTAAAGTTTGAACGAATTTCTATCGCTGAAGGCCTATCACAAAGCTATGTTTACGACATAGTACAAGATACTAACGGTTTTATATGGATCGCCACACAAGATGGGTTAAATCGTTATGACGGTAAAAACTTTGTTTATTATCGTCACGATAGTACCAACAGAGCCTCAATCGCTGATAATTTTATTCGTAAACTGTTTATTGATAATAAAAACGTACTTTGGGTTGGCACAAATGCCGGTTTAAGCCGTTATGATGAGACTTTAGACAGGTTTGATAACTTCTTTCATCAAGAAGACGACAGTAACTCATTAAAAGACAATGAAATTTGGGATATTTATCAAGATCAACAAAATAACATCCTAATATCAACCAAAAGTGGTTTACATAAATATGATGCTGAAAACCAAAATTTCTCACAACTAAGAATTCGCGGTTTTGATAATGCATTAAAAGAAATTAAAACCATATTTCAAGACAAAAAGGGCAATTATTGGTTAGGCACCTACGATAAAGGTATATTCTTAACCAATACCACCATGACCTCTGTTGTCTCTCTCAATGCGCAAAACAAGTGGGATCTTAACCTTAATGCCAATGCACTTTATGATTTAAAGTTTATTGATAATCAATACTGGTTGGGCACTGACAACGGTCTTTTTATCATTTCCCAAGATTATCAAATAGCCAAACACTACACTGCAAATAGTAATGACAAAAATCTAAATATACTCTCTAATAAAGTACGTTCAATTGAGCAGTTAAATGATTCCGTAGTTTGGCTAGGTACGCTTAAAGGTTTGAATAGTATTACAACTTTGACTGGCTTTGTTGAGTCTTATCAAAGCACTCAACATAAAAATGCGCTTGCCAACAATTTTATTTATAAAGTTTATAAAAGCCGTGATGGGAGTATGTGGTTAGGCACTATTGGTGGAGGAGTGAATACATTTAATATTTTACAGCTTAAATTAATACACGGCCTCTTCAATTACAGCGATATCAGTCAAGCCGTATATGCCTTTGCGGAAACATCAGATAACACAATATGGTTTACGACCGATAACGGACAATTAAACAAACTAACACAGGAGGGTGAATTACTCGAAGTTAGTATTAAAAACAATGTTCCAATTTCTCACATGATGACTGACAAGGATGATAATTTATGGTTAAAAACTGAACCAAGTTCTTCGTCTGAGCAGGGAGATCTCTTTTATTATGACATTGGAAGTCAAAAATTAATAAAAAACAACAAATGGAAACAAAGTGCAAACCAATTAGAGTCAGGTAATTCTATACTTATCGAAGATATAATATGGTTCATTGAAAAAGAAGGTTCGTTAAAAAACTTTAATGTCAAAACTAATGAATTCAAGGCTTTCCATCAAGGTGATTCAATAGTATTTACAACTCTTACAAGTGATCACGAAGGCAAAATTTGGCTTTCAACAACAGATAATCGCATTCTAGTTTTTAATACTAAAACATTGCTTTTCTCTAAGAAATTAACACCAATTCCAAATAATGTTGAGCATGGAAACTACACAAACATATCAGTGTCAAAAAATTGGATTTGGTTAGGTACTAGAGGCCAAGGAGTTAAACTGATTAACAAACATAGCCGAAAAATAATTCACTTTAGTGAAGATACCGGGCTTTCCAATAACTTTATATCTGACATAAAAATAGACAATAATGAAACAGCATGGGTATCAACAAACAAAGGTTTAAATGCGATATCTCCAAATACAGAAGTTGTAAAATCCTTCAATACAGATTTTCAACTTTATGATAACGAATTTATCAGTGATAGCGGCATTATTACGAAAAATGAAATGATATTTTTTGGTGGACTAAATGGCTTCCATACATTCTCGCCGGAAGACCTTTTAAAAGTAAGTCAAGATTTACCAAAGCCATACTTAACTAACATTCTAGTTGCAAATAAAGAAATTCCCACTACAAAATCAAAACGTGAGGGCTTTAGCCTCCCTAAAAGACCTAACTACTTAGAAAGCTTATCTTTAGAGCACAAACAATCACCATTCAGTATTGAATTTATAACGCCTAATGTAAAACTATTAGGTCACTTAAAATATCGTTATCGTCTTCTTGAGCTAGAAGAAAACTGGATAGATGCAGGTAAAAATAACCAAAGGGCAACATACACTAACCTAAGCCCAGGTGATTATATTTTTGAAGTTCAAGCATACGATTTACAAAACAATCAAGAAAGTGCCATCAAAAGGCTGAACATTACCATTTTGCCACCTTGGTGGTTATCACGTACTGCAATATTACTCTATAGCCTGCTCACGCTATTAATTGTCGCTTACATTCTTCAACAAATGCGTCACAAACGCCTTTATCATCTACAAATAAAGTTAAGCGAAGAACGCCTTAAATTATCGCTTTGGGGTAGCGGCGATGAAATGTGGGATTGGAATATCAAAAAAGGCAAAATATATCGCTCGAATATCTGGGGTATACTGGAGTTTCCGCAAGATGGTAAACGTAATGTGGGCGCAGAACAAACCAATATTCACCAACAAGATATTCCAAGAGTAAGAGAAGCGCTAAATCAACACTTTGAAGATAGCAGTAAACATTTTGAAGCCACCTATCGCGTAAAAGACAAAGATGACAAATGGATTTGGGTGCTCGATCGCGGCAAAATTGTAGAGCGAGATGAAAAAGATGCTCCTAGTCGGATGACTGGAACGTTAAAAGATATTAGTCAAATCAAGCGTGCAGATGAACGCCTAAAACTATTCGCTAAGTGTATCGAGAATATTTCTGACGCCATTGTCATTTATGATCGAAAATTTACTATCGTCGATGTCAATAAAGCCTTTCAGCGTATTACCGGCAAAAATAAACTACAAATGCGCGGTACTCAGCTTAAATTTGAACAATATCCTGATAGTTTTAGCCAGAACATTAAAAAGCACTTGATCACTAAAGGCAGTTGGCACGGTGAAATAGAAAACTTGCGTGATAATGGCGCACTTTATTTAACCGATCTCAATATTGATATTATTCGTGATGAAGACGGTAATATCTCGCATTTTGTTGGGGTATTTTCCGATATTACCAAACGTAAACAAACAGAAGCAGAATTAAGAAAACTCGCCAACTCAGATACACTCACAGGGCTACCTAATCGTTCTTACTTTCAAGCGAATCAGCAACGTTTAGTAAAAAATAAAATCGACCATGCGTTATTAGTTTTCGATTTAGACAACTTTAAAAAGGTTAATGACTCTTTAGGGCATGAGGCCGGTGACGTACTTTTATGTAAAGTTGCCGAACGTATTAGAGGGTTAGGCAGAAATCAAGACTCAGTGTATCGCTTAGGCGGAGATGAGTTCAGCTTGATAATCGAAAACACTAACGATATTCATACCATCACTACTATTGCTAAAGAAGTCTTAAAATCTATCGCCCTGCCACTGAGATTAAAGAGCCAAGAAATAGTACTTTATAGCAGTATAGGTATTGTGCTTTACCCTGAAGACGGCACAAGTCCACAAGAGTTACTAAAAAATGCAGATACCGCTATGTATCATGCGAAAAATGCTGGAGGTAATAAGTACCAGTTTTTCAGTGATTCAATGAACAAGGCCGCAGTTAAGCGACTACAGGTTGAAAGCCTTATTCGTCACGGTCTTAAAGAAGACTTCTTTTCAGTTTTCTACCAACCCAAAATTGAAATCGCCACGGGAAAAATAGCGGGTATGGAAGCATTGGTTCGCTTTGAAACCCCAGGCAAAGGCATTATTAGTCCAGTTGTATTTATTCCGGTCTCAGAAGAAACAGGTCAAATTATTGACATTGGTGAAGTGGTGTTACGTAAAGCTTGTTTTGCCACCAAAAAATGGGTTGATGCTGGCCTCTTCGAAGGTCGAATTGCAGTAAATTTATCTGCAGTTCAGTTTACTCAACCTAATCTAGTCGCTATGATCGCGAGTGTTTTAAAAGAAAGTAAACTAGCCGCTAAGTATCTAGAGTTAGAGATAACAGAAGGTACAGTAATGGATTCACCACAAAAAGCGATTGATACTATGTTGCAAATTCGTGCAATGGGCATCCATTTATCACTCGACGATTTTGGTACCGGCTATTCTTCTCTCGCGTATCTAAAAAAATTCCCTTTAAATACTCTGAAAATTGATAAAGCCTTTGTTGATGATATTGAGACCTCCGAGCAAGGTCGTAATATGGTAGCTACCATAGTCACTATCGCACACAACTTAGGTATGGAGGTTGTCGCAGAAGGAGTTGAAACCAACCAACAATTAAGCTTTTTGTCGGGTTTACGTTGTGAACAACTGCAAGGTTACTTATATAGTAAACCTTTACCTGAAAATGACTTTCAAAAGTATTTACTGTCCTTTCAAATCACCAATAAATCGACATCCTTTGGCAAAAATACCATTTAATATTTAGTGTCGATTTTATGGCACTAAATATTTTTCAAAATCTCCCCCATTGAGCCCCTTATAAACAAAGGCCTTTCATTACTGGCACAGTTCTCGCTTATACCTTATTGAATTTCAATTAACTTTAATAATAATAAGGAATAACATGCTTAGTTCAATCATTCTTTCTTTCGCAATGTCGACAACTCCAGCAGTAGCAAACGTAACAAATCTTTATGTTGAAGAAATAGGAACTCGTCGTGGTCAAGTTCGTATTAGCAATGAAGGTTTAAATGTTACAGAGGTCGGCACACGTCGCGGACAAGTTCGCATTAACAATGAAGGTTTAAGTGCTACAGAAATCGGTACACGTCGCGGTCAAGTGCGTATTAACGATGAAAAGTTAAACGTGACTGAAATCGGCACACGTCGCGGTCAAGTGCGCATAAACGATGAAAAATTAAATATGACCGAAATAGGTACTCGTCGCGGTCAAGTTCGCATTAACAATGAAAAATTAAGCGTGACTGAGATTGGTACTCGCCGTGGTCAAGTTCGCATCTAGGAGGCTTTATGCTCAACTTAATCAAATCATTATTTGCTAGTAAAGCGACAGAAAACGCTATTGCAGCAGGTATTGAAATTAAAGAGATGCCTGCCAGTACCTGGTGGAATTAAGCGTTAATAAGCGCTTAACAGGCATTAAATAGACACTTCGCTACAAGGAAGTTAGCGTGTTTATTTGCAGAGTAATCGTTAAGTTCGAATAGAGAACAAGTTACTAGAAGTTATGCCGAAAATAACAAACAGTCAAAACCAAAACGTTGATATGTTTTTAAACGTTTATTCATACAGAACATTGGCCAAATAAACGGGCCAAACATCAAACCAGCCATTGCCCATCGCTTAGCACCTAAGCCACTACTTACCGCCTGACAATAAAAAAAGACAGAAAAGACCATACCTAATACGGTTATCAGTAACAAAAACACAGCTTTACCTAGTGAGAAAAATAAAATTTATGCAAGAGTAGCACTTGCTATTTGCGTGTATATTAACAAGTGTAGAGTATTTATTCAAAAAAAAGAGGCAATGAATTGCCTCTTTTAAACTCAAATACTTGCCAACTTACGGCAATGTTATTCCATTAAGAACACCATTAATTGGCGAGTAACGTACCATTAAGCGTAATACTTTCCGCCTTGCTCGGCCATTTTCACTAATGCATCACAAGGAGCAAATCGTTCACCAAATTCGGCTTGCCATTGTGTTAATTTACTGACAACTGTTGCTGCACCGATTTTATCCATGTATTGAAATGGTCCGCCAAGAAATGGTGGGAAGCCTATACCAAAAATAGCTCCAATATCACCGTCACGGGCATTGCGCACGATTTCTTCATCTAAACAGCGAGCAGCTTCGTTTAACATCATATAAACACAACGTTCAGCTTGGGCGTCAGTAACCGCAGTATTACTCGCCTGCAAGCCTAATAGGCTATACACACTTTCATCAACTAACTTCTTTTTGCTCTTAGTATTGTATTGATAGAAACCTTTCTTAGCTTTCTTGCCTAAACGACCATCATCAATTAATTTTGAAAACGCCTCAGGTGGTGCAAAGCGTTCACCTAATTCAGCTTGAAGAATTGGACCAATTTTAGAGCCAACATCAATACCAACTTCGTCTAATAATTGCATTGGACCAACAGGGAAACCAAATTTAACCATCGCTTTATCTAACGCTTCGATAGAGCAACCTTCAAGTAGCAAAATAGCCGCTTCATTCATATATGGTGCTAAGATACGATTAACATAGAAACCCGCTTTATCTTTTACAACAATTGGCGTTTTGCCTTGCTTTTTAGCAAATGCTACGGTTGTTGAAATAGTTTGATCCGATGTTTTATCGTGAGCAATAATTTCTGCTAATGGCATTTTATCTACAGGCGAAAAGTAATGCAGACCTATCACATTTTCAGGGCGTAAAGCTTTTTCTGCTATTTGGCCAATAGGTAAGCTAGAGGTGTTACTGGCAAAAATAGTACTTTCTTTACAATGGCTTTCAATATCTGCCACCATATTTTGTTTTAAAGTAAGATCTTCAAAAACCGCTTCAACAACAATATCTACATTATTGAAACCAGAATACTCCGTCGTACCCGTTATCAGTGAAAGTTGACTTTGCATTTCACTGTGACGCATAAAACGTCGTTTTACTTTTTTGTTCAACAAGTCATAACCATACTTTAAGGCGTAACTAATCCCCTGATGCGAAATGTCTTTAATTCTCACTGGTAATTTAGCTTTCGTCGCGGTAACAAAAGCAATACCGCCTCCCATAAGGCCACCACCAAGCACAGCTGCATTTGAAATTTTTGCTGGCGCTACACCTTCAACACCCTGCTCTTTTTTCATGTCAGTTGTGGCAAAAAATAACTGGCGAAGTTGTGCTGAAACATCAGACATCACTAATTGACCAAAATGATCAGCTTCTACTTGATAGCCTTTCGAAGGAGCCTGTTCAACACCCGCTCGAATACAGTCAATAATTTTTAGCGGTGCTGGGTAGTTACCCTTTGTTTTACTTAGTACGGTTTTTGTTGCTTGACTAAATAAAATACTACGACCTACACCGTTCCCTTCAAGCATTTTGTCCATCAGTGATAACTTACGAGCTTTTGGTTTAACCTTGCCTGAAAGCGCTAATTTTTCAGCCGTTACAATTAACACACTATTAGGAACTACATCGCTTACTAAACCAGCTTTTAATGCTTGTTTAGCACGAAGTTGCTTACCGGTTAGCATCATGTCTAAAGACTTTTGAATACCAACACGCTTTGGTAACCTTTGCGTGCCACCACCACCAGGCAATAGACCTAACTGTACTTCAGGTAAACCTAAAGCCGTTTTAGGGCTATCACTACAAACAATAGCATGACATGCCATCGCCAATTCTAAGCCACCACCTAAACATGCACCATGCACCGCAGCAACCACTGGAATTGATAAATTCTCTAGCTGGTCAAAAATAATTTGCCCTTGACGAGACAACGCCGTTGCTTCGGCAGCTGACGTGCACTTTGCTAGCATGTTGACATCAGCGCCAGCAACAAACGAGTCTGCTTTACCGCTTACTAGTACTAAGCCTTTAATCGCTTTATCTTCACGTATCTCTTTTAATACTTCAGCAATTTCATCTGAAAATTCAGCTTTTAGCGTGTTCATGGTGTCGCCTTTAACATCCATGATCAAATGTGCAATACCATTTTCTTGGCGCACTAAACTAAAAGTATTATTATTTTCTTGTTGTCCTACTTCTGTTAAATCAGTCATTAATCTGTCTCCACGATCATAGCAGCACCTAAACCACCTGCAGCACAAGCCGTTGTCAAACCAACTCCACCACCTCGACGATTTAATTCATTTAAAGTTTGTACAATTAAGCGTGTGCCCGTTGCAGCAAAAGGATGACCATAAGCGAGTGAGCCGCCCATAACATTAAACTTGTCCATATCAATTTCACCAATGGCTTTATCTTGACCAAGATGTGTTTGAGCAAACTTGTTACTACCAAACATTTTAACGTTGGCAAGGGCTTGCGCAGCAAATGCTTCATGCATTTCAATTAAATCTAAATCGGCTAAGCTCATGCCAGCACGCTTTAAGGCAATAGGCGAAGCAAAACTAGGCCCCATCAACATATCTTCCCAAACATCAATGGCAGCAAAACCATAGCTGCGAATATAACCTAATGGTTTATAACCGAGTTCTTTAGCTCGACCTTCACGCATCATCAAAATAGCCGACGCACCATCAGTTAACGGCGTACTTGTTGCCGCGGTGACAGTTCCATGCTTACGGTCAAATACTGGACGAAGCTTAGCGTAGCTAGCTAATTCTGAATTTTCACGAATACAATTATCTTTAGAAATAAATGACTTATAAGGTTCGCTATGCGCGGTCATGACTTCACCATCAAGCTTACCTTCTTGCCAGCTTTTCGTTGCCAGCGTGTGCGAACGATGGGCTAATGCATCTTGTTCCTCACGTGTAATACCGTGAGTTTTCGCCATTTGCTCGGCAGTTTGTCCCATTGAAAGGCCAGTAGAATATTCAGCAACCGCAGGAGGAACAGGCAATATATCTTTAAATTTAAGTTGGCGTATCAACGCCATTTTAGCGCCAAACGAACGCGCTTTGCTTAAATCAAGCAAGGTACGAGCAAATTTCTTTGATACGCCAACAGGAGCAACTGAAGTTGAATCGGCACCACCAGCAACACCAACATCAACAAAACCAGCCATAATCGACTCAGCAATATTAACGGTTGACTGGAAGCTAGTCGCACAAGCTCTTGATACACTGTAAGCGTCGGTATGCGTATTCATACCTGTGCCTAAGACGATTTCACGCGCAATATTTGGCGCTTCCGGCATTTGTACAACTTGACCAAAAACAAGTTGATCAATAATTTTAGGATCAACATCATGTTTCTTAAGTAATTCGTTAACTACTATTTTTCCTAAATCGACCGCAGGTACACCATGAAAAGCTGTTGCTTGTTTAGCAAACGGTGTGCGTAATCCTGCAACAACCGCAATACGCTCTCCACTGCCTGTTATTAATTTTGATTTTGTCATTTTTGTTTCCATTTTGTGGCAATACTCAAGAGGTCTGACCTCTTTGATTTTAGATAATTCTAACGATATATAGAAATAATTCAATGTTTAGCTAACAAAATTTGAGCATATCAGTGCCAAGGTACTAAAAAGCTAAAGAAAACCCTGACAATTTTGTCATTATGCTTGTTTTTGTTAAACATGAACCTTATATCAATTTATGGGTCAGACCTGCTGACTAAAACTTTATAATCAATAAGAACGATAAACTATGGCTATTGAACATTTTTCATCATTAAAAGAACATTTATCCTCGCAAATTATCGGACAGCACGCGCTGGTAGAAAACTTACTTATCGCACTTTTAGCGAATGGTCATCTTATTGTAGAAGGTCCTCCAGGTTTAGCAAAAACGCGCGCCGTCAATGCCTTAGCTCAAGGGCTAGAAGCTGACTTTCATCGCGTTCAGTTTACACCTGATCTACTACCGGCCGATTTAACCGGCACTGATATTTATCGTCCTGAAGATGGTACGTTTGTATTTCAACCAGGGCCACTATTTCGTAACTTAGTGCTCGCAGATGAAATTAACCGAGCTCCCGCTAAAGTGCAGTCGGCATTATTAGAAGCGATGGCAGAAGGCCAAATCACCGTTGGTCGTAATACTTACCCTTTGCCTGAACTATTTTTAGTGATGGCAACACAAAACCCGATCGAACAAGAAGGGACTTACCCATTACCAGAAGCACAACTCGATCGTTTTTTAATGCACGTGGAAATAGATTACCCTGATGCAGCAAGTGAATTACAGATTTTAAAACTTAACCGTGGTGAAGCTTTAAAAGTAGAAAAACAAGCAGTAAAAGAAATCACACAGGCCGATATTTTCGCCGCTCGTGAACAAGTAATGCAAATTCACATGGCGCCAGCAGTAGAAAACTATATTGTTGATCTCATCATGGCGACACGAAATCCTGAAAAATATGATGATAAGTTAAAACAGTGGCTTGCTTACGGCGCCAGTCCTCGTGCAACTATTGCCCTTGATCGCTGTGCCCGCGCCCGCGCTTGGTTAAATAATCGCGACTTTGTTAGCCCCGAAGATGTACAAGCGGTATTTCATAATGTCTTACGTCATCGTATTTTGATGACCTATCAAGCAGAAGCTGAGGGTATCAGTAGTAATCAACTGCTTGATCATTTACTCAGCCTAGTGGCGGTTGCCTAAGCGCAAAATAACGTTATGTGGTTTACTCAAAAAAAATCAACCGAGCAAGACAATCCACAAGTTTTGCTTGATGAACTTGATAGTAATGGCATTGACTTAACCATTGATGAGCTGATCCGATATCAGACTAAAAGCTCGCTGATTAACTTAGCTGCAGCAAAAAGCTTGCATGGTAAAATGTCCGGTAATTACCTCGCCCGTAGCAAAGGCCGGGGCATGGAATTTGACGAAGTACGTCACTACCAAAATGGTGATGATATCCGCGCCATTGATTGGCGGGTAACTGCACGTACCGGTCAAACTCACACAAAATTATTTCGTGAAGAAATTGAGCGTCCGGTACTTATAGCAAGTGATTTAAGCACCAGCATGTTTTTCGGCAGTCGTTTACTGTTTAAATCAGTACAAGCTGCACATGTTGCTGCGCTAGTCGCTTGGCATGCTAAGTCACGTGGCGACCGTATTGGTGGCGTCGTGTTCAATCAATATGCCCACACTGAATTAAAACCCCGCAGCAGGCAGCAAGGCGTACTGCATTACCTGCATGCACTTGTTGAAAGCCATGCCAGCTCTGCCATTGAATCGACAGAGGCATTAGATCACCAACAAGCAAAAATCGCGTTTGAACAAAACTGTGCTCGCTTACGTCAACTCGCTAAACCCGGAAGTTTAGTGTACTTAATCACCGATGGTTACAATCTCACTGATGAAGCCGTGCGACATTTAGCCAATATTAGCCGCCACTGCGAATTAGTGGTCTGTTTGATTAGCGATCCTCTAGAGCAACAACTACCTGAGAGTAAAAGTAAAATCAGCGTTGCTATTACTAACGGTGCAGATAATGATGGTGATGATCGCCAACAGCTTATTTTAGGTGATAAAGCAATAGCTGAGCAATATCATCAACAAGCCATGGCGTTAAATAACACCATGGAAGAAAAGTTAACTAAAGCCGGAGCTAGATTGCTACATTTTTGCGCCAGTGAAGCACTTGAAACACAATTAAATCGCGGAGTAGCATCATGGATCCGTTAGCACAGTTAAACGATATACATCTGCCGGAAAATATACACAGTTATCCTATTGCACCTGGCTGGTGGCTGTTAGCCGCGCTTATATTAACTTTGACTATTTATGGTGCTATTAAATTACGACAGTACATCGCTAAGCGTAAATGTCAAAAAAATGCACTAAAGCAACTTTCAACAAATGCCGATGTTGGCACGATTGTTACCTTACTAAAATGGGCAGCATTACAGTATTTTCCACGTCAAACAGTGGCAAATTTAACCGGCGAGCACTTTAAAAGCTTTTTAACCAGCACCTTGCCTGCAAAGTATCAAGCTGATTTTTCTAAACTCAGTGCTGATTATTTTACCTCGGCTTATCAACACCAAAGCAGCAGTAAAGCGTCAGCAGAGTTTCATCAAGCAGCAAAACTATGGCTTAACCATGCCTTACCACCGCAAAAAAATGTGCTCAGTACGTTAACACCTATGCCTGAACAAGCCGATTTAACCAGCAAAAATAACACAACGTCATCAGCTAGCTCATCACCACAACTTACTGAGCGTAATGGAGTAAAATCATGATTCATTTTGATTTTATTTGGGCATTAATCGCCCTGCCTTTGCCTTTACTTGTGTATTGGCTACCTGCTAAAAAACAAATACAAGCTGCGCCATTGAGAATGCCTACGGTGATAAAAGGTGTGCAAACACAAGATTTTGCGCCAGAAAAGAAAAAAACATCCTTAGTCATCTTAAGCATTATCTGGCTTTTAGTCGTATTCGCTAGCACTCAACCGCAATGGCTAGGTGAGGCAGTAAATGTGCCGACAGAAGGTCGCGAAATGATGATTGCGGTTGACCTATCAGGCAGTATGCAAGTTGAAGACATGACGCTTAATGGCCGCAGTGTCAATCGCCTTGATATGCTAAAAGTGCTATTAGGTGAGTTCATCGAACGACGTAACGGCGACAGGCTCGGTTTGATCTTATTTGGGGATGATGCTTATATGCAAACGCCCATGACCTTTGACCGCAAAACCGTACAACAAATGTTAGATGAAACCGTGCTAGGTTTAGTCGGTAAACAAACCGCTATTGGTGATGCAATTGCGCTTGCCGTTAAACGTTTTGATGAAAAGAAAGACTCGAACCGCGTTTTACTATTATTGACCGATGGCCAAAATACGGCGGGGAAGATCACCCCAGAACAAGCACTTGAATTGGCCGTAGCAAAAAACATCACTATATACTCTATCGGTATCGGTGCGGATGTGATGATCCAAAACTCATTATTTGGTGCTCGTCGTGTTAACCCTTCAAGCGAACTTGATGAAGAGTCTTTACAGCGCCTTGCTGATGAAACAGGCGGATATTATTTCCGCGCCCGCGCCAGTGAAGACATGAGCAAAATATACCAATTATTGGACGAACTTGAACCGGTAGAACAAGAACAGCAACAAATGCGGCCATTAACCGCTCTGTACTACTGGCCTCTGGGTCTAGCGCTATTGATAAGTTTAGTAACCTTGCTAAGCAAAAGCGTTGCCAATGGTCATTTTTTCACATCAAGCAATAAAACGTCAGGAGCAAAGCACTAACATGGCTGACTTTCATTTTATTCGCCCACTGTGGCTACTCGCGATTATCGTCCTAGTAATCATGATATATATGCTAAAAAAACTGCGTATTAAGTACTCAGGCTGGCAACAACTTTTACCCGCACATTTAGCGAAAGTATTAGTTCAGGGAAACAGTAAGGCTAAATCCAGTTCACTAACCCTGCCGTTTTTAATTGGTTTACTGTCAATTATAGCAATGGCGGGGCCTACTTGGCAGAAACTACCACAACCGGTCTACCAAGTCGCACAAGGCTCAGTGCTCATCATGGATATGTCATATTCAATGTATGCGACCGACGTTGCGCCCAACCGTTTAACACGTGCTCGTTACAAAGCAATAGATTTACTCGACAGTATAAACGAAGGCGAAGTTGGCCTTATTGCCTACGCAGGCGATGCTTTTAGTATTAGTCCTCTGACCGATGACACCAATAACATTAAGTTGCTGTTACCGTCATTAAGCCCAGAGCTGATGCCAGCATTAGGCAGTAATCCAATATCTGCGTTAGCCTTAGCCAATGAAATGCTAGTCAATGCTGGCCATAATAGTGGTGATATCTACTGGTTTACTGACGGTGTCGATAATATTGATATTCAAGACATCACCCAATGGTCACGTGAGCATCCTTATCGCCTGAATATCCTCGGTGTTGGTACTCAAGCAGGTGCCCCCATTAAGCTCAGTAATGGCGAATTAATGAAAGACGACAACGGTGCAATTATTATTCCCAAGTTAACTGAAAAGTTACTCCAAGGGCTTGCCGCACGTGGCAATGGTAACTACACCACGCTAAGCCATAATAATAAAGATATTGAAAAACTAACCACTAAACCATTACTTAAAGACACAGAGCAAACTAAAGAAAGTGATAATACTGGCGATCAATGGCAAGAATTTGGTCCTTATTTGTTATTACTCGTTTTACCTATGTTACTAAGTTACTTTAGACGCGGTGCGCTTATGGTGACTTTACCCTTTGCTTTACTGCTCATGCCTCATCAACAAGCCCAAGCGGATATTTGGCAAGACTTATGGAAAACCAAAGATCAACAAGGCCAAGAACACTTTGATCAGCAGCAATACCAAGATGCAGCCGAAAAATTTAGCAATCCGCTTTGGCAAGGTAGCGCGCATTATAAGGCAGGCGACTACGAGCAAGCTTTAGCTGCATTTCAGCAAGCAGATAGCGCAGATGCATTATTTAACCAAGGCAACACACTCGCTAAATTACAAAAACTTGATGAGGCAATAGCCGCTTACGAACAAGCTTTACAACTTGATCCAAACTTAACCGATGCACAAGAAAACAAAGCAGTGCTTGAACAGTTAAAGCAGCAACAAGAAAACCAACAGCAACAATCTGGCGACGACCAACAGCAAGATCAAAATAAAGAACAACAAGACCAGCAGCAAAATGGTGATGATCAAAGTGGTGAAAACCAGGCAGGGCAAGACAATCAGGATAGTGAAAGTCAACCGAGCGATCAGCAGCAATCCCAAAGCCCAGAACAACAAGATCAAAATCAGCAAAGTGATACTTCAGAGCAAAGCAATGAAGAGCAACAGCAAGCCGAAAATGATCAACAGCAAGCGCAAAATGATCAGCAAGACCAAGCTAAACAGCAAACTGAACAGGCTCAGCAAGCAAATGAACAAGAACAAGCACCTGAAGAACAAAGTGCACAAGCTCAGGCAATGGCAGAACAATTAGCCAAAGAAACCGAACAAAAACATCAGCAGTTACTTAACAAGGTCACTGACGATCCTTACATGTTATTAAGAAATAAAATGCAATTAGAGTATCAAAAACGTCATCAAGATCGCCGAAATATAGGAGTTAAGAAAAAGTGGTAAGAGTTATAATTTCTCTGTTAGCTATTTTATTATCACTTGATAGCTACGCGTTAACCAAAATCAGTGCTAGCGTTGATAAAAATCCAGTCGTTGTCAACGAATCGCTCATATTAACAGTGACCGCAGATGACGATGTTGACAGTAACGCATTAGATACTTCTGCCCTACTCGGTGACTTTATTGTTGGCAGAACATCGGTTAGCTCACAAACTAGCATGGTAAATTTCAATACCACGCGCACCACAACCTGGACAACCGTATTAATACCGCGAAAACCTGGTGAGTTACTTATACCGGCATTTACCATTGACGGCATAAAAACCCAAGCTATTGCGATTAAAGCAGTCGAAGCCAGTCAATTACCGGCTTCCAGCCAACAAGATTTATTTATTACCACACAAGCATCAGCGACCGACATTTACGTTCAGCAACAAATAACCCTGAAAGTAAAATTGCACTTTGCCGCTGAGTTAAAAAGAGGTAGCTTAACCGAGCCAACCTTAGCTGGCGCTAACATTTTACAAATCGGTCAAGATAAAGAATCAGAAAACATTATTAATGGCAAACGTTACCGCATCATCGAGCGAGTTTATGCCATTAGCCCGCAACAAAGTGGCGAAGTAACCTTAAAATCACCGGTTTTTTCCGGAGAGATCATTGTACCTTCCTCAAGACGTTCAAACTTTTTAAGTTTCGCTGATACTAAGCCTGTCAGTGTTATTGGTGATGATATCCCATTAACAATTAAAGCAATTCCTGCACAAGTCAGTGGGCCATGGCTACCGAGTGAACTACTAGCCATGCATCAAGAATGGCAACCCGACCCTGCTCAATTTAAAGTTGGCGAGCCAATCACGCGTACTATTACATTAACCGCAGCAGGTCTATCAGAAGAGCAATTACCTGAAATCACTATGACTATGCCGCAAGGGTTAAAAGTATATCCAGATCAAGCTGAGCTACACACAGGTCTTAATAATGAGCGTTTAGTCAGCCAAAAAGTGGTTAACTTTGCTATCGTCGCTAGCAAAGCTGGCGATTATCAGTTACCAGAAATAACCATTAACTGGTGGAATACAATTACCAATAAAGCTGAAATTGCTAAAATCCCGGGACAAAAAATCACCATATTACCTAATGCTGATTTAGCGCCGAGCATCACAGCAAAACCATCAACCAATAACGCAACACAATTGACAGCAGCGCCAGTACCACAAACGGTAATAGTTCAGCAAAACAGTTTTTGGCAGTGGCTATTTCTGGCTTTGTGGTTACTGACCTCACTCGCTTGGTTTATCTCAGCTAAACGACCTTTTAAAGCGAAACAGAAGTTTGATAATAAGAATACAGACGTTAATAGCGCCTATCTTGCATTATTAGCGGCATGTAAACAAAATAATGGTGAAGCAGCATTAGCTAACTTACTGCCTTGGGCACAATCACAATCAGCAGACAACAAAGACAAAGCCTCGTTAACGACCTTAGACTCTCTACACAGTTATTTTAACGACAAAGCGCTTTCTGAGGCGATCATTGCCTTACAACAAAGTTACTATGGTAAACAACCAAGCCCATGGGTAGGCCAAAGCTTACTTAACGCAGTACAAGCACTACATAAAAAACATCACCATCAATCATCAGGCCCTAAGGTGGCCATTAACCCATAAGTAATTAAATCGTCACTCAATGAGAAAATAAAATCAAACCATGCAGACAAAATGATGTTCCGTTTCAGCGAACATCATTAGTCTGCAATCTCCTTAAAAAAGCCATTAAACAAAACCATTAAACAAAGCCATTAAACAAAGCCATTAAATCTCCTCTGTCGACAATCCAAATCAATAAAATATAAATCAGCATATTATTTCTGTTAACTATCAATTAGTAATTCACGCTATAGTTAACATATCTAAAAATTTGCATTAGTGTGAAATAGAATGACAAAGCCTCAGGTCTCTTACAACATGGCGACAAAACAAGTTAGATACGAAGCACTCGTTAAAGCATTACATGCCGATTTATATCGGTATGGATACTGGCTATGCCATGACAAGCATATTGCTGAAGACTTAGTGCAAGAAACATTTTTACGTGCATGGCGCGCGCTTGACTCATTGAAAGATGAAAAGGCAGCAAAGTCATGGTTAATTACCATTCTTCGCAGAGAAAATGCCCGCCGATTTGAGCGTAAGCGTTTTGAAATGAGCGAATATGAAGAGGCTACAATTACCGATGTAAAAGCAACGAGTAATGAACAAGAGATTGAAAACTATTGGTTACGCGAAAAAATAGCACAAATGCCTGAAGAGTACCGAGAGCCGCTAGTTTTACAGGTTATTGGAGGTTTCAGTGGTGAAGAAATCGCTAACATTTTGTCATTAAATAAAAATACCGTTATGACACGATTATTTCGTGCTCGCAATCAATTAAAAGAGGCCGTAGACGACGAGCCAAAATTAAGAGGTCTACACAATGGATGATTTGCAATTTAGACGTAGCATATTAGCAGATCCAAAAAGTCGTGATGATGCAACAAATGAAGCAATCAAAAACGACGCAGCAAAACAAAAGTTTGCACACGATGTTTCTGCATTAGATGATAAAATTGCGCAAGCAATGAATATTCCCGTACCTGATGGTTTATACGATAACTTAATCTTACGCCAAACAATGGCTAGCCATCAGCAGCAAAAAAGAAAAACGCGTGTACGTTTAGCGATGGCCGCATCTGTTGCTTTTGTTATGGGCTTAACCATTAACTTTATGATGTTTTCTCATACCTATAAAAATTTAGGTGATTACGCCATTGCTCATGTTAACCATGAGGCTGCTCATTTTTCTAATAATGATCAACCAAAGGTAACTTTAGCTTCATTGAATGAAAAAATGGCAGCATTTAAAGGCAGCTTTGATAGCACATTTGGCACACTAATTTTCGCTGATTATTGTCGTTTTGATGGCAGTAAAAGTTTGCATCTAGTTTTTCAAGGCAAGTCTAGTCCAGTGAATGTTTTTATTTTACCAGATGACGAAGACATCACCTTCGTAGAAGACTTTGCCAATGATGAATTACAAGGGCATTCTCTCAACTTCAATCACTCTAATGTTATTGTGGTTGGAGATAAGAATGAACCCATTGAGCAATGGCAAGACCGCGTTAAGCAAAATATTACCTGGTTTATTTAGAGCAATTAATATCAAAACAACAGCATTAGTTATTCTCCCTGTAACCTTCATACAGGGAGAATTATTAAAGGCAGGCTACCACCCCTAACTACTGTAATAAACTCCTGCTTTTCTCATTCCTTCCTCCCTGTGCAAACACAAAAATTCATCAGGAGAAAACAAAGCGAACCGCAGAAGAAATACTTCAATCCTTGTTGTAGTAATAAACTCCTGCTTTTTCATGGCTTACTCCCTGTAAATATCTAAAAAGCCATGGAAAAAGAAAATCAAAAGTACTAAAAAAGCCGTTAATGATCCCATCAACGGCTTGGTTTATTTTACAAAATGCAGTGCAGCTTATGAAGAAACCAATCAATGTTATATTTTCAATTGGCCTCTTATTAACTCATGCTTGTTTGCTAATGTTTAGCAGCTACTTGCTCGAAAATAGCTTCTAGCTCGGGCTGTTCTTTGTGTGTTAAGCGACTAACTAGCACAATAGCAATAGTGGCCATAATAAAGCCAGGTACTATTTCATACATCACCGAACTCAAAGACTCGCCATTAATGGTTATTGGCGCATAAATCCAAATTAATACCGTTATCGCCCCTGTTAACATACCTGCCAATGCGCCATTACTGTTCATTTTCTTCCAGTATAAACTTAGAATAACCAACGGGCCAAATGCTGCACCAAAACCTGCCCAAGCGTTACTGACAAGGGTTAGAATTGAACTGTTTCTATCATAGGCAAGAAAAACAGCTACAAGTGCAACTAAAGCAACAGATAAGCGGCCAACAAAAACTAACTGTTTTTCAGTGGCGTCTTTATTCAAAAACGCTTGGTAAAAGTCGCCTGTTAATGAGCTTGAGGTAACTAACAGCTGCGAAGAGATGGTGCTCATGATCGCAGCAAGTATGGCTGCTAATAAGAAACCAGCAATTAATGGATGAAATAGTAATTGTGATAACACAATAAATATTGTTTCTGCATCACTCAATTCCATCCCTGTATTAGCAACATAAGCAACACCAGCAAAACCAGTTGCCATAGCACCAATCAGCGCAACAATCATCCAGCTCATACCAATTCTACGTGCTTTGGGTAAATCATCTACTGAACGAATAGCCATAAATCGCACAATAATATGTGGCTGGCCAAAATAACCTAACCCCCAGGCCATTGCTGAAATTATCGCAACAATACCAACGTTATTAAATACATCTAACATTTGCGGGTTAAGCTGTTCAATCGTATCGAACATTGCACCAGTACCGCCAATTTCACTAATCGCAACCACAGGCACTAAAACTAAAGCAATGAACATAATACAGCCCTGAACAAAGTCAGTAAGGCTTACGGCTAAAAAGCCACCAAACAGCGTATAAAGCACCACCACACCAGCGGTAATGTACAAACCAACTTCATAACTTAAGCCAAATGAACTTTCAAATAGTTTACCACCAGCCACTATGCCTGAAGACGTATATAAGGTAAAAAATAAGATAATAACAATTGAAGAGGCAATACGAAGTTTGCGCGTGTGATCTGCAAAGCGGTTTTCAAAATAATCAGGCAGGGTTATCGAGTCATTAGCGACTTCTGTATAGGTTCTTAGTCTAGGGGCAACAATAAGGTAATTTAAATAAGCACCAAAAGCTAAGCCTAGAGAAATCCAAACGCTACTAAGCCCTGTAGTATACATTAGTCCTGGCACCCCCATAAGCATCCAACCACTCATATCTGAAGCACCAGCAGAAAGCGCTGTCACCCCAGGGCCTAAACTACGCCCCCCTAGCATAAAGCCAGAAACATCACTGGTAGATTTTCTATAGGCATATATACCTATTCCTAACATAACAATAAAATATAGTGCCAATGAAATCATTGTTCCTACGGCCATTTAACCTCCAAAAAAAATTAGACTAATCAGACTCATTCATTGTGCAACCTAACATGTTAATGACGAGCATAGAACAAGTAAAATTTGTTAAACATCGTTATTTCATACTAAATTTAATTTTCGTCACCACCCGTTAACCACTGGGTGCATAAAAGAAGAGCTCAGAACTTTACCGCTAGTGTTGCTGCGTTTGATATAAAAAAGCATTATTTGCTATTTTATTAACCAAAAATCGTAGATAAATTAAAACTCAAATTGAAGCTTTACACCCTCTACTATAAAATTCTGCTCTCGTTAGCTGCGAACAATAAATTGTTTATCTGCAATTGATTTGTTCAAAAAAAAAGCACATTGCTAATCAATTAAACATGAACAGGAATATTATGTTGAGTAAATGGCTAATAACCATGCTTTTTCATAAGTATTCCTATTTATTTGTGTTATAAATAAGATTGTAACTAGCAAATAAATTTTGCTAGATGATAATAACAATAATAATAAATTTATGTATTATAAAATCAGATTAATCGGGAATTTGTATGTACTTCTACGCTGCTAGGCAACCTATTTTAGATAAAGAAAAAAAGCTCTTTGCCTATGAACTCTTGTTTCGTGACAGTATTGATAATATTTTTCCTGACATAGACGCTGACGAAGCAACCACTAAAATGATTGAAGCCAGTAATTTTAATCTAGGTATCAGTGAATTTACCGGTAATAAACCCGCTTTCATCAATTTCACTTTAGAAACACTTGCCCAAGGTTACCCCGAAACCCTCACAACTGAAGAGGTTGTGGTTGAAATTTTAGAAACCGTCAAACCTGGCAAAAAATTATTAGCAATTTGCAAAGACTTACATCAGAAAGGCTATACCATAGCGTTAGATGATTATATTCATCAGTCTGTTTGGCAGCACTTTTACCCCTTTATTAGTATTATTAAAATTGACTGGCAAGACACTTCCATAGCAACGATCAAAGATGTAAAAGTTGCTATTCAAGACTTTCCTCATATCAAGTTATTAGCAGAAAAAGTTGAAACATATGAAGAATACAACCAAGCATTAGAGCTAGATTTCGAGCTTTTCCAAGGTTTCTTTTTTGCTAAGCCAGAAATGGTAAAGACCAAAAGCTTATCGCCATCACAAATGGCAATGGCAGAGCTACTTTATGAGACTTCAAAAAAGGACTTAGACCTCGCGAGTATCACTTCAGTATTCGAGCGTGACGTCACCTTATCCTATAAGCTATTGCGCTACGCCAATTCTGCTATTTTCAAAAGACGCAATGAAATATCAACAATCAAACAAGCATTAGTAACTCTGGGCTCAGAAGAATTAAAGCGCTTTTTAGGCTTAATGTTCGCATCCAATATTAACCCTGATAAACCTTCCGAACTTATTAACGCAGCAATGGTACGGGCAAAGTTTTGTGAGTTAATGGCGAGTGAAGTTAAGCCACCAATAGATAACTCTATTGCCTTTTTAACGGGGTTATTATCGTTAATTGACGCCATTGTCGATGAAGAATTAGTCAGCATTCTCTCAAAGTTACCTTTAGCACAAGAAATAAAAGATACTTTACTGACACGAAAAGGCGTCATGGCTTCACTCATCATGCTTTTAGAGTTTATAGAGCGCGCAGAATGGTCAAAAACCACCACAGTAATGGAAACACTTGGCTTAGAGAAATCTGACGTTATTAAAAGCTACAATGAAGCAATTGCCTGGGCAGACGAGCAATCAAGCACTAAAAACTAATCATAGTTTCAAATAAAACTTCACTAAAAGTTGAGTAAGAAAAGCCTAGTATTAATTATATTAGGCTTTTTTACAGTTAAGCTAGTTCAGGTACTAGTGTAAGGGTTATTCAAAGCCATTTGGATTATGTGATTGCCAGCGCCATGTATCAGCTATCATGGTCGCTAAGTCACGCTTTGCATGCCAGTTTAGGAGCTTATTGGCCACTTTCGCATCAGCAAAAACTGTTGCAATATCTCCGGCACGACGTGGCACTATTTTAAAAGGAATATCTTGGCCTGAAATTTCTTTGAAGGTATTAACAATTTCTAACACTGACGTGCCATTACCAGTACCTAAGTTAATGGGTACACAGCCTTTAATTTCATCGAGTTTTTCTAGTGCTTTAACATGGCCTTGGGCTAAATCAACAACATGAATATAGTCTCTCACCCCAGTACCATCGCTTGTAGGATAATCATCACCAAACACCTGTAGCTGTGCTAAGCGGCCAACAGCTACTTGCGAAACATAAGGCAGCAAGTTATTAGGAATACCATTAGGATTTTCGCCAATTAAGCCAGACTCATGCGCACCAATGGGATTGAAATAACGTAAACAAGCGATAGACCATTCGTCATCACTTGTTGCTAAATCAAACAGTATATTTTCGATCATCAATTTAGTTTGACCATAAGGATTGGTCGCAGAAGTAGGCATAGTTTCGTCAAGTGGTGACGGATTGTTTTCACCATAAACGGTAGCCGATGAGCTAAAGACTAAGTTTTTAACACCATGTTCAGCCATCACTTGTAACAGAGTGACTGAGCCAGAAACATTGTTATGGTAGTAACTTAGCGGCATAGTACTTGACTCACCAACCGCTTTTAGCCCAGCAAAGTGCACTACAGCCTCAATGTCATGTTCGGAGAATACTTGTTGCATCGCAACTCGATCACAAATATCAGCTTCAATAAAGGTAACTGTTTTGCCGGTAATTTGTTTTATTCGATCGAGTACTAAAGTGGAAGAGTTTGCGAGGTTGTCGACAATAATAATATCTTTATTTAAAGCCAATAATTCTACAACAGTGTGGCTACCAATAAATCCGGTACCGCCAGTGATCAACAAACTCATCTAAAAATCCTTATAAATATTAAAAAACCTAATTTACCTTATTTTCAGATGCCGCAGGCAGTAAAAAAATAGTAAATTATTATTGATAATATTTTGACACTATCTCGATGAAGTTGCCAAGTTTTTCTGGTGGAAGTTGATTTATACCTGCCGCTGCGGCCCTGCCACCACCGGTCTCAAATTGCACGCACAGATCGCCAGCACCTTGCTTATTATTTAAAGGTGCTCGCAGGCTAACTAAATAGCTATTATCAGCATTTAACGTTAACACTGCATGCGCTTTGTAGGGCGCTCTATTTGCTAGTTCATTACCAAAAACACCACTCACTCGTCTTGACCAAGGGGCATTTTCGAGCTCAATAATTTGCAGTACATTACTATCGTGTAATATCTCGGCGTTACTAGCTTGCTGCATATCAGCATTATAGGCTTGTTCAAGCTGGCTGAAAATTGAGTTAGGCTCGGCGATTAACGTAAATGGATTAGGATAACTAAGTAGCTTTTCAAATAGCTGCGCTGGTGCGAAATGCAAATCATTAACTGAGCGCCCATAGCCATTGTAATTGATATAAGTGCCTAAGGCTTTAAGCTTTGCCTGCTCATTGAGCGCTAAACCTTGTTGCGCTGACAATTGTTCAGCAGCCTGATTCATATTATCACCAAATGCGGCAACAATTGCCCACAAGACAAAGCGCCCTGCTAAATGCTGATTAACCAGTAAACTTGTACAAGTATTAGCATCGGTATCAATAATTGCTTTTAGCTGTTTTGACTTTGGGATAGTACCCGCGCGATGGTGATCAACATAAAAAACCTCAACGTCATTATTGAGTATGTTTGTCAGTGCTTGCTGATTTTTCTCCATTGATATATCCAGTACAGTTACCGAAGTCGCTTTATTAATGTCGACTTGCTGTAATAACTCGATATCACGTTTAACACCGGTGATTAATGTAGAAGATTTTGGCTCAGCCAGTCGTAACTGTAAAAGCGCAATAATACCGTCGGCATCGCCATTAAAAACATCAAAATGCATGAAAGATCCTAAATTAGTTTTTAGTTTAAAGCTGTCAGTCAAATTCTGAGCTGTCAGTTTTAAGCTGTCAGTCAAATTCTGAGCTGTCAGTTTTAAGCTGTCAGCTGTCAGTTAAAACAAGTAAAACCAAACACCACACTCTTGGTTTGGTTTTTGTTTTGTTGCTTTTGCTTTTACTGATAGCTCAAAACTTATAGCTGACAGCTATGTTCTTAGTTTTAAGTTTAAAGCTGTCAGCTATCAGTTAAAACAAGTAAAACCAAACACCACACTCTTGGTTTGGTTTTTGTTTTGTTGCTTTTGCTTTTACTGATAGCTCAAAACTGACAACTGACAGCTAAGTACTTAGTTTTAAGTTTAAAGCTGTCAGCTGTCAGTTATCACCAAGCGCCACACTCTTGGTGAGGCGCTTGGTTCTGCTTTTACTGATAGCTCAAAACTGACAACTGACAGCTAAGTACTTAGTTTTAAGTTTAAAGCTGTCAGCTGTCAGTTATCACCAAGCGCCACACTCTTGGTGAGGCGCTTGGTTTTGCTTTTACTGAAAGCTCAAAACTGAAAGCTTACAGCTATTTTTTGGTTTTACTGAAAGCTCAAAACTGACAGCTTACAGCTATTTTTTCGGTTTTACTGAAAGCTTGCAGCTTTGCTCTTAGCGATAACTCCGTGTTCTGCCAAGTAATCAACAACCTGTTGTGCGCATTGTTCGACACTTTTACCATCAGTATTAATATGAATTTGTGCTTTTTCAGGCGCTTCATATGCCGAATCAATACCAGTGAAGTCTTTAATCTCACCTGCTCTAGCGAGTTTATATAAACCTTTTGGATCACGTTGCTCGCAGATTTCAATCGGGGTATCAATAAATACTTCGATAAACTCGGCTGATGCTAATTTACTTGCAGCTAATGCCCTATCAGCACGAAATGGCGATATAAATGCGGTAGAAACAATTAAACCAGCATCTACAAATAATTTTGCTACTTCACTAATTCGACGAATGTTCTCAACACGGTCTTCATCACTAAAGCCTAAATCACCATTTAAGCCATGACGGACATTATCGCCATCAAGCAAGTAGCTATGACAGCTACGTTCAAATAACATCGCATCAACAGCATTTGCAATGGTTGATTTGCCAGAACCGCTAAGGCCGGTATACCAAAGTAAACATGGCTTTTGCTGCTTTAATTCAGCACGCTGTTGTTTATCAATATGCTGTTCATGCCAAACAGTATTTTCAGTTTTCATAAAATTCCTAAAATAAAAAAGACATAGTTGTAAGCTGTCAGTTTAAAGCTTTCAGTAAAACCTAAAAACATAGCTGTAAGCTGTCAGTTTAAAGCTTTCAGTAAAACCTAAAAACATAGCTGTAAGCTGTCAGTTTAAAGCTTTCAGTAAAATCAAAAACAAGCTTGAAAAGAGTCTTTTGTCTTTAACTGACAGCTGATAGCTGAAAGCTGAAAGCTCAAAACTAGTCTTTCGTCTTTCGTCTTTTAACTGATAGCTGACAGCTAAAAACATAGCTGTAAGCCTTCAGTTTAAAGCTGTCAGTAAAATCTAAAACAAACTCCCAACTAGTCTCTTGTCTTTTAACTGACAGCTGACAGCTGATAGCTCAAAACTAGTCTTTTACTGATAGCTGACAGCTTAAAACTTATAGCTTGTCGTAGGTTTAAAACTTATAAACCAAGGGTATCATTGTTAATACTACAACGCTGTATGCGAAAGTTATCGGCCAACCGAACTTAACAAAGTCTGATATTTTATAATTGCCAGCATTAAACACCATAATATTGGTTTGGTAGCCATACGGGCTTATAAAGCTGCCGCTGGCACCAAATGCTACCGCCATCACTAATGGCATAGGATCTACGCCTAAGCCGATTGCTATATTGTAAGCAATAGGGAAAATTAAGGCTGCAGCAGCGCTATTTGTGACAACTTCGGTCAGCAACAAAGTAATAAAGAAAATCACCACTAAGGCGATAATCGCACTTTGCCCTGCTAATAACTGCTCAATTTCACCGGCAAAAACAGCAGCAACGCCACTGTTTTCAAAAGCCTGCGCTAAAGTTAAAGCGCCGAGAACAATCAACCAAATTTCAATCGGAAAACGACGCTTAATCTCATTAACCGTTAAACATCCCGTTAAAATCAACACCGCAATATAGAACATCAAGCTAGACAATAAGCTTATTGAGCTGAATAACGTTAAGGCAATCGCAATCACAAAGCCAAATATAGCTAGCGAGTCACGCCAGCCTGAAAGCATGCTGTCTGGTTTATGACCAGAAAGTATATAGAAATTTTTCGTTAAGTTAGTACGGGCAGAGAAGTCATTACCAACAGCTAAAACCAGAAAGTCACCCGGTTGAATTTTTATTTCACCTAACTTACCTGACAATGCCATACCTTCGCGGCGAATAGCGACCACGGCAGCATCAAAGCGAGCGCGAAAACCAGCAGTTTTTAGCGTTTTACCAACAATGGCTGAATCCGGCTTAATCAATACCTCGGTCAAGTTATCACGTAATAAACCATTTTTTTCAGCAAATAAACTTAAACCATCAAACTGTTGTAAAACTAACACTTTACTGATGTCGCCACTAAAAATTAATCTATCATGCTGCTGAATCACTTCATCGGGTGCAACAGGAGAAATCAGGCGGCCAGAGCGAACTAGTTCAACAAGGAATAGTGTGTCTAAATTTCGTAAACCGTTATCTTCAATACTTTTACCAATGAGTTTAGACTGCTCGCTTACCCTAGCCTCTACCAAGTACTCTTTAACTTGTAAGTCATCTGTTTTCATATCCTTAAGGGTATTTTGTCTCACCAAAATAACCACTAAACACACGATTAACGCAACAAGCCCTACCAAACTAAAATCAAAAAAGCCAAAGCTCTCTTGCCCTTGTTTAAGCCACAAAGAATTAACAATAAGATTGGTTGAAGTACCAATTAACGTCAATGTACCGCCTAAAATTGCCGCAAATGATAATGGTAAAAGCAGCTTAGCAGGATTAACCAGGGTATTTTTTTTCACCGTAGAAATAAGTGTTGCAACCACAGCGGTATTACTTATTACTGCTGAACTTAATGCCGTAAACAACAAGGTTTTAGTGCTGGCAGACTTCTCATTACCACTGAGTAGCAAAGCGGATATCCGTCTTAAGATACTGGTACGCTCATAAGCAAATGAACATAGCACTAATAGCAATAAGGTCACTAAACCAGGGTTTACCGCGTTATGTAAAATGTCATCCGAAGAAACAAAAGATGTGGCTAAACACGCGAGCGTAGCACTACCAAATACCCGCTCAGGAATACTGGAAAAGCGAACTAGCGCGACAAGTGTTGATACAAATATCAATACAAATAACCACTGCATAAACAACATAATATCAACCTAAAAAACAGCTGTAAGCTTTTAACAGATAGCTAACAACATAGCTATAAGCTTTCAGTTTTAAGCTTTCAGTAAAAATCTAAAACAAACTCCCAACTAATCTCTTGTCTTTTAACTGACAGCTGATAGCTGATAGCTAAAAACATAGCTGTAAGCTTTCAGTTTTAAGCTCTCAGCAAAAATCAAAAACAAACTCCCAACTAATCTCTTGTCTTTTAACTGACAGCTGATAGCTGATAGCTCAAAACTAGTCTTTTGTCTTTAACTGACAGCTGATAGCTGATAGCTCAAAACTAGTCTTTTGTCTTTTGTCTTTAACTGACAGCTGATAGCTGATAGCTCAAAACTAGTCTTTTGTCTTTAAACTTATAGCTTTAACAAATCACGAGCGCCCCAATGCGGGAAGTGTTTACGCACTAAAGTATTCAATTCTTTTTCAAAATCAGAATATTCATGCGCTTGCTGTGAGTCTAATGCGCCGTTGATCATACCCGCGCCAACCGTGATATTGCTCAGTCTATCAATAATGATAAATGCGCCAGTGGCTTTGTTGTCGTTGTAAGCATCAAAATGCAATGTTTCAGCAACTTCAAAATGTACCACGCCAATTTCATTTAAGGCTAATTGATCGACGTTAGACTCTTCCAAGGTATTAACATCAATACGATGACTAATATTTATCGCATGGCCAGTGGTTAGCTTACTGCCTTGTTTAATATAATATTCACGACCTGGTTCAAGCTCGTCTTCATGCATCCAAACTACGGTTGCACTTAGCTCTTTCGCTGATGACGGTAAATGGCCTTTCTTAACAATCATTTCACCGCGGCTAATGTCTATTTCATCTTCTAAGGTCAAGGTAATCGCCATGCCCTGATCGGCACGTTCAATATTACCTTCAAAGGTAACAATCGATTTAACCGTACTTTCCTTGCCTGAAGGCAAAGCAACCACTTCATCGCCAACACGAATATGACCAGAGCCAACCGTACCAGCAAAACCTCTAAAGTCTAAATTAGGGCGATTAACATATTGCACTTGTAATCTAAACTGCGTAAAGCCTTTTTGATCATCAACCTTAATCGTATTAAGCAACTTCATCATGGTTGCGCCAGGATACCAAGGCATGTTGACACTTTCTTCAACAACATTATCGCCATTAAGCGCTGAAATAGGCACAAAACGTACATCGTCAAATGCTAAATCATTAGCAAATTTACGATATTCCTTTTTAATTTCTTGATAACGATCTTGGCTGTAATCAACCAAATCCATTTTGTTTACCGCCACTAATACATGCTTAATACCAAGTAAAGAACAGATAAAAGAATGGCGACGGGTTTGCACTTGTACGCCATGGCGAGCATCAATCAAAATAATAGCAAGATCACAATTCGATGCACCTGTTGCCATATTGCGAGTATATTGCTCATGGCCAGGAGTATCGGCAATAATAAACTTACGTTTATCTGTAGCAAAATAACGATAGGCTACATCAATGGTAATACCCTGTTCACGCTCAGACTGCAAACCATCAACTAACAAAGCTAAATCAACCGCTTCACCAGTAGTGCCTGATTTTTTACTATCGTTTTCAATCGCCGCTAATTGATCTTCAAAGATCATTTTAGAATCATGCAATAAGCGACCAATTAAAGTACTTTTACCATCATCAACACTGCCACAAGTAAAAAAGCGCACCATTTCTTTATTTTCATGCTGCTTTAAATAAGACTCAATGTCAGTTTCAAGCAAATCGCTATCAAGCATTTCTTTCGCGGGTGAATCAATCATCATTATTCCTAATTACGTTGTAGCTGTAAGCTTTCAGTTTTAAGCTTTCAGTTAAAAGACAAACCATCAGTGTGGCACTTGTTTTTACTGACAGCTGACAGCTTAAAACGTTTTTACTGATAGCTTTAAACTGCTCTTAATTTCTTTTTTAAATCGTGTTTCTCAACCCGGTTAACATGGCTGATAACTCTTCTGTTTCTTTAATCCAGTATTGGCCTTTATCTTTTGTTAAATAGCCAATCTCGATTCCAATATAAATTTGTGTTCTCAGCTCGGCCAGTGATGAACGCGAGATGGTAATAAAATGCCGCTTATCCTTCGGAGTATCCCGAGTCATGCCTTCAGCAATGTTGCTCGGTACAGACAATCCAGAGCGTGTAATTTGATCTCTAAAACCAAAATCACGTAAAGACGCTGTCTGTTTATAAATTTCCGCCGACAATCGTGCTGCTCTTTTCCACACCTCTAACTTCTCAAAGTTCATAACAAATCCTTGTTAAAAAAAATGCATAGCTGACAGCTGAAAACTAAAATCTTAGCTATAAGCTGTCAGTAAAACCCAAAGGCATAGCTATAAGCTGTCAGTTTTAAGCTTTCAGTAAAACCTAAACCATCAGTATGGCACTTGATTTAGCTGACAGCTCAAAACTTAAAACTATCTTTTCCTTGTTTTAACTGAAAGCTGACAGCTCAAAACTGATAGCTATCTCTTCTTTCTTTGGTTTTAACTGACAGCTGACAGCTCAAAACTGATAGCTATCTCTTCTTTCTTTGTTTTAACTGAAAGCTGACAGCTCAAAACTGATAGCTTTTTTAAAACGAAGTTTTAAAAATAACCTTCCATTTTCTTTTTCTCCATCGAGCCAGCAGAGTCGTGATCAATCACACGCCCTTGTCGTTCGGAGGTTTTGGTTAATAGCATTTCTTGAATAATTTCAGGCAAAGTGTTCGCTGTTGACTCAACAGCGCCGGTTAATGGGTAACAACCTAAAGTTCTAAAACGCACGCTTTTCATTTGTATTTCTTCATCGTCACCAATTGGCATGCGATCATCATCAACCATAATTAATGTGCCATCACGCTCAACCACTGGACGTTTTTCAGCTAAATATAGCGGTACAATTGGAATACTTTCTAAATAAATATATTGCCAAATATCAAGTTCGGTCCAGTTTGATAATGGGAAAACTCGAATGCTCTCACCTTTATTAACTTTACCGTTGTAAACATTCCACAACTCTGGACGTTGGCTTTTAGGATCCCAGCGATGGTTTTTATCGCGGAATGAATAAACACGCTCTTTTGCACGTGATTTTTCTTCATCACGGCGTGCGCCACCAAATGCAGCATCAAAACCGTAATGGTCTAACGCCTGCTTTAAACCTTGTGTTTTCATAATATCGGTATGTTTGGCACTACCATGCTCAAATGGGCTGATATTCATCGCCATACCTTCAGGATTTTTATGCACAAGTAAATCAAAGCCATGGTCTTTTGCCATTTGATCACGAAAAGCGATCATCTCTTTGAATTTCCAGTTGGTATCAACATGAAGTAGTGGAAAGGGTATTTTGCCCGGCGCAAATGCTTTACGCGCTAGGTGTAATAACACTGCAGAATCTTTACCTACAGAGTAAAGCATTACAGGATTATCAAATTCTGCGGCAACTTCGCGCATAATATGGATAGATTCGGCTTCAAGCTTTTGTAAATGTGTTAAAGGCATCGCTGTTCACTAAAGGTGTTGACATAATAATGAGCAATATCATGCCACAGCGACCAAGCATTATCCATATAAGTAAAAGCTTGTTTATACCAAAATGATATAAAGCTAAAAATTCAGCGTAACTAAAGTGCTACTGGGGTTAATTTAGCAATTACCTAAATTATGTTTATAGCGACGGATCAGTGCTAATGAGGAAGCCGAGAGTGCTGTACTATCAATATCGGCCATCGGCTTAGCCATAACATTGAGTACTTCTTTACCTAATTGCTTGCCTAACTCAACGCCCCACTGATCATAAGAATTTACTTGCCATATCACACCTTGAACAAATATTTTATGCTCATAAAGCGCCAATAGCGCACCTAAAGATTTTGGATCAAGTTGCTGCATTAACAAGGTATTACTAGGCGTGTTACCTTTCATGGTTTTATGCCTGGCGAGCCTGTTAACTTCTATTTCATCTGCACCTGATAAACGCAGCTCTTCTTCAGCTTGAGCTAACGTTTTACCTTGCATTAATGCTTCACTTTGAGCAAAACAATTAGCCACCAACGCATCGTGATTCGCTAAATGCTCACTGGTAGGAGCCAATGACAAAATAAAATCAGTGGGAATAATATCAGCACTTTGATGCATTAATTGCATAAAAGCATGCTGACCGTTAGTGCCTTCTTGACCAAACACTACCGGCGCGGTTAAGTAACTAAGCGTGTTGCCATTATTATCAACCGACTTACCATTACTTTCCATATCAGTTTGCTGTAAGTAGCCCGGCAAGGCTCTCAGGGCATGGTTGTAAGGTAAAATGGCTAAACTTGGGTAACCCAAACCGTTACGATTCCAAATGCCTAATAATGCCATAATCACTGGCATATTTTTCGCAAACGGTGCTTGTTGAAAATGCTGATCCATTTCAAAAGCCCCCGCTTTCAGCTCATTAAAGTGTTGATTACCAATCACAAGCGCAAGCGGTAAACCTACCGCTGACCATAACGAAAAGCGACCACCAACCCAGTCCCACATCGGCAGAATATTTTCAGCTTTAATACCAAAAGCGGTAGCAGCCGCAATATTAGTACTTACGGCATACCAATGCTGGGCAATAATATCGCAAGATGAAATGTGCTTTTCAGAGTCTGCTTTAAGCATCCATTCTTTTACAATAGTGGCGTTTAGCAGTGTTTCTTGGGTAGTAAAAGTTTTAGAAATTACAACAACCAGTGTGGTATTAGCATTAAGTTTTGCAAATTTTTCTTGCGCAGCGTCACCATCAACATTGGCTAATACATGGGCTTTTAAACCCGGCTGATGATAAGGCACCAACGCAGAAAGCGCGACTTTAACACCATAATACGAACCACCAATACCAATAGCTAAAATATCAGTGAACTTCTCGCCAGTTACTGAACAAACATGACCTGATTGTACATCATCTACAATCTTCGCCATTTTGCTTTCAGTATCGATAACTTCTTGCGCTACAGTGCCTAGCACCGATTTTTTAACCGCATCAGGCGCACGTAAAACCGTATGCAGCACAGCACGCTGTTCGGTGTTATTTAATTGTACGCCAGAGAATTGCGCAGATATTTTATCAGCAAGATTAGCTTTTTCAGCAAGAGTTAGTAACAGCTCAAATTCATCGTTAACAATATTTTGCTTAGCATAATCTAAAAACAAACCCGCAGCAGAAACTGAATAGTTGTCACTGCGTTCATTATCTAAGAACAGTGAAAAAATACTACGAGCTAAAGCCTGCTCTGTAAATTGTGATAAATTTGCTACGTCCATATACATCTCTGAAAAAAGTTTTAAGTTTAAAGCTATCAGCTGTCAGTAAAAACAAGTAAAACCAGACACCATGCTCATGGTTAGGTGTTTGATTTTTCTGAAAGCTTAAAACTGAAAGCTTACAGCTGAGTTCTTAGCTCTAAGTTTAAAGCTGTCAGTTAAAACAAGTAAAACAAACACCACAATCCTGGCTCGGCGCTTGGCTCGGCTTTTGATTTTACTGATAGCTCAAAACTGAAAGCTTACAGCTAAATTTTTAGTTTAAAGCTGTCAGTCAAAACAAGTAAAACCAAACACCACAATCTTGGCGCGGCGCTTGGCTCGGCTTTTGATTTTTCTGAAAGCTCAAAACTGAAAGCTTAAAGCTAAGTTCTTAGCTATTCATCAATTCTTTCAGATAACTGCTAAATTCTTCCGCCATTTCAGGGTGACGTAAGGCATATTCAACGTTAGCTTTCATATAGCCCAGCTTTGAGCCACAATCGTGTGATTTACCTGTCATGTGGAATGCTTCAACTGTTTCTTTTTCCATTAACATAGCAATAGCATCTGTTAATTGAATTTCGTCACCAGCACCAGGGGGGGTTAGTTTTAACAAGTCCCAAATTTTTTCAGATAACACATAACGACCAACAACTGCTAAATTCGAAGGTGCTTCATCAACTGGAGGCTTTTCAACAATCGCTGTCATAGTTTTTGACTCACCAGGGGCAAGTTCAACACCACCACAATCAACTACGCCGTAGCTACTTACTTGCTCCATAGGTACCGGCTCAACCATAATTTGGCTGTAACCACCAACTTCGTTATAGCGGCTTAACATCGCCGATAAATTTTCAGTTTTCAAATCTGCAGTCGCATCATCCAAAATAACATCCGGTAATACAACAACAAAAGGCTCGTTACCAATGATAGGGCGCGCTTTTAATACTGCATGTCCCAAGCCTTTCGCTTCGCCTTGGCGAACATGCAAAATAGTCACTTCTTTAGGGCAAATCGCTTGAATTTCATCAAGTAACTGACGTTTAACGCGCTTTTCTAGTGTAGTTTCCAACTCAAACGATTTGTCAAAGTGGTTTTCGATAGCATTTTTAGAAGAGTGCGTAACTAAAACAATTTCAGTAATGCCTGCAGCAATACACTCATTAACAATATATTGAATCAGTGGCTTATCAACAATGGGTAGCATTTCTTTTGGAATCGCTTTAGTCGCTGGCAACATCCGTGTACCTAAACCGGCTACTGGTATTACAGCTTTTTTTATTCTATTTGGCATTTTGGTCCTTATTGAAACTAATCTTTATTTAATAATAAATACTACAGATAAAAGGCAAATCAAGAAACATCTTAATATTTAGCAATCATTCTTTCACACTGCTACATCTCTAGCATTTTATTAAGCATTGATTCTGCAAGTCTATTTCTATCATAAATTTGGGCAGCTTTCGCACTATTTATAGCAAGTTTATCTAACCTAGTTCGATCCCGATATAACTCACGGATTACGCTTGCAACATCTTCCGGCGATTCAGGTTTTACAATGACCCCAGATTGACTCTCACTCAAAATAGCAGTTGCTTCACCAATTGGAGATGTCATAATCATAGGCAATCCCATCCCCATCGATTCAAATATTTTAGAAGGGATAACAGTTTTAAATAGATTGGTATCTTTCAAGCTAATTAAAGAGATGTCGCATAAACTCCAAAGCTTTGGCATTAAATCTTTCTGTTGTCTCGGAATTAATACAACATTTGAAAGACCTTTCTCTTTCACAAGCGCTTCAACTTCGCCTTTAGCTGCGCCGCCACCAGCAAATAAAATTCTAACGTCTTTTAAATCTACCAATAACTCTGCAGCTTCAACAATCTTATCTAATGAGTGTGCTAAACCGTGCGTACCAACATAACCAACTACAAATTTATCAGTTAAGTCATATTGCTCAGCAAAGCTTTTATCTTTTTGAGGCGCGGGTTCATACTTGGATAAATCAACACCATTGAGCACTACATCAATTTTATTACCGTCTACACCTCTTTCAATTAATTCTTTTTTAAAGCTATGTGTAACTGAGATAATTTTATCCGCTCGCCAATAAAGAAACATTTCAATTTTTTCTAGTATGCGAATAGGTAATGATCTGCCCATAGCACCTACTGCAGTTATTGATGCTGGCCAAATATCTCTTAGCTCAAACACAAATGGCTTAAATCTTATAGCTGATAGCGCCCAAGCACTTACTGCAGTAAAAAATTGAGGAGAAGTTCCAACAATTACGTCAGGCTTTTTAACAAACAAACCAGCAAAAAAGCTCGTTATCATGAATGACATAAAGTCTAATATTCGCTTGGCAAAGCCTTCATTAGCAGTAATATACGTTTTCACTCGCCTAACTTCGATACCATCTAATTCAGACTTCGAATACCAACTGTTCTTATAGCCATCAAATACCTTGCCTTCAGGAAAGTTAGGAGCGCCAGTAATAATAGTCACTTTATGGCCCAGTTTAACCCACTCTCTTGCATGTTCGTAGGTGCGAGTCGCTGGAGCATTACCTTCAGGTGGAAAGTTATCAGTTAAAAATAAAATATGCATATTAGAGAGGTTTCCAATTAATTCGATAAGTTACTTGAGCTTGTTGATATTCTAATCGTAACTTCTTATTCGCTTTCACCACACCAAACTCAGGGTGCCACGTTGAATCTTCAACAGTTAAATTTGCTCCGCTAACCACTAGTTTTATTTCATGATTATTTGACTTTAATGTGCAACCATTATCGCTATTTATAACAATTTCAATCTCAGGGTGTAAGTGTAAATATCCAACCGCTGAATCAAACTTGTCTTGAATAACATCTTTAATATCACAAGCGAATAAAGACACATTCCAAGTTCGATGGTGAATGCATTTCATACCTTGTTTTTTATAGCCATTATGCGCTGCAGAAAATTGTACGGTATTACTAGAAGTTACTTTACCCACCAAGCGGTTACCAATATCAGCTCGCTTGGCTACTCTAAAACCACTCCAGACCTGTGAAGAGTTTTTGTTATTTATTTCAACTGTATTATGTGCAGAAGTGCCTCTTTGCCTTAACCGCTCAATGCTCATACCATATAAAGATGTACCTGAATTAACAAAAACTCTCGATTGGCCTAATGATAACTCAAAAGATAACGAATCCGCATGAGCATGCCCAGGTATATAGCTTGGGCCAACAGGTGCCAAGTCAGCGATTAAACTCATTTCTGCAGTTTTAACTGATACATAACCAGTATTTTGCATATTATGGACAATGAGACTATCAGTAGGCGTAACTAGCTCATTAGCAGCAAAACCAAGCTTAGAAGCATACTCTCTCAGAACCGAATTTTCAGGAGCAATACCAAATGCAGAATCATTGAAAAAACTAACCTTGTCATCACCATGGCTCATTATATGTAACCAACCAAACATTTTAATAATGGTTTGCTTAGTTAATTCAATTACATCTGCCGGAACTCTTGACGGATAAGCCTTAAATAAATTAATTAAATCTAATAAATCTGTAAGCATTATCGCATGGTACATAGGCGTCAGTTCAAAACTACCACCATCAGCAAGAACTTGCTCTTTCAGCTCTTTTTCAAAATCTTTTAATCCAAGCGCTAACCACTCATCAGCATCCTTCCCTTTGAAATAGCACCCAGCAAATATTAGCGCTTTCAAGTTCACAAAGTAGTGATTACCTAATAAGTGTTTTTCTAAATCTTGGGATAAAAAATCAGCTTGTTGTGCCAAGCTATTTAACATTTTTTCATTTGTGGTTAAACCAGACAAAAAAGCTTTCGTCCAATTAACTATCCTTAAAGATAACGTATATGACTCCCAGCCATTGCCACCTGCACTAGCAGGGTTTTCATCAATCCAACGATTAACCCAAAGCAATTGCAGCTCTTTACGATCTTGAGAACCAAAGGAAGTAAGATCATCGAAATAGTGTAAGTTATATAACCATAACTTTTCTTCGTGGGCATTATTCCAATCACTAGGATTATTAACGACACCTTCATGGTTTAAAAACGCAACTTTCGACTCAGTTAAAAATTTTTGTCTATTAATTTCTTGAGTCAACCAATTTCCTGTAACTGGCGCAGGTAAACCTCTAATCGTGTGAACTTTAGGGTGGCTAATTTTTTTTAAGATACGATGATAAACTTGCGTAAATTTTAAATACTTTAGTGTATGAAAATAAATTGATAACTTTGACATTAATTAACCATTAATAACGTGAGTAAGGGTTTATCCTTAAAAACAAAAAAGGGACATAGTTAAAACTAAGTCCCTATTTACTTAAATACAACTAAAACATTACTTTCGTAATGACATAGCTACATCAACAGAACAACGAGCAACTTCCATTATCTCTTCAAATGAAATAGGTGAAGTTTGACCTTGTTTAATTGAGTCAATAAAAGCTTTAGAGCAATTAGCTTGGCCTTTATCTTGAGACATAAGTTTATCTTTACTAAAGCCTTTCCAATCAAATCCAGTTAGCTTTCTAAAATTGTCGATTTGTAAAACACCATCATTAGCAAATACTTCAATACGCTCTTTGGCAAATGCTTTACCGCCATTGGCTAAATAGTTAATAGTACCAAAAGAACCATCTTTGAATGTCAATGTAATCGATGCTTTATCCTCCGTAACTTCAACACCATCGGCCTTACCCATGCAAGTTGCTGTAAAACCAGTTATTTCGCTACCCGCTAAAAAGCGCATTAAATCGATATAATGACAGGCTTCGCCAATGATACGGCCACCACCTATTTGCGGATCTTGTGTCCAATGGTCACTAGGAATTGCACCTGCATTCATTGTCATAATAAACGCTTTAGGCTCAGCCACATTTGCCAGCAGAGCTTTCATCTTAATAACATGAGGAGCAAATCTTCGGTTATAGCCAACCATCACGCGGCACTGTGAATCTTGCTCATTATAGGCAAGTTCAATAGCATCCAACTCTTCATGAGTTAGTGCTAGTGGCTTTTCTACAAATACATTTTTACCGGCATTTATTGCTTGAATAACTTGTTCAGCATGAAGATTATGCTGGGTAGCAATAACAACAGTATTAACATCTTTATTAGCAAGTAGTTGAGCTAGGTCTGTTGAAGCGTTTGCAAAGTCATTCTTTTTACCATGATGTACAGCGCTAACACCACCGCTGGTAAGTAAGGTGTCTAACTTTGCATCAGCAGCTTTAAAAGCAGGAATTAAAACGCGTGAGGCATAGTTGCCACCACCAATAAAGCCACAAACGGCATCTTGGGTTTTATAGTTTTCAACATCACGAATACTAACTAGCTTTTTAGTAAGTAATTCTTCAGCATTTGCGGGATAGTTCAATAAAATGCCTAATGACGAACGATCGTCTAAACATTTATAAGCATTAATCGCATCAACAATTTCAAATCGATGGCTGATCAATGGCTTCATATTCAATGCGCCTGAAGACATTAAATCAAGAACCGCTTCAAAGTTACGTTGTTCTGTCCAACGCACAAAGCCAACAGGATAATCATTTCCTTTGTCTTCATATTCAGTATCGTAACGACCAGGTCCGTACGAGCATGAAACTTGAAATGAAATTTCTTTTTCATAAAAATCAGCACGAGACAGTTCTAAACCAACCACACCCACTAAAATAATACGACCACGTTGGCGACACATATTTGCGCCATGGCTAACAGGATCATTACTTTTAGTTGAAGCAGTAATAATTACAGCATCAACACCTTGTCCACGAGAAAACGCATTTGCTTTCGCTATAGCGTCTTCTCCTTGGGATAAATCGACTGTTTCTGCACCAAACTCTCGAGCCATTGCACACTTCGACGAATCAAAATCAATACCTAATACTCGACAACCATTAGCTCGTAAAAGTTGAACTGTTATTAATCCAATTAAACCAAGGCCAGTAACAACAACAGTCTCACCAATTGTTGGGTTAGCAATTCGAACACCTTGCATTGCGATAGCCGCAAGTACAGTAAAAGCAGCACTTTCATCATCAACGTTGTCTGGAATGACTGCACATAAATTTTTGGGAACACGAACAATTTCAGCATGATTACCGTTTGAAATAACTCGCGAACCTACCTCAAAAGCAGTACCGCCATTATCTTGTACAATGCCAACATTACAATAACCAAGAGGAAGCGGTTGATCGAGCTTAGAGCGCACAGCATCTATTGTTGGCATTAGTCCGTCAGTTTTAACTTTACCTAATACCATCTTAACTTTATCAGGCTGAGAACGGGCCTTTTGGATCCAGCCCGACTTACCAAAATCGATGAGCATACGTTCTGTACCAACAGAAACTAAAGATTTAGTGGTTGATATTAATAATTGCCCGTTTTTATTTTGAGGGCATGGTACTTCTACTAACTGAGTTTCACCGTTAGCTATATTTTGGAGAATTTGTTTCATATTATTTACTCTAAAAGATTTATAATTTTATTCTGTAAGTCTTCATTATCTTTATACTGATAAGTTACGCACCCATAGGGCCTCTCAACCACATCGCTAGCTAAAACTTCTGCTTTAAAATATATGGCTTCATGAATACTTATACTATTACCATCTGTAGAGGTTGGTCTAAGGTAAAGTGAGTTACTATTAAACAGTACCCAACTTGCACTACATCCTTCCCAAAAAATTATATTTTTTGAACTTTTAACCTTTGTCTTGAGGTAATTGATTTTATCTATATTAAAAGACGAATCACCAATACAAACTACTAAACCAATATTTTCAAATTTTTTTTCAATCGCTAAAAAAGAGTCTACAGCTTGAGTTAACCCATAAAGTTCTATCTCATTTTCAACAATATAACGCCATGCAGAGACCACAACAATTTTATCTTTACTGTCGACAAACTCTTTGACCACACTTGGTATATTACTTTCTGCATTGGACTTTTCCCCCACAGTTGGGGGTAAAAAGGGATTAATAACAACAAAATTAATAAAGTCACTCGGGTAATTACCCTTCAAATGTTTATCTACTAAGCATACTTTTTTTGTATGTCTGAGTAACCATAATTTTAGTTTTGTAGCTAAATTATTGGAAAAGTGTCGAGAATGATTATGATCGACAACTTCTAATTTATTCAAATTGAAAGTTACCATAAAAAATAAAAGAATGGGTAAGGATATTGAATTAAGTTGATATAAATCATAACGATGAAGTAATATATTAATTATTGCCTTAATATCACTCCAATTAAATGACGGAAATAACTCAACATTATTGCCTTGTTGTTTCATGTGTGCGATTTGTCTTAATACAAATGTTGTAACACCACCGATAGGAGGGGGAATTTTCCCTATAATTAAAATATTACTCATGTTATTTAATTCTTCTCTTGTTCATGGTTTTATTATTCCTCTCATATGACCTATAAGGGCTAGATGCGCTTAGATTCAACTTTTGTACATATGAGCATAGCGGTACAAAAAATAAATATGTAAAATAAATTAAAGATCCCTGGTCTTTGCATAAATGAGGCTATAAAGGCCATAAAAAAAGGTATTGCGTAGATTAAATTGACACGTTTAGCGACTGCACAGCATGTGAGTGCAAGCAATACTAGCAAAAGTCCTAACGCACCACTATCAAGCCAAATAACCTGCCAACTTGAAATATCAGCTTTTTGGGAAGATACATAGCCATACCCCCTGCCAAATATAAGATGCCATATATCTAATTTGCTGTTTTCAAAATCAATAAATTTTTCTGCTGTGTCTGAAACTCTATTACTTTCCCCTTTAATTAAGAGGTTATTTATTTTGGTATAGAACAAATAACCTAACATGGGGATTTCCCTAGTCATAAATATGAGGAAAGCCCCTATAGGCAGATAAATAACTAAGGCTTTAAATGGCTTCAAAAAGAAAAAATATACTGTCAGTATTAAAATAAAAGCCGTTGACATAGAAGCTAAGCCTGCTATTAGCAATAATATAAACTGGAATCTGGTGTAATAAATTTTTGAGCAAAGTAATAAAGCACAAATAGTCCCCATTAAACCTGGTTCGTCGAAAACACCTTGATATCTATATATACCAACGACACCAGAAGGAAAAATTTCACCTAAAACCGAAATTTGATAAGTTAACACCGCCGCCACTTTAGTCGGAGGTTGGCTAACCGGAACACTATAAATACCCATGCTAATATTAACTAACCACGAGAGTAAAGTCAGAAAGACTATGATTGTGAAAATTGAGATAAATTTTTGCCCTATAAGTACCTGTATGCGCTCACTCAAAATTAAATAACTGAATACAAGCACTAAGTTAAGCGGCCCCAACATTCCTAAATGTATCGTATCCCAAGTCCAGCCTAAATATAATGAAATACAAGTGAGAATAATCGCCAACTTCAACCCTTCTCTGCTAGTCTGAAAAGGTGAGTTTTTTACCAAAAAAAGTACAGCGCAAAGTAAACATAATACTGAGAGTACATATATGCTCTTTCCTAACCCGTTCCATACAAAAACTGAATTAAGCGAAAAGAGAATTAAAAATGAAAATAATAGGATAATTATTTTTTCTATTTTAACGCATTGTCTCAAGATCGTAGCCAACGGGTAATATAACCAGTCAGGTTATACTTAATTGATTTTATAAGTTGCACACTACCGCCTAAAGCAATTACTTTGGGTATCACAATTATAAATTTGAATAGTTTTTTAGAAAGAAAGTAAATAAGTATTTGATTAATAGCTAGTACTTGCTTTTTGTTTTGAATAAAATCTACATTTTGTATCAACAACATACGTTCTTGGTATATAAGCAATCTATCCGCACTCAAATTAGCACCATGTGAGCGGTAAAATGCTAAATCGCAAGTGAGTGACTTTATAGAGCCATATTGGGAGGTGTATTTAAGTAGTATATATAGATCTTCCAGCTTAGTAGATTCATTATAACCACCTAATTTTTTTAGTAAATTTGTGGTCCAAAGTAAGTTAACAGCAAAAACATTTCCTCTAAAAAAAAGAAAGTCTTGATATGTACAGGTGTCGTAGTTTATATTTTTTTCTACCGACTGATCCATAGCAATATCAAAACTGGATCCGCAAACAGCACCTGCACTGCATACTTGTAATTTTTCACTTTTTAAAAACTCAAGCTGTCGCTCTAACTTGTATTTAAAAAACACATCATCTGATGCAATAGAACAGAAATATTTACCTTTGGCTAGCTTTAGCCCTAAATTAAGGGTTTTACATAAACCTTCGTTTTCTTTTCTAACAAATGAAAAACCATACTCTTCAGCAAGTTGTGCTATTTTTACCCACCCGTCATCAGGCGAGCCATCGTCAATTACTATTAACTCAATATTTTTATAAGATTGATTCAATATCGAGAAAATGCACTCTTCCACGAATTGTTCGTGTTTGTAATAAGGTACGATAACCGTAACCAACTCATTATTCATTGTATGTACTCATTTCCATGATTTAATAAGACTACTTTTTACCTTAAAAAACTATGGTGTTCCAGAACGTATTTAGTGGCTAAAATAATACATTATAATACTTAGGACTAGCTACTCAAAAGAGCTTACGTCTGACAAGAAAAAAAACTAAAACTAAGTATAATAGATAATTAAGTGCAAAAGCGTATGTAATGCCAATTAAACCATAGTTATTTGTAAATAATATTGCTAGTAATACAAAACTGCACGATGCTAATACTTCTGAAATCATAAACGATTTAGTCATAGCTTTAGCTAACATAATGTAGCTTAACAACCATGATGTTATTTTAAGAACATCGCCAACAAGTTGCCATAAAAATAACTCTCGCATTGATTGAAAATCTTCACTAAAGAGTATTAGTATTATAAAGTCTTTTAAAGCAAACATACTAAGAGCTAATAAACTAACAACTGGCAATATTATTTTATAACCACTTAATAGTTCTTTTCTTAATTCACCCTTATTAGTAATTTCAGAAAGACGTGGTAAGTAATAGATGCTTAACGATGTGGTTATAACCATTAAATACATTGTGGAAATATACCAAATAGCTTGCCAATAGCCAGCAGCTTCCCAACCAAATGATTCTCCTAAATGATTTCGAATTATCATATGAGAAACTGGCCCCAAAATAGCTGCTGTAACACTCATCAATGCATATTTACCTAACTTACTGGCAAATATTTTATTAAACTTATCTTTAAAGAGATGTAACTTAATTACCGGATGATTTCTTAATTTCCATAATACAAAAACAAATATTACAGACTGATTTGTAACAAGGGCAAGTAATGCGCCCTTTAAGCCAAAAAAGTAAATTAACGCCGTTGTAAATATTAAACTATAAATACTTTGTGTAATATTAATACCAATAAAGATTGGCACTTCTTTCAAACCATTAACTATAGATAATAGCAGAGAATTTAATGTATAAAAAACAATGGTAAAACCAAGCGTAATGAATACATACCTATACGCACTGTCATTTAAAAAATTTGTTGCTGCATAGTTTGAAAATATAATTAATAATAAGCCAACAACTACTGAGCAGGTAACACTTATTTTAAAAGCAGTACTAAATAATGCTGGTAGTTCTTCACCATCGGCACCAATTTCCGCTGTATATTTAGTAACACCTGCATTTATGGCGCCTTGCGAAGCCGTCATAACCAATTGCAACATATTTTGAAATTGGCCAATTACAGCAAGTCCACTTGGCCCAACATATAATGCAATAGCTTTATTGATAACTAAACCTGCAAGCAGTTTAACTGCTGTTGCAATGAAGCTAAGTAAAGAGGTTTTTATTAATGTCATTTATAATTATTTAATGTAGTAATTACTTTATCTACATCACTAATGCTTATTACTGGGCTAATAGGTAAACTTAACACTTGTTGGTGTATTTTTTCAGATATAGAAAACACTTTATTGTTCCACTCTTTGTATGCGCCTTGTTGATGAGGAGCTGTAGGATAATGAATTAAAGTTTCTATACCATTATCTGATAAATAACTTGCTAGTTTTTCGCGCTGGTCGGTTTTGATGACAAATAAATGCCAAACATGCGAATTTATATCGCCAACTACCGGTAACTCAATTAAAGGGTTATTAATCCCTGCTAAATATTTTTGCGCTACAAGTTGACGAGCTTTTATCTCATCATTAAGATGCTTTAATTTGACACTTAACATGGCAGCTTGAATCTCGTCCATTCTGCTATTTACACCTTTAAGTTTGTGCTCATAACGTTTAGAGGAACCATAATTACCTAACGCTTTAATTGTTTTAGCTAGCTTTTCATCATTAGTAGTCACAGCGCCAGCATCACCTAAAGCTCCTAAGTTTTTACCCGGGTAAAAACTAAATGCAGCGGCATGTCCCCAGCTGCCAGATTTTTTTCCATTGATAACTGCGCCATGTGCTTGTGCGCAATCTTCTAATACCAACAAGTCATTTTCTTGCGCTATTTCCATAAGCTCTGGCATAGGTGATATTTGACCGTAAAGGTGCACAGGTAATATCACTCTAGTTTTTGGGGTAATTGCTTGTTTAACAGTATTTGGACATAAGTTAAATGTTGACTCATTAGGTTCAACTAATATAGGTGTTAAGTTGTTTTCGGTAATCGCTAATATAGACGCAATATAAGTATTAGCTTGAACGATAACTTCATCACCATCTTTTAGTTTTCCAAGTTCTTTCCATGCTCTAAGTGTTAACGTTAACGCATCTAAACCATTGGCAACGCCTACACAATAATAGGTAGCACAATAGGCTGAAAATTCTTTTTCAAAGGTATTTAATTCATTACCGTTCAAATACCAGCCCGAGTCGATGACTCTTGAACAGGCCGCTTTTAACTCTTCTTGGTATTGAGCATTTATTTCTTGTAAATCTAAAAATTTAATCATTACACTTTAAACTCTTCTATCCATTTTTCAACAATATCTGAAGGATAGCCTCTATGAAAATGTTTCCTCCAAGGGTATGCTATTTCATTGCTTCCATCTTTTAACTTGATTTTGGTTATGGCACATATATCTTTAGCCGGATTACCAGCATACACCCTACCTTTTTCCACATCTTTGCCTACAATACTGCCTGCGCCGATAAGAGTATCACTATGAATAGTAACTCCCGGCAAAATTACTGACATGGTAGCAACAACAGAGTAATCGTTTAGCGTAACACCTAGTAGCACATCGCTCGGGGGGTGCGGATCGTTAGTTAAAACTACATACGGGAATATCCAAACATAATTACCCACTTTACTATGGTGTCCAATATGTACATTACTATGACACTTAACAAAGTTTCCTATTTTACAATGTCCTTGTATATCGCCTAATGTGCCAAGTTGAAAGTTATCACCAATCTCTGATTGCTCTCGTATCGTCACTCTATGGCCAGTTTGCAGGTTTTTACCTATGCGAGAGTTTGCGTATAACACACTATGACTTCTTATTAATGCACTATTACCTAGAACTAATGGATGCCCATTTGTTTGAGAGTTCTCTACACCTAACTCACAATATGCGCCAACTACACAATCATTTCCCAACACTACATTATCGTTGATAATTGAAAATGCACCTATAGTTACATTTTTACCAATTTTAGCATGTTCGCTAACAATCGCTGTATCGTGTATATTCATAAAAACCTCTAATAATCGTAAAAACCAACTGCTGTTTTTCTACCTAGATGCCCTGCATAGACCATTTTCTTCAACAAATATGAAGGTCTATATTTAGAATCGTTGGTTGAATCATACAAACTATTCATAATAGATAGGCATACATCGTTTCCAATTAAATCAGCCAATGCCAATGGCCCCATAGGGTGATGAGCGCCAAGTTTCATTGCTAAATCAATTTCTTCTTTGCTTGCCACACCATTTTCCAATAGGACCACTGCTTCATTGATCATAGGAATAAGAAGCCTATTAACAATAAAACCGGGGCTATCATTAACGAGTACACTTGTTTTATTTAATTCTGAACAAAGCTTCTTGACACTCTGTACGGTATCTAAAGAAGTTGACATCGCAGGTATAATTTCAACCAACTCCATACTAGCTACAGGGTTAAAGAAATGAAGACCTAGGAAATTATCTTTATATTTATAGTTTGATGCCAGTTTTGTAACGGATAAGCTAGAGGTATTTGTTGCCCAAATAGTATTTTCATTAATTAAATTTCTGAACTCATTTTGCACTTCAATTTTAGTACTTGTATCTTCACTGACTGCTTCAAATACTAAATCCAGTTTTTCTTCAATATGTTCTGGTTTTGTAATAAACTGTATCGAAGGGTGTTCGCATACTTCTAACTTAGCTTTTTGTAATCTTCTTTTAGTTTTATTTATTAGAGAGTCGACAGCTTCTTTTGTCGCTTCTTCTTTTTCTTTACATCTAAGATATATAGTAACATTGCTACCTTTTAATGCTAATAATGCGGCAACACCAGTTGCCATTGTACCCGCTCCGAGTATTAATACTTTATCAAACATAACCTAACCTTTATCTAAGTTAACTTCTTTAATGAAATGGTCATAATCACGTAAGTAGTCACTTTCATCATAATGTTCGCTTGCAACAATCATTAATATACAGTCATGACTGAAATCATGCATTTCACGCCATAGCATCTGCTCTATCAATATTCCTTTATTTGGGGAGTCTAATAATGCAACCTCTCTTTCGGAACCATCATCTAAAATAAAGTTACATTGCCCTTTAATACAAAAAGCGACTTGTTTTAACTTTTTATGAGCATGAAACCCTCGTGATGCCAATTGTTCAGTATTAAATATATAGTAAACTCGCTTTATTGAAAAAGGGATGTTTTGATTTGCTTCAAGAGAAATTAAATCCCCTCTATCGTCACCTAAAGGTTTAATATCTATATACTTAAATAAACTCATTTAGATTCCTGTACTAATTGAAATAAGTATTGGCCATAGCTATTTTTTTTCATTAGTTCTGCAGAGTTTAAAATAAATTCTGTTGATAACCAGCCATTGTTCCACGATATTTCTTCCAAACAAGCAACTTTAAGTCCTTGACGGTGTTCAATTGTTTGAACAAAATGACTTGCTTCTAATAAACTTTCATGTGTTCCTGTGTCTAACCATGCAAATCCTCGCCCAAGCATTTCAACATTGAGCTTTCCTTTTGCGAGGTATGCATTATTAACACAAGTAATTTCTAATTCACCCCGTGCAGAAGGTTTGATAGTTTTTGCAATTTCAACGACATCATTATCGTAAAAATACAAACCAGTAACTGCATAATTTGATTTAGGCTGAACTGGCTTTTCCTCTATTGATATCGCTTTTTGCTTTTCATCAAATTCGACTACTCCAAAACGCTCAGGGTCCTTAACTTGATAACCAAATACGGTTGCACCTTGTCCAGTTTTTGCGTTGTCTAAAGCATGTTTTAACTTTGGTGTAAAACCTTGTCCATAAAAAATATTGTCGCCAAGTACTAAACATACGTCATCATCACCAATAAACTCTTCACCGATAATGAAAGCTTGAGCTAACCCATCAGGGTTTGGTTGAACTGCATAAGAGATATTAATTCCGAATTGCAAGCCATCTTTAAGCAGGCGTTGATAACCAGCTATATCATCAGGTGTAGATATAATTAATATGTCTCTTACCCCAGCTAACATTAGCACTGACAAAGGATAAAAAATCATCGGCTTGTCGTATATAGGCAATAGTTGCTTTGATACACCTTGGGTTATTGGATACAAACGTGTGCCAGAGCCACCAGCTAAAATAATACCTTTCATGTAATTAGTCCTTTATTCCTATTCGCTCACGAGCATATGAACCATCTAATACATGGGTCCACCACTTCTTGTTATTTAAATACCAGTTAACTGTTTTTCGTATACCTGATTCAAAGCTCTCTTGGGGCTTCCAACCCAACTCTTTTTCTATTTTTGAAGCGTCAATTGCATATCGAACATCGTGACCTGGTCGGTCTTTAACATAAGATATTAAGCCAGCAAAGCCATCTTGGGCCCCACTTGCTTTCGAGTATTGATTTTCAGCCTGTAATTCTTCGAGCAGATTACAAATAGTTTTTACAACTTCTATATTAGCTTTTTCATTATGACCACCTATGTTGTAGGTTTCACCAATACTACCTTGTGTAGCAACAAGGTATAGTGCACGTGCATGATCTTCTACGTATAACCAGTCTCGTATCTGTTGGCCATTGCCATAGATAGGCAAAGGCTTGCCTTCTAAGGCATTTAAGATAACTAAAGGGATTAACTTTTCTGGGAAGTGATATGGCCCATAATTATTTGAACAATTAGTAATGACTACAGGTAAACCATAAGTTCTCAACCACGCTCGCACTAAATGATCACTTGATGCCTTTGATGCTGAATAAGGTGAGCTTGGCGCGTAAGCAGTTGTTTCAGTAAATAGGTCTTCTGGACCGTCTAAGTCGCCATAAACTTCGTCAGTGGAAATATGGTGAAATCTAAATCCTGTTTTTTTGTCCTGATCTAAACTTTGATAATAGTGTCGTGCAGCCTCAAGCAATTTATAGGTGCCAATGATATTAGTTTCAATAAATGCAGCAGGCCCATCAATAGAGCGATCTACATGACTTTCTGCAGCTAAGTGCATAACAGCATCAGGCTGATGAGTCATAAATATTTTATCTAATGCTGCACGATTACAAATATCGGTATGTGCAAAGCTATATCTAGGGTTACTTGAAACACAATCTAATGACTCGAGGTTTCCTGCATAAGTTAGCTTATCAACATTAATAACTTCGTCATTTGTATTGTCTATAATATGACGGATCACTGCTGAGCCAATAAATCCAGCTCCGCCTGTTACTAGAATTTTCATTAACTCCAAATTCCTTTAGTATCTATAATTAAACCATTAGTGGGTTTATCTACCTTAAATTGCTTATGATCGACTAGTAGAACATGTATATCTGCATCAACAATTGCCTGTTCAAATGATGTAAGTTCTACATTCACTAATTCCTGCGGATTTGATTGAATATTAGGCTCAACGGCATATACACTCCCTGTGTGCATATTGGCAATTTTTTGAGTTATATCGTAAGCAGGGCTTTCACGTAAATCGTCAATATCTGGTTTGAATGCCAGACCATAACAAGCAATTTTAAGATCTTTTACTGTTTTGTTTGAATTTGCTTGTAAAAAATCTGTAATTGCTATTTTTACTTTATTAACAACCCATTCCGGCTTTGAGTCATTAACTACTCGTGCGGTATGGATCAATTGTGCTTCAACAGGTGTTTTAGCAACAATGAACCAAGGATCAACAGCTATACAATGCCCACCTACACCTGGTCCTGGTTGTAAGATATTAATTCGTGGGTGTCTGTTTGCTAATGAAATTAACTCCCACACATCAATATCTAACTTATCACAAATAATTGAAAGCTCATTGGCAAATGCAATTTGCACATCTCTGCAACTATTTTCTGTTAGTTTGGCCATCTCAGCTGTACGCGCATTTGTTATGACGCATTCACCTTTTACAAAGGTTTTATAAAGCTCTACCGCAGCTTCTGAACATTTATTAGTTAATCCACCGATAACTCTATCATTTTCTACAAGCTCTCTTACAACATGACCCGGCAATACACGCTCAGGACAATGAGCTATACGAATATCAGAACTATCGCCATTAGTTCGTGGAAAAGTTAAGTCTGTTCTTGCTTGGGCAAGCCATTCGGCCATTTGCTCAGTTGCGCCAACAGGTGATGTTGATTCAAGAATCACTAAATCGCCTTTTTTAAGTACTGGGGCAATCGCTTTTGCAGCGGCTTCTATGTATTTAAGATCAGGTTTTGGAATATCACCTTCATTGGCAATAGGTAAAAATGGTGTTGGTACGGCAATTAAAAACGCATCTGCAGGCTCTGGCGTTATAGTCGCCTTTAGGTACCCCTCTGTAACGGCAGCATGAACTAACATATCAAGCTCAGGCTCTACAATATGAATCTGACCTTTGTTTATTGTATCTACTGCATGTTGGTTAACATCAACACCGATAACGTTCTTTTTACGAGAAGCAAACATTGCTGCTGTTGGCAAGCCGATATAACCAAGGCCAATTACTGAAATTGTATCAAATGACATAATAAATTCTTTTAAATTAGTTGTATAAAATTTTTATTTTACAGGGCATCTAAAATGCGTGAACAGGCCTTACCATCACCATAAGGGTTATGAGCAAAACTCATCTCTTTATAGGCATCTTCGTTGGAGAGCAATGAACTCAACTCTGTTACGATCGTATTAACTTCAGTACCGACTAACTTAACCGTGCCGGCATCAACTGCTTCTGGTCGTTCTGTTGTATCACGCATTACAAGTACTGGCTTACCTAATGAGGGTGCTTCTTCTTGTATTCCGCCCGAGTCTGTTAATAGCACGTATGATTTATTCATCAAGTATACAAAAGGTAAGTAGTCTAGTGGTTCAATGAGGAAAACATTTTTTAAGTCAGCAAGTAGCCTATTAACTGGCTCTCTTACATTTGGATTTAAATGCATAGGGTAAACAAATTCAACATCAGGAAATGCTTTTGCTAATTGTGCAATCGCTTCACATATACGTTCAAATCCACCGCCAAAGCTTTCGCGACGGTGGCCCGTAATAAGCACTAAACGCTTTTTCTCATCTAAAAAGTTAAATTGACTTTCTAATGAAGATTTAAGCGCGATATTCGTTTCAAGTTTACCGATCACATCATGTAAAGCATCAATAACGGTATTGCCGGTAACAATAATATTCTTCGCAGCAACATTTTCAACTAACAAGTTTTGCTTTGACAGTTCAGTAGGTGCAAAATGTAAATCAGCAATGGCGCCGGTTAGCTTTCTATTTCCTTCTTCAGGCCATGGAGAGTAAACATTCCCGGTTCGTAGTCCAGCTTCTACGTGCCCTATCTTTATTTGTTGATAATAAGCGGCTAATGTTGTTGAAACTGTAGTTGCAGTATCACCATGCACTAAGACATATTCTGGTTTAAATTCAGCCAAAACTGGCTTTAAACCCTGAAGAATTCCACAAGTAATATCCGTTAAGTCTTGGCCAGGCTTCATCAAATTTAGATCATAATCCGGCGTTATTTCAAAGAGCTCTAACACTTGATCTAGCATTTCTCTGTGTTGAGCAGTTACACAAACTTTCGCTTCGAATCGCTCATTTTCAGCAAGCGCATGAACCAACGGTGCCATTTTTATTGCTTCTGGGCGTGTACCGAATACCGTTAAAATACGTTTTTTATTCATTGTTACTACTTACACTCAATTACAGTCGTATTTATTGTCTATAAATCTCTATGGAAAACTCACAATGCCAAAAACATGAGCCCCTCAAAATATACCAAACGAGTTAATCAAAAATAAAGTGGTTTATATTTCCACACTATTAAATATTTTTTCCGGTTTTCTTATTCATTGTATTTCCAACTAAAATGTCGGGCATATTTATTGTAAAGGATAAATATCACTATAAATAGGACTAACTCGATACTCTCAGGGACTTGAAAATACTCACCTAAAACACCTAGTATTGACATCAGCACTGAAAAACCTGTGATCGCTATTAGTGTTTGGCGCGAGGAAAGGCCAGCTCGTTGTAGTATATGATGAAGATGGTCACGATCTGGCTTGAATGGTGATTTACCTTTACGATAACGACGCATAACAATCGCTAACATATCCATTAATGGTACAGCGCAAATCCATAACGCGGTTACAGGCCTAAAAGAAGCGTTTTCTCCTTGGGTGCCCATTGATAATAGCCAAATAACACTTAAACCGATGAACATACTACCGGCATCGCCCATAAATATTTTATTAGTGTATTTTTTGAAAAAACCTAAATTAAACACTAAGTAAGGTAAAGTCGCAGTTGCTAACATTAATGGATAACTTAAATAGCCATTGTTGCCGCTGATTAAAAATAGAATAGCAATGGCAGTGAAAGTATTTAAGCTTAAACTACCTATTAACCCGTCTATTCCATCAACCATGTTGTAGGCATTAATAACCACAATAATGGCAAAATAAGTGAATATAATACCTACTGGACCTAGGTTAATATCACCCAAGCCAAATAAGTCACCTAAATTAGCAATATAACCACCAACGCCATAAATCATTAAACTGGCAATGATAATTTGCCCAACAATTCTTATACGCACTTTCAAGTCGTATTTATCATCCAATGCACCAATAAACACCATCATTGCCGAGGCAATTAAATACATACGAAGTTCTAAGGTGTTCGGTAACCACAACAGGCTCGCAGCTAATACTGCAGCAAATATAGAAATACCACCAATGAGAGGTACTTGGCCATCGTGACGTTTACGAGCATTAGGCTTATCAACCAACCCCACATCTACAGCGATAGGTTTGAATAATTTAATCGCAATAAAAGCAAAGCAGAATGAAGTTAAAGCTGCTACTAGCATTATATTCACTCCTGTTGGCTCTTGGCGCTAAAGTAGCGAATAAGTACAATTAGCACAGACAAAATACCACCTAGCATGGTACCTAAAACAACAATTAAGGCGCGTTTAGGCTTTGCTTTTTCTTCTGGTGCATTTGCGGGGTCAATTGTTTTTAATACATATTCCTGAGAAACCTCAGCTAACATGATTGTTTTTGTTTGCTCTTCAATCAACTGATAAAACACATTTTGCATATCCGCTAATTGCGTTTCTTGTAATTTTTTCGATAAATAGTCGATACTGTTTTGTGCTTCAACTTTATCTTGCTCGCGCATCGTTGAGTTGATATCAGCAACCAACCATACTAGCCATTGCGTAGCCACCTCAGGAGAATAGTGCTCAATGGCTAACGTAATCATGCCACTTTCTTTATCAGTTGATACTGATAAAATCTCTTTGAGGGCTTCATATGCTTCCCAAGACGATGGTTCAGCTTTTTTAGGGGCTTTAACTTCTCTTAACCAAGTGTTGGTTTCTGAATTATAGATTTCATCATCAATGGTTAAGGTATTACTATTAGCATCCCAATTATTAGCGGCCATTAATGGCACTAATAGTTGATGTTTAGCTATAAAGTTTTCAAGAAAAAGTCGTGACTTGAGTATTTCAAGCGCTAAGCCAGTTTTGTCCGTTCCGCCACCACCAAGATTGATGCCAGCTAAACTTGCTAAACCACCAAATTGGCCCGCCATTTTAGACAAGCCACCAGCACCACCTTGTTCACTTGCCGGTGCGAGTAACGTTGTTGCTCGATAAATATTCGGTTGGTTAATCGCATAAATAACAGATGAGATAGCGAATAAAGCGCTGATGGCAATTATTAATAGCTTGCCTGACCAAATAGCATGCCAAAGCTCTGCTAGATCAATTTCGTCGTCTTCGGGAAGGTGTTGTTGCTGGTAAAATTCTTTTGAATTCATTGCCTCGACTTCACTTGAAGTACTTCCTTGCAATCTATGGTTTTTCACAATAACTCACATATTTTTTCATGATAAAAGCTGTCCTTTCTAACGCTATATTTACGTAAATACTCAATAGCGCCCAAATCGGGGGCTATTATAACAATATAAACAGCTATTTTAATAGCTGTTTAATGCTTTTATTAATTAAATTTAAAACACTTTATGCAATAAGCAGCTAACGGTCATAAACTAAAAACTACGACTGAAAGCTAAAAACTTACAGCTTGAAGTTATTTAAAGACTGCCGATAGCTGCCACAGCAACTGCCGAGTTATAAATAATTTGTGTTACGGCTGACCAAAGTGTTAAGCCATCTTTGTATTCTAAATCTAATGGCACAACAATAGTATCACCCGATGATAATAGTTCACCTTGGCTTGCAAACCAGTTATCAGCACTTGCTAGCCTTACCGAGCCATCGGCTTTGATAACATAGATTCGGTCTTGATCTGCGCGCGTTTTCAAACCACCTGATCTATCAATATAGTCATGCAAATCAAAAGCATTTTTATAAATATGTGAAGTGGCATATTGCACTTCGCCTATTACACTGATCGACTGCTTAGTTTTTGGAATGTATAGCACATCACCATTATCTACACGAATATCTTCAGCTATGTTTTTATCTAATACGCTTGGTAGGTCAATAACTAAACGCCCTATTGCCTCTGCAACATTAAGCTTACTTAATAATTCATTAGACTCGACAAGCGTTGTGTTATTTGACTCATCGTCAGTTAAACTCATTTGCGCGGTTTCATTTGCCAGTTGGGCTTGTAGTTGGGCTATTTTTTCTGCTTCTTGTTTTTTCAGCGCTTCGCGAGTAAAAATGGCCGCTTTTGCATCAGCTTCTGAAGTTAAGCCACCTGCACGGGCTATAACATCACTAAGTTTTTCACCTTTTTTCAGCGTATAACTACCCGGGAATACTACCTCGCCTACTAATTTTATTTCTCGATTATCTCGCCATTCTGGAATGCGCTTAATATGTAAGGTATCTAACGATTGCAGTAAAAAGCCACTGGTAAGTTTAATATTTTGATGGGTTATTGCAGCATTTTTTATACCGTCGTGAGTAAAGCGCACTAAGTCAGCATCAACTAAATAGCTTGACTCTTTTAAGCCTCCGGCTAAATTGATCAGTTCTTTGCTGGTCATGTTAACAACATAAGGATATTGACCAGGAAAGTGTACATCGCCAGAAATTGTTACTATGTTTTGAGCTAATGTTTTATCTGCCTGTTGGCGCAATTCAGCGATTAAATCTTTTAGTAATTCGGTACGAGGCTGGTCATGTTCGAATAAGTATAATTTGTCTAACGCTGCTAGGGGTTTATTTAACACTGCTTTATTGGTTAAATCGAGATAAATAACTTCAGTGTTTAACTGTTCGTTTTTTCTGGCTAATAAAGCAAATTGCAATTCAGACTTTTGCGTATAGCCCATACCGGCATTTAATAAATCTTCAACACTGGCATTTACCGTTAGTGGATATTCGCCGGGGTTACGCACGGCACCATAAATAGTGACCAGTTTTGCGGCTTCTGACAATTCCGTTTGTGATTTAAGTACATTTAACAACGGCGATAGGCTTGCACTACGGTTGCGTTGTTTATTAAACACATAAACAGTGTCTTGTGCTTGCAGTTTAAAATCGGCTGCTTGATGTTTGTTTTTTATGTAATGTGAAAAGTTGACACTATAACTACTGAGTTTTCCTGTTATTGGGTTTTTACGAGTGACTAAAATATACTCAAGATCAGGCTGTTCTTTAAAGTCATTAATGCTGGTTAAAATATCACTTAGCTTACTATTTTTATGCCAGCCGTATAGCCCTGGGCGTTGTACGTGGCCTTTTACGGTAATACTCTGCTCTAAGGCTGATAATACCGAGCCAACTTCGATTACATCACCATTTTGTACTTTGCTATTTTGGGCGGTATTAAGGTCAACACTGATCACTGATCGTAAGCCACTATTGTTTATACGCCCAATTTTACCTACTTTTTGAAAAGCCGTTGCTGTTACGCCACCTGCCAGCTTAATAACATCGCCAATGTTTTGCTCATTTTTAAGTTCATAAATTGCTGGTCGGCTAACCTCACCTTTAACACCTACTGTTTTTCCTACCGTTGGTATAAAAACCACATCGCCTGCCATTAGGCTGATATCACCTGATGTATCACCCGCTAAAAGTAGTTGATACAAATCTAAGCTTGCTACCACTTTGCCACGGCGTTTAACTTGAATGTTACGCAATGAACCTATGTCGTTAATTCCGCCTGCTGCATATATTGCTTGGGTAACGGTTGCTAATGAACTTAAGGTGTATGAAGCTGCACGGTATGCCTCGCCTAAAACAAATACTCTTATAGAGCGCAATTCGCCCATGGAGATATTACTTTTAACGCCAATTTTTCGCTCTTGAATAATACTGCTGATCAGGTTTTTAACTTCGCTAAAATTTTGTCCTGCAACATTGATAGGCCCTAACTGAGGAATATCGATATTACCTTGGCGATTTACCGTCAAGCTATATGAAACGGTTTCTTTACCGTAAAGTTGAATTGATAAACTGTCACCTGGGCCAACTTTATATTCTGCCGGAATGGGTACGTCGGATACTGGCGCAAAAGTTGAGGGTTCACCGGCAAATAAGTCATAGCCGTAGGGTTTTAATTTAGCGCTGTCTTTACTGCTACTAAATTGTAAGCTATCAGCTTCAACTGTTTGTTTTTCAGTCGGTTGCGTTTGTTCAACAATATTGGTTTCGTTATTACGTTCCGGTACCAGTTCGTTTAGCGATGGTGAACTTTGCTGTGAGTTATTTGCACTTTTGTTGCCTAAAACATTTATGGTTGATAAATCAATTCCCATGCTACTTGCTAACGCTTGTTGCTGGCTTGGCGACATTTTTTTAAATTGTTCAATTTGAGCTTGACTTATTTCAGCGGCAATCGAGGTAAAACTAAGTACTGTAAGGGTAAAACTTAAGATGATTTTTTTATATATAAATTTCATTAATAAACTTACTTTATTTAAAATTATAATTTTACACAGCAAAAAACATTTATTTTTGTTATTTAGTGCATGCTTTAATAAATAGTTATGCGTTAAAAACGCTTGCTAATCTTTTGGTGATCAAACTTATGTTAAGTCGTTGGCGAAGTCAAAAATTTAACATACCATGTCATGGCTTTATTTATACCTTGTTGAATTCTAAACTCTGGTTGGTAGCCTAGTAATTCTTTAGCTTTTGAAATATCTGCCTGAGAATGTCGCACGTCACCCGCCCTAAAGTCTCGATAAATGGCCTGCTTTGTATAACTGATACCGTTTGAAGCTAAAGCGTTAGCTAAACTAGAAAATAATTCATTAAGTGTTGTTCTATCGCCTAATGCAACGTTGTAAATTTGATTTTTGCCATCATTACTTGCCGTTGCCGCTAAAATATTAGCTTGTACTGCGTTCTCAACGAAACAAAAGTCTCGGCTAGTTTCACCGTCACCATTAATAAACAAGTCTTGATTTTCGATCATCGCTGCCGTCCATTTTGGTATTACAGCGGCATAAGCACCATCAGGGTCTTGTCGCTTGCCAAAAACATTAAAATAACGCAAGCCTGTGGCATTTAAGCCATAGGTTTTATGAAACACATCAGCATATAGTTCATTAACATATTTAGTTACTGCATAGGGTGATAATGGCTTACCAATATGCTCTTCTACTTTTGGTAAGGCTGGGTGGTCGCCATAGGTTGAGCTTGATGCCGCATAAACAAAAGTACTGACTTTAGCGTCTTTAGCTGCAGTGATCATATTAACAAAGCCAGTTATATTGGCTGAATTGGTTAAAATAGGGTCGGCAATTGAGCGCGGTACTGACCCTAACGCCGCTTGATGTAAAACATAGTCAACATTTTGGTTATTAAGGGTGAGTGCTTTTTGGCAGTCTTCGATATTTCGAATATCGCCTTTAACAAAGGCAAAATTTTGCCATTGCTCAGCGCTAACTTGGCTTTGTACTTCGTCTAAGTTATGTTGATGGCCTGTAGCAAAATTGTCTAAACCGATAACTTTTTGATCTAATAGTAAGAGGGTTTCAAGCAAATTAGAGCCGATAAAGCCAGCAACCCCAGTTATTAACCAGGTTTTTGGTGCTTGTTTAAGTTGTTTCTTTACATCATCATACTTAGACATTATTACTTCCGTTTGGTTTGTTAGTTACGTGCCTTGCAAATGCTTATAGTTATTTATAACTTTGTCGCAAATAAATAGCTTTTATTCTTAAGTTTTATCTAGGCTAACGTTTAGTCCATTGCTTTAACCGTTTGTTTCACGGTTGACGGGCTGAAGCCCGACCTACATCGTATTTATAGCCTTTGGCCCTTTGTAGGTTGGACTTTAGTCCATCAGGCTTTAAATTCTGTTCGCTTGACGGACTGAAGTCCGACCTACAAAAAACCGTGATTAAATGTAGATTATTACAAACGCATATCAACCGATTCTTTTGGTAAAACATATTTTAAGTCGTACAGTACATGGTTAGCTTTACCTAATGCGCGAATGTTATCAACTCCCATTGCTTTGAACTCGTTATGCGAGACTGCAAGAATAATAGCGTCGTAATGATCAGTATTAGGTTGTTCTGTAAGGCTTAAATTATATTCATGCTCGGCTTCTTCTGTTGAACACCATGGATCTGTAATATCAACATTAATGTTATATTCTTTAAGCTCACTAACAATATCAACAATTTTGGTATTGCGTAAATCTGGGCAGTTTTCTTTAAAGGTAAGGCCCATAATAAGTACGTTAGCGCCTTCAACTTGAATACGCTTGTGAAGCATGTTCTTTACTAGCTGTGAAACAACATAAGCGCCCATGCCATCGTTTAATCGACGACCAGCTAAAATCATTTCAGGGTGATATCCCACTGACTGGGCTTTATGTGTTAAATAGTAAGGATCAACACCAATACAATGTCCACCCACTAAACCGGGGCGAAATGGTAAAAAGTTCCATTTGGTGCCCGCTGCCTCTAGCACTTCTAAGGTGTCAATATTGAGCTTATTAAAAATAATTGATAACTCGTTAATCAAAGCGATATTAACATCACGCTGAGTATTTTCGATTACCTTAGCAGCTTCCGCCACTTTAATAGAACTGGCTTTATGCGTGCCTGCAACAATAATAGAGCGATATAAGTCATCAACTAATGTCGCTATTTCGGGGGTTGAACCTGAGGTTACTTTTAAAATATTAGTGACTCTATGCTCTTTGTCGCCTGGGTTAATTCGTTCTGGCGAATAACCCGCATAAAAATCTTGGTTATAGACTAAACCAGAAACACGCTCAACTACTGGGATACAAGCCTCTTCGGTTGCGCCAGGGTAAACGGTTGACTCATAAATGATAATATCGTCTTTATTGACAACCTTACCTAGCATTTCGCTGGCTTTTATCAATGGCGTTAAGTCAGGCTGTTTATGCTTATCTATTGGCGTTGGAACAGTAACAATATAAACATTAGCAGTTTTTAACTCTGCTACTTCGCATGAGTAACTTAAGTTAGGGGTTGCGGCTAATTCTTCATCGCTGACTTCAAGCGTGCTATCAGTGCCCTGCTGTAGTTCAGTAATACGACCTTTGTTAATATCGAAACCTAGCGTTTGATATTTTTTACCAAACTCAACTGCCAACGGCAAACCAACATAGCCTAAACCTATAATAGCTATTTTTATATCATTTAAGTTGTTTATCATTCTAATTATTCCGTTTAATTTTTAAAACATTATCTAGGTAAAATTGATTAAATACCGTTAATTGCTGCAACTGCAACCGCTGCATTATATATGATTTGTGTTGCTGTTGACCACAATGTTAAATCATTCATGTATTCAGCGTCTAGTGGTACCACTATGGTATCACCTGGTTTTAGTGCAGTATTTGCTGAACCAGCAAACCAGTTGCTTTCTTCAACCATTTTAATACTACCATTGGCAGATATCACATAAATACGCTCTTCATCAGCTCGTTTTTTAGCCCCGCCACTTTGTATGATGTAGTCTTCAGCGGTCATTGTTGCGTCATATAAGTGTGAAGAGCTGACTTGTACTTGGCCAATAACATTGATTGAGTTTTTCTTAGTTGGCACATAAAGTACATCGCCGCCCTCTAGAAGTATTTCTTCACTTTTTTGTGTCATGACATCAGGTAAGTTAATGACTAAGCGACCAACAGGCTCTAATTTTGTGATATCGGCTAACAATTTTTGAGCATCGTCATATGAGGTAGATGCGCCTTTTTCGGTTAGCGATTTTGACGCCATTTCAATGCGTAAATCACCGGCTAGTTTGATCAGGTTTTTCTGTTCTAATTCTTTTAATTGTGTTCGAGTAAATACCGAGGCATCTGGGTGAGCATACTCTGTTAAACCACCAGCTTTAACAATTAAGTCGGCTAATGTTTCACCACGTCGAATGGTGTATTTGCCAGGAAAAACAAATTCGCCACGTAATTCAACTACATGATTTTCACTCCACGCCGGGATTTTATGTACATTCAAGCGATCTTTACTCTTTAAAGTGATATTAGACTGCTTATCACCCGCTAGTGCTGACCCCAAATCTACGTTTAATGACAGCTTAGTTGCGCCGTTTTGATTAAAGTCGTTTCGGGTAACTTCTGCTCGTGCTAAATATGCTGATTCTTTCACCCCGCCTGCTGCAGCAATTAAATCACTAACATTGGCATTTTTTACCAAAGGATAAACGCCTGGGAATTTAACTTGGCCATCAACTTCAACTAATTGAATAGGTTGACCAGAAGCTCCTTGCTGACGTAACTTTCTTAACACGGGCGCTAGCAAACGATGACGAGAAAACAGCGCCATTTCACGAAGGTTTAATTTTTCGCCTTGTGCGCCATTGGTAATTTGCACTAACGATTGATTGGCTATGCTTTCAGCTTCTGCATCAGTGTTAGTTGTTAATGGTGACTTTAAGGCACTAGAGCCATATTTTTTCCAAAAAGAATTTTCTTGATAGTAGCTTTTCGCTTGTTCTCGCTCTTTGGCAAATAATTGCTCTTGGGTAAAAGCCAATTCATCTAACGACATTTTTTCATCGATATGTTTACTCACATTTGAAAATATTAATACTTTATCATTAGGTAATAAAACCAGATTATCAGCACTGTCTTGAAGTGGATTTTCAAGTGCTTTAGCTAAGTTAAATTGTAATAACTCAATGTTTCTCGACTGATCTTTTTGGCGTACAACTAAGGCATAGCTTAGATCTGCGTAAGATAGAACGTGAGCGTTTAACGTCGGTAATAAATCAGTTATTTTGATGCCTTTTTGCCATTGGTATTTTCCTGGTCGAGTTACGGCACCAATGACGGTTAGAGATTGTTCATACACACCCGAGCTTTCTAAAATACGAACATAATCACCACTGTGTAATAATTGTTTACGTGCTTGCTGGTCTGTTAAATCAATATTAACAATACTGCGTAAACTTTGTTTGTTGAAACGTTCAACAATCGTTGATTGCGGGTAAGCAGAAGGCAATAAACCGCCAGCCATAGCTAACAAATGATTATAGTTTTCACCTGTTTTAAGTTCGTATATTGCAGGACGTCGAACCGCACCACGTATTGAAACACTCTGACTTTGTGTTGGTATGAAAACCACATCACCTGATTGCAGTAACATGTCACTTGATGAGTCGCCATGAATAAGCAAGTCGTACAAGTCAACCGTTTGCACTATTTTGCCTGCGCGCTTAACCGAAATATTACGTAACGAGCCAATATCACTGACGCCTCCGGCAGCAAAAATTGCATGCGTGACGGAAGATAATGAGCTTAAGGTATAAGGCCCAGGTTTGTATGCTTCGCCAAGCACAAAAATACGCATAGAACGTAACTCAGCTAAACTAACCACCACATTAACACCAATAATGCTTTGTTTAATTTTTTCAGCTAAAAACTGTTTCATTTCAGCAAAAGCTAAACCAACAATTTTAATCGGCCCAATATTAGGTACTAGTACTGTACCTTCGCGCGTTATTGGCAATACGTATTCAGCATTTTCTTTACCATAGATTTGGATTGACAGTTGATCACCTACCCCAAGTATATATTGCTCAGGAATAGCAATGTCCATAGCAGGCGTAAAGGTATTCGGCGCATTAGCAAAAACATCCATACCAAAGCGTTCTAGTGGTTTAAATAATTCTGCGTCAGTTTCAAAGGCACTCGTTTGATTTTTTTCTTCAGTATCAACTTGGGGCTGCGGCCGAGGTGAAATTTCTGTTGATGGTAGCTGTGCTTGCTGGCTGTTCGTGGAGATTTGCCCCATAACAGCATTTAAGTCAACGCCCATGCTTTGCGCTAAGGCTTGTTGCTGAGATTTTGGTAAGTTTTTAAATTGTGCAATTTGTTGTGGGGTTATTTGCGCTGAAAATACGCTAAAAGATACAAGGTAAATAGCGAGCATGCGCGTCAGATGGCGAGTGAAATTAATCATGTTGACGTACTTCTTCCTGTTGATACGTGAATAGAGTATTGGAACTAGTTAATAAAGTTGATATTAATGTGATAGAAATTACATTACGTTGATTTTGAGCATTAAAACTAATATTGACCTTTATTACTGATTGTTCACGGATTATTAAATACTAAAAATTAGAAAATATGCAAACAGAAAGCCTTAACGGTTTTTGAAGTCGTAGTTATGTTTGCTAATCTCTGTTGATTAACCTCAATTCATGATTGTTAATTTGAGGTAAATATATGCCGTGCAGTTTAGCAGTAAGCGTATCGTCATTAAAGCAACATTTAATTATCTGTAGTAGTTCTTAAGCGTAATACAGCAAAAAACACATAACTTTCCGCTCATTAAATAAGAGATTAGCCTGACAGACTTGCCTTTCAATGCTAGCAAAGGTATAAAACGGGCTGGCTAAAGCTATTTAACACAATTTTGCTCGACAAATTGCCGCATTGACCAGCATGCAGATTCAGCTGAATAATAATAATTATGATGTCGAGCATACTCTTTAAAGGAATTTTTAAATGACAAAACCTACAGCAGGCACTTTTTTCGGTCACCCGAAAGGACTGTTTCTTTTATTCGGTACTGAAATGTGGGAACGTTTCGGTTATTACGGTATGCGTGCCCTTTTGGTACTTTATTTGGTTGCCAGTGTACAAGATGGTGGTTTCGGCTGGACTAATGCTGAAGCATTAAGCTTATACGGTACCTTTACCATGGCGGTGTACTTAACACCGGTAATTGGTGGTTGGTTAGCCGATAACTTTATTGGTCAACGTAGAGCAATTATTTTAGGCGGGATTATATTTTCATTAGGTTACTTTACCCTAGGTATTCCTAAATCCATGCTAGTTGGCATGGAAGAAACTGTTTTCTACATTGGTTTAACGCTAATTGTTATTGGTAACGGTTTATTTAAAGCTAACGTGTCAAGCTTAGTAGGTGACTTATACGAAGATGGCGATCATCGTCGTGACGGCGCTTTCACTATTTTCTATATGGGTATCAACTTAGGTGCATTTTTGGCACCAATTACTGTCGGTGTTTTAGGTGAGCAAGTTAACTGGCATTGCGGCTTTATTCTTGCCGGTTGTGGTATGTTAATTGGTTTAACACTGCAATTACTTTTTGCTAAAAAATACTTAGGCGACATTGGTGTTGAGCCTTCGGCTAAACGCACTGATGGTAAACAAGAAGCGCATGCACCATTAACTTCAGACGACTTTGATCGTATGAAAGTTATCTTAATCATGAGTATGTTCTCGGTTATTTTCTGGGCTGGTTTTGAGCAAGCGGGTGGTTTATTTACTATTTACGCTTCAGACTTTACTGACCGTACTATTTTCGGCATGGAAGTGGCGGCTTCGTCGTTCCAATCGTTGAATGCGATGTTCATTATTATGCTTGCACCTGTTGTGGCTTCTGTTTGGGTTAAAATGGGCTCAAATGAACCTACATCTCCTAAAAAGTTCGCACTTGCGATGGTATTTCTAGCCTTAGGTTTCTTTGTTATGCTTTGGGCAACTATGGTTCAAGGCGGCGACGTTACTGTTAAAGTTAGCATGTTGTTCTTAGTATTTGCTTACCTTTTCCATACGCTTGGTGAACTATGTTTGTCACCGATTGGGTTATCTATGGTAACAAAACTAGCACCGCTTAAATTCACCTCATTATTAATGGGTATTTGGTTCTTCTTTACGGCTTTATCTAACTGGTTAGCTGCATTTATTGGCTCGTTTGTTGGTGAAGGGCAAGAGATGGTCGACAACGCTGCAAACATCTTCATGGGTGTAGGCTCAGCAGCGCTAGTAACGGGTATTATTATCTTCTTGTCGGCTGGTAAGTTAGTGCAATGGATGCATGGCGCAGAAGGTGATAACGCGCATAATCTTGAAGACAAAATTGAAGAAGAGATTGCGGTTACCGGAACACATGAAGGTATCTCTGAAAAGCAATAAAAAGCGCAGCTTTCAGTATTGAGCTGTCAGTTAAAGATATTAGCTGTAAGCTGTCAGTTTTAAGCTGTCAGTAAAAGATATTAGCTGTAAGCTTTCAGTTTTAAGCTGTCAGTAAAAGATTAGAACAAGACACATCCGTGTGGCACTTGTTTTGTCTGATAGCTGATAATTGATAGCTAATAGCTGTAAGCTTTCAGTTTTAAGCTTTCAGTTTTAAGCTGTCAGTTAAAGATATTAGCTGTAAGCTGTCAGTAAAAGATTAGAACAAGACACATCCGTGTGGCACTTGTTTTGTCTGATAGCTGACAGCTTTTAACTTTGAACTATCTTTTTAGCTTTTAACTTTCTTTTAGCTTTTCTTAAAACGAGTAATATTGAGTTATTACTCGTTTTTTTATAGTTGATTTTTATACATAACTTTTAACCCTAAACAGCACTTCGTCTGAGGAGTTAAGCTTTGAATATTAAATTTTCTAAAAGCTCTGCAAAAGAAAATATTAAATCAAAAAATCAAAGAGATATAATTCGCCAACAAGTAAGGCAATTACGTCAAGACTTAACTAGCAAACAGCAAACCGACGCCGCGCTCCAGTTATTAGCCCGCTTTAGTGTTGATGAAAAAATACTATCAGCCAATAGTATTGCCCTGTACCTTAGCAATGATGGCGAACTTGACACTGAAATATTGATTGAATGGTGCTGGCAACAAGGTAAGCAGGTTTATTTACCTGTTTTGCACCCTTTTGCTAAAGGACATTTGCTTTTTTTACATTATGAGCGTCGAACTCCATTGGTGAACAATCGCTTTGGTATTGCTGAGCCTAAACTTGATGTGAGTAAAGTTATTGTGCCACATCAACTTGATATTATTTGTACGCCTTTAGTCGCTTTTGACCACTTAGGTGCACGCTTAGGCATGGGTGGAGGCTTTTACGATCGCACCTTAAGCCGTTGGCACCAACATCATCAACAGCAAAGTACCGTCAAACCCTACCCTATTGGTTTAGCGCATGACTGCCAACTTGTTGCCCCCTTACCTTCTGAGTCTTGGGATATTCCATTACCTGAAATAATCACTCCAAGCATGCATTATAAATTTAATTAAAGCTTGGTTTTTAAACTTTTTTGTTTGCTATAATGCGCGACAAAACTAAAAACTAAAAACTAAAACCTAAAATCTTAGCTGTCAGCTATCAGCTGTCAGCTGTCAGAAAAATCAAAAGCCCCCCATGAGTGTGGCGCTTGTTTTAACTGACAGCTGACAGCTTTGAACTTTAAACTAAGATCTTAGCTGTAAGCTTTCAGAAAAATCAAAAGCCTAACCATGAGTATGGTGCTTGTTTTACTGACAGCTGACAGCTTTAAACTTTAAACTAAGATCTTAGTTGTCAGCTTTCAGAAAAATCAAAAGCCTAACCATGAGTGTGGCGCTTGTTTTAACTGACAGCTGACAGCTTTGAACTTTAAACTAAGATCTTAGCTGTAAGCTTTCAGAAAAATCAAAAGCCTAACCATGAGTATGGTGCTTGTTTTACTGACAGCT
>UEXM01000074.1_pt1 | contig 108377 bp, 107 predicted proteins | sample 1796661 | NCBI WGS metagenome assembly UEXM01 (sample SAMEA4772469, study PRJEB27181) | metagenome | reverse complement strand
ATTACCAAAACATATGACGATGCAGCAGGGACTCTAACGATTGCTGCTACTGATACTAATACAGATACAAATACACAAAATGTATTCACATCATCATTCGTTGATTCTTCTAATGACACAATACTTAGGCTAACCAAGAGTGGTGCGTCAAGTGGTACTCAAGACATTAAGTTCGTAGCTGGTTCCAACGTGACTTTAACACCTAGCGGCACAAATCTAACTATTGCTGCTACTGATACTAATACTGAGTATTCAGTAGGCGATGGCGGGCTTACACAAAACAACTTTACGAATACATTGAAATCGAAACTTGACGCAATAGAAGCAAGTGCAACCGCAGATCAAACAGCATCTGAAATCACCGCTTTATTAAACGATGTAGCTAGTTATTCATTGGGCACTAACGGTAGCGGGACCATTGCAGTAAATCATGATATGACGGTTGCTGGCGACCTTACTGTCACTGGGACAACTATTACCAATAACGTGGAAACAGTATCAACATCCAATGGGGTTCAATTTGAAGGCAGTGCTGCAAACAACAATGAGATATTATTGAAAGCAGGAACAGTTAGTGCGGATAGAACAATCGTATTGCCTGATGCAAGCGGAACAATATCGCTTAGTGATACTAATACAAATCAATTAACTACATTCACATTAACAGGAGATTCGGGCACCAACCAAACTATCGCACACGGCAATACATTAGACGTTGCTGGTGGGACGGGAATAGCAACAGCGGTTGGCAATACAGATACAGTGACAGTGAACCTAAGTCATTTAGGGATAGAGAGCTTAAGCGATCCCGGTGCAGACAGATTGTTAATTTGGGATGATTCTGCTGGTGCTATCGTATTTGCTACTCCTAATAGTAATTTGGCGATAAGTGGCACTAACGTAAATGCAACAGATACTAACACAAACACATTTAGAACAATTACGGCGGGGTCAAATACATTAGGTGCTACTGAAACTTTAGCATTTACCGCAGGGTCTAATGTGACTATTACTGAGAGTGGGGGTGCGGTCACAATTGCTTCGACAGATACTAATACAGATACAAATACACAAAATGTATTCACATCATCATTTGTCGATTCTTCTAATGATACAATACTTCGATTGACTAAGAGTGGTGCAAGTAGCGGCACTCAAGATATTAAGTTTGTAGCTGGTTCCAATGTGTCATTAACTCCCAGTGGCACGAATCTAACTATTGCTGCTACCGATACTAATACTGAATATTCTGCTGGAACCGGATTGGCTCTTAGTGGGACAACTTTCAGTATGGCCGACCCTGCTGATGGCACTAGCATAGATGAGGGCACTATTGCCGCAGACGATAGAATGCCTATTTGGGATGAATCGGCTTCGTCATGGAAATATGTGACAATAGATAACCTTCAAGACGAGATCGACACAACTGCGTCCGGTGGTGCGGGTGAGGCATTCAAAACAATTGCAGTTTCAGGACAATCTAACGTAGTGGCAGATTCGGCTACTGATACTCTAACTTTAGCAGCTGGGACTAATATCGCATTAACTACAAACGCATCCAGCGATACTGTGACAATTGCGTCTGCCGCGGGTAATGTCACTCTTGCTAATAGTATTCAATTAGTAGGCGGCACATCAACTAATTTCGCAGTTAAGACAGGGGCAGTAGCAAGTAGTGGTGCGAGTCTTTCATTCACAGGTAGCGACAACAATGCTATTGCTACAATGGAGTTTAGTTCAGCAGGTTATAAGTTCAATAAAGTGAATAACGGCGGCTCAAACTTAATTTTTGAAGGAGATACAACTAACGCATACGAAACTACTTTGGATATAACTGACCCAACTGCTGACCGAACAATAGTCCTCCCCGATGCAAGCGGAACAATATCACTTACTGATACTAACACTTTTAGAACAATAACAGCAGGGGGCAATACTCTTGGTTCATCTGAAACTTTAGCGTTTACAGCAGGTAGTAATGTGACCATTACTGAAAGCGGAGGGGCAGTGACCATTGCTTCAACAGATACTAATACTGACACAAACACACAGAATATATTCACATCATCTTTTGTTGATTCATCTAATGATACTATACTTAGATTAACTAAAAGTGGTGCGTCAAGCGGCACCCAAGACATTAAGTTTGTAGCAGGTTCTAACATCACATTAACACCCAGCGGTACAAACTTGACTATTGCCGCTACTGATACTAATACAGATACTACTTATTCTGCCGGAAATGGTATTGCTTTAAGCGGTACCACATTTAGTGTAGCGGCGGGAACTGGTTTATCTCAATCATCTAGTGGGCTGGCGTTATCTCACTTGGGCCTACAATCTCTTAGCGATCCTAATGCAGACCGGGTATTGGGGTGGGATGATTCAGCTGGAACATTAGCATGGTTTACTTTGAACAGCAATATTACTTCAAGTGGGACTAATATTAATGCAACCGATACTAATACGAATACAACATATAGTGCTGGTACGGGTATCACTCTATCTAGTACGACCTTTAGCCATACAGCACATACGGGTGAAGTCACAGGTGCTACCTCATTAACAATTGCAGATAATGTGGTGGATGAAGCAAATCTCAAAGTGTCTAACAGTCCTAGCGACAATCAAGTATTGAGTTATAATGCGGCAACTGGCGGTTTTACTTGGATCAATGATGCAAACACCGACACCAATACTGAATATACTGCTGGCACACTTCTTGATCTTAGCGGAACTACATTCAATGTGGATTTATCCGAAGCTACGGAAACTACTGTCGCAGTAGCTGATGATTACTTTTTGTTCCTTGACGGAGGGGGAACAGGGGCCACAAAGAAGGAGGCGATTGCTGATTTAGTTGCAGCTATGGCTGGTAATAATTTATCTGCATCTAATGGAGTTCTGTCTGCTACTGATACTAACACAAATACCACCTATTCAGCTGGGAATGGGATTGCTCTTAGTAGCACTACATTCAGTGTTGCCGCTGGTGCTGGGCTTTCTCAGGCAACAAATGGGCTTGCATTATCTCATCTTGGTATAGAGTCATTGTCTGACCCCGGTGCTGATAGGATTCTAATTTGGGATGATTCAGCAGGGGCTATTGCATTCGCTACACCTAACAGTAATTTAGCAATTAGCGGCACTAATATCAATGCAACCGATACTAATACTGTTTATTCCATCATGGGTGGAGGCAACAGTTATGCAGCTGGTTTGGTACTTGCTGGTTCCGCTACTCATGGCGATACGTTTTTGAGAAAAGATGGTGAATGGGCGACCCCTACAAACACTAATACTAATCAATTAACCACTTTTACATTAACTGCTGATTCGGGTACGAACCAAACAATAGCACACGGTAATACATTCGATATTGCTGGTGGTGTTGGTTTAGCAACTGTTGTCGGTGCGACTGATACCGTGACTATCAATTTGGATATAGACGGTATGACTGATATTGGTGCAGCATTGGCTGATGCAGACCTGATGATAGTTGATGACGGGGCAGGTGGGACCAACAGAAAAGCAACAATGTCTAGGTTGAAGACATATATGCAAAACGGTCTTACATTTACGACTAATACCAATACCGAATATACAGCTGGTACACTTCTTGACTTGTCAGGCACTACATTCAATGTCGATCTGTCTGAAGCTACTGAAGCAGCGGTGGCCGTTGCCTCTGATTACGTTTTATTCCTTGATGGGGGTGCTACTGGGGCCACCAAGAAAGAATCTATTGTGGATTTAATCGCTGCAACAGCAGGGACTAACCTTACAGCTGCTAACGGGGTTTTATCTGCAACAAACACTACTTATTCAGCAGGGACTAACATTTCATTGAGTGGTACTACATTTAATGTGGATGATGCTTTCTTAGTCAATAACGGTAATGATACAACAACAGGCATTATTACTGCGGGTGGTTTTACAACAGCAGGTTCTATTACACTTGGCGGTCATGCGGTTGCAGACATAGATGTAGGTACTGAGTTTGTCGATACAGACGACCATTTAATGTCATCAGGTGCAATCAGAGAAAAGATTGAGTCTTACAATTATGGTACAGGTGATGTGACATTAACAGGAACACAAACCTTGACTAACAAAACTCTAACTTCACCGACAATAGCAACTCCAACAATAACAGGAACACTTGATGAAACAGGCGACATAGATATTTCTTCTTTGTATGGCCGTCTTAATTTCAAAAAGGATAGTAATGGAAATGTGAATAATGATGCTATCTTTTTCATCAATGGGTCAGACCAATATGCAGGGGGAATAAAGTATTTCCATAGCGCGAATCAACTCAGACTAATGGCTAATCAAGACGACCAATTATATATTACAGATGGTGCAATTTATCCACCTGTTGATAGTGATGTTGATTTGGGTACTACAAGTCTAAGATTCAAAGATACATTTGTGGATTCAATAACTGTGACGGGGGCTGTGACACCCGCCTCAATAACTTTGGGCGGCCATTCCTTTAACGATATAGACATAGGTAGTGAGTTCGTTGATACTGACGACCACTTGATGTCATCAGGCGCAATCAAAGAAAAGATTGAAGATTATGGTTATACTACTAATACAGGTGATGCTACCTTAGCAGGTACTCAATCATTTACAGGTGCTAAAACATTCACAAGCACCTTACAAGGCTACAAGACCGTTATCAAAGCAGTTAGTACCAACACGGTATTGGGTGATGCTGATTCAGGCAAGACCATTTATTGGACTGGCGGAACACTTGAATTACCTCCTACTGCCGAAGTAGGTCAACAGTTTGTGATCATCAATAACACAAATGGTGCGGCAACGCCCGACTTGGGTACATCAAATGATATTGCTACAAACTGGACTGCCCACACTGCTATGGCAGATGAAACCGCTAGAACCTACATTTGCCCAGTAGCTCAAAAGTGGATATACATAGGGTGATTAAATGACATACATGAAAGGTCTGATTGGCTGCATTCAACAATATGAAACTGCTAACGAAGCAGACCCCACCATATGGGCTAAAACATTGGATGGGATAGGTAATACTGCTGTCGATCAGACATACGACTTAGGGAATAAAACTACTCACGCTCACGGTGTTGGTTTGAAACCCGATGGTTCAATTCTTTTTGTTGGTTCTATGGCGGGAACATTTAACGATTATGTGATTGAATACCCATTAAGCACTAATTTTAGTGTTTCAACAGCATCAGTATCAAACACAGCTTCAGATCATTTGAGTATTGGTACTTATGAAGTATTAATTGGAGGAATTGATTTTGCAGATGATGGGTCAAAATTAATTACATTTGGGAGGAATACTGTTGATAGATGGGATTTATCAACACCTTACGATTTAAGCACAGGAAGCCACGTTTCAGGAACATTTAGCGTAAGTTCTCAAACAACCAATATGTATGATGGGTACATGAAAAACGATGGTACGAAAATGTATGTTGTAGGTTATGCGCCTGACCATATTTATGAATACGATTTATCAACCGCTTACGCATTAAATACAGCGAGCTTCAATCAATCATTCGATATTTCAGCTAAGTCAACCGTCACTTCAGGGGTTCATTTTTCAACAGATGGTTATGCTTTTGTCGTATATGATAACTCAGGAGATAAAGCTCATAAATATAATATGACTACTGCCTTTGATGTTTCAACAGCATCTTTTCATTCTTCAAGTGGGTCATTCGCATCAAGTGAAAGCACAGGCGGAGGCATTTGGTTTGATGACGATTGGACTTATATGTTCCTTGTAGGAGAAAATGATGATGACGTGGATAGAATTAATTTGGCCGATGTTCCTGATGTTCCGGCTAACTTGGCCGTAAGCACAGCCTCCACTTCACAATTAAATCTTAGCTGGTCTGCGGCTTCGGGTGCAGATTCTTACAAAATATTTCGATCTGCTTCATCGGGTAGTGGTTTTTCAGAAATAGCGTCAGGTGTCACCGCTACATCATATAACAACACAGGTTTGAGTCAAGGCACACGTTATTATTACAAAATTAAAGCAACAAATGATGATGGAAATAGTGCCTTTTCAAGTGAAGTAAATGCTTTTACTTTACCGGGGCAAGTCACAGGTTTGTCGGCCTCAGCTCAGTCTAATACTCAAATAAACTTGTCTTGGAACAATCCATCGGGTACTGAAACGGGCTATCAAGTCCATAGGGCTACATCAAGCGGAGGCACATATTCTTCAGTCGGAACGCCAACAGGAACAACATTTAACGATACAGGTTTAACTCAAAATAGCACTTATTATTACAAAGTATTAGCGGTTAATGCGGCGGGTAATGGTGCGTTTTCTAGTATAGTAAATGAAACCACACAAAACAATGCAAGTGCGCCTACCGGAGTAAGTATAGCGACTAGCTCTAGCGGCAATTACAATAATGCGATTAAAGTTGAATTGACTACGCTTGGTAGTAGTGGTCAAAATCCTATGGCGACAGACCCTATATCGGATGGGTCTGCGTTTTCAGGCAATCAGGTGACATTAGATATGTATTACAACGTGGATTATAATCATGCTCTATTGAATAATAGTGGTGTTCTAAAATGGGATGTAAGAGGATTCATTCGTGCATCAGGGGCTACTAGCTACGCATGGAATCTAAGCGGTGCTACTGTAAATCAAGACACCTTTAGCGCACTTGCGAGTGTCGGAACAAATGGCGCACCATCAACAACTCAAGATTGTACGGGGTCGGGTGGGATAGTTGAAGAAGCCGTTGCTACTCACAATTCAGGCGGAAGAGGATATTTGTTGATGAGTGATTCGGGAGATGGGTTTCATTTTGATGTGGATGCTACTGCTACTAATAACTCAGGCAGTACCACAGCCACGCAACTTAAAGTGAATATAGAGATTCCGTGATACTATGAGTAGGTGGGAGGTATCAGGAATACCCGAAGGGGAATCAGGGCGTTTTTCTATACAGATATTAGATTATCAAAGAGTTGATACAGAGCTAACAAGCCCTTTATCTTGGCAGACTTATTGTAAATATGCAAATATACCCGATGGGACATATACTGTTTTGTTTGAGGCTTATGGCCCTCAAAACGCCAAGCTCAATATAATGCAAGATACAACAAGAGAATGTGAAGAACATATTTGGGTGACTCAAAGAACAGGAGATGTCTTGATCGGAGGATTAGGGATTGGTATGGTCAATATACCTTTATTGGCTTCAGACGATATTACAAGTGTCACCATTATTGAAAAAGAACAAGATGTTATTGATTTGGTTTGGGAACACTGTGCAAAGGATGACCGATTTACATTGATCCATGCAGACGTTAATACTTGGGAAATACCCGAAGACAGTCATTGGGACTTCGCTTGGTTCGATACTTGGCTTACTCATGATGAGCCAATCGATGAATACGTCACCCGAATTAACAATAAATACGGCGATTATGCCGATGAAATAAACGGTTGGAATTGGCCGTAAGATAACTGTCATTACTGACAACTTTAAGAACGAGCTGCGATACCGGGCTAATATGTCCAAAGATGACGCAGATGAAGAGCAAGAACAAAAATCGACTACGGTGACTGCCGAACAATTACTCACTATGCTACAAAGAAGCGAAGTTGTCTCAGCAGACCGTCTCGTAATTCTCAGGTCAATGGAAGGTTTCTTCAATAGTGTTGACCAAGCAAGAACACGCCTTTTGGCGGATATTCAGGAAATAAATAATTCAATTGCTATCAGGGATTCAATCGGCAAAGTATCTGACGAACCTGCATCCGAAGAAGAATAATATTGTTTTAAGGAGTAAAAACGCTGCTTTCAATGCGTATCGTTATAGACGATTGCTTCACGTAGCAATAATTGGTAAACATGGCGAACAAGCTTTTCAAGGGAGACTTGGCTGAAGTCTCATTCGGTAAAGAGACAGGGCTAAGAGCAAATGGAAACGACACTCAAACTGCCTTTACATTGACATCAACCACTGGAAACACCAGCCTCATCACAATGTCACAACATAATTATTGGGTGGACGCAAACGGAGATTTAGAGCTACCTGACAATATTCTTGTTGGTTGCACCTTAAAGATCGAAGGTGGAGGCAATTTCACCGCTGACGATTTCGCTACCACTAGACGCACTTATTACATTACGGCTAATAATACAGATAATGGCACAATAACCGTTCAACCTGCTTTAGTCTCAGCGGCTGGTACAGCTGCTGTCGCATCAGACAATTTGGTCATAGACGGTTATAGGCTACCCACCTTTGAATCAAGTATGACAAAAGATACTCAACAAGTAAAAACAGACCAGTTTATTGGTTTGTTGAACGAATTGAAAATACCTGAACCAAAAATAGATGTTAGAAAACAACACGTCATTGGATTAGGGAGAGATGTCAATATAATCACCAGCGGGAGAGAAGAGCTTTCAGGCGGTTCACTACAAGTTAATGCACATACAATCAGATGGCTAAAGTACGCATTGGGTGGACACACCGCATTGAGTCAAGGCGAATATGCTTATTCGACAGTAGCAAACACGATTATCGGTCAGTTGCCGTTGAACATAAAGGTAGTCGCAGCAAACGCAAAATACGCAACCCAGCTTTACGGGGCTAGTACCGTGAGAACAGGAATCACTGCAATCAGTGGTTTGGTCACGACAAGCGGCACCGCAACAGGCAATTTCTTGTTAGGTCAAGAAACTGTTGCAGATGCTGGCACTGACATTACGTTTGAAACTTCAGCTTACAATACTCATTTTGAGAATGTCGGCACTAAAGGAATATTCAAAGTTTTATCCGCAGCAGGAAAGCCACTTTATGGCCATTACGGAGGGGCTAGCGGTACGGTCTTATCAAGTTGCATAGATATTACAACCGGGGCATTAGCAAGAGCGCAAACCGTGGACATGGCTGTATATCTCTTAGCGGAAGTTGAGACTGATATATCAGCAGGAGACCATAGAATTGACCTCGGTGCCACTAATGCGGCTAAATGGGCTGGTTATCTTAGTGGGAATGTATATGTTCAGATCGTGGATAACGATGTATTTACAATTCCGGGTCAAGATACAACAGTCACTGCACGTCAAATCCACAAACATGAGATTCGCAGGGTAATCGGGGTGGGTTCGGCTAATAGCGGAGATGAAGGTTATATCTATGTTGAAGAAGCATTTATGTTCGACCATACAAAAACTAGCTGCGGTGTTGAAAGATTATACTACCAAGATGATACAAAACACGGTAGCCCGCATATCAAAGCATCAGACAAAGAATTACAATTTGGTGTGGAACATACTATCTTTGGCCATAATGTGCTACCTTCATTTACGTTAGAACAGTCTTTCAGGCAGACAGATTCGGCTACTGATGCAAACCAATTACTTCGGTTATACGGTGGTTGTAAAGCTACAAATGCTACGGTTCAAGCAGATACTGAAGGAGAATTAAAAATTGATATTTCTTATGACGCATCAAGACATTATACTGAGACCACTAATACCCTGACCCCTCATAGAATGTTTGACAACACAGCTAATACAGCTACCACTAGAAAAATGAGTGGTATTGCTGTTGACGGCGAGAAACCATATTTATTCCAAGACATAAGTGTGGAGGTATTTGGAAGGCCAGTCTTAAGAGGCACCGAGTTTAACCTTCAAATCTCAAATGGGCTACAAAGCCAGTATTATATTAGAGGATATGAAGGAACAACCACGGATAATGATCAGGTTCAACACGGGGCAACACAAACCCCATTGGAAATAAGTGAGGCAGCGAGAGAATACACATTTACCTTCAAAGCATTAGTTGAAGATGACAGACTTTGGGAAGAGCTGAGGACACGCCGACACCATAGAAACACAAATGATATTACTATTACAATGACTAAACCGGGGGGCCATGCGACTAGGCAGACAGCTACTATCACCCTAGAGGATTATACCATTGAAAGTGCAAACCACGATATTCCTAATGATAAAGGACCTGTGACTGCCGATGTTGCATTGGTGGTCAGGCACATGAAAGTAAGCGAAACCTCGCCTTACTTCTTACTATGAAGGGAATACTTAAGAATAAAATATAATGGAGAGACTGACAATGAAACTAACTGGATATGTGACTGTGGGTACTACAAGAGTACCACTCAATTGGACAATAACTGAATCTGAAATTACTTCCGCAGGGGGTTTAGGTGCTGAAAATGTGGTATTAACTGGTGTATTACCTACAATAGCTTTAGCAGAAACCGAAGAAGTATTACCTGATGATGGTTATGACGAATTAACTGTTGTCGATCTTCGTGTATTGTTATCAGCTAGGTCAGAACCAGTATATGGCAATAAATCAGATTTGATAACACGTTTGAGGGGATGGGATGCAGCTCACCCTGAAGGGTTATCAACAACAGAAGATGATGGTGTACCGGGGGGCGCACAATCATTAGTATCAGAAACGGACGAGAGTGAAACAAATGAAACAGAATAATCCATTCGTAATTAGCAACGCATCAACGCAGCATGACATAGTGACCGAAGAAGGTAATTTATCCGTATGGATCAAACCACTTTCTTGGGTTCAACAGCAAGAAGCCATGTCAAAGTTCGTGGATTTTAATATGGTTGGTGAAGAGATAATACCAAAATTAGACTTCGGCGGCTACTGGAGATTTGTAATTGCGACCTGCATTACTGATACAAGCCCTAAATTATCAAAATACGACTTGGTTAATCTAAAGCCTGAAGTCGGTAAAAAGATTTCACAATTATTGCCTCAGCTATCAGACATAATGGCTGCTGTCGGCGGTGAAGCAGACCCTTTGGGATAAGCTTCCCTGACTTGAAAAAATATATTCAATCAAATGGGGAAGTAAATCCTTTTAATTCCGAACAAAATAATTTGTTGACTTTTCAAACAATAAGGTATGTCTTGGGTCAACATTTCAATTGTCCCCCTCATTCTTGGGATGACCAACCCTATGACCGTGTTATACTAGATTATATGTTTGTAAGAGCCGTTGAGGAAGAAAGGGCAGAACAAACAGAAAAGCAAACAAAAGATATGAAAAAACGGTATAACGGAGGCAACAATAAAGACGGTAGGGTTATACGGACTACCAGTGATGCAGACAATCTCGATGACTTTTTCGACCTTGTCAATGCTGACATGAGGGTGCCTGAAGATGACAGTGGCTGACCTTAATGCTGGAATAGCAACTGGAATGACAAACATCACCAAAATGACTAAGGGGATGCAAAGCCAAGCCCTCATAGCAAAAGGATTACAAAAATTATTGGGCAAAGACTTACTAAAAGCTATAATAAAATTAAAGCAGTGGGGCGAATTGTGGAATGAAGTATTTGGTGAATCAACAGAAGTAGTGGAGGAATTAGGAGAGGCTACTGAAGTAGCATTGGGTCCTTTGACTATACTCTTTACTATACTCAAAGCAATGGCTACTACTATTTTATTCTTGATCGGTTTGTTTGCATTAACGGCTGCTGCATTAATTTATTTTGGAGGGTCTGTTGCTGGTGGGACCGCTATTTTCCCTGAGTTCTTTGGCGGCTTAGAATCTATAAAAGGTTCATTAGAAGGAGTGATGGGGCATTTGGAAACTGTTGCTGGGCTTGTAGGGGGCATGAACTGGCAGCCAATGTTAGATATGGCTAAAATGGTAATATTCGGTATAATTGGTTTCCTCATGAACTTTGCAGTTGCAGCTGCTGATTCGTTTGAGGTAATACTAGGGTCGTTTGTGGGCCTCCTTGTTTATATGAATGAAGCTGGGCATTTTGATACGATAATTGGAATGGTCACTAATTTGGGACTTGCATTTGTTTTGACATTTGTCTATATTAAAGAAATATTAGGTGTGTTTGGTATCAGTTTTGCTAGTGTATTTGGTTTGATAAATACAATATTTATTGGTTTTGTTGATTTTTGTATTAACAGTGGATTGATTGATGTATTCGTAAAAATAGGAGAGGTAGTTTCCATGCTTTTGCCTATATTTGTTATAGTAATTGGTGAAGGTTTGGTTCTATTCGCTAAAATACTTGCATACGTTGGTGGACCCGTTGTAAAAATATTCCTTTGGGCCTTTGGGCTTATTATGAAAGTGGTCACATTTGTATTCAAAGTAATAGCAGTAATTATAATCGGTTTCCTAGACCTTTGTATATGGGCGTTTGAAGGAGTTGCCTCCTATGTTAGTGGCGAATGGACTATCATGGGTAAAATGGCTGAAATATGGGACGGTATTAAGAAAATAGTATCAGATTTTATAATGTCACTAATTAATGGAATAATTGATCTTGGGGCTGCTTTCATTGGTGCGATGGCGGATTTTGGTTCTTGGATAGCGGATGGTTTTTCCAGTCTTGGTAATGATTTTTATGATGGTTTAACAGGTGGTGCAAAAAGAGCCTTTGATTGGATTGAGGGCAATATGCCTAGTATGCCTGATTGGATGAAAGACGTAGGAGGATTGGGTGGAAAAGCAAAAGATTTACTGTTTGCTAGTGGAGGTATTGCATCCGGTCCAACAAGTGGCTACCCAGTCACACTACACGGAACTGAAGCGGTGGTTCCTCTGCCTGACGGTCAGTCTATACCAGTCACACTAAGCGGCATGGGTGGCGGCAGTGAAGGAGACACGATGAATCTAGCAATAAATGTGTCCGGCGGGGGAAATGCCCGTGAAATAGCTAGAGAAGTAAGTAAAGAAGTTCAAAGGGCTTTTAGGTCAAGGTCTAGGGGTAATAGTTTCGGTAGGGGAGTGATATAATATGCCTAAAATACAATTAATCCGTAGGGATAGTTCTGTAATTGAATTAGATGCAAACATGATTACTTTTGATGTTAAACGTGAAACATCTGTGACTCCCTTGCCCGTTATAGCTCAAAGATTTGCTTTAGATATGAATGTTGCTACAATCGGAATTAGTATTGATGGGATAATCAGTGATGATGAGGGAGAGGTTGCAGGAAATGGTTCAGCTTTCACAATAGACCTCTCAAGATCAGCTGGTACAATTCCAAGCTCAACATGGTATGGGCAATATGCGGTAGTGACAGGTTCTTGGTCGGCGGTAAAAACCGATTTAGACGGTGTGGAGATTGCTTTCAAATCAATAGGACAGGTTGATGCGGATTTAGGCGAAACGACAAAAATTAGGTTAGCTAACGGAACCACTACCTCTGTTGTGGCTACTGAAAGTTTGATAGGAGTGGATATATCTTCCACTACAAATACAGGCACACTTTCAACAACCATAAGGAATGCTTTGGCTTCAGCTTCGATCAAAGAAAACACGGCAACAGTCGCATTCACCACCGCTTTTGACGTGTCTGCATCCAATGGGCAACAAATGAATAATTCATATTACCATCAGACAGGAGATGTCAATGCAGTATATTCAGGCGAATTGATCAGTATTAAAAATAAGACAGTAGGTGTAAACGGCGATGTTTCGGTGTCCGTTCAGAAGGGTGAAAGAGACGGCACGAATACTTACGCATTAGTCGCTGGCTCACTTCAGAAATGGGACAAAGCATTTGTCACCAGTAGTATGACAGGTGGCGCATCAAGTGTGAAACTCTCAATGGGCGATAAGGTTCAAGATTTACTAAACCTAGCCAACCAATCAGCAGGGGGGGCATTAATATCTCCGGCAACATTAACAGGTGATGTTCTCGACCTTCCCGACAGTATGTCTTCGTTTGATGTTTCAAAGTTTTTACGAATTAACGAAGCAGCAGTAGTCAAAAAATACATAGTAGGTGTTAGAGTTCCTTACGAATCAATAGCTAGCAACGCATTAGGTCATCGTGTGTTAAGACAATATGTAATACCTGCTGGCCCCGGTACGGATTATAGTTCGGAAAAAAACACATCTGATTATGACCCTACAATTGTAGTCGATAATAAGATTTCACGCCCTAATCCATTTTTAGAACAGGGAGTCGCTATCCCTGCGGTTCTTATGTCAGTAGTTCCTACTTACAATGCAGGAGACGGGTATTGGTCATACAATATGACCCTGAGTGTTGCCGAACAGTTGATTGGTCTATAAGGGGGCTATATTGTGGGGATTATTCGTTATCACGGCAGGGCACTAAGACTGAACGGTTTGACTGATGGCCTAATTGTCCCTACTGGTAAGTTCAAAGAATCCGGTAAAGATATACGGCACCCGCTTTTTGAATCAACAGCCAAGAACCCTAAAAGTAATGCTACCAAAATAGGCAGAATGCACGAAGAACAAATGTCTAACCCATTAAACTCATTTAGAACCGAGTTCACAGTTGACGCATTTATCATACCTGATTATGGAGGTGTGATACTAGATAAACCGGGACAATTCAAACTAAGTTATGGTAAACCATTTACAAATGGCCCTCTTGTATTCGATGTTATATCTGACAAACAAACGTATCGTATAGAAACATCTTATAATATCCCTGTATCAATTGAGAGTAATTCAGGGACATTTGCAGATGGAGGACACAAACCTCAAGAGTTGACTTTAGGTGAGCAGCCTCTTGTGATGATCACAGCTCAGTTTGGTCAGGAGTATATGCGGTGTTATATCAATGGGGATTTAGTAGGTGAAATTAACTTCGGCGGCGATACCCCCTATGTGGTTCAAAACTCGTCAGACTTATTCATAGGTGGGCAGGGAGGCGAATACAGGGGCCTGATCGAATCTATTAGAGTGAGTAGGGGGATTATTGAACCGAATGTTGCACCTTTAACAAAACAAGATTCAACACTGGGCCTTTGGTTGTTTGAAGATGACTACGAATCCCCCGATATATATTTCTTTGATAATGCTAGAGCTGCGGTTTTGACACAGGGCAGGGATGGCCCTGATACTCATGACGGCTTGATGCCTATACCAATGGTGGCTATGGCGCATACATTTAGCGGCAATAGTTTCAAGCTGAGAGATTACCCCTCAAATCCTAATTCAAGTGTTGACCGTTATACCGCATTGGAAAAACTAGCTTCTCTTATGACTGGCGTTGAATTGAAAGACATAGCAAATCAAACATGGTCTGTCGGAACTTTAGATTTGACTGACGGAGAGTATTTTGATGGTGTATCATCAACAACCCTCAATGCAATATTCAATCATTCAGGGACACATCCCTTAACTGGAGTTATCACCAGTCCTGCAAGCAGAAGGATAAGATGGGCTGATGACGTAGCTACATCCACCTCGGCAGCAGTTGACCATAACCCGATGATTGCTGCAAATAATATTGAAAGAGTGAGGATTACTGGTATTGACTTTGCTAATAATAAATTGATTGCGACTTCGACTATTTTAGCGAATAGTGCTTCTTCGACTACATACAGTGGGGGGAGAGATAACCTACCTATTACTCAAAATCCTTTATTCCCAAGATCAGCAGATATACCTATTTGGTTTATGATTGGTAAGACCGACTTGTTGATTGATACAGGTAATGAAAGTGTCAGCACAATTTCACAACAACGCACAAGAGCTAGCGACACGTTTACTAAATATTTATTTACTCAAGGTCAAAGGTTTTCAGATTTAACATCGTATAACCACGATGCGTACTTTGTGTCGCCCAAGAGTAGGATGACTGGTTTAGGGGATGGGACTGTATTATCAGAACCCTCGGATAGCTATCCGGCTATGGGGGGCGTGACATCATACAGTTTGTATGAAGGTGATTTCTATCTGAAGAAATTGCCGATACCTAAACAACAAACGGTAAAACAGACAGTTCAGGGTATTGCGAACACGTTTGAATACATTAGCGAGGATATTCATGTTGATTCTATAATCGGTCAGAATGATATTGTTAAAGTCACTGAAACCGTATTTACGGGCGAGATAGAAAGAGTGGTCAACACATCTAATACTGTTATGGCGTTGAAAGCAGATAACGCACCCTTTAACAGAATAGTCACTGAAGATGGGGTAGGTTATTTTGATTCGGCAAATAATATGTCATCCTCGACCCGTGATGAGATAGTGGCTATTGCGGTTGAAAACATTAAACCATTTTTGTTAAAGGGTCTTGACGATAACCATACCGCATCTATTGTGGGCGGTGTGCCTACAAACGATTCTTATATCCGTCATTTAACTCCTGAGAAAGAACCACGTATTGCTGTGATCGAATCACCTAGCGTATTGGTTTCAGCTGGAGGGCCAAAGAAGATACTTGTTTATTATGATGCTATTGACCTCACAGGAGAGGTTGTAGCTGGGACCGGATTCAATTTAAGGTCAGGAATTAATGTTAAGTTTAATCCATTTCATGCTATTGGGAATAAGGGTTATTTGGTGGTGAAAAAAACAGTTCCAAATGGTTCAGCGGTATTCAACAATAGGACTATTGCGGATTACCTCAGAGTCCCCTATACTAACACGCCCTCCAATACGAAGGAGGTTCTGTTGAAGATTACCGCACCCGGCGGTCTTGTGAGCGTTAGTAGTGCTTCGTTTAATAGACCAATTCAAGGAAATATATTGTCGTCTAATCCCACGGGGGACATCACACCCTCTCCATTCATCAATATAGAGGATTGTGTTTTGTCTTTAGGCACCAGCATAAGAGGGTATGGTAGGCCAAAGGCGGTGCCCAGCACTAATACCCCGGATGCTTCTAGTAATTCTGAATATCATACAATGGTAATCGAAAACATAGGGAAACGAAATCTAAAGACCCATACCTCAAATAAACAAACTCCTTCATCATTTAGAAAGTCAAATCTTTTAGGGTTTGATGTAGTTGATAATGATATAAAAGCGGATGAAAGTTATGTGCTGGTACATCCAACAAAAAGAAGCCGCTTTGGGTCATTAGACGACATAATGGTTTCATCAGATGGAACAAAAAATGCTTCTATTGCTACATTAGAGTTGACTCTTATGAAAGGGCGCATTGAAGAAGTTAGCCCTACGCTGTCTGAAGTGGGTTCCTTTTTAGCTCTAAGAGGCAGGTCAATATTGATGGATATTTCCGATAGTAGGGCAGAAAGAGACTTTGATTTGAGTCAAGGCACACCTGTTAAAGAAATTGGCGATCTTGGGACTCCTTCTGTAAGTTTGACATTAGGAGGGCTTGGGCAAGGGGGTATAGACATTCAACCAGTATATGACGAACACCCGTTATTCCCCGGATGGAAGGATAGAATAGTAGGCAGCGGTAATAACTCTGTGCGTAATGATAAACAAGCTTCAACATATTACGCATCAACAAGAGCGTTGACGGAAATCCCTTTATTCCCCTCAATGTTTTATGATGTCGATAAAATAGAAAAAGAAGGTAATGATTCTAGGACCCCTATATCGAGTAATAAAAGATTTAAGATGACTGTTGATACTACTATGACAGCCATGAATAGGCCACAAATGAAAGAGCATGAATCAAGATATGCGATTGATTGGGGCTTACATAGCGAGGTAGCATCAGTTGAAATAACGGAACAATACTGGGATTTTCTTACGGCAGGAATGGTACATCTAATACGATGTCAGCGTCCTTCTGTCCAAGCTGTCCAAACGGGTTGGTCTTCACCAAACTTAACCGTTGATGATTACAGTGCATTCCTAAAAGCCACAGGTGAAAGAGGCGAAGCATCATATTGTAATGACTCAAACTTCTATATTACTATTGGAGAGGGTGTGTTAAATGATGGTTTAGGGGTATTAGCCAAAGCATCTATTCATGGTTCCTCAACAAATGTATTAGTTATAGATACAAGTCATGTATGGCACCCATTAACTTTAGCAGCTCAAAATTATAACACTCTTGAGTTTGATGGGGCGGTAGTGACTCTTGGAGGATATGTGCCGATAAACGGAGGAACTGCTGTTGATAGCGAATGTATAGCTAATCTCACGGATGTAATTTCTCAATACAATACTGCTTATGGTACTCCTTCTGATGTAAATTATCTATTCGATCTAGTAGCCCCCTTGTTAGCCACTGAAATAGCAACCGCTGTTAGACATCTATTTGGTAAAACAGCAAATGCTATTCAAGTTGACCCGAATAACCCAAAACGATACTTGATCAAAGACGGGCCTAATATGGAGGCGTTTGATTTTGACGTGTTAGAACTTTACGAATCAAATAATGATAGGCCGTTAGTCCCCCCTATTATATGTAAAACCTCTCATTTAGCTTTGAAGGGTAAAAAAACAGATGGCACTTCTTTAGAATATACTCGCCCGTTAGAAATAGATTTTTCAGATATAGCATTGAAAATGGACGATTTTGAACAATGTGTCAATGAGGTTATTCGGATTATAAATATGGCTGCCCATCCACAAGCAAAGAATAGCACAGGAGACAGTGCATTTAATCCGCCAGCATTATTCACTGGTAGCACAAGTTCAGATACAGGGACACATATGGGATATGTTAGGGCCTTTGAGGGTGCAAATACTGAAAGCAGGGAGGGAGAACGTGGACGTAGTATTGTAATTCATAGCACAGTTCCCGGTGCGACAGGAAGAAACTTTGCTGTGCATCTTTCAAATAGAACGCCTTATCCATATAAGCCAGCATCAGTCACAGGGTATGCAGGGCTACTAGCAACTAATAGTAGGGCGTATCTTCCTAATTCATTCCCAGCACCGATGCCAATAGGTGAAGACGGGGAAAGCTATGTTCCTATATCCACATTCAGGGGCGCACCTCACGGTTCGATAACAGATGCTGATGGCAATATTAGAACTTACGATGGACTAGGCGGGAGATTCGTAGTTAAAACCATAGCAGCACCTACTACTAAGAACTCTGACGGTTCAGCGGATTCGGTAAATGATGAAATGGTTAAACCTACATCTTACGCTTCCACAATCACTTCATTGGCTGTATCATTGAAAGCTGAGGATTGGAACCAAAGAACTAGCCAGCTTACTTCGTCTATAAATAAAGGGATATTAAGTGTGAATGGACGTATTGCTGATTTTGATTATATCAGTCAATATATCGGCCCTGATACCGGGGAAAACTGTTTCTTCATTCACAACATTGTTGCACGTAATGACCCGAAATCGTTCTATAATCAATTTTTTGATGGTTCAGATAGGATAGGAGACATTGACGTTGAAATCCTTTGGCCGAGAATTGATAGCGAGGGGATAGTGTTCTTCGGGGGTGGGCATACTGGCGTTGTTCTTGATGTAAGCGATGGTACTGCTAATGATTATAGTGACGATTACAAACATCATTATTCTAAGGGGCCAACGGGTTTTAGTGGTTTTCAGAATCTTCATGAAGTTAGTACGGCCACTGCAATACTGGATTTTACAGACATAACGAATAATGATACGATCAATGACAATACACTACAAGGTGTTCATCATAAATTAATAGTTGACAATGGTGAAGTTAAGGACGGGTGTAGGTTGTATATGCGTATGAATCAAACAATTGGTTCAGGCACTCTAAGTCAAAGTGCTTCTGTTATGACCGAAGATTTGTATGGGTCTCCAGTAAGAGTCACCGGGACTGGGGGGGACTTTACTCTAACTAACGGCCCTGCTTATTCTGTTGACAATACAGACAAAGGGATGTTATTTGGAAACGACCAAGCTCTAGCTCTTTACAATTATAATAGTGGCGTTGAAGCAGAATATGGGCCTATGAAAGATTTCGATTGCCGTGGAGATTTTTCTATTAGCGTTTGGTTCAAGTGCAATAATGCCTCCACTTCAGGAAACCCGGCATCGGGTCCGATCATTACTGGGAGAGATTCAGGAGGACGTTTTTGGGGATTAGTTATGGCTGGCGGTCAAAACAGCAGTCATTCCTCGGCAGACCAATATGTCAATTTTGGATTGATAGCGTGTGAAGCAGACGGGACTCAGATTATCCATTTTAATGATGTGACAAGATTGGGGCTAAGGATAGACCGAGACGCTTGGACAAATATTATTGTGACTAAAAGTGGAAGCACAGCTTCATTCTATTTGGCTAACGAATCTTACTTAAAGTTTGGAAAGGCAGGTTATCAAGGCGGTGAGGCTACTTTAACAGGGCAACAGAACATAGGCAATCTAACAAATATAACAGATTATAGCAGTGCGCCAATTTCAGCATTTTTAAGAAACACAAAAGATACGGGGATGAGTCCGTCCCAAGTAGTGGCTGCGACAATACCTTCAGCTTTGGGCACTACTGCCGCAACAAACATGACCTTGATCGGATTATCGGCTCTAAGAGATATTGCTAACTCCACAGATAATGGGGCAAATTATACTTTGACAAATCAATATCAGGGGACATACGCAAACCCTACTTCATCAGCTGTGACTGCTGTAATGTCAGTGGGTACAACAGATGGGACTAACGGAATAACTAACCCCATGACAAATGCGGTTGACCACTATCTATGGAATTGTTATCTATCTAATCTTGCGGTATTCAATCACGCCCTTACAGCTACTGAAGCAGCCGCAATATGGGCAGCAAAGGGGGAGTGGTAATGGTACGATATGAAAAACAACTTTACCCTGCTAAGGTCCAACCATTGGCTAGTTCATCGGGTTATCCTAAAAGTGGATTCTTTGCGATGCACATTACCTACCCTGATACTGAATACAATGATGATGTCACCGATTGGACGTATGGTGCTAATTCAAGTGGTTGGAAACAAGGATTGACTGTTATTGTTAGAACGCCTCTTGCTACGGCAGCTGCACCTTCTGAAGCTGATAACGTCATAGTCGTTGATCTGAAAACTATTGGCGCAGCGCACAGTGGATATACTTACAATTTAGGGACTGAGGAAGCTACTAGATATATTGCTGCTAAGATAAATAGCCGGAGGGTAAAACAGGTAGGAGACCACAGTGAAACTCGTTATCTAAAAGCTAGATATGTTAGAATGTCAGGCAAACCGACATACAGCGGCACCGCTAAGTGGGCTAGCAGTGCAAACTTACTAACCGTTGATTTTGCGGGTGCATTTGGCAAAGGTTTCCCGTCAGATTTACCTACTACTGGGACCTTAACATACACTGATGGCGACCATTCAAGCGGTATAACATTAAATTATACTAATGTATCAGGAGTGGTCTATGGCCCTAAAAGAATAATAAATATCGCCACAGGACAGACTTCTAGGGCGATTTTTACCATTACTGAAAATATGTCAAGCGATATAACGCAGGTAGGAACCGACTTTACCAACCCCGATGTGCTGAGTGGCGCAACTTTCACCATAACTGGAGAACCTGAGAAACATACGATAGTTCTAGGTTGGGAAGAAACTACTCCGAATACAGCTGGTGGCTACTGGGCTGGTGCTAACGCTGGCCCGATCATTCAAGGATTAGGTCAAAGCGTACCTACTTGGCTATTAGCTGCAAAGCCGATGGATGGAGGGAACATGGGGCTACCAGCCACGAATTACGATTCAAGAGGTTCGACAGCTGTCGCACATACGTCAGGACATGGGTATGTTCGTTTCAGCATAGAAGGTCTCAATTCTTGCGACCTACCTGAAATACCCCCTCCCGACTTTACAGTCACGTCTCCTTCATTTCGTGGAATTACAAAAGCCCAAGAAGATACTACTGGTTCATCCAATGTGAAATTAGCGTCTTTAGAATATGGTACGAAGGTCCCAATGACTAGCGGAGATGTGCTACATTTGAAAAACGGCTACAAAGCAACAACCGGAACTACTTCAAATATGGTCAAACATTCTCTTGACGAAATTAGCTCTATCTCATATGTTGGAGATTTCGTGGCTCAAGGTGTGAAATATGATAACGACAAGTATGTACCCCGCCCCATATTCTCAGCTAAGTCTCTAAACTCAACTAACAAAGTCAAAGGTTTGCAGATACCTAACGAACATATGGTCTTTGAAGATTTGTTGACAAAAGATGATCAAGGAAATGTGCTTACTATATCCGGGGGTTCACCGTGGGGGGTAGTAATCAAAGACATGAAGACAAAGAATGTCCGAGAAGACCCCATTACTGGTGAAGAAATAACAGGCCCTTCGACTACTGATGGTAAATTAACCCCTAATTTGGAGATTCAGCTGCCCGACCCCCAAGACATACCGGGAGAAATATTCGTAAGAAGTGGGCACGATAGAGTTCAAGCCTATTCTAACATGACTTGGGGGCTTGGTGGTCTTTCAGCACCTGACCCTCGTACACCCGGTATCGCGGAGGCAGCAAATAAGGCTTCACAGTTTGATACACATGACCGCACGTTAGTATTTCATTGTCAAAGGCTATTGCATCCCGATCTAGCCACGAAACAAGGTCTAGTGCCGCATACTACTGCTGGGGCCGTTCCAAGCGGCACTACACGCCTCTATACGGCTCATAGGATAACAGACCACGCTGAGAGGGGTTCAGTGCTTACACAGGCTGCTAACGGTGTTCAATCAGGCTACCCCTACCCCCACCATAGAATACGTTTTGGTAGGCAAGGGCATAGCTTTGTGTCTCCTTTAATGCACAGGGGTACACCAATGGCTCTTAGAAAGCAATTGCACCGTTCACACGGTTCCTCTTATTCTCTTTTGTTTGAAGCTGAGAGCGAACATAAACATCATGGTTTTGGTTCGGGCAAAGCAGGTCAAACTAATCAGATTTACGAATTAGACACTCTTGACACAAAAGGACAAACAAATTATGATTACTCCACAGGGTCATTTTCAGCAGATGGTATGCCTTTAGACGAAATAAAGGGGTATAGACTTCCTGATGTCAAAACAACTTACAGCAGCATCGTACCTAGAGACAAGATAGACTATCTGATCGCACCCGGTCAAGAACATACTGAAAAAATGGGCGTGGGGCACGTTGTAAGGAGGGCGGTTCCAAGTCGAGATACGGCTTTGACGGTAGCTGGGCCTACCAAGCTAACTTTTGACAATACCCTACCTTCTGCTGAATATAACGTAGCCAATGAGTTCGTTATAAACGGATTTATTCTTGGAGATTATCTTCTTGCAGGAGGCAAACCAATTCCTCCTATAATTTACGCTGGCTCTTCTAATTATTTTGTCTCAGGAAGAGAAGAAGGGGTAGCAGTAGGGCGAATAGGTACTGAGTTAGCAACGGTTCCCCCATTAATTTGTCACGACCCTGAATACCTCAATTTAGCCGCTAGAACTTCAGCTGGTGGTGGTATAACGGCCACAAATGCAGACAGAGGATTGTTGAAGGCAGCAGACACCGGAACGGGTGCAACGCCTGACGCATTTTTGTGTAATTGGTTGGCTGAGTATAGCCATCCAGCAGTGTTCGGCACTTCAAGAGAACATTTTATGACTTTTAGGTATAGAGAAGCTGGGATGCCACGGGCATTACAATATCCACCAGTCAGGGGTTTGTATCTGAGAAACTTTTCACATCACCCCACCGCAGCACAAGCTGAAAACGCAGACCCGATAGAAAGACTATATGTCACTCAATGGCTTCAGAATTATGGCTACAATGGTTTGAACGCTGGGGGGCATGGGGCTACATTAGGTCTTAGAAGTGCGAACTCGGTATTGATGGGGCATACTACAATTAGAGAACCGCAGGGGACTTTGAGATTACAGACCATATATGATAACGTAAGGCATTCAAGAGGTGAAGGTATAGGGGATGGAGTGAACCCTGAAAGAACTGCGGGTACCATATCTTACGATGTCGATGCTGATGGAGTCTCATATTCTAAATATGTGTCAGTAATTGATTCAATGGTCGCATATGATATGAGTAGGAGATTGCCTATACGTGCTTGGGGAATTAGAACAGCTTCAGATGCTTTAGATATGTTGGCGGGAGACCCGAATGAATCAACGTCAAACAATCAGCCAATATATGGTAAAGGACGTTTTGATGGGGGGGTGCATGATTCAGTTCAAGTATTGCCAAACCAAACAGACCACGGTGCTTCGTGGTTTTTCGATAAAGATTACAATGGCGTTGAAAGATCAACACCTATTGGGTTGATAATGAGTGGCCATACATCTGAAGCTACGCCCTTTTCAAATAATGTGAGAAGATCGAATCTGCCTTTGAGTAAATCTGAAACTCCTATTGGGATAGGTGCTACTCTCAAACTAGAGTCAGGAGGTATGACGCTGCCCACTTCATTCCCTGCTGGGTTATGGGACACTGATTACTTAGAAGCCCCGTTGAAAGCACAGCCCCAAAACAAGGGTTCAGACCCGCTTATAGACTTGTATCAATATACTGGCTCGGCCTCTTACAATCAATCTCAATCTAATGCCGCAGTGACTACGACAGCTAATAATGCGGCAACTAATTTTGGCAATAGCAGCGCAGCATTTTTCCATCTAAAAGGAAATGCTTTGCATACAAATGCTTCAGCAATCGACCATTCAGCTATGAGGATATTAGCAGCAAGCGGTGGTGAAAAACAAACACATTATCCCACGACTGGTTGGGGTAGTGCAAAATATAATTCATCAAACAATGCAACTACTGAGCTAAAACCTATTCCTCTTTCAGAAATTGCAGAACATAGACAAGTGCAATCAAGAACCGAACCAAGATTGGGTTTGATCATAGATACACAAAACGAGATACTAGAAAATAAAAGTGTTGAGTATCAAGTTATAGGAACGAAAGCAGCATCATTACACTCTGATTTAATTGTGGGGCAACATTACCCTGTGGCACCTTCTTGGGTGAATAAAGCACAATTGTCAAAGTCAGGGTACACACTTGATGGTGGTGCGGGTAGTAATACTACTTTCGCAAATGAATACACTCAACCTACATGGTCTCCCGATAGTGATGATGCTAAAGGGAGTGGAGGCGTTGCGGTAGCTTCACTGGCTATTTCCGCTGCTGGTACTGGTTATTCTGATGGCAATCTAACCGCAACAGGAGGGGGCGGTAGTGGTTTTGCGGGTACCTATCTAGTAGGCCGAACAATAACTGGATTCACTTTGAATAGCCTTCGTATGTCGAATGCCGAAACCACAACTTATAGAGTCAGAATCAATAGTAATGCGGTTGGTGGAATCACAGCAACACAAGCCATAATTGCTTTAACCGTCAACGGTCAATTGACTGTCACGGGGATTAGTATAACAAGTGCAGGTGCTAATTTCTTAGCTGCACATACGCTTTCTTTAACATATGAAGTTCAGGATTTAGGAGGGAATTACGTGGAAACCAGCCCCTCTAACGGTTCCGGTGTTGCAGTAGTAGGCACAACTGGCCCCGTAATATCTCTAACAATGACCAATGGGGGGTTAGGTTTCACAAGCAATCCTACAATTGTCCTCAGCAATGCAGGAAGCAGTGCGGTTATAGCCCCTACATTAGCCACAATAGATTATGTCCCGTTAGTATATGCAAAGACTCATGCTCTTGATTCTTGGACGGTAAGAGGTTCTGCCGATCTGCCAGCTTGGGGTGGTGTCTATATTCTTCGTAAATCATATTTGAATAGAGAAAAAGATGGAGTCATGTCCACTGAGGTACATGGGACTAGCGGAAATGCTATGTCATCACATCCAAGACGCAAAGCAGTTGATTACATAGTTAGACCAGTAAGGCCATTGAAGCTATTTGGTTTTGCATCTGACTTACTTCAAGATGGTTGGCTAAATGGGGCTAGATGTAAAACCACTAACACCGAAAAATTAGCTCATCAGCCATTTACTAGAGATGGCCGCTATGGTGTGTTTGAAGCTAATGTGTCTAAAGGCTTAGGAAATAATAGATTCGTGAGTACGGCTGAAGGCACGTTAAGCATTGACTGGCCTGATGCTAATGAATATGATGCTGCATACCACCTTATACCGTCTTCATCAATGCTACAATTTTTCAAATCAGATGCAGCTAGGAAAACTATTGACGGTGGTTTTAATCCTGAAATCGAGCCTAGATATTCTCAAACCCCTCACCCCGGTGGCGGCGAGAAACTTCATCAAACACAAGTTAGATACTATGTTGATGGTACAGGCATAGGGGGCGACTTTGCTAAACAAGGGTTAGAAGACCAAGCCACGCATACAACATTAGATTCTATGATGAGGACATACCCCACATTTTTGGTTAAATCACAATATACAATAAGTAGCAATAACTACATCGTGATCGATGATGCTTCTTTGCTACCTAACAGTGGTACATTGTTTGTAGTCTCAAAAGGTAAACTTACTTACTCCGCTAAATCAGGGAATAGATTGACACTATCTGCAAACAATACAGGCATCACCGACTTAACAGGACAGACTCTTCACTACACAACCGAGTCAAGTCCTACTTCATTATCCGACAGGCGGGCATTAACATTACCATATGTCACTATACCCACATTAGCAGATAACGCATTGGTTTTGGGTAAAATAGAAACTGATACTTGGAAAAGATTTGATGCTACGCTTTCAGTGGTAAAACAAACTTCGCTTTCATACAGAGGGCTGTTAGAATACGACCCTTCAGATTTCATAATGGTCAGTCAGAGAATATTTAATATTTCTAATGGAAAAAACATATCTGCAATTACCAATCAGAACAAAGGTATTCAAAAAATTAGAGTTGACGGTAGGGAACTTAGTGAGACATTTTCCCCGCCATATCTATTCGATAGTCAAGGTGTTAGGTTAAGAATCGCAGACATTACTACTGAAGAAAACACCACTTCACTACGATTTAAGAATATCAAAGGAGATAGTTTGGGCGATAATGGAATTGATTTAGAGAGTGGGGTAGTCTTAGGGCAATATGGTTTTGTGGGTGTCAGAACATCAGATGCAGCTTTGATGCTATTAGATGATGCTGGGTCCGAATTAGCTGGTTATAACGTGACACCTACATCTGCATTAACAGCAAATGATAAGGAGGTTTCTTCTTCCTTAAATGCTCATCCATCACTTAGATTAATCAATGACCATTCTAATACTTTTGTTGCTAGAAAAACAAAAGGAATTAACATCATGGAGGCTATAAGAAATCTTTCACAATTGGATGGGAGGCAACTTGTCAATGAAAGAAATGGAGGGTTAATTTATTCAAGAGCTACTTTCAACAACAAGGGTTCAACGATCAATGTCAGTAATCCGGTTAGAGCTGTTGGTGTAAGTAAAATGATTGACTCTCCAAATGAAGTAATTGTTGCTGGAGATACACTAGCGAACAATGAACGAGTATATGTTGCCATAAAAGACCCTGAAAGAATGAGGGACGAAGCGGGGAGAGGTGCTACAACAGGTTTAGCAAAAACATTACGTCAAGAGATACCGGGATTGAAAACAAAACAGGAAGCGATGAAATTAGCTAAGGCTATATTGGCGAGAACTGAAAATAAAAGCCCTGTTATAGAATTGAAGGGTGTTATGTCTAGCACAAATATTGCCCCCGGTGAGATCATAAATCTTAATTTACCGATACATGAAGTTAGAGGTGAATATGCCGTCTTTGAGGCTGAACACGATTATACTAACCTAGAAAGTAATTTTGTCATAGGGCAATATGATAAGGGGATTGAAGGATTATTATCAGACTTACAAGCATTCACAAGTAATACAGCACCAGCAGATGATTCAGCCTCTGAAACAATAGATTTGATAGAGCTAGCAATATCGGGTAGTGTTAAAATAAAGGCAGTCCATCGTATATCAATACGTTCAACAAACAACCGTGGATTCTTAATTGGTGCGAAACACACTAATGGGATGGGTAAGGTAGGAGTGCGTGATGGTGGCAAGCGGGCTTTACCGATGGGCGAATCCAAATCAATATATTATGTGGTGAAATAATGCCTATTCTCGATACATTAAAATCTGCTCTTACAGACCACTTAGCCACTTTAGTATCTCAAATAACATTGGGTTCTAGTGGTGGCGATTCGTCTAGTAGGGACGGCGGTGCGGGTAATCCTCAGATGAGTGTGACACCAAACGTAAGAAGAATAGATGACCGCACTTTGGCTATTTCCGCTACGTTTGATAACCAACTTGTATCTTCTCAATCAATTAAGGAATTAGTTTTGACGGGAGATACGGCATTGGACACCCCTGCATACAGGGCTACATTTATGCCAATAACCAAAGACGCAACTAATGAGATTAAGGTTGATGTGTTGATCGAGGTGAGATGATGGCGAGTTTAGGTGAAGGACATGAGAAGAAAACGGGGTCTGACCAAGAAGATGGTTTGCTCGATGGAGATGTATTGACAAGCCCCACACTAACTAATTTTAATGAAAGGGCTTTGATGAACGGGGTAGTACCAATCACCGTAAATGATTATCACAGCTCTAATTCTAATAGGTTGTCCTATGTTAATGGCAATTGTGCCACCTCATTTAGCGGCACCACTATTACAGTTGCAGCTGGTACTGTTTTACTAGATGGTATGTTTTACGAAGTATCTAGTATTGCTAAAGATATTACAGCTGGAGGCACTGCATCTTTTTTCCCGTATAACGGCAATTCGGTTCCTACCTTGACTGGTAGTGGCTACGAAAGAATGTTGTTAGTTTATGTTGACCCTACCAAAGCAGGTTTCATAGGTTATATTTACGGAGACGAAGTGAATACTGCAACTGGTGTTTATCCACAAAGCCCATCAGGTCATCTAGCTAAACACACTATCGTATTAGCTTCATGCAGATTAACTTACAACAGCGGCGTTGCTATTGCGAAGTGTAATGACAAAAGAGTATTCATTCGCCCCGGCCCTTATCCAATCTCGGCTTTAAGTAATCATGCAAGCAACGGTTCCAACCCAGCCAACGATTTCATAGCAGGTAGTCAAAACGGCACCCTGCCTGTTTCAGATTTAGGTTTCTTATTTGCTAGAAACCCTAGAGGGTTATCAGGAACGCCAAACGGCATTGATCAGACACACCTTTTCTTCCAATCAGATAAAGGTGTAGGAGAATATGCAGGAGGGGGTGGAGTGTACCAACTAACTCCTACACACCGTACTTCAAAAAAGATATTTGATTGGAATCCGGCTGCTGCAAAAACTATTACATTCGGAACGGACATTCTTTTTAAGCCGCTGCAATCACAAGATGACTCCACTTTGTATCTTATTGAGATTCATTCTTATGATGCTTCGGACACAGGGGCAGGAGAAAAATTGCGTGATGGTATTTTAATCCAATCAGCTCAAGGTGGTGGCGCACCCGTTGGTGATTTCTATGTCAATACTGCGGGCACTGCGATAACCATACCTGACGACAATGGTGGTGGTTTTGAGACTGGCGGGGCTGATAAAATATTAGTCACCTACACTCATGCGGGGCATACCTGATGGTCAATCACTATCAGGATAAGATAAGTCAAGACTGCCCTGAGTGTTCTAATCGAGTATTGGCTATCCGTATAAACGGATTTTATGCAGGATCGAGAGACCGGATTTTCTTATGGGAATGTCCTATTTGTGATGCGGTGTGGAAAAAAATAAACCCCAAACTCAAAAAAGGATTGAAAACAAAGGCGCATACATGAGCGATGCCTTTCAACATGGTTGGGCATTAGTCAAAATGGCTACATACAAAGTCGGCCCTACGGAGTTTTGGGATAAAGAAGAAAACGACAAGGGCAGAAGCTGGCGAGAACCCGGCATAGATGGAGAAACGAATTATTATCCGATGGGGGGGAGTCCGGTTTTTGGAAGCTACCATACTAAGACCATGATGAAGCCACAGGACTATCTCAGGCTCACCTCTCCAATAAAAGGGAATCATAAAGGTGAACAAATGTACGGCAGCGTATTACAGGACTATATGTGGTGGGATAAGAAGAAGAAACAAAAAAACCCTCGTACAGAAAATATTATACAGGGAATGAAAGAGGGCAAGCCTACTTATATCCCCAATCTAAGAATTGCATCAAATAACGATACTACTTTGGGCAAAGTGTCTCAATCAAGAGATATTGTGGGGCATGAAGGCAGACACAGGATGATGGCTATACTTCAACTCTTAGGAAACGTCCCTGTCCCTATTGAACTATCATCAAATTACTTCCCTGATATGCAAAGACAGCTTATTTTACAAGGTATGCCCTTAAGAGGGCAGTACGATCAAGAACAGCTGCTAGACATTGACCCTGAATTGATGTTAAATGTAGGTGATGTCCAGTGACTGATCCTTTTGATGAGGCTTGGGAGATGACCAAGAATGAGGACAAGGGTAAGTTCACTGGTTATTCACGCAATACAATAAGTGGCCGAGCTGAGAGACAAGCTAAAGCTAGAGCTTGGAATAAGAGCCGTAAGAATAAACGAGCAAAGACTCAAAGAAGATACTCAAGAAACAAATCAAGGGGTAATGTTAGACCTACAATGCGTAGGCAGCTGGGCGCGGGAGGTAGCCGCAAACATATTGCGAAAGCATCTGAAGAAGAATTGAGTGTAGCAGTGTTAGCACCTGAGCGTCCTAATATGTCCCCTAAACAAAAGGAACTTATGTCAATGGAATTGTTTTCAGGAGTAGGTGGAGAAAAGGTTTTGCCGGGTGGCTGGGGTTCTGATATGTATCGAAGAGGACATACAGGGGCAACGTCTGATTGGGGTAAAACGGGTGGCCCTGACAGTAAGCAAATGGGTATAACCCCTACGTTCTTATCTGATATACAGGACTTATCTGTAAATGAAATCGAAGATCATTTTGGTGGTCGTATGCCTGATGTGTTATTCGGTAGTCCTACCTGTGTTGATATGAGTGTTGCTGCCGTAGGTAGTAAATGGCACGAACCGGAGGGATATAATAAAGAAGGGAAAAGAGAAGCACTAGAGGCTAGAGGCACTACAAATGAAGCCCCAGCGTGGATGGGAGAATCGACTGATGAAAATCCAGCTGGTAATTGGAAACCAAAAATGCCTGATTGGAGGACCGACCCTATTACTGGTAAAAAGAAAAACTTTGGAGGGTCTAATAAAGGAACTGCAAAATTATTCCGTGATACTTTCAAATTAGTTGAAGAGATGACACGCCGTAATCCCGATATGTTTAGTATTCTTGAAAACCCTACGGGGATGGCTAGATTTATGCCGATGACATACAGTAAAATATTACCTGATTTTGCTTCGGTCAATCACGCATCTTATTCTGACCCAGTAGCCTCTCTCTTCGGTATAGCCCAAAATCGATCACCTATTACTGGGACTGGTTTAGACCCCTTAGAGACATCAATAAAATATGCAGGGAATACAGGTGAACAATTGAGGTATGGTGCTGCGAATCTTCCACCGTTAAAGAGAACAGATTTTTTTGGTAGGTTTCCTAAAGGGTGGGTGCCTAGACCAAGAATAGGACAAATATCTAAAGACCCTAGAAAAGACGTGTTGTTTAATACTAAAGCAAAATACAGTGATTTCTCTAGCGTCCCTCAACTTAGAAGTTCATCTGTTCCTGTGCCTAGAGCTTTCTTAGATGAAATATTATTAGAGGGTATGAGAAAGTTTTCAAAAAAAGGCATGAAAAGTAATTCATTAACTAGACAACCTAGAGACGCATTATTGGATAGCTTTCAATTTGGGAATCGTGAAGGAAAAGTAAGGACGATGGGCAGCATACTTTCGGGTGCTGGATATGCCTTTGCACCTAAAGGGTCAAACCGTGGTACACAACAAACAAGAGGTTTCAGCTACATTAATCCAATCACTGGGAAAAAAGTATCAGTACCCGCATATCACGCTAAATCAATTATACCGTTCCAAATGGGTACAGACTTTGGTAGGGCTACTGAAGAAGCACTGGGGGCATTACCTCCTGTGCAACCGGAAACAGCGTTCCATTTAGAAAACCCTAACCATAACGTGCAACGATTCTTAGACAAAGGTGGCGTGACTACTATCGATCAATTAAGCAACATCGTGCATCCTGATACTATTCGCTACCTTCAAGAGATGGGTCATCTTTAGCCCCTTTGAAAAAACCTCTAGGTATGATTTGACCATAGAAGTCCATAGGTATCGCAACACCTTTTCCTGACACCCTATCTAGCCAGCGTACTTGTTTTCTCTTCCTGATACGGTGTGCTAGCTTTGCTATCATTTCGCATTCAGCTGCTAGATTCTTAGCAACACTACGAAATCTTTCACTATACCATTCATCGAACAATTCAATTGTAGTGAACATCCAAGTGTAGTGAGGCAATATACTTTGTTTGACACTATTCCACCGAGAACATTCTCTAAGTGTAAAGCGTGGTTTAGAAGTGTCATAGTAAGAGGCAGCAGCGAGTCCTATTGAATCCATCAAGTCAATTGTTTTGAATTGTATATCGTATGCTTTGAGTAGTAGCTGGTATTGTAGCTTGTTAGAATTAAAACCTACTAATGTAGTTTCATGATCCAAAGCTTTTATCCAAGCACCCATTTCTTTTCTTGATCTGACTTGAGTTTTATACCCCTTATGTATTAATTCATTCACAACATCAGTGAATACATAGAATGTTCTGCCATCGAAGAAAACAGCAGCATCAATATGAAACTTATCAAGGTCGGTGTAATCCTTGTCATCATCATATGAGCTAAAAACTCTAAATGAGATTATCTTTTCTGTTTGCATAAATGTTGCTAATCTGTTTCCTAACATAGAATCACCAATTCATAGCAACATAAGCCACACGGCCTTTCATGAATCTCTCGGCTGTCTTATTGCCGATCAACTTATCCAAACGCCTCTTGGCTGTCTTGACACTTACTTGATTAGCCTGAGCATATCTTTGTTCTAATTCTGCTTTCTTCACAACTTCTCTAGCTGTCTTAGGGTGCAACGCCTTTACACATTTGTTGAATGATTCTCTCCATGAATGTTGTTCTGCCTGTGTTCTCTTCTTAGTGGCTACACTTTGTTTCTGTTCTAACCATATTATGAGGTTGTGAAGATTATCATAGATTATTTCATGAGCCATGTTGATGTGTTCTGCCGTTATAACGGTGGACTTCATACTAGCTGCAATAAGATTACTCAAAATAATAGTATAGTTTTCAGTGTTAGGTAAAAAGCTCATTGCAGTTTCTCTAATGTCATCATTCGCAACAGATTTGATTAAGGCATAGTAGTTATCATCAGCATTCAACAAAGCCGCATGATAAGACGGTCCTACTGTGAACAGGTCGTAAGAATGGCGTATTGCTATGTCCTCTCTTTCACCGTCTGATAGCTGCCCCCATTCTTCTTCTGTTATACCTGCTGCCTCAAACAACCTACCTTTTATTTCGTCTCTGATGTCTAAAAAGTATTTTGCTAGGTCTTCATATTTCCAAAGACGGTCAGGCACTGGGACATAAGCCCCACTCAATCGGTGTTCACTTGTGGTCTGTCTTGTTTCAACAGTGACATCATTCTGATACAAGAATACACGTTGAAAGAAACCCTTCTCAAGAACGTGGTGCATAATATCTTTTGGAGGATAAGTAGTCATCCATAGTGATACCCCCGAAGGTGTCCTTACTGTCCCTGAGACTAGATGCTTTACCAGCACATTTGTCTCAGAACCGATTGGGGCCATTGCTTGCTGTAAGTAAAGAATCTTATCGCTGAAGTAAGCTTTCTGATCGTTGAGAAGAACACTAGCCTCATCGAATAAAAGCGTCTTGTAGCCGTTCAATATTCCCGGTACGGTTTCATATTCTGTTTTGCCAGTGGCTACACCCTTCTCATCAAAAACTGCCTTTTCGATAACAGAACCGATTAACTTTGCGTCTGAACCAGCACTAAATTGTTCTGTATCAATTTCACAAAGCTTCAGAATCTTAGATATAAACTCGTAAGCTACTGATTTACCTGACCTAGATGGTTGAATCCAATACAAGTGAAAACGGCAATCAATAAAGATACCATGAATAGGCATTCTCATGTATGGTGCAAGTATCTGACCCATAACAAAAAAGTATGACATCAGTCCTGCATATTCATTGAAGAATGATACGGTATTGAATCGGTCTATGTATTGCCGAATGAACTTGCTGCCATCATAAGGTGATGAAACAAGGGAATAATCACTCCATTTTCGTGTTGTGTCTTGTTCGTTTCTGAGTAGCATAGTATCACCGGAGACTTGGGTAATAGTTATCACTCTTAACCTCTTACATTATGAACGAGACATTTTCACCTTTTCACTGACGACTTTTTCTTCGCTGTTCAATACACGACTTATTTTTTCAGACCGTATTTTACCTAAACCAGCAAGCGTAGTCATTTCATTTATTGGCAACGAAGAGATTTCAGCTATTGACCCAAACTCATCTAATAGATTTTTAGCGATAGTAGCACTAGCCCCTGCCGCCCTAAGAACATCCACTCTCATATCTTCAGAAGATGTTTTTCTTAATACCCTGTAAGTCGATGAAGACCTTAATGTTCCGTCTTTCTCAAATCTCTTACAAATATATCTAGCTGCACTTGATCGGTCAGGTAAAGTAATAATATTCACGTCAAAATCTATACTATAACGTGCTAAAGAACCAATCCACGATGACCACGCCCTACCATATGGTATCTTGCGGCCACTTTTAACAGCTTGAGCTAGATACTGGTCAAGAGTCCCCCAAATTAATAATATCCCTTGATTGTAATTGTCATCAAGATTTTGTAGCTGTTGCTCTAAATGCCCTGACATCATACTACTCATGTAATCTTGGACACTCTTAGCTTCTATACCTACACTATTGAAAGCATAGTCCGTGATTAGATTTTGTTTGGTTTGGTGCATTAAACCTTTTTTGTCGCAATACTTTTTGACCAAATCTTCTAACCCCGATTTCTCACGGTTATCAATAAACAATATCTTAGCCATCAATCTCGATCTCCGTCCATCCGTAAGCCCTAGCGTAGCCGTTATACCACTCCGCATAATGATGCTCACACATACCATGTATGCCTGAATTGACTGAAACCTCTCTCTTACATTCAGGGTGAATACAAGTTATATCCTCTTCGTTTTCAACATCAACCCATTCATACTCTTCTTCGCTCATCAGAATATCTCCGGTTGTTGGTGTCCTTCATCGGGGGCGGTTAAGAAAAATGCTGATGCCCCACAATCACTGCATTGTAAATTGGCTATTACCCCATCCCCCTTGCCAGTTTCTTCGTCCACTAATACCCCATAGTCTTCAAACGAATGGTCGCCGCCCCATATCAGATTACCATTACAGAACCAACAAGCGTGAGGTGTTATCACCCCTTTACTTTGATTCAATGTTTCTTTAATAAAATTAACAAATTGATAATCATTAGGGGGATGTTTTGCACATCGTTTTTCCAACCATTCAATCGCTTTGTCGATTTTACTCATCTTCATCACCTGCCCATTGCGAAGTGACTTTTGCAGCCTCGGCTGTGTCCATTTCTTTAGTAGTAAAAATAGTCCCACCAATCATATGAATATCCATTTTTACCATAGCTGTTCTGCCCATCACTTTGATCAGTGGGTCGCTAGTCACTATGGTGGTAATCGCCATGACTTTGTGCAAATCAATAGTAGTGTAGCCGCTATCGGTATTGAGCCTAATCTTATTCATCGTTTTCAACTCCTAAATGTTCAGGGTTAGCTTGCTGGAATAACCAAGCTCGGTTTAACATTTCAGTCACCATGTCTGCAAAGGCTGGGTCAACAGTTATACAGACAACATTAGGCTCTTCGTCATCATCATGAAAGTTGTGTAGCACTTCAGTAAATCCATTTTCTATATTGACCCTGAATGACCACGGCATCATAGCCTTCAATTCTGCCATTTTTTCCTCGTCTTCTTGACTGTTCTCGGTCTTCTCAAGAAGCCCCATCAATTCTCTAGCTTTTTTCATTCTAATCTCATTTAATTCGTCTGACATATTCATTCACGTCCCTTTCCCATCATAAAACGGGCAGCGTCCTACACATAAACTCTCAGCAAAGAGTTTCGGGCAGGAGGGTGTTTGATAATAACGTGCGGCACCGTGGTTTAACATCTGTCTTGTGATTTTAGGATTGTAATCAGACCACTCTAAAGATTCGATAAATGCGTGTGCTTTAAGCACAGCATCGTTATTTGTTATGTTGCTAGTATGAGCAGGTCTAGCGAACCTTCTGAAATAATCTAAGAGATACATCATAAGATAAACACGGGATTGATGCGGAGGGTTAGACCCCTGTTCACAGCAAGCCGCTTTGAGACAGGGCAACATGGGAATCCCTTCGACATTCTTCATCTCAACCCGTATCGCCGCAGCGTCAAACTTTCCAAAAAAACCTGTCAGCCCTGACATCTTATATTGTTGGTCTTCCGTGTCCACTATCTCCAACGGCATACCCTCATTTCCCATAGGTATCATGCCGTGAGAGGGTTTTTCTGCTAATTCGGTAATGTGGTCCCAACCCATTGAGAGTGAACCTAAACTTAGAGGAATACTCCACAGCTTTCTTTTTACATTGTAGCTATTTGGTATTCTTATGTGTCGATCAGGTCTGAAGGAGACTACTGGATCAAGAGAAACCAAGTCCATTTCCTTAACCCATTTGTTGATTTGCATACGCCCTGAAAATAACAATTTACTTAGCTCATCAGGGGGTAAACGATATGTCTTATCTAAAAGACACCATATGTGAAAGCCACCACCACTAAAGAATACACAGTGTTTCCAATTATTTTTTAATAGGTGCGAAGATAATTTCCAAGTGTCCTCGGCACATCGCTGTCCTGCTTCTTCATCAGTCATTCCTAACATATCAATAGCACGACCTTTATCGAGGTCAATAACAAAATGGGGTATTATGGCGGTATTGTATTCACAGCGGTTTCCCTTTGGTTTTGTCTCTCTAAAAGGATAAACGGTTATTGTCATGTTAGCTTTACCGTTTGTTTTAGACACGTATCTTTGAAACTCTTCTTTTGAATGAATGACCTTCCTGACACGCATATCCACTTCACGGGGGAAACCATCAAACATACTGGCCATAATTATTCTTCCTCATACATAGCAACACGGTTGTATCGTGAGCAATAGCCCTTCAAACGACACCACGGTTCGCAAATATATTGCACAGCCCCGATGTCTTTCAATGGGAATGATATGTCATCCCGTTCCAATCCGTTATATCTTTTATGGGATTTAACTAAATCCCTCAAGTCATTCATCATTTCTCTAATTGCGTCAGCTTGAACTATTTCTATAAACCGATATACTCTATCATCGTACTGGTTCAATAATCCAGCAGTATGGTCCCAGCCCCAGTAAGCCGCATTAATACCTCCCAACTTTTCATGATCGGTTTGAGTCATAAGATAAACGTAATACGCCATTTCTTTCTGCATACCAAGTAATTTTGAGGGTTTGTGTTTCCAAACTCCTGTCTTCAATTCGTGAATATGTATGTCGTTATTCTCATCCATAAAGATACGGTCCACTATACCAGTTAAATGAACCAATACCCCTTCTATTTCGACCACCGCATCTAAAGTGACTTCATTTCCCACTGGAAGAAAATGCAATGGGTCGCAGGTCATAAATCGTTTAGCTTCAGCTTCAAAGAGTATCTCTAGGTGTTTTTGTTCACCCAACTCAAAAAGTCCTCTTTCGGGATTAGAGTCAGGTATGAATCCTTTGAAGTATTCTAAAACTCGATCATACCCATAAGAACGCATAGAAGCTGCATAACTTACATTAACGTCATTGTAAAAGTCCTCAGTCGCATCGTGGACATTACTACCTCTAACCATGTTATCGTTTTGTGGTTCTTTAACTCCTAAAATATATTTAATAAAATATTGTTGAGGGCAAAAATTGTAAGCCCCTAATGATGACTTCGATACTCTCAAAATTACCCTGTCTGTCATAGCTGGGTTCCAATTGTAAGAAGATGTCAAACCTTCACGATTTGGGACAGGGTATGCTCTTGGCGGCCTACGCTGAAGCTTCATCCTCTTTACCCCATACAATATCACACGCTGGTGTTTCTTCATCTATCAGTCCCATTCTTTCATGTGCGTTATCATCGTTAAAATCTTCTAACGACATCTGCCCTTCTGCAACAAAGCGCACAGCATCACATGAATTACAATCAAACTTAGTCCTACTCTTAGGCACCCAGCCATCTTTGAAACGGACTTCCATTTCTTCTAAAGACCAACCATCACCTACTTTCATAGACCTCAAACCGTGTCCTGTAATCTTTATACTCTCTTTGTCCCAATGCTTCGCTATCTCCCATAGATCGGGATAACCACGATAAACCCCCCACCATGATTCGGCTGGTTGTTTGATACAATGGAAACACCCCAGTCTTGTAAAATTAACATAAAGCTCATTCATAATACCTAAGTCATCGAGATAGTCAAAACAATCCTGCTCAGTCCACCCCCATTCGACCAAAGGATAACGATTACGTGCGTTTCTAGGGTCTTCTGTATGTGATTTACCCGATTTGCCGTGTTTCCCACTATTCCTTGTCCTGTGTTCTTCATCCTTAGCTATACCCACATAAACAATGTCGGCATCTTTTGTGGCTCTTTGTAAGGGCTGAACCTTAGACTCTCTAGCCCACCAACAAGGGTAGGCACGTAATGGTGCCCCTCGTTGTTTGCCTTTATTGTGCCCTCTAGTTATTTCACCATAGAACCAATCCTCCCATGTTCTAGGAGATTTGACAAACTCCACTTTGAGTTCAGGATCGAATCTCTCTTGAATATAAACCTCTATTTTCTTCAAATACGCTATCAATTCGGGAAACTCAAAACCAGTATCTGCAAATATAATGCGTGTCACAGGCAGCTCAGTGTCCCCTTCTTCGTAATACCTCTTGAGCAATTCAATCATCATAGCAGTGCTATCTTTGCCCCCTGAAAAACAGACGACACCAGTCTCAGCTGACATTACGATCATTCCGAAGAAGTTTCGCTATCGTCTTTTACATCTTCGGGATGTTCAAATGTTCCATCTCGTAAGCCCTTCCAACCATACCATTCGCCACCTTCGTTGTCCTTACGGAATAGTTTGACCCTACCGTAAGATTTCAAGCTAGTGCGGTTCTGTGTAAGGATAGCTGAAGCTTCAGTGACACCCGTCAATTCGCCTCTTTCATTTCGTTCCTCTTCTAACTCCACGACAGCCATTTGCTGCAACCAGCCTTCGGTGTCCTTGAGCCAATTAGGGGTATCAGCACCTATTAACTCATTACCCTGTGAATCGTAAGCCGACTTCATGTGCGTGATCAAATAACAATGAATACCTCTTCTGCATAATTCCTGCAACGCTGTCAAAGCGGAGTTATATCTGTTTTTACGAATGTTCCAATTGAATCTGCCTATTTTAGTGGTTGTCGCTTTTCCTGAAGTAGCAATTCCATCCACACCTAATTGAAGGTCATCCACTTTCATTGTAGTCTCACATATATTCAACCAGTGGTCAGCCCCATCGAAACAAACTGTTTTCAGATAAGGAGTTGGCATTTTACCATGCTCTTCAAAATAAGCCATTTGGTAATCAGCTTGTTCAATAGCTGCCTTCAGATAATCAATCGTCATCTGATAAGTAGCAGGGAAATCATAAGGAACACGGCTGGGCTTATCATTCATAACCCACGGATTCAATACGACTATGTTTTTTGAACCACTGTGATGTGCTGCCTTTGTGCTTTCGCCTCCTGCATCGAAGTCAATATGGTGTATTTCAGCACCATTTTCTTTTTCCTGATCGGTTAAAGAATCTAATACCATACCTGATTTACCCGATTTTGGGGGACCAGCTATCCCTAGAAGGATATGTTTGTGGCTACTAGAAGCCCTGCCTCTAGCCGCATCTATCTGTTGCCATGCTGGGTTATTACTGCGTGTCCTCTTACTAGGAGGGACTGGCTGTTGTTGCATTATTCCGGTTGGCTGGTTTGTATTACCTAAAGCCCCCTTACTCGGTAATGGTGGGGGCGTTGGAGGCATTAGATGTTCATCGGGAGTTTTCCTTTGAGGCGTTGGGTTAGGCTTGAAACCTTTTGATAAAACAGTAGGTGCTGGAACCTTTTTCTTATTCAATGCACCTTCTTCACTGTTGGTATCAACAGGCTCAAATGAGTCAAAAAATCCTGTTCCACTCACTCCCATTCCCCCTCATGGAAGCCATCAAATTGTGATACATCGTTTGTTGCTACTGTTGGCGTAGCTGAAACAATAGAACGTAGTGGTAAAGCATAAACATTTAACCCTTCCATATTGTAGCCAATAGAACCATCATTTCCGATCCATGTCCTTGTTTGGACAACGCACCATACTCTTGACCCCTGTTGGTAATCATGCCAGCCATCGGCTTTCTTAACTTTGTGAGCTTGATGGTCATTTACATGAGCCGCTGTTAAATTAATCCATATGCCTGAATTAGAAGGGTTCTCTCTTTTTAGATTCTGATTAGATAACACAATAGGGTGTTTGAAACCACCTTCTGCGTAAGGGTCATCACGTCCATCAGACTGTATATAATCCACTTCACCCATAACCGCAAAGATAGGCCCAATCTCTCCGCCATTTCTTAGCTGTATCTTATCTTGAGCGTTATCGTGGTAATCCATGTAATCCTCTAAAGGAACCACTGGTAGGAATTGTGCGATATATTGATCGGGCGAAAACATTGCTTGTGCTTTACCTAATTGTTCATCAGGAATCCAGTCAAGGCCGTAATTCGGGTCTATCATATTCGCTTCAAGATTCATCACCTTCTCATTATTCCACGCAGCCTTCTCTTCGGCTTTGAAAAGTATAGGCACATTCATCTTTAGTTTAACCTTAGCTGCATCAAAAGAACATTCTAATGACATAGGCTTTAGTGGGCCATTTGTCATGAAATCGTCTAACTTATTGCCCACGAAAATCCACGACCTTTTCCAAATGTAAGCAGTTTTTGGTTTGCGGTCCTCTCTAAGAAGACATATATTAGACATACCATTGTTAATAGGGATTACCCAATCAGGCAACGGTTCTTGCACACCTTCTTCAGTATGAATACGATGATCATCTGCATTTACAGCAACCCAGCTACCTGAGTCATAGAACACCCTACCTACTCCAATATTCTTACTATTATGCACAAAGCCATGTTTTAGTGTAGCACTTAAATTAGTCTCAGCCGCATCAATAGCCGCCTGACGCTGGACTCTCATATTGTCTCTTACTCCGTTGTAGCCTACTACCATTCCAACCCATGTGTCGCCTTTCCCGCCACCGCTTGAACCTGACCTTCTTGATGATGCTGAGTAATATTGTTGGAATACATCTGCTAAATCCACAGCTGGCCAGTTTTCTAATGACCCGCCATTTGCTGCCCATAACTCACCTAAATGAGTTTTAAGCCAGTCTGTAAAAGAGGCTTCAACCTCTTCTGCATTCTGTCCACGTTCTTGTGCTGTCAATTCTAATTCATCTTTGTAAGTCATTCTTGATACCTCGGTTTTTTTGTTCGGGAGATTGTGGGAGATAGGTCTTACCTTTAACCTCTCACTTCCAAATGTGTTTGTATTAGCGATAAAGCTAGTATGACTTCATCATGGGTTTCAGGCTGTTTTAGCACACCATTAAGGCGATTCACCATTTTCAAGCCGTGTGTTGTATCGGAAAGTCCTTCTAACCCCTCGATCAGTTTCATTATTTTATCTATTTCATCTGAATTAGTGTAAGTTTTTCTATGTTTTACACCTAAACCATCTAATACCTTAGCGACAATGTTTCTGTCAGAGGTGTTTTTAATATTTAATTCGACTCTAATTTCATAACCACATCGTCTTTTACTGCTTCTTCGGGAAACAATACCCCCTCTTATGCTAGAGGCAAAGACAATCAAATCTTTTTGGTCATTGCTTAAATCCATCCCAATTCCTCAATACCTACTACATTCGATATACCTGAAGTGGGGCTACCTTTGACTATACGGCCTACAATATAAGGACCATAATCCCCCCACCCAGCTGACATAACTTCGACTTCGACAAAACAAGGGACATCAATCCTTATCAATTCGCCTTCTAACATCTTGAAACTAGACGTTATGTGTCTTTTGATATATCGGTCTGCAATTTGGTTTTCGGTTTCCATGTCGCCCACCGTGTAATAGCCCAGCCCATCTCTAGCTGATATTGCCCATATTATAGTAGGTGGTGAGCCTGTCTGAGATTGTATTACTTTGCCTGATATGACCCTGAATATTTTAGGAGTTTCTTCTGTTTTGATTAATACAACCTCATCAGGCGTGTTCTCATAAGAAATAATGCCCCTTGCATTTCTTATTATTATCGGCCTTTTATTACCTGTGATAGCTATCGAATCTAAAGGGTCGTCTAATGGCACTAACTTTTTCATTGCCCATGAATCCACATGATCGAGCAAATATTCATGTCTCTTATTGAAGGGCATCTTTGGGTCGCTGGGGGTTAGCCAGTCAATTACCATAACTTGCGTTTCTCTCATTTCAGCGTAATCACATAGGAATATGCCAGTAGGCAAACCAGCCGCCTCAGCCCATGCGTTAAGTGAAGATTGGTTGTCCTCATCAGGAAGCTCTTCACCGGACGAAGTATAGCCAAAAGTAGTCCCTGCGGCTGTTTTGTGGATAGACACCCATGCCCCCTCAACTTCTTCGGCATAACATTTAGTAAAAGATATTGAAGAGGGGTCTTTTTCGTAAGATGGACTTGGTATTATCATAGGAACGCCTAGGCGTGGCCTGACAGCGTTGTAATCAAAAGACCCTGATGAAATGAGAGACACGGTGCGTTTTAAGCCGGACAGATTAACAGAAGACCTGACATGATGGAACCTTTCATCGTTAGCTAAGGCCAACCCTGAAATTATATCTCTTCGTTTAGTAGCACCCCCCTTAACACTTAATCGGGCTAAAAAGACCCACAAGTCCCTTTCGTTAATTGCGCTAAACATAGGGACTAATAACTCAGCTCTAACTTCATTGTCCTTGTTCTGTATTATTCTTTCAATACGCATATACGCTGACAACACTGAAACAGTAGTGATTTGTGTCTCTGATAATTTACTAATCAATCGTATTAAGTCAGGATTTTCCATTACTTCTGAGGGATATGCCCCTGTTAGTAGGTAATAAATCTCTCTGAAATCTTCGTCTGATAACCTTTTTTCAGAAATCGGTGAATAGAATAAATATATTACAGGCCATTGATTAGACATGGTTGCCTTTAGGTTATTTGCGATCAAGACATCTTTATTGCGAGCATTTCCCAAACTTGGGTGAAGCACCCTCCACGATTCAGCAAAGCCCCTGAAAGATAACATTGTATCACCTTTCAATTAAATCCTCATACAGCTCTAGTATGAATGAGGGGTGTGAGCTATCACCATCTGACAACACATTCAGAATAGCTTGTTTGCCCTTTTCTGATTCAAACCATCTTTCTTTACGCCATTTAAGAGCCGACACTGGATTGCCTACGGCTTCTAACCCTACCATTTCTAATTCAGTTATTGAAACCTTGTTGCCTGTTGCTTTCATGATCAAATAACAACAATCAAAACACAAAGGGAATACTTGTCTATTACTAAAGACACGACTTTGTTTCCATAATTCAAAAGATAACCGAGTTATGCTGTCAATGTCTAATTTTTTTCTTTCAGTTTCAATTTCCTTTGTGTTTTTATTATAGTATTTGTCTCTTAGATAAGTTTCTCTAAAACAGCCCTCGGTCAATTTCCTAATTATGTCGTGGTGATATTCTAAAAAATCATCAATTGTGTTCCATTTCATTCCATTCATCCTCCCCTTCATCCCACGCTATATCATCAGCTAGCAAATCAATCAAAGCATCCCTTAACTGAGTAGCTTCTTTTCTTGTCATAAATACACCAACCTTTGTGTAGCCAGTATAACCTGTTTTACTAGGCACCACTCTATTCATCCTAAGATTCAAGACACGACTACCATAAGCATTAGATGTAGTCAAATGTAATTCCTGACCCATGTGGCAAGAAGTTTGCACAACTTCATGTATTTTGCTTTTGTAATCGTGTTTATTGACCATATTTATTCCTCTTCTTTTATCCAGCTGTTTTCTATCTTCAATCTCGCAGCTCGATCATCGACCACTACCCAACAATTAAACCACTGACTTTCAAAACCTATTTGATCGCAACAAGGACAAACACCTTTGTCGTCAATCTGTGTGTAATGGTTTCCTGCAACATAAGGTTCAATTCGTATTACCGCACCACACTTTTTAGAACATACATCAACTTCACCTACCCTCGATGAGTCCCACATTTCAACTTCGTTCCCATCCCAGTCATGGGCTTTTACAATCTCGGTTTTTACATTCCAATTCAAAAGTCCTGCCACGTAAATAACCCAATCGTGCGTATCAAATGCGTTCATGCCAAAAGCGTCAGGCGTTGGTTTTGAAAAGAATAATTCATTCAAGGTTAATTCGTAGGTTCCTGTTTTGATATAGATGCCAACACTAGGTAATGTCCAGCTAGCGTCTATCTTTAGTGATGTCCAAAGTCTATCGCACCACTCAATTTGATGATTGGACACATCTTCAAACTCTTTCAAATGTCCACCCCCTACAAGCAGGGCACACTAAAGTTGGTGCTTTTCTTGATTCTATAACCATCCACTTTTCAGGACCACGAATCATATAAATTGGTTTACCTCTTGGATCGAGACACCTGCTACTACACTTAACTTTAGATTTCATGGTGCCCTGCCTCCAATTCATTATCAGTCATGGTCTTTATCTCATTGATGAGCTTTCGTGCATTCCATTTCAGTTTCCTGTAATTATCCTCTCTCTCATTTTGGTATCTTGTCATCCATGTTTCAGCGTCTTGTATTCTTTGGTCGATCAAATCTAAGCTAACAGCCTTCTGCATAGCTAATTGGTCATCATATTCACTGCTGCCTAACAAAGCCCCTCTTTCAGCTCTAAGCTCTCTCAGTATATCTGTCCATGCCGAATGAAACACCCTGTATCTTCTCTCTATGCTTATTGCCTTGAGCCTTTTATCGTTCATCTTAAGCGATCTGAATGTAGTGCTGCCTTTAATCACTCACACTAAATCATTTAGATTAATGAAGTTATCACTAGATACGTTATCCTCTCCGACTGTTTTACAAGCAACACACCCTCTTTCGCCTAAGAACGGAGGTGTTAGGGATGATGAGCCACACCATTTACAACGGGAACCCACCCAAAATGCAAAGGTTTTCTGATCAAAATGGCCGTCATCGACTCTTGGGAAATATTTCAAATCGTGATGACCTGATAAATTAGCCCTGATTACTGGAGGGTCGTTTAATAGATGGGTTTCATACTCTATACACTGCCAGCCTGATGTTAAAGCTGCAATCTTGAAGTCATCTAAACAGGTGTCATCAAAGTCTATCATAACATAAGAATCACGCACAGAACGACAGACAACCCCCAGCTCGCCATTCATATTAACCGCTGCATACATCTGCCCCCTGTTGAAGAAAAGAGGGGGTATTTCGACTTCGGGTAATAAAGCAATTATCTCCCCTTCATCCCAAACATTATGAATAGGATATTCTGATTCTATCCATCCTAATACTTCTTTATTAGTATAATGTATTGGTTCCTTTGGCTCTTCAAGATATTCAACCCCGCCTACAAAAAACGGGTTAGAAGAAACTGTATGTTGCCCATAATCATACATTGATTCAATGCCTTCTTTAGACCACATAGGGAACCTTGCGTCTTTGTATGGAAATCTTGAGACTTTCGATTCACCAGCTACACTTACTAAGTCGCCCCCAACTCTGATCGTGTTTCTTACACGATAAAATTGAGTTAATAATTCAGTAGGTAGCGAGCTAGGGAATGACCTTACTATCTTCATCATATCATCTCCATCAGCTTCTGATAAGCCGCTTTACTGTCTCCTGACAACTCTATCTTTTTATCATTCTTTCTTATTATCCATTCAGTGCTTCTGCCTTGACCAGCTTTTATGATAGTCATAGAATCAGGAGGCGAACCAAATACCATTCTAGCCCCACTCCAAACTAAGTTTGCTCTTCTTTGCGACCTTGAACGTGGTTTTCTATTATACTCTATACGAGTCCTACCCATAGATAACCTCTCCAAAGACAGTGTATTGTAGCAATACATCACTGGTTGTTGAGTCGAATGTTTCCTCGATCAAATCTTTCATGTGTCTTGGTGATTTTTCAGCCATTTTTTTTAGGCCAGCTAGGATATTTTCTGCATTGACCACTTTCGGGTTGTGGTCATAACCTCTCTCTATAACTGTAAATGAACCACCTAATAACGGCAGCTGACTTGTATATGAATAGGTTTGATTCTTAGTGTGGTAATCTATTTCTTGATTACTATAAGGCACTTCAGATGAGCTTACATGGGTGAAATCTTTAGGAACTTGTTCTTCAACATAATCGATCCAATAATTACTCCCTCCTTCTAAAGCCCCAACAAGCTGACCCCAAATGTCCTCCTTTGACAATTCAACTTCTATCATAAACTTCATTCTGATTCCTCCTGATACACCTTCTCGTATTCTTCATTAAGATATTTAGTCATCATAGTGATTTGAGAGTTATCTAACTTAAATTGAATATGTTTTCTAGGCTGACTCAATTCAATGCGTCCATCACCACTAGGCGTTATTACGAATCTTAAATCTCCTGCACCAGCAAACAAGTAAAGAGCCGCACCGTGTTCATTACTCATGTAATAATCTTCTTTGCTCATTCATCATCATCTCCTTCAATCGCCCATGACATTAGACAGTTAGAACTAGACATGAACCCATGTGTTTTGTATTCGTAATAGTGATGTAGTTCCTTAGCAAACACATCCGTTAAACCTTCATAGATTTTGTTTGCCTCATCAAGAGTGTCCACGTTGAACTCCCTGTCTATACAACCGAGAAAGGGGTAATCTTCGGGCTTCACATCCCATACTAATATTGCATATTCTGTTGCCTTGCTCATTACCAAAACCCCCCATCAGCAGGTTGCTCATTCCAACCATCTTTACAATCCTTACAAATCGTCTCCCCTCTAATGCGTCTCTCATCTTTTTTAGATGAGATAGTTTCACTACACCATTCACAACAAGTCTTTTCTGTGTCGCTCATTCTTCACCACATCCACATGGTTGTCCGTCATCATCAGCCCATATATGACCACAACATGAACATTCGTAATTATTCATTCCTCTTCCTCCTTTACATCGAACCATTCTTTTGTTTGTATTTCCATTGATGCGATCAGTAGGTCTATGTTATTTCTAACATCAGCATTCATGCCTTTTCTCATCAAGACAACATTACCTCTAAACACTGTGTTTCCGAAAGGCTGTCGGTCAAATAATGACATAGCTAAAAGATTAGGTTGGAGTCCTAAAGGTATGCCTTCTTCATTTACATACATTTCACCTATGTGTTCTCTAACATAATTTACAGGCTCAACCATTCCTCCTAATATGATTGAAACCTCTTCAAACCAATCCTCTTCAGACAAGAGAGTATAATCTAGCTCGCCTGAAGCTCTCAAAATGTATGCCTCTTTGACAGGAATACCATTTGCCTTCATTCGATCACCTCCAAATCAGGAATAGGTGAAACCACCACATATTTTGTGCTTCTAGGCCCACCACTAGCGTCCTTGATTATGATACCCTCTTTGACCAGCTTATCTAATTCAGCCACCCACATCGGCTCAGGGACGTTATCAGCTATCGCCTTTCTGATCATGCCCTTAGTTAGTGGGTCATTACCCAGCACATTGAACAAGTGGTCGGAAACAGACATACCACCTTCGTCTGCCTCCTTGTCCTCCGTTGCTTCTGACTGTAAAGTGTGCGGCCTTGAAGTCATTGGTGGCGCAACTGGAGTTTCTATGATATTAGGGGATATGAATCCCGTTAATCGTGGTGGTATTCTAAGTGGCTGGTCGTCTTGAATATCTTCAATACTACAAGTCAGATTGAATACTGTTGAACCTTTGGTTTTTGATTTGAACATTCTTTTGTGAGACTCCACTAAACCTTGTGTAAACACAGTAGCTGAAGGAGTCGGTAGTTTCTTCTTGTTGATCGAAAGCCTACCCTCTTCACTAATCTCAGTAGCTGCGTCAATACATTTATTCAGATAATCTGCAACATCCTGTGCAAAGGTAGTGTCTCCTTCATATACATCGACTAAGTGTTGGTATAGAGCCATAGGCAACCAATCTTTAGGCATTGCTGCTGTATTGATTCTATCACTCATGCCGTAAGGTATAGTCATAGCTGGTTTGTCAGGTTTAGCATTGCCAAATGATAATACTTTACCATTGCCTAATTTGATTTCAATATGGCTGACTGAATCGACTACCGCCAATACATCATTTGTTTGCTGCTTGACCTTACGGTCATCGGCATCAAGATAGACACCATTTTTTTCATGCCATATCTCCTTACATAGCGATCCGGCCACTTCTAATAATGGCCCTATTTCGGGTGTTAGCATTCCTTCTAGCTGTGCTTCAAGTTTCTCTTTCAATATCTTTCTCGTCATCTCAATCATTACTCCCACTCGTAGTGGTAATCCTCTCAGGGGTAGGTTCCCTATATTAATACAGCAGTTTGATACTCTAACTTACTGCCTAATTAATTCATATAGGGTATTCACCCAATACCTCTATGCAAACAATGACGCTAGACCATCAAGTGATCGGACAGAACTGTAATGCTCGCTATCAACAACGTCCCATTCACAATCACAACCAGCCTCGCATCGTTCTAGCTCATCACCTGTGTATCGTCCCTTGTCTTTGTCATACGTGCCTAGGTAGGAATACGCCTCTTTGATTGTATTAACTTCTTTGTAATGGGCACCACACCAATTGAATCCGTTTGGTGCTTCAATCTCATAACAAGTATAGCCGTAGCCACCAACATTGGTAATTTCAATATCACCACAATTAGTTTCGTATGTCCCTTCACCTGTTTGTCTTGTAATTCGTTGTTTCTTTGGTTTAGCCGCCTTGATTTGTTTTGCTTCTTCTCGATCATCCAACCAATCAAAGTTTTCTCTTGTGATGAATGGCTTCATCCTGTCTGTATCAAGATTAATCATTCCTTTTACCTTTGATGTTGGCGCATAGCCATTACCAACAGAATAACCCATGTAAATGGGGTCAGTGCATGATTTAGTCAAACCAAACGCTGCGTCCATAGCAGTCAGCATAATCCTATTGTAAAATATATCGTGTGGCCTAGCCCGTCCATTAATCACTGCTTTATGATAACGTCCTAGATGAGCTATATGCGCCAGCTCATGGATTATTGTATCAACACCTGCCTTTGTCGATACCCAATTAGTCCCAAGTGTGCAACCGTAATGAGGGCCAGCTCTTGACCCATTACCACTAAATCGCACAATGAATCCACCGCCTACTTTTACTGGCTGTCTTCTAAGTATTGCTTGACTTCTTAATGAGGATTCAGTATTAGACCATAGGTCGGCCATTCTTTTATTTGAGCTATATTCTGTCTGCTTTACTTTAGGCAATTCATCCATAAGTGTAGGCTGCTGACCTAAGTAATGATTCTCTTTACACCAGTCATACGCTTGATCGACAATCGAATCCCAGTCTATATTTAGACAGAAGTGTTTTACTAACTCCATTTTATTAACTGCTTTGTTGTCCAATCTGATCATCCATGATTCATGTTTCATGTGGCTCATACAATCCCTCCACAATCAAGACACCAGCTGTGTCCCTGTCCAATAGGCACTATCATCTCACCTGATGATTTAGTGCCGCACATACATTCTTTACCATTACATTCCGTTTTATCTGTTGTCATTCTCTTCATCTCCATTCTCAGTGGCCCCGTGTCCACTACATTACCTATGAGGGGGGGCACCCCTTATAATACTTAGGTCAGCTAAACGTGATACTGCGAGGCATTTTTTGTTTTATCGTGCGTTCCATTTTGGGGGGCAATTTTCACACCTATATTTCCTATCATGGTTGTGATCGACCTTGCCTCCACACCACCTGCAAGCTCTTCTATTTCTCATGAATATGACCTACCACATAACCTACACTTAGTTTCTCTTCTGACTCTCAAATGATGCACGTTGCACAACGTATCACTCTTCTTCTTCTTCTTCACCTGAAAGACCCCACACTAGCATAGAGTATTTACCTGAAAACTTTGATACTTTGGTATGTCCTACTATTTTGAATCTAGGGTCTTTTGCTAGCACGTTTGTCATGCTATTCATGGTTGAGCCTTGTCTTGTCGTTGAGTTGAAGTGATCGAGCAATTGCCTTGAAGAAGCAGTGCCTCGCACCTTTAAGAATGCAATTAATTTGTTTCTTAATCTTAATGTTTTATTTGCACGTATAGGCATTAGCCCATACCACCCATACTAGGCATACCACCCATAGGCCCACCAGCTGGCTTCATACTCAAAACATCGTCAATCCTCAGAATAGACACAGCTGCTTCAGTAGCCGATTTAACTGCTGATTCGATGACTATCGCTGGCTCTATGACCTTCTCGGTTAGAATATTACTTACTTTACCACTCATGTCAATACCGTGAACTGAACGGGGATTATTAGCGACAACGTGCCTCAACTGAATCATAACATCAACGGCATCAGCACCAGCATTCTCGGCTAATGTTATTGGGACACTCTCTAATGCTCTAGCAAACGCTTCAACGGCCATTTGTTCACGTCCACCAACAGACTTTGCATAGCTATTCAATTCCTTTGACAAACCCATGTATGATGCCCCGCCACCCACTAAAAATTGATTATTAATATAAGCAACGGAAACAACCCCCACAGTATCATCAAAAGCTCGTTCTAACTCTTCGGCTGTATGAGAGCTAACACCTCGTAAAACAGCTGAAACAGGTGAAGGATTGTTGGCGTTTTCGCCATATATGTGTAGGCATTTATGATCACCATACTCCACTACATCGGTAGCACCATCTCCTAAATCCTTCTGACTAATATCTTTCAAAGAATTGACTAGCTTTGCCCCTGTGGATTTACAAACTAATTGAAGGTCTGACATTTTCACACGGTTCACAGCTATAATTCCTGCATTCTGTAAGTAGTGCTGGGCCAACTCATCAATAGCCCCTTTACACAGCACAATTTTACTCTTTGACGCTTTTATAGCATCAACCATCTCTAACAAGGCCGCCTCTTCTTTAGCTAGAAATTGTTCTAGTGCGTTTGGGTCTGTGATCGAAAGGGTAGTCTCTTGTTTTAATTCTCTAACTTCAATATCAGATGTTAGACACAATATTTTACCACTCGCTGATGTGGGCATCTGACTATGCACTGGCTCTTTTTCAAGAAGCACTCCATCTAAAATATGTGAGTCTTCAAAGCTAGCACCTGAAAATGTCAATATCTTAATGTCATCCAAATCCGCTTTACCCTCTCCACCTACTCTCATGACTGAATCAATAGCTAATCCTGCTATTTGGTCAATCTCACTCTCTGCGGATTTACCAGTTAATGCGGTTTTAGCAATCATAGACAGAGCCGCCTCTTTTTCAAGGTCTGAAGCCTCCATCATCATTTCAACATCTTTAGCCTGACTCTTAATTTTTTCTAACGCAACCTTAGAAGCACTCTTGAAACCTTTACAAATAGTAGTGGGATGTATGCCTTTGGATATTAATTGTTCAGCTTCAGCTAATAGACTACCTGCTACTATAACCGAGCTTGTGGTGCCGTCATAAGCTACTTCTTCTTGGACTTCAGCGACACTAATCATAAGCTGTCCCGCTGGGTGTTGGCAATCTATCTCTCTCAGTATTGTAGCACCATCATTAGTTATTATGACGCTTTTACCCTCTCCTGATACCAACATCTTATCAGAACCGCTTGGCCCTAATGTTGATCGAACAGCTTCAGCTACTGCTTTGGCCGCAGCTATATTACTGCGCTGTGCTGTCCTGCCTTGTTTGCGGTCTATGTTTTGATTCAATACATATATTGGTTGTTCATCTCGTCCCATGTAGGCTGACCGATTGTCGTGTTATTATTAACCTCTCACATTGATTCGATCAAAACTATTTCAAAATAGTCCACCAGCCACAACCATCACATTGTAGCAAACTATCCTTTTTTAGCCCTAGTTTTAGGTCTTGAGGGTGCCTTAATCTTCGTTCACACACAGGACACAAGTGAATAGACATTACATCTTCATCCTGCGGTTCTCTTGGCGGCTGTGGCATAGGCGACCAAAACCTAGTCCCCCACTCATTATCTTTCATTTAATCACCTCAGTCATAGATTTGAAGAACTGGAAATGTCAAATCAGCACCGCCATTCTTGCTTGTTCTGCCGAACATTGTCCCAGCACCGTTGCCTTCATCATCTCTTGAAGGGAATAACACCGTTCCATCGTTTAGCGTGATCACAAGGCATTGAGCTGTCCAATACATACCCTTTGCTTCTTCTTTGGTCAGGTATCTAACTGAAACGATTGTTTTGCCCGTTAAATGCTCTTGTGCATACTTTACCCAGCGTTTTTCTGTATCATTCATTTTCATCACCTTCAATACCTTCAATTCCATCTTCAAAGAACTTTTCACCACAACCACCATACTTAGGGCTGCAAAAACGAAAACATCTGTCCACGCCCCTCCAATCGGGATTATGTTTCACTAAGACCTTGAGGGCTAAACCTTGTTTGTTATTACAAGTAGGGCATTTACTCCACGGGTCAAAAGAGGGTGTCCGTTCAGGATAGCGGTAATCCCATATAGAGCTGCCACTATGTCCACAAGCTGGACATTGACCCTTTTCCAAAAGGTCATTGTGCATAGGCTCGCCTCGCAACAAAACAGTTTCATTACAAGCTAAACAAGTGTATTCATACCGAGTCATTTTTTCATCTCCTGATCGAAGAAGCTGTGCCCAGCTGGAAACACAACCCTTGCGCCCTTTTCAACACGCCAGCATTCTGTCGTCCCGCCGTCAGGCATCCCACAGTTTGCACATATTTTCCATATAGGCATATCACTCATCCTCCTTTTTGACTAATTTAACTTGTAATGTATAACCACCCAACGCTTCTTTGAAAGCTGGGCTGAAAGCATATTCTTCAACAGTATTCAATGAAAAGGCAATACCCGATAAAAACTCCAAAGGAGTCATCACTGGCTCGCCTTCTAAGGATTCAAAGATAGCCTTACATTGAACCATGGCTTCTTCTAACGCATTTTCCATTATCCTGTCCATAGCGTCAGCAACCGCATCACCCCACATCATATCATGTGGTGGGGTTTTACCCCACTTGATGTTGCCTGTTTCTAAGTCTAATGGCCACCATCCCATTACGCCACCACCTCTTCATGAGGCCACCAATCAGGTTGCGGGGTGCTATGTTTCCATTTAGCAAATCCAGCTTTATCATTGATGTAAAAATCACGATAAGCTGCTACCGCATCACCCTTGACTTTGTATTCATCGGGCATACATTGAGCAAAGTCGGTCATTTCACCTTCTTTGATCAGATGACTTTGATTTATGTCTAATCTTATGATATTCATCAAAGGTTTTTCACAGCCGTGTGTTTTGTCGTAGCGAAAATGATATTCGATCAATAGCCAATAACCTAAGTCCGATAACCAATCAAAATTATCTCTAGTTTCAGAAGCCCACTTCACAGCTGGGTGATGTTGGTGCGTCTTTTTGTATGGCGTTCCTGCTTTGGTAGTAATGCCTCTTTCTATCATCCACTCATCATCAGCACCATTCAATCTTAAACACGTTGATAACATCTGTGTTGTTTCTAATATCATTTTATTGACGTGAATATCACAGTGATATTTTGCCGCCATTCTTGGTATTTCATCTAAGATAAATATATTCATTTGTCATCACCCCTGCTGTGTTCCAACAACACATCACCATCATCACCTGCATACTCTATGAGTATCTTGTATGCACAATCTAATTTGTGATATGCTTCTATCGCTTCGTTAGCATTTTCATACTTTACAAACTCATCGAACTCACCTAATGGTGGTTCTGTTTTATCATACCAAATGTGTAATTCATACACAGGTTTTGTTTCGCTTAAGTCTATTTTCATTGTAATACCTCCTGCAATATTACGGGTTCAGTATATTTACATGGATCGGGATTACTCAATTGATAATTAGAACAACCCATGAAGCTACCCTTTTTACCCCAACGTGTCCTTAGCAATCCGTTCTTACACTTAGGACAACAGTATTCCTCAGCCCACGTATAATTCCATGGCTCATGCAACACAGGCTCGTATCTTCTTAACAGGTTAAGCCTCCAGCCTTTGACTCTATGCACACGCTTGAAAGCTTTACAGAAGGGATAGCCTTTAGGGTCTGTCAATACTACTCTTATTGCATCCGAACCTTTAGCTCTTGATTCACCATTACGGTCTATACTTGAATAGATTCTAATCTTACAGTTTGGGGCATATCTATGATTCATCTCTTGTTCATAGACCCACTCATAACAAGTATGCCCCACTTGGTCAGGCTCTAATCTAGTAAAGAATTGAGCCTCCATAAAAGCATCCATCTCTTCAAGACTGATCGACACAGCTTTACTCATACATATCGCCCCCCGTTCCTTCTTTCGTAATACTCATTGCTCAATTCTCTTCTATTCTCTTCAAACATCTCTATGTCCCCTCGTATGGCACATTCTATCGCTTGTTGCATTAAGCTAAACGGCTTCATGTGTTTAATTGCCCAGCTACTATTCATATGTGTGTTATTCTTCACTAGGTTAGATGCGTAAGCAAACTCTCTTTCATGTATAAACGATAAAGCTGGTTTTACAGAACCTTTCAACCAGTTTATGTATTCTTCATAAATCTCTTCATCATCCTCATCTTGACATCTTGTCTCTATGTAGTTTTCAGTGTGAAACCATAAGTAATTCCATAGGACTTCGGTGGTTATCCCTACACCTAGTAGTCTTATCTTGCCGAAAGTAGCCGCCATAAAATCAGTCATTGCTACTTTACCATCCTCACGATTACGGTGGACATGGGGTCCATGCGACCATTTTGTGTCATCATAGTAGCTGGCAATATTCTTGATACTGAAAAACTTGGTAAAATATTCAGCATTTACGAATGAATCTAAAGCCACATAATCTTCTCGATCATAACCAATAAAACTCCCTATTACTTCTTCTAAAGGCTCACACCAATTACTAATCAATTGGTTTACTTTTGTCGCTTGTATTATCAGGTCAGCACAGTCGTCTGTAATCTCATCATGTCTCTCATCCTGCTCTAAGTGCGTCCAAATGACTTCACCGTAAAACTCGGTGGATTTACCACATGACGTGCAAATCATCCTTCTAGCATATTCACTAGGCATTAAGCTAGTGTCATCACAGTATTCAAGCGACTTATAGCCGCAAGCTATACACAAGTTTTCATCGTATTGTTGTTGTTCTATATTTTGTTCATTAATCATATCTCATCATACTCCTGTCCACGTAGGACATCAATCTCTAGGGAATACACCCTATTTAATCATTCACACCATAGTCGGCCACAAGAAGCACATCTCTCTTCATCCTTTGTGGGGCTACCATGTAGTAATTGATTGCATTTTAAGCACACTTCACTCTCATTAAGTCGCCATACGACTTGATCATGAGGGTGGTGGCAAACGCCTGATTGACCACAAGAATCACACCTACCATCCCAGTCTTCGGGGGTAGGGGTTCCAACCCCTACTCCTTTGACCTTTAGAGCTGCTTTAGCCCATGCAGGTGTGTCCTGTGTCCCCTCACTCATCGTGCTTGTTCGCCTCCACTATTTGGTCGAATGATACATCGGTAGCTAAACCGCTTTCAAATCTAACGCAAGGAAAACCATCCTCAGCTACATGGATAACCTCTCCTGAATCGCCAGTGTTAGCTATGACCCCATATTCGTTATCTTGGTCAATTATCTTCTGTGTTGCTACAACCTTCTGACCTTCTTCTATCTCTTGATTCCATACTAAGCTGAATGATTCCCATGTTGGATATTTATCAGCTAGTGCTTGAGAGAAGGAAACAAAGACCACTCTATCAATGGCTCTCGTTGCTGCTACATAAGCTGCATTTATTTCCTGCACGACCTCGGCTGCATTATTCATGCAATGTGGCAACATAAACGTGGGTTTCAATTGACCTTCGTGGTTTATTCGATCAGTTATTACGAATGCCTGTTTGCCTTGTGCGCCTTTTGTCCTATGAACCGATGCAAATCTGATAGTATTATCATGACCTGACCTGCCTTCTGTTTCACCGCATAAAGTGTTCAACCAACCCTCAAACTTAGCCATTGGTGCTGTCCCACTTTCGCCTCTTCTGTCAATATAACCATGAAGCAACGTCTGAGCTGCATCAGCAATATCGGCCAGCTTTACATAAGTAGCCTCACTTTTAGCCGCTGTCAAATCACCACCACACCTCTTTACCGCCGCTTCATAGTTAGTGTCCATGTATGAATCATATCTCTTTTCTATTGTATCATGATCGAGATATTCTCTAGCTTCATCACCATTTAACAAACCGAATCCTTGATGCGCCCCATTATATCTCAAGCCACCCTTGACTATTGACATAACCTCTTCACCTATTCCCTTTTTACCAGCGGGTAATGTAATACTCTTTTCACCATCCACTAGCGTCCTCAAAGCTAATTTAGCCAATGGCGCATTTATCCTACACGACACTATATCTCCTAATTGAGCCGCATAAGGTAGCAAATGCGCTGGCATAACAACAGACCTTTTACCATCAGGCCAGTAATCCGCATCAGGACATTTATGTGCTGAATAATCACCCATACCAGCATTCAATAACTTGTATTTATCATAACCATCAACCCCCGCCTCAGCAATACATTGATTGACAAATTGATGAACATCATAGACTACATTCTTACTGTTTCGCCAGCAAATAGTCATAGGCATCACATCACAATTGAAATCATTTATGATCATCTTGGTCGCTTTACTGTTAGCAAAATTGAATAGATACAAGCTTTGTCTAACATCACCCACACAAATCATAGAAGTATTAGAACTAGAAAAGCACTGTAAGAACCTACCTTGTAATTGAGAAAAGTCTTGCACCTCATCAATCATTATCATAGCCGCTGGTGCTGGGTCGGTTAGATTATGATAAACACAACCATACACAAAGTCCTGCATCGACACAGGCACAGTGGCATTGCTGCCTGATGTAGCGACTCCTGTCGTAAGAACCTCTTCACTGCTATATTCGACATTCTTTGCACCTAATACTTCGTTAATAATAGCCTTCAATATTTGTGCCCTGTCCTTAGATACAATGTATCTGTATTGACATTCAGGCACTGGTGCTTGGTTGTCTTCTGAGGCTGTCCTGATTAAATTACGAAGAACAACCTGATTATTGCGAGGGACATATTGAAACGAAACTCCCAGCCTTGTTTCTATGTCCTGAACACTACCCATGACAATATTAGATGCTGCATAGCTAGCTGACCTAAAACAAGCTGACCCATCATCAACATCTTCGATCAATACTTTGTAAGTGCCTGATACACCACCACGATTCTGAACTTTAGCTAAACTACCAAGCTCATGATTCATTACCTGTTTAGGCACTTCTTTCCTGTATGGAAAGTCCACACCTAACTGCCTGTGTATTTGGTGTCCATTGGGCTGGGCTAGTAATTCGGCCACTGATACTAATGACCTGCGTGAATAGTAGCCTGAGACTGAATCAGGCACTACTGCATCCTTGTCTGCTCTATACACTATGTCTGACACCAAAGTGTCCATAGCCCTCTCTATGACTTGTTCAACAGCATTAGCCACTGCATCAACACCGAGGAAACTAATTAGAAATACTACATCATCACGTTGTCCGTGTTCACTTGTAATCAATTTCTTGATCGAATCAATACTACCTTCTGTCTCTGTAATTATCCCACTGGCCATTGATGCACTTACTAGGTGTTCAATAGCCCTAGTGCCACTCATCCATCCAGCCACTGGATTCTTAATCTCTTCATGCTGACTTGTTATGCCTATCAACATCTCTTTCATTCCTGCTATCTCAGAAAACACTTGGCGACTGAGACTCCTGTATTTGTATTGGTCATCCTGAATAGGTGTCATACCATTAGCCCTTATCATTTTGAATAACAGCTCACGACCACCAGCTGAGGCTGTGTTGCTATAACCCATTGATTTGAAGCCTGTTAGACCACTCTTCTTGAGAGACTTAGCCACATCACCTAATGCCTTTGCTATGTGGGTGTTAAAGGCTGTCATGATTATCTTCTGATTGCCTAGCCCCATATTACAAATCAATTTGGCAATCCCTTCAATCAGTGTAGTTTTACCACTACCTGCAACACTATTGATCGAAACACGACAAGGTATTCCGTAGTGTGTCCATTTAACTAAATCGACTTGAGTCTTAGTTAATATCTCAGCTTGTTCAATGGACCACATGAAGCCGTCTTTGTTTGTTGAAGGACACCATGCGCCCAGCTTGACCGCACGTTCGTATAGACTTGTATGTGCATAACCCCCCATAGTGTCAAAGGATTCATCACCATCCATAGCAGGTGCTGGTGTTGAGTCGGCTAGCTCAATTACTTTCCAGCTCATTCGATCACCTCATGACTCAGAGTTTCCATGGCTTTTGTAGCCCAAAACATTCCATCTTCATTGAGTTCCCCCCATGAGTCATTGATACGGGGATGGTTAAAACCATTAACCATAGCCTCAATCAATTCTAATTCTCCCTCTTGAAGCGGAATCCTGTTTGTATCAAGATTAATCATTGCTTTTACCTTTTCAAAGCGAGTCATATTCTCTGCCCCTTGAGCCTGATGAATAACAGGCAACCACGCCCATCCTAAAGCTCTGCAACTGTGATACACCCAGCCGTCTGTAAGTCGGTAGGCTATCACGTCATTCATACTCATTGATGTATGTCCCAGTCCGTTGTCCCCCATCCAATTCTGCATGGTTCTATCTCCGTCTATACCATGCTTATGGAAACTGACTGACAATGGATTCCTATTGTCGTGGTTCATTATGTGAAATATCTGATCAGACACAGTATCAAGATTGCCTACTACCTTTGACCAATGATAACCCCATACTGGTTGTAATTGCTCTATCACATCAAGAACGACTGAATTAGGTAATGGGACATACAAAGCGTCAATTTGTTCTTTGGTGCTAGGCTCAAGCAATTCATATTCACCTTCCTCATTCTTGTGTCTGAAACCATCCAACCATGCTTGACGGGTCTGATAAAGAATCGCTATTTCTTTGACCTCTTCTTCTGTCTCGACAGCCATTAATTGATTCTTTACAGCATCACCTAAGTCATAGACCCCATCGTTAGCATTAGGGATGTTTGATACATCTATAATGTCGCACTCAAGGACACGGTAGTCTATGTCCTCTAACCATGACTTAATTTCGCCTTCAATATGCTCTTCATCGAAGTGTGTTTCATCAGCTAATCTATGTCTCGCATCTCTAGCTAGAGTCAATGACACCTTCCATACACCATCTTTAGAATTAGGTAGTATATGTCCCTCCAGTAAATTACCATGCTTATTGTAAAACATTGGTTCTAATACGATCAATAATTCTTCACTATCTTCATAATCATATAGGTCTTCATGGTTCTCAACGGGGTATGAATAGTGTCTGCTGTCCTCCCCTCCATAGTTATCTTGAGATTCATTAGCCAACCACACTAATCCTCCTGCTTTACATACATTAATCGCATCAGCAAGAGATATTCTGTAAAGTGGATTCTTAAGAACATCAAATCCACAATGCAATTGACCTCTATCAAAGAAAGGATTGACTGTCTCGACACTATCCAAAGCCTCACGTATTCTGTCCCTCTCAGACGGCTCTATTGCCATTGTTTCAGTATCTAGTAGTAATGTCTCCATCAGTGTGTCCCAATGCTCATCAGGTATGTCCAATCTAACCTCATGGACTACTGTGTCATCTAGCGAGAGCTGTGCGGCTGATCGAAGGTCAGCCAAATCCTTCTTGACTATCTTTAACTGGTGGTCTGAAACAAGATATGTGTTTTCTTTACTTGTGGCTTTGACTAACACATCAGACTTTACCTGTCCTGTGGTTAGTAAGCGACCACTGTCTTTTCGTGTTAATATGTGGTCGCACAAATCTCTAATTGATTTGTCAATAACGTAATGGTTGCTAATCTCTATTCTAGGCGACTCATTAGTCATATCATCATAACTACCAGTAATAGCCCATGAAAGACTCCAGCGACCTCCATCTAATGAAATAAAGGTATTTTTAGCCTCACGATAACCAATGAGTGGTACTGAATGACTCATCTCTAACAGACTTACATCGGTCATTGGGAGATTATACCCAGCCGCTTGAGACATAATCTGATCGCCAAACTCATCTTTCAAATTATACACACGCAACACCTGTTCTGCTTTGTATTCGGCACATAGAACATTGACCATTACTGAACCGCCATAATCATCATCTTCTGCTTTAGTCAGAAGCTGGCCAATTAAGCTAGAAGCAGCCCTCGCACCAGTTATCGAATAAGGAAAGAATCTTGAGTCTGAATCTAAACCATCTAACTCTCTATTCCATTGCTCTCTAAGTCTGTTAATGTCTGAATTAGTCAAAGTCCTCCTGTCCCATACATGGCTAGTTTTTACTGTCGTGTGATCGAATCTTTCATCGTCTCGACTTAATTGAACATGAACGCTCTGTCCGTCTCTAACTTCTTTGACTGCTTGATATGTCCCATGCAATAACTCATCTCCTGAATGTGGAGTTTCCATAGGTATGTCGAAGGCTTCATCTGCATATGTGTTGGCCACAACGATAGCAATAGGTGTGCCGTCCCCCGAAGCATGAGCAATCATATGAACAAGCATTTTGTGAGCTTGAGATTTATTTGCCACTGAGACTGGATATTCATCTCCTTCTTTGAACATATATGACATTCTAGTTCTTGATTCCTGCACTACTGTATCGCTCAAGTCATCTTTTGGTGTATGATAATCATTGTAATATTCCGAAGCCAACGCACAAACCGCACTAGCGAAGGCATCCTTATGCAACGCAAGAAATTGTTTCCAAGCCGCTTCGGTTATTTCACCCTCTTCTAAGCCACAATTAGCCTCCACATCTTCTCGGTCAAGAATCTGCCACAGGCATTCATCTAATGGTGTCTCATAGTATAGACCATCAGTAGCCTGATGTGTTGCACCCATGCGATAGTCTTGAAAGCCTCTAAGTTCTTCATCATTAACACGGGATTCCTGCACCACTGTCGTGTTCAAATCTAGGTCGCTAGGCATACAACCAATAACAAAATCCACGGCTCTAAAGACAGATGGTTTTAGGTTGTCTTTCAGATAGCTGTGTAATTGCTTCTGTTTTAGCTCAACAAGCATTTCAGCCGCCTCCACTCGATCAGATGCGTTTGTGCTATCACGGATAATAATATAGAGCATCTCTTGTGTCCAGCCCTCCACTTCTTTCATTGACTTAACTACTGGCTGAACATCGTGTATTGTCCTATCCCTATCGAGGTTATACCCATTTGCAGTTCTAGCCTCATTCACTACTACCATTGAAGCATTCATTCGATTCTTTTCTCTATCATATTCTGAATCGAAATTATAGTTAGCCTCAACCCAATCGTGTTCTGCATCACTGCCACCACCAACATAGGTCGGTTCATATCCAGCCGCAGGATAAGACGCTTTACGCAAATCTTCGATCAATTCAGCAGCATTCATTTTGTGTTGCCATACGAAGGTTGACCGTATTACACCGTTCCACTTCTTCATGTGATACCTAATTTCATCTTCTGTAATAGGCACATCTAATTCTAGTGCTGGGTCAGGTGTAATGGCCTCTTCGACCATACCTGTCCCTGTCCATGTGAATGAGGACACTGGTGTCCCTAATACTACATTCTTTAGGCTAGGCATCTCCTTTGCTACTACAAACTTACATTCGATACATTCACAGCCATTTGCGTATGTCTCTAGTGTTGCTGACGCTTTGATTAATCTGTCCACTTTCATTTGTGCTTCAAGACCATGTGTCATATCGGTTCTCTTTGGGTGTTCACCAGTCCACTCATTGGTGATAACAACGTGCGATAATGTGCGTAGTTCTTGTTGTATTAGCACTAAATCGGTGTGGTATAATTGATCGGCAGCTTCACCGATTCTAGCCTCACTCATTACAGTCATCTCTAATCCAGCCTTTTGGCCGAATACGCTAGGCAATAGACTGCCTAGTATCATTCTCATTACATTCATTATTTCTGTCATACTCATATTTTACACTTCCATTTAATCGTAGCCACATCGGACTACATACCCCTACGGGGTTGAACACCCTACTTAAGCACTGTTGGTCAAACCAGCCTAAACACCCCTTTCTAGGCTGTTTCTAACAGACATCGATAACATAGGACAAAACCCACGTTGGACACTGGACAGCCTCTCTATAATACTCTAAATCAGAGTATAATTAAATCGTTCTTTGTAAAAGTAGTATATTGTGTCTGTCCATCGTGTCATACGTGTCTCGATAAGCCCGCAGTATGCTCTTTTCGTCCAGCCAACCTAAGACACCTATCCCAATAACCCACTTTCATTATATCACGAACATCTGCGCTTTGGCTGGGCATTGGTCAATGGGATTGGCGAATGGGTGAATGGCGTGTCAATGTGGCCTCATTGACCAATGCAACCAGCCCGAATGATATACGGTGGGCTGGATGGGCGTGAATGGCCTCAGATAGCCGTCAATAGCCCTAGATTTAGGCTTGAATGGGTGTGTTGCTGGGCGTTTCAGCCCAGCCATTCACCAATGTGTTCTCAAGCTGGTCTGATCGAATGGGTTTAGCTATTGAATGGGGCTGGGCAATGGCATTGGTGAATGGTGGTTAGCCCGCCACACCCATTGAGCAATGGCTAGGCTTCGGTGCCGATATTTTTTTTTTTTTTGGCGGGCTGCGCCCGCCTCACCGCATACGCAGCTCGGCGATTTTTCTGATATTTTTTTGTCAGGGCTGTCATGGTGGCATTTTGATCGAAAAAACCTGTGTTTTTGGAGTATATTCGGGTATTTTTTTTCGGGGTATTTTTTTTCGACAATTCTATTAACGATGGTACCGTGGCGTGTGATATGTCGGATGCCGAAGATTTTGTTTTTGAGCAAAGCTGGAATGTCGTTAATAAAGAGTTAAGCAGAACAGATGAAGATGTTTTTGCAGATCAACAATCAATAGCCCAAGACATAGAAGGAGGGATGGTGACTATGGAAGTACCAGCTAGTATGGTTCCTATGATTGAAATGTTGATGTCAGACCCTGAAGTTTATCGAGATATAGGATATGATGGGACCGAAGCGGGTCCTTACGCTCAATATACGAAAGACCGTCCTGATATGTCTGAATTATTCGACCGACATTATGAAGGCGGTCCATACGAACCACTAGCCCCTGATTTCATGGGTGATTACGAAGGTGAAGACATTTATGGGACTCTTGACAAAATTAAGCTCATGGATATGCTACGAGGCTTGATGTAAGTGGGCTGCTGTTGCGGGGCCACCAAGTCTAACCCTTGTGCTTGTATGAAGCAGGGCATCATGAAATGCTCTAAGACTGAGCCTAAGTGTCCTTGTTATGCTGCGAAAGACGTAAAGAAATCTTTTGACCGAGCTTGGAACATTGTCAAGATGGGTCCGGGCGGCTATGCAGGTAATGAATGCCAGCTGTGCGGTAAAGAGTTTAACGATGAAAACATAAGCTACGAATCAAAGCAAGGTAATGCCTTTTGTAAAGGGTGCTACAAGGATCGAGGAAGGATTGAGTAAGATGACCGCATTTGATGAAGCATGGGATTTGGTGAAAAACACAATCGAAGGGAGGACTCACGATGATGAGGGTGGTCCCCTGCCGTGGAATCAAAAAACACCATCATGGTTCAAAATTGACAGTAATGATTATGATGACGAGGATTATCCCATGTGTGAGCATCCCGGTTGTGGCGATATAGCCTCATGGGAAGGGCTTTTTGGTAGCGACACAGGATATTATTGTGCAGATCACGGGCCTTCATTATCAGAACAAGAAACGGGTATCTCAGAATTGAATAATGAATACCAAGATGACGATGCTGCTGCTGATACCTACCTTCAGAACATATTACAGGGATTTTTCAATAATGGTATGCCGGAGGACATGGAATGACCGCATTCGACAAGGCTTGGGGTGTCTTGAAAGAATGGCCGTATGAGGGAGAAGGCCCTGATTGTCATTATTGTGGCGACCCTGCTCACGGTATGGATGATTTGGGTAAACACAGTTGTTATACTTGTGTTTCAGCAAATCAGGAGGATGAAATCGAAAAGAGTATGACTTACATGGATAAAGGCAAACGTGGTCTTTGGGATAATGTTCACGCCAAAAAGAAAAGAGGCGAGAAGGCAGCTAAACCCGGAGACAAGGACTACCCTGACAAGAAGAACTGGGACAAGCTGACTAAAACCTGTAATTGTGGTATTTGTGTTTCGATCAATAATATTCTTGAGAAAAAGGATGACAAACCGTTTCATGGCTACAATCCTAACAAACACAGCAAAGAAGGTGGATTGAATGCTAAGGGTCGAGCTAAAGCAAAGCGTGAAGAAGGTGCTAACCTGAAACCACCAGTGACCGAGAAGCCATCAACCCTCAACCCTGACAGTAAGAAGGCAAAGAGGCGTAAATCATTCTGCGCTAGAATGGGTGGGGTTAAGGGTCCAACCAGCAAAGAAGGCAAGAAAACACCAAAGGGCGCAGCTCTTGATAGATGGAATTGCTAATTATACCTCTAAATAGGGGGTATATGCCCTTATTTCACAACAATTGTTATAACTAACAGGATTCGCACCCGTGTCATGTCTGTTGCAGATATGATCAAAGGAATGATGACAAAACTAGAAAACGCCCTCGCAGATGCTGAGAAGCACGATAGAGGTAATGGCGCAGCTGGAACAAGAGTTCGTGTGGCTATGCAATCTATCAAGGGAACCGCACAAGATGTGCGAGTTCAAGTTCAAAGCGACAAAAAAAGCCGTTAAGTTAAATAATTAACACTTTTTATTCGATTTATGTCTTCGGCCCGCCGATGTCCGACCTGTGGAGAGTTTAATCGCAGGGCAAATGGGATCGGTGAACAGACCAGTGAGCTTCAGCGTATGTGTGGTAAATGTTATCTCAAGGAAAAGAGCCAGCGTAGGAGAGACGGTACTGCTGGCAGGGGTCGTGCAAAGGCCGCAGCAAGGAAGCGGTTAAGAGAGAAAAGGCAATTAGAGGATAGATTTTGGAAAAAATAACCAAAAAAGATTAATACAATCGGTGTAATTTTTACACCATGTTGGAGACCGTGATACTAGAAAGCATAGTTTCTCAACCAATAAAATTGGAAATGGCGATGTTTTATGTCAATACATTCTTTGTAATTGTCGCCACGCAAATATGCCACCTCACCCTTACTTTGATCGATGAGGCAAACAATGAGCAAGCTAGATAAGTGGTTTTGGTCGGTTTCTCATACCTTTTGGTTTTGGGTAGCAACTAGAAAAGGAGGAATACAATGAAAGATAGAAAACATCACAATGGTGCTTGTAAAATGTGGCAAGCATTTATGACAGAATCATTTGAAGATTGGGAAGAGTAATATGAGTATGACCGAAGAGTATTGGGATATTCAATTAGAGGAAATGGAGAAGTCTAATCGGAAACCGATATGGCGTGATTATTTAGAAACACAACGTAAGCTGATGGACGATTTACATAGTCATGCTTGGACCGAGATAATGGTAAAGCAAAAGAAGGATGGTAAAGAGTGAACATACATGGCGGATGCCTTTGATAGCTCTTGGGAGTTGGTAAAGGCAAGGATTTCATATCCTAGAACACCGACAAGATTTGGCTTTCCTGCACCCAGCACGTTGACGACTAGCAATTGGGAAACGTCAACAAGAGACCCTTCAGAAGAAGAACTTGAATCAAGAATAGGGACTTCTGATTACTTAGATGATTGGGGCGAAGAGGCACCTCATGGGGGTGCTTTAGGTCAAACAACAAGTGCTGGCCCGCTTAGACGGTTAAAAGAAACCGGAATTGCGACAAATGAGCGTGGCGATAATTATGCCCCCCTCAAGTGGAGAGGCCCTTATTCAGCTAGAAACCATCCTGAAAAGGTATTAGCTCAGATATTAGGAATGGAAAATATTGATGACTTAGACCGAGATTTGACTGAGGATGAGGACATTAGTTGGGGTAGCCGGATGAATGAGATAGCTTCTCATGAGGCAATACATCAGGCATTATCTTCTTCGGGAATATCTCAAGAAGAGAGGTTAGATGATTACCAAGAGGAATATGCAGCGACTTTGGGTGAGATTGACCCTATAACGGATTCTTCAGGAAAACGAGACAGGAAATTGGAACAGGACCAGCATTTAGCAAGAATGGGCATAAATGCAGCTGTGGATGATAGACGTTTGATGCCGAACCCGAATCCTTTAGCAAGGGCGCAGTGGCATCCCGCTTTGGCTAGATACCATCAAATGATGGATAATAAAAGAAAACTTCGTAAATCATTTTCCATAATTTCCAAAAGGCAGCAAAAAACTTGTCCATATTGCGATGGCAATCTAAATCTAGCAAGAGGGGAATGGAATGACAAATATTGTACGACTTGTGAAAAATGGGTAAAACCCTATGGGAAACCACAGTGGTGATCATGGCTAGTCTTCGCAAATCCCATCCTGCTATGCAGCAGATTCTAAACGCGCTGAAGTATAACACAGCTGCGCCTCCAGCCTACAAAGTAGCTGGCAACAAAGACGACCCGATGTATCGTGCGATCAATGCTTATCTGTATGGTAAGTCAAGAAGAGGCGGCGGGGGTACCACTGGCCGCAGATTGGTTGAACCGTTTATGGGTAGCTTGGCTGTCCCCTTAGCGGTTAGAGCTGAAGAGGGTTATTTTGGTAATGATAAGGACCAGCTTTTAGTTGATATGAATGAAATGATGAGAGATAACCCCGAAGCATTAGCATTCGATCCAAAAGATATTTTGTATAGAGTAGGTGATGAGCCTCGTTTGTTTTCTTCGCCGAATCAAGGTTCTGAGTTGTTGCACACGCTACCTGAAATTACAGCTGCGGATATAGAAGAGGCTAGAAAACTAAATCCTAATTCTGTATTTGAAGATGGGGTATATATGCCCCAAAGGGTCAATGAATTAAGAGCAACGGTAAATCAAAAATTACCCGATTATCGTTCAGGAAATCTTAGTACCCAAGAAAAACAGGAATTGATGAGAAATATTTTGGGGTTAAGTAGGGGAGTCTATAACAGTATTTGGAGGACAAATAGTAGGGGTCTTGTTAATTCGGCACCGGGGGCAAAACAGTCCTATGCTGGGGGTAAATTGACTCCCTCCTATGCACAAAGAGCTGCTGATTTTCTTGAAGCCGAAACCGGGGACAGGAAGTTTGGTAGGTCTGATCTTGAAACAGGTCCTATCTTTTCAGCTCAGGGTCTGAATCTTTTCTCAGGTGGAGGGAACTTAGAGATGGACCCGTGGGATGTTAGTCCGTGGTCTAAGATAATGGAAAACTGGGCATTTACAAACGATGACTTTAGTGATTTTTATGACAGGGCTGATATTGCAGCTGACAAAGATATAGTAGGCCAAGACCCCCCTTATGGCGGAGGCGAAAAAGGTCAGCACGTATGGTCAGATGAATTGACTGGTGATGTTTATGACAAACACAAAGAGTTGGCTGAACAGGGGACACCCACATTTACTTACAATAGCGCAACAAAACCAGTTATAGATGCAATAAATGAGCGTGGTTTGCCCCTGAGTATATTGATGGCTCGACACGACAAGCTTCAGAACGCTCAGGTAAATAGAGCTGGGAGTCAGAAAACAGCGGGCAAAGCAATCAAGCCTGAATCTTTAGTAGTGTCAAATGTCCCCGGAGTCACATCTAATTTTATGGAACAATTTATCGCTGACAAAGGGTACGAGGGGGTTGAAAGAGGGTCTAATTTGGCTAGGAACTTAGCAAACAAAAACAATCTCCATCAATTTAGAGGTCAGGGTGGAGAAGGCGACATGACACGCTGGGTAGTTCCTCCAAGTGAATTAGAACAAATGCCGTGGTATGCGAGGATGATTGCCTCATGAGTAAATCTTATTGCCCTAATTGTGGGAATGCTTTGGGTAATCTTAGGGTGATCGATGGTTCATGTTGTAGGATAGTGGTGACGAAATGACCGCATTTGACCGAGCATGGGATTTGGTGAAAAACTCACCACACTATGAGATGCAGATTAACTTCCTCAGAAAACGAAACGCGGATAATGCTTCCATGCTTTCTATCATCAATGAATCAGATATGTATGCAAAGAGATTAGGAGATATGCAACAATTTTTCAATTTCATAAAAACGATGTCGCCTTCGATAGCGAATGAGTTTGCCAAACAATTGACTGAATGGTGGGAAAATCCTGATGCTATGGTTGAATTGAATCTGAACGATGAATTGGAGGGCATGGAATGACCGCCTTTGATACCGCATGGGCTATCGTGAAGATGCCATATCACGGAACAACATCAGATCGTGTTGAAAACATAATGCGTGAAGGATTGAAGCCCGGAACGTATGAGGATAGCAACAAGTTCATCGGAGGAAAAGACACATACGGATCTGGGCCAAAGGTGTTCGCATCATCATATCCCAACATTGCCAATCTTTACGGTATGATGGCAGCAAATATGCCACAACGCAAAAGAGCGCATGAGCAAGGGCTTCATCTTCTGCGTGACCCAAACCTTAGCGTTCCCTACATTCAAGACGATGTGGCTACACCTGCAATGATACGAATTGATCCATCATTCCCTATGCGTGAAGGATATGACGGCAGGGGTTCACCGCACCTATTCTCAAACGTCACCATACCACCGGAGTTCTTAGAATTGGTGCATCAAAGTGATTTTGAAGTGAATGAACCTACAAATTGGCCGACTTATGAAAGAGGACACCTTGATTCATTGGCAAGAGCAAACCTGCCTGTGGATAGACCAAAAAGAAGATTGGCTTGGTTTGATGATGATCCCGATGAAACAGGGCATTCGCCCGAATTGAGCCTTGAAGAAATGCAAAGGAGGGCGGAACAATGACCGCATTTGACCGAGCATGGGATATTGTGAAGTCCGTATATCATCGGTTGTTTTCCGATGAAGAAATACAAAGAATTGCGAATGAGAACCAATTATTGCTTCAAGAACCGCTTGACCCCGACCCAAGTGTAAACTGGCCGAGTGAATGTGAGCGATGTTTTAGCGACATCAACAACATAGTTGAGGGTATTCCAAAATTATGTAGCAAATGTATTCATCCGTGGGTTGATAAACGAATGTCTGATTCAATGGAGATTGAAGGTTTCTTTGGAGATGGCAAGCCATTCGATCTTAATCAGGCAATTGAAAACGGTAGTACGGTTGGCCCTAAAAGAACATATGGTATTGACTATGAGGCATACCGAGATAGAATGGAGGATTATGAATGACCGCCTTTGATCGAGCTTGGAATCTTGTAAAAGAGGACTTTTCCATATCTATCGACCCTAATCGTGATAGGTCGAAGGATGATGACGTTTACAATGAAAATACCCCTTGTCCGTTGTGCGGTATGAATAGTATGGCTGAACACGCCTGTGGGACACCGGGAAATTACATCTGTAATGATTGCTGTGCGAAAATGGGTGGTTGTGGGGTGTGTGACACGGATTGGGAAAATACAGAGACTGATTCAGGACTTACCCCCGAAGAGGTAATGATGCGATACAATAGGATGGAGGACCATCAATGACCGCATTTGACCAAGCTTGGGAGATAGTTAAGTTTGACGATACGACCCCATTAGAAAGAGAGACCGAGCTTTCTCGGATAGCTACGGAAAAGTTGGGCTTAGGAGACGCATTTGATCAAGGAGGCCAAAGAAGGGTCTTCGACATTCGGGACGACCCCGGCTCTGTGGCTAAAGTACCTAATTTGGATGCTGGAGGGAGGCGATTATTAGAACAGCTTAATGATGAATCTCCGGGTAAAAAAGACGATTTTTGGGAGGCTTTCACATATGACAGGATGAAGAACGTCCTGCCGGACGTTGCTGAGAAATACCTTCTTCCAGCCGAACAGATGACTGTGGATGGCCTTCCTGTGAATGCTATGAAAATGCCTAGAGTCGATATGAGCTGGTTAAAGGGACAAGATTCACAATACACACAAGGGGCAGGGACTGGACATGAATGGGACCGAACTGCATACGTGGGAAAGTGGCCGAATCGTGAAAGAGTCATATTACAAGGGCCTCTTACAAGAAGACAAGCAAATGCGAGTGCCTTTGATGACAAGCTTGAAAATTGGTGGGACCAGCTTGCGAGGGATGCGTATGAGGAAGCCAAGAGCAACCCAAAGACTAGCTTTGAGTTTGGAGGAAAAAGAGGGGTCAATGCCCAGCTTTTGGACGAGCTGGAATATTATTTTGGGTCTGATAACACAAATGACATAGGCCCCGGTAATTACCATGCACCCAACTATCCTTCAACGGAAGGCATGAGAATGCTCGATTACTATGCAGACGGCTCATTCCTCGGCGATTTCACGACCCCCTCAACCCCTAATATGGCAGATAAAACGATTCGGCGTTATCCTTCCAAAAGAATATAATATTAACAGATCACTTATTTATGATCGAAAACACCAACCAGCTAATGAGCTACGAGTTTGAAACTGCTTGGCAGCTAGTCAAAGAGATGGGAATTAACATAAATGACAAAGATGTCCCTTACACTGATATGATATTATCAGGTAAAAAGAAGGTTGAAACACGTAAAAAACCCACACTTGACTCCTATGTCGGCCAAAAAGTCGGCATAATAAGGACTGGTAAAGGTCCAGCTGAGTTAGTAGGACACGCAAAGGTGGGTAAACCTAAGAAATACAAAAGCAAACAAGATTTTGATAGGGACAGAAAGAACCACCGGGTTCCTTCTAAATCTAAAGAAGATAAAACCACGGGGTATGGTTATCCCTTAACTGAGGTATCAAGGTCAAAACCCAAAAAAATCAAATCAAGAGGCATTGTTTCACGGAAAATATAGTGAAAGGTAAAAAAGGATAGTAATATTACAGACTAACATGGTCTCAGGGGCAGCACGTAAATTGTTTAGCAAACTGGAACGCAAACTACTATTCAGGAGGAAAAAATAATGTCCTCATTTGATAAAGCTTGGAACATAACAAAAGAGTCAGGTGGGTATGACCCAGCAACACTTGAGCAGTATGGTATTGATATAGATGAATTAGATGAGTTTAGTGGTTCAATAAACGGACAACTCAGCGATGGCTCTCCTATGGAAGACATGGGCAAAAAAGTGCAGGAATTACACAGACTACTTAGCCAAGCAACTACATTAGCAGAACAATGCTGCGGTGAAATGTCAGAGGTTGAAGATATGATTGTTGGGGCACAAGCCGCATTAAACGAAATGCACCCCGGTTCAGAAGAAGAATACTACGGTAGGTCATAGAATGACAACATTTGATCAAGCATGGAATGTGGTTAAGGCTGACTTCGGTGAGAAGTTTAATAGTAAGCTGGATTCACTCAAAGAAGGCGGCAGACCTGTTCCTAAAAGATTTGCAGATATGAAATCAACAACTGACGGTGAAAGTCATAATCGAAAGGTTATGGCTAACATATTAGAAACAGATAATGATGGTATTGAAGATGAGTATGAAAGGCTCAAGGATATGTTTGACAATGAACCAGCTTCTGAATATGCACGTACTGATACAATGCAGGGACCATCAATTCCTGATAGCACATCCCAAGCTCTTGGTTCAAAAGGACTCATTGATCGCTTTAGAAGAGCTGGACGCACACCCTGAAAAAATCGCCACGCCCAATTTTTCAGAAAAACCTGTCAGGACTGACAACTACTGTTCCCAGCTACCATCGAAACATCTTCGACAAGCATTACAGGCACCTTCTATGTCTTTACCTTCACTTCTCATCTTATTGAGTGGACACAACGCATCCCATCTAGCCCCTTTTTCTTCTTTTACTGCCCAATATGTACCTAAAGGCACCCTATAATTATCAAAAAAGAACAATTTTACCCCCTCTTTAATCAATTTTGTCATATCAGGCTCTTCACCTGCTGCGGTTTGATACGAAAAGAATACTCTTTTACGCATTTCAGGGGTTAATAATGGCAGTACGGTTTTTCTTCTAGTCATAGATTCTCGATCAAGACTGAAATGGACATAGAGATTCGGATGGTTCTCTATTCTTTTTGCCATATCGGGCCTTCTAGTGACTATCCAAATTACTATGTCGGGTCTAGTTTGACCGATGTAATTCAATGCTTCAGTCGATTCAAAAAACAAATCTCCGCCCCCGTTCCATCTTAAGAAATCTGTTTTACCTTTTATTTTCTTATCATATTCAGATATTATGTTTTCAGCAAAGGCAATTGGGTCTTCGACACAAGACTCGTAATTCCATAGCTGTTTCCTTAACGAGTTTGTCCATGTCGTCATGCCTGAAGCGAAGTAGCAGGTTTCTATGCACAGCTTAGACGGCTGACAGGTCTTTTGTATAGGGAAGTTCAAAGACCAACCAGTGACCTTATTTGCACTTAAAACCGTGGCTGGTTCGTTATTTGAAGGGTCTAATGTTTTGGTTTTTTGTATTAGTTTAGTGACCCTCGCAGGTTTTTTCATACTTTGTCTGAGCTTACGATCAGTATTAACTATGATCATAAAAACTAGAATCAAAAGTTGTATTGCTGGCGTTATAATCCTCAGCAAAGAATAAAAATGCTATTGTATGCGCTTTGTTTATGTCTTCTAAATCCATGTTGAAAGAATTATTATTATTATTCATAGTGGGCACCTTCTTGTTTGTGTTGTACGTTCCCTTGAAGGTTTTTGATATTTTGGGAAAAATTGCTGATGAAATCAACAAACTGCACTAGAAGGTGCAGGGGGGGGTTGGTTTAGGTTGCAGCCTACCAATAGGGGTGTGTCAAAAAAATGGGACGAGACAAATGAATAGCCCCCCCTGCAAAGAATATTATGTTCTGCAATCGTCTATAAATGTCCGGCAGACTTTTGATGAATGGTATGCCCTAGTATCACTATGGGCAGTGACGACAGTCTCTTTGAAAAGAGCTGGAAAACTGCATTAGACTTTGACGGGGCTACAATTGATGGGTTCAATACTAGGGCGTTAATGGGGCAGCAGCGTACCCCAGTGGACCGTATAGAATCAACAATAAATCCACTTAGAGAAGTTATTTATCCTTTATTAGATGATAAAAGGTCGCATAGGAGTATGAGCCGATTATTGAGAGACAGATTAGCTATACCACGGTTTGCTAAAGACCGTTTTGGGGACTACAACACTCGTTTGTTTAGGAATAATCAATTTACGGGACGTAATACGCTTCCGTCACCTACTTTAATTGGTGGTGAATATTTTCCAGCTTTAGGCGGTATGCACTCATTACAAAGAAGGTTTGATGAAGACCCTCAAAAACAAGGGCGTTTTACAACATTAGCGGCTTCTAATGCTACCCCTTTAGACGACCCTAGATTTAATGTATCGAGAGGCGCACAGTCTAGGTCTCATAGAATTGATGGTCAAAGAAAAGCCGATGGTAAGAAAAATGAACATATGTGGGTTCACGGCAATCTAGGCCGCGGGGAATTATCTGATATTTTGGGTGAAGGTTTAGACCAATCCCGGTTGCTACAAGATTGGGGGGACGATGTTGACCTTTTCAGGGATAAGAAAGGGGCGATGCAGGGCTGGGATAAAGAAACGGGCAGACCTCTAATAATGGTGGGTTATGATTTCTCAACACCAAAAAACCCCAATTTGACCCCAAAAGAAGGTAAATATTCTGTTGATAACAGGGAATATAGAGAAGATGTTGATGATTATGACTGGCGTGATCGTATTGGTTCTTTAGATACAGATGTTCACACTGATGGTGTCCCTTACAGTAGTAAAGTGACAGGCTCAATAGACCCTATAATGAGAATATTAGACGAGTTAGGGAGAATGCCGTCATATAGAGATTCATCAGGTTTCAAGCATCAGGGAGTTCCTGTGCCTATGAATATAGGCAGCAATCCTGATAAACTCGGTTTGAAACGGGGTCTTGTGACCCCAACTCATGGTATTCTAGCTAGAGAAAGCGATTTTACCAATACAGGCCGAGACGTATTAGAAAATGCAATGCTCGGTCAGATCATTAATCTATCAGAAGACAATACCTTTGAAGATGCGTGGGGGCTGGTTAAAGCAGTATTTGATTCAGAACACTGGGGGCAACCCGGTGAAATGTTCTTTTGGGAAGAGCTGTTCGGTGGTAAGTTGCCGGATGCGGTGCCATATCCGTGGAATAAAGACAAAAAAGGAAATTACGGCCCACCACGCCCTGAAGGTCAGATGTATGGGGGGGGTAATAGAGATATAATTGATTTCATAAATCTATACCCCGAAAAGGTTCAACAGCTCACTGGTCCCAAAGATAACCCTAATCTAGTGGATTATCCCTTAGAAGGGATGGAAATACCAACATGGGAGGGCAGCGACAAACAATCGAAGTTAATGGCTGGCTTTGGTAATCCCGGTAAAATGCCCGGAATATCATTGGGGGATATGCCCGTTCATGCTTGTACGATGAAAACTGGGGCCTGTAAAATATGTTATGCTGCTCAAAATAAAATGGCGTTTAATGGCCCACAAAGAAAATATCACCGTAATCTATACAATTCTCTTAATGATATGCCTAAATATCTTTCAGCCATGCAAAATGAAATGTATTCTGAAGCGATGAAAACCGCAAATAATAAAAGAAATGCGCCTAAACACCTTGCAGGTAAGGGTTATGTTAGAGGAAAGGCTTCAGGAGATTTTAGAGGCCCCGGTGAAGTTTCAGCTTATTTCGATCTCCTACAACAACAAACCCCAAGAGAATTACGAGACTTAGAACATTGGATTTCTTCACGCCAAGCTCAATACATAAGAGAGGCTATGGAGGCTAGAGGGGGGACACAAGAGTCTCATTTGCCCGATAATGCAACAATGAGGATTTCTATTGACAAGGAACCTGAGTGGTATAAGGGCAAAGAAGGACGAAATGACAGGGTTGGTGACATCGCTTCGATTTTAGAATCCCCCGGAATTACAACAAGCACGATAACACCGAAAGGTTTTGGCGGTAATAGTCGGCAGCAGGTTTGTCCGGCATCACTCCCCGGTGCAGATACAAAATGCGACATGAATATTGACCCAATGACTGGTGAAATGGGATGCCGGATGTGTTTCAGAAGAGAAAACGAAAACACATCTTACATGGAACATGGTCAAGCATTAGATGACATATTCCGAGTAATACAACAAAACTCTATCCGAGAATCGCAAAGCGGCAGAAAAATCGCTTAATTAACCTTGTTATATATGACAACTGTCTTAAACCTAACACGTATCACACACTATAATGAGCCAACACGTTTCAGTGGTGATGAGGGACGATCTTTACCGGAAAATGGAAAAAACTAGAGGGCGTGAGTCCAAATCTTCCTTTGTCAATCATGCACTTGAGATGTATTTCAAGCACATTAGAGACAAGGAGAACATGATATAATGAATCAGGGACAAAGAACACCAATGTGGCAGCCGCCAACAGACGCAGCAGCATCGAATAGAGTCGATGTTAATTTAATAGCAATGTTGCTATGGCAATCCCTGTTGACAGGTATGGCTGTGGGTTTGTCGCATCAAGGTTGGTATTTACCTGATGCTGGGGCCGGAGAGATGGGTATTCAGTATGGTTTGATCTCATTCGGATTTTTGTGTATAGCTATGGTTTTATTCCAAGTAGGTGGTGTAAGAGACAGTATGGCCATGAGAGCCGAGTTTTCAAAAGAAGCCAGCTACGACAAATGGTTTAGAAATCAAATGCAAATGCAGAATAGAAGAATGCAAAAACAACAATATTATGGGGAAATGCAACAACAAATGGCGCAAATGCAAGCACAGGCTGAAGGCCAACAGCTTTTTGGCCTCCCTAATGCACCCGCTAACACTGAAGACAACCAACCCCCTCAGTGATTGGAGTGATAGAAAATGTGGCCATTTACAACACGGCAGGAACGACAAGCTGCTGAAATGGCGCAAATATTAGCTGAAAACTCATATGAACGAAAAATGGAACGTATGGCCGGATGGGTCAGAACAACGGTGGCACTTATCGGTGGTGTGGCTGGGACCTTTGCCGTGTTGATAATTTTAGATGAATTGGGGACTTCACCATTACAATTGTGGGAATACCTCAAAGGTCGTCTTTGAGAGGCTAAGGCATGAGTGCGGTTATCGCAGGGCATCTTCTATTAGCTTCAGTTAATGCCTTACAGAAGATATACAGGATAATGAGGCCATTCAGGGTGGGCATATATGGCCCTAGTATGACGGGTAAGACTACACTAGACCAATATCTGACAGTCCCCGGTGATATAGACCCAATACCCCTTGAAATGAGAACATCGCACCCGATAATAAACGGCAAACCCGTTCAGCCCAAAGCACACCGGAAATTGATTAGATGGAAAAAAGAAAGGATTCCAATTTCTAATTCTGACATAGCGGGACAAGCACAGTTCCGTAATTTATGGATCGAAGATATGTTTGGAAGAAAAGTCGAAATTGTTGTGTTTATGATTGATCATAGAGTAGTCACTTCGCCAGCATTTCTAAAAGATGCTTTAGCATCCTTTACTTATTTAGTGGACAATATAACACGTAAAGATGTATCATCTGAAATATCTCGTAAGGCAAAGAAAACTGCTAAGTCAGTATATATGCCCAAATTAGTGTTAATTGTTGCTAATAAAATGGATTTATGGTGGTCCCCTCAAGCACAGGTACTTTGGGATAATGGTTTAGCGAGAGAACACCCTATAATCTCGCCCTTTAGAGGCGAATTGAAAAGACTCCGTAAGGCGGGAGTTAGGGCTGAAATAGACGCTATGTCGGCACAACATGGCGTAAATGTCGAGAAAGTGCTATTATCTATTGTTGAACTCCTGTAATCAGCAGTATGTTTATTTGGCTGACAGGGGTGGCAGGGTTAATATGAACTTCATGCCGAGCTTTATGCCGTCCATGCCTTCATGGAATAGTAATACTAGATTATCGGGTCTAAATGATGAACAATTAAAGGCGTTAGCAGCGACTACTGGAGTAAATTATCAATTGTTGAAAACACAACAAAGGGCCGAAATTGCGAGTGCGGGTTCAGTGGGTAATTTTGAAGAAGCTGTCGTACCAACAGTCGAGATACAATTAGTGACTAATGCGAAGAACCCTAAAAAGGCCCGCAAAAAGAATCTAAAAAAGTTAAGGAGAGCTTTGAGGCCACCAAGCTACAATCTAGGGCTTTACAGGATTTATAGATACAATGCAGCATTTGAGTGCGCTTGTTGTGGAGTCGATGTTAGAAGGTTCCTTGAGGGGGACAACGACTATGCTCAGATTGTTGATTACGACATAAATCTGTCTTTAGCTGATTTGTATTGGTTTGATGAAACTACGAAAGAGGCGGTAAAACCTCATGCAAGGACTAGAGGCGATCACGGCGACCAAATGAATAGTACGCTGTGCCCTGCCCATTTACACATATATCACACATTAAAGAAAATGGTTCAGGAGGACCAAATGGCCGAAGATGGTTTCAAACCAGTCAGCAAAGGCACTAAGTTTCTCAAAGTTCCGGGTTTGTCCACCTTAACAGCTGGAATGGTTGGTTCAAGCAATTCAAACCGTTCAACAACTGAATCGCTCAAAAAGTATGAGCCGTTTTTTAACTTGATACAACAAGATGCTAAACACAAGAAGGGTATTACTTTGACGCAATACCCCAATCCAATTACAGGCATATCTGATCTTGTGACTGTGACTTTTGACCTGCGAGCTTTACAAATTGAAGACGCAATGGCGCAGCGAAATATGATTGGCCTTGCAGGTCAGCAACAACAAAATCCAGTTCCCCCAGTAGTAAATACTGCGAAAGGGTTAGAAACACAATAGAAGGAGACATGAGTAAATGGGCTGGTTCAGTAAAGACACAACGACACCAACACAGCAATTCGGGGCACCTAGCACATATGGTGCTGGTGCAGCAGCGGGAGGCTTTGGAGGAATGATGACTAACAATATGATGGGCGGTATGGACCCAATGATGATGCAACAGCAGATGCAAAATCCGTTTATGCAACAGATGGCGAATGACCCTGTAATGGCTACATCACGCCTATTACAGTATTATGACCCTGTTTCATCATTCATGGTTTCATCCAACATGGGTACTTTTATGGATTTATTTACTGAAATAATAATGCTTTCAATGAAAGATTTCTTTAGTAATGTGACTTTTTTGACAGATGCAGAAGGCAAAATTACACTCGATCTTTCATCCATGCCTCAAAATATGGTCACTATGTCGCCTGAGAACCTTAGTCTGACTTTACAAAGACTACAAACGTCTTGTAATAACCAGCTACAAATGAACCAACAACAAACATCTATGCTATTACAAGCCCACAACCCTTTGATGAATGGTCAGAACCAACCCGGTTTCTTCGGTAGTCTTCTAGGAAACGTCTTAGGTCAACAAATGAATCAGCAGGGTGGCATGGGTGCTATGGGTGCAGGTGCAGCCGCATTACTTTGAGGTGTTAGAATGCAGGACAAAACAAATGAAAGAAATCAATACAACAGTAGGCCGTATGGGACTACAATGACTGACACTACAATGGAAATGTTTGCACCAAATAAGATGTTAGTCGAAAGTGCAACGATGATTTTTATTATATCATTCATGCTTTTGATCACCTCAGTGATGATATGGAAAGGTCCTACGATGGACCCAACATGGTCTATGATTGCCATAATGGGTGTTTTCCTAACATTCTTCTTAGCTGTTAGACAATATGCGGCTTTTCGGTAGCCCCATCCCCTTCAATGGGATTCGGGGCACAAAGAAATCCCTATTACTCTAATACCCAACAAGTTTATTCCCCGTTTGATTACAATAAAGATGGTAAAGTTAATTTTCAAGACGTAAAACACTTGGCCAAAAACACATTGGATAGAAACAATGATGGAAAAATTACTCTTGACGATTTACATGGTTTAGCTGATTCGTTTTTACCTACCCCTCCTAAAGACGGGAAACCAACAATGAGGGTATGCAGCAGGTGTGGAATACATTTGAAAAAGAAATCTAAATACAAAACTGGAGTATGTGTTGAATGTTATCGGAATCCTACCGATGAAGAGAGGTGTATAGGGACAATCGCTGACGGCAGCAGGTGTAAAAGAAGAATGTCGGCAGAGTCGTCTAAAGGCTATTGTGGCATACATATGAACAAATATAAAGAAAAGACACAATAACTATGGTATAACGTGGTTAGACTATGGGTGGTCGGAGGACTCGTAATAATTGCGACTTTTGTAATCATCCTGAACGGGACCATTTAGAGTTGCAGATAAGAGCTGGGACGCTGGTGTCTAGTGATTTGGATAAAGATCAAGGGTGGGCTTCAGGTTCCGCACATAGGCACATGAGAAGACACGCTGGGGATTTTTCTAACGACAGTAATGATGATTGCCCGATATGCACGAATGTTGATCGAGCAGATATAGAGTCGGCTATTCTTGACCATAGAGCATCAATAATTGATTTTGCAGAAGAATTGGGTGTCAGTGAAGAAGCAGTTAGTACCCATATGGAGTCTCACATAAAACCATTGATACAAAAACAAGCAGATATAGAACTTATACCAACGGCATTGAAAACAGCTCATGATTCCCTTGACCGAATAGAGAGAAATATGAATCGTTTCGATAGGATATTTTCTTTACACCTTGACCGCCTTGACGAAGAAATGCACAATCATCCCGATATGGTTTCGACTAAAGACCTAGACTTAGCTATCAAAATGCACCGAGAAGTAAGAGAAACATTAAGTGAATTGGCGAAATGGATGGACCGTCTAAAGGAGATTGACAAAAGTGAAAGCATATCTGTCATATCGATTATGCAGGAATACTTTTCAGAAAAAGCACCCGATGAATGGCGTGTGATTAGAACAATGTTGGCAGAAGCAGGGGTGATGGAATGACGGGACACAAAAACTTAGTCCAGCTTCAGCTTCGTGATACGCCTTACGAATCGTACCTACATGGGGATTTCCCTAAAACGTGGGATGACTTTTTCATAATGGTTGAAGGACTTGATTTTGTAGTCAAAGAATGGGCCGAATCAATGATACCCTTCGGGTTAGAAGAACAGGCTGAGAAATTATCTCAGGATTTGTATTTTGAAAATATGTCCACTCGTTTTGCAGTGTATTCTTATTTGGACGATAATGATAATTCTATGTCCTTTACTAAGGTTATGAAACATTTTGGCGACTTAAAAAATGCTTATATCGGTTTAGCAAAGTCATATGCAAGGACACCGATCATTTCAAGTTGGTATCTTAACCTACCATTGAGAGTATCAGGTTCTTTCAAGACGATTAGAAGTAATGAGCGATTAAGGTCTCAAAGAGAACAGGAGGTCTAATTATGGGTATGGCTAATCCAAGAGGTAATGGGGACATATATCACCCTAGAACACAAGAGTTCACCGGAGGCCACAACCCCCGTGAAGTATTAGACCTCGATATTAATCCCAATGAGGACAATGACGGCCTGTCTCATCATGGTAGGCACACTACTGAGGACACCGAAAGCAGGGAACAAAGAGACCCTGATAAAAGAAGAAGGCGAGCTTTATTGGAATTGGCCCCTGCAATCACTCACATTAGTATTAAGCCTGAAGACATGGATAGCATGATCGACAATTCACCAAGATTTGAAGAAGAGAATAAATTGCTTGAAACTGGTTTAGGTGTTGATTTAGGGGCGAATGGGTTATCGTTGTCGGCTGGTGCAAACAGGGGTTCTGTTCGTAGCACTACCCCTTACGTCACATACGGTAGGAGTCCCACTTTTGGAAAAACAATAGAGACCGCATTGTCTGATTTATCAAAAGCACGAAGAAAATACAAGGGTCGCAAGTATAGCGATGACGAAGAAGACGATGAAGAAGAGCAAAAGAGCAAACGCAAAAACAAACGTAAGAAGAAACGTAGCGGTTTGAGAGGTAGGAAAAAGGCAGGAGGGAGATTAAAAGGCTCTAATAGTCGTAATCCTAAGAGGACAACAGCAACAGTAGCTGGTGCAGCTAGACGACAAATCAATCGTGGTGAAAGAGACCAAGTTATGGACCGAGGTAAACAAGGAAGAAGAACAACCGGGTCCCATTCTGAGTTATCATTGAAGTATAGAGACCCAATAGCATATGCACGTAAGCTAGCAAATGAAAAACTGCGTAGGCAATCAGGGGCAATGCCTAGATCAATGACTCATCACCGTTCAGCATCTGCTGGCGTTTCTTCAGATACAACCCGTGGTTCGACTATTGGAGGCACTAAAGCAGGAGGCACAAGATTACCCTCTAGCCCCAATCTAGGGACTCGCATGGATAGTGGGAGACAGTATGACCAAAAGGTCGAACCGGGGTCAGGAGACCCTTTAGGGACAGAAGACCCGTTGAAGTTGGCTATGGAAATCTCAAAAGCTGGCGGTCTCAAAACATTGTCTCGTACTGAGATAATAGGTCTAAAGGCTAAAATTGAAAAGTTGCTAAGACAGCTTGAAAAAATTACAAAAGCAACTCCTGAATTAGAAGAAAACGCAAAAAGAGGGGCTAGAGCAAGTGAAGATGTGGCTACGGCACCTACTGGGGGCACAAAGTTAGATGACGGCCATGAGGCTTGGATGTTTGAAGACCCTACTGCACTTCAAGCAGCAGGTGTCGTGGGGAAGAGATAATGTCAAGAGCTTGGATGTTTGACACTGATTATTTTACTGTTCAAAAGGGCTACGGCGTTTATGACATGACACAGTTGTTTCAGGCAATGCTTGGTAATGATGACCCTATGTCGGCTGTAATGTCTTTACAACAAGACCATTACGACTTACGACAAAGTGAATTGTCAGGCCCTGAAATTGATGCTGTTGAGTTGGCGTATAAGAACAAATTAATAGACGAAAAGGTGTATGAAGCAATACACAATGGACCTCAAGACCCCGACTATAAGCAAGCATTTGCTACCGCATTACAAAGAGGGTCAGAAGTAGTTAATCAAGCAGTTGACGGACAAAATAAGCTTAACTCTCAAAGAGGCTTTCAAGCGATGCCGCTTCCATTTGAAGTCAATCGTAATGGGCAGGTTCGACTGAATCCAATATGGAAACAAGGGGCGACAGCACAAAAAGCACAGCTACAAGTTCCGGGCAACAAAAAAGTAGTCAATCCGTTTTACAACGGACAACTTGTGACGCATATTGCTAGTTCAATATACACTGCTGGCGGGAATGTCGAGGGCTGGGCTAGGCCATACGAAGAAGCATTACAGGCACAGGGTTTAGCATCAACAAAGAGAAATGATAGAGTGATCAGGGGACATAAGGACTTTTCTAATCGTAATTTGATAAGTATAAACGACCACGATCAATTAGTCCCTATGTTTAACGAATTGAAAAGACATTATAGTGAGGCTACAACTTCGGGTTTGGGACATCAAGAGGCTATCGACCATGCTAGTGAACAATGGATGGCTGACAAGCGTTCCTTTTCTATGACTGGACATCACAATCATGCCCCCGAATCCAGCTATGGTCGAAATGTAAGAGATGACTCCGCTGATGATTTACCAGTGCCTGATGAAGTAATCGATCAAGAAGAAGCCATGAATAACGGTGTTGCGCCGGGTGCGGGAACACAAGCACCTCAAACAGACCCTATGGCTGTTATACATCCTGACCACAGGGAGGCAAACTGGTTCAAGAATATGAATAATAATATTAGACATTCGTTATACGATGAGTTATCTGATAAGCCAAATGCTAATGTTATGAATTACCTAAAAGAAAATCACCATATGGATGACGAATCGGCAAAAGAGTTTGTTCGTAATGTCAGGATGTCCAAAGGCGGTAGGACACGTAAAAGATTTGTTGACCAGTTATTAGACCATCATGTTAGAACAACACAAGATGTCCCGCAGTGGTTTGATTCTGAGAAGCCACCGTCAGTAGCAGAACAGTTGACAACATCAGGCAGTATGCTGACTGACCCCGCCCCTGTTATACCCGAACAAGAAGTCAAGCCAAGAGAAATAGCCACGGTTCCTCCCCCACCGCCTCGTATTGAAGCAGCACCTCCACCACCTCCAATTCAATCAATGGGGCCTCCTGCGAAAACCGTGGCTCACCCGTCATCAACAAGGGAATTAATAATGCCGCCAAATATGCAAGATTTCATGCGTCAGCGAGGAAACGGTATAAACAGCAATATACCATTGCCGAATGCACCTAATCAAAGCGAGGGGGGCGGAGGCGTAATGAGTCAAATAGCAGATTTACTAGGTCGCTTATCGGGCGGAGGACAAATCTTACGTTCCGAAGACGCTAATCAATTAGAGTCATATCTTGAAAATGTCCAATTAGAAATCGCAAAGGCGACTCTTGAAGATTTAACCCCTGTCCCTTCTTTTGACATTAATTCACCTACTGACATTGCTATGATGGGCGCACATATTCAAAGACCAACGGCTGATGTAATTAGTATCTTATTCACAAAAGGAGATTGGCGTAATATTGCTCATACAATTGGAGTCGATCACGAAAAGGTACAAATGGTAAAGGTGGCGTTTTCATGAGTTTTGAAGAAGCTTGGAATGTTGTTAAGTTTTCACCGCAGACCACAAGTCAAATGGGCACAGGGTTAAGAAATAGAAAAATAGACGCTATGCCCAAACCAGCAAAAGGCGAAGCTGATGGACTCAATCAAGAAACTAAAACAAACCAATCCAGCTACAAACAAAGATTAAACGATGCTGCTGGTATTGAACCAGCCGTTGAACCTACTACTTCTATACCTCCTAAAAATGAAAGCACTACGCCGGGTTTAGATAATCTAGCGGGACAACCAGCTACGCCGGGTTTAGATAATCTAGCGGGACAACCAACGGGCACACCGGGGCTGGATAGGCTTCGGGAGGATATGGATCAAGCTCGGACAAACGTACAAGATTTTATGCGAAAACCGGGAGAACCCACGCCTCAAAGAGTGAAGACTGGTATTTTTAGCGGTATAGGAGACCGTGTAGGTGCAGCTATGGATTTCAAAATGCCTACTGCCGCAAATGCGGCTAGATTTCAGCAAAAAAATCTAAATATGACACCTGAAGAACAAGCGGGATATAGAGAAAACCAAGATAAAGATCAAGCAAATCGAAAACTCACAGCGGCGAATCGAAGAAAAATGAAGGCTCTTGGAACGGGCGGAAGCCCTGAAGGTCAAGGACCGCTTAGAACTTTAGCAGACCCCGAAAGCCAACAGGCATTTGACGCTGCTAGCGGCTATCAAGACCCATTCAATATTACAGATGATATAAGGAACGAGGGAGGCCAAACCCCTAACCCCCCTCAAGAAAATGTGACGGTCAATAAACCAGCAGGAAATAAGTTAGGGAATTGGAAAGACCAAGCTTTGGGCGGAACAGATTCAGGCGGTATAAAAATACCGGGCTGGAGGGGTTTAGTTCCGGGTAAAGATGTATCAGAAACATCCACGACTAACCCCGATGGTAGTATCAAAACAACTCGTAATGAATCAGTAAACAATGCAGCTAAAACATTTGGTAGGACATTGGGGCTATCAGGGGCAGTGGCCGGGGTCGGTGCTGCTACGGAATACGGGGCAAATAAAATAGCTCAGGGTGCAGCTAATATAGGAAACAGATTATTAAGGTCTGATACCGAATATGAAATGGAAATGAGTATGACACTCGCTAAACATTATGAGTACCGTGGTGATTTAATGTCAATTCGTGAACAGAATACTACGGGGGCAATTAGAGATGCCTTCAGATGATATATTCGATCAGGCTTGGGATTTAGCCAAACAAGACGTTGGCGAATCAGACTTTGAAAAGGGACTGATAGAAGATTTTAGGAATGCTCGTAGGCAAGCTCAGTTGAGAGAGGCTTATCGTGATGAAGTGGCTAATACTCTTATGGGTCAAATAAATCCGAGGGACAAGTTTCGTTTGCCTGAACCCGTAATCGAGGAACCCGCAATTGAAGAACCCGCAATTGAAGAACCCGCAATTGAAGAACCGAAGGTTGAGCCTGAGACTAAGCCCGATACATTAGCGGATATTCCCGAAGAAAAAGTCGAAGAATCGGTGGTCGAGCCTGAGACTAAACCTGATACTCTAGCGGAAATACCAAAACCAAAAAAAACCCCTAAAAAAACAAAGGCGGGGGACGGCATGAAAACACCCGAAGCTGAGGAAGACGAGCCTAAGATAGAATATGCCGATGACCGTGGCGATGACAGATTCAATCAAGGGTATGAACCTGATCAACATGGCGATGAAACAAATCACCATTTTATGCCGCAGCCGGATGATGCAGAAAAGGTCGAAGAACTTGGTTCACCAATAGTTGATGCTAAGACACAGGGTATGGAGGACGGCAGGAATGGGGTTTCGACACCTAATATGACTGTGCCTCAAGATGATGAAAAAGAATATGCTGAAAACAAAATCAACGCTTTGACTTTGATAGATATGATGAATGGAGATAACCCTGAAGATGTGGGTAGGTCCTTTGCTACGTTGTGCAAACTCGCAGCCGGGGGTTCGGATGCACATATAGACCAATTAAATCAATTTAATCGAACATCCGAGGTTAAGCTGTTAGCAGATAAAATGAACACTACGCCAAAGGAAATTAACCAAATGAGGAAAAAGTCGGTCATTGAAGGAAAAGAAAATCAACTTTTAGAACTTCAAGCAAAGCAGGATCGAGCGACATTAGAAGAAAACCCTGATATGGATTACACCGATACTGCGGCCTTCAAACTTCCTGAATCAGTAAATAAACTCAATAGGGGTAAAGCTCAGACCAGTATGACTGATAATCCCGAACAAGCACTTGAGGCTTGGGGCGAAGGCAAACCAATACCAGTATTAGACGTAAGAGGCAATCCAGTAAAACTAAACGGGAAAACAGGGTGGACTGTTGGCCGAGGTAAAGACAAAGATGGTAAAGCGATAACTGTTGCTTTTCACCCTGACCGCCCTGAAGGTGTTCCTTTAGACAGTCTAAAAAGACCAAATAAAGCATTAGGGCAAACCACTTCAAGGTCTATATCATCCATCGCTTCACCATATACCACAGTTGACCAAGTTAAGCGTCAAAGTGAAGGTACGAAAAATAGGACAGTACCTTTACCATTGTATTTCCCTATGCCCGGAAGTAAAGCGATAAATCAAAAAACAGGTAAAGTAATTAAATCGGAAACATGGACCCCAGTTGCTAACCCGTTTGCTAATCCATTCCATAATCCTGAAGCATTCCGAGTGAATAATACTCCGCCTCCGGTATCGACTGAGCAAGCAGTTGAAGCTGGGGCTTGGGCCGATACAACCGATGGCCCAGTTTTTGTTTCTAATCCTGCTCATGATATTTTAGCAAAATCGGGATTTGACACACGGGAGGGAGACGACCTTAGTATGCTACCTTCAATGATGCCAAAAGAAGATACAAGCTTCAGCAATACCAGCTTACTACCGAGGGGGTGGGATTCTGAGTGAAGCGGTTCAGAAATTAGCCAGTAAAGTTGATTTTGAAATGGGGCGTAAAGATTTCAGATTCTTTTTTGAAGATATTTGCGGTTTTCAATTGGCGGATTTTCATAAAGAATGGTATGAGATGTCAGAAGGCCACACTAAAACTTGTGTAATAGCCAGTCGTGATCATGGTAAATCAGTATTTTTCAGATGTTATCTTTTATGGAAAATGGCTTACAGGCCAAATACAGAAGTTTTATTTTTCAGCCACAGTCAGCATCAGTCCATTGACCACATGGGTAAAATGAATGAATTAATAGAAACAACCCCCGCATTACAGCATCTAAAACCCAAAAGAGGATGGGCAAAGCAATTGTTCAAGATGACAAATAAATCCTCCATACGTGCTATGTCAGTCGGCAAAGCAGTGAGAGGGGCGCACCCTGACATAGTGGTTTTAGATGACATATTGTCAAGTGAAGCGCAAACGCAGCTGAAAGCAATATCGACTTGGTTTTATACCGCATTACTACCAGTTCTTCACCATACAGCTAGATTATGTATAGTCGGGACTCCGTTTTCATTTACTGATTTGTATTCTGAATTGAAGGCTTTGGACGGTTATGTCGTTGGAGAGTACCCTGCGATTAATGAAGCAACAGGAGACCCCTTGTGGCCTGAAAGATGGTCTCTTGAAGCTTTGAATGCTAGAAGGGGGGAAATGACTTCAATAGCATTTACCCGTGAGTACCTGTGTAAACCAATCGCCAGTGAAGCCAGTCTTTTTCCTGAAGATATGCTTGAACGTGTAAAGGACCAAAGTTTAGCTTTGTCATATTATCCTGAATCTGAAGAAGAGCTAAATTATTACATTGGTTGGGACCCGGCGATTAGTGCTAACCGATCTGCTGATTACACTTGTATGATGGTTATAGGAATGGATGAAAATAGACATAAGAGAATAATTCATGTTCATCACGAAAAAGGTATGGACTTTAGTCATCAGATAGATAAAATAATTGAATTGAATGCTAGATTTAACCCTGTTATAATTGAATTGGAGACAAACAATTTTGCTATGGCATTTAATCAGGTGCTAAAAGAAATAAGCGATTTACCCATTAAACCATTCAATATGTCTCGTATGAAAAAAGAGGCTATAATGCACACCTTACAACTTCATTTTGAACAGCAACACCTGATTATACCTTACAAGAATCATGAAGGGACAAGAAGGCATATGAACGCACTACTCACTGAGTTGTCTAATTTTACTATGTTAGAAAATGGTCGCATGGAGAGTTTAGGTTCTCATGACGATATGGTTTTAGCTTTGGGTTTGGCGGTTCAAGCTACAAAGGAATATCGTGAAAATATTATGATATTAGATGGTCCCACATGGCAGAAGAGATTAGGGTGGATGGATGCGTAAATACTTAGAAACCCAAATTGGCGTGGAAACGCTTGCTGATTCGATAAGAAAAAATCCAATGTTAGCAGCCGCTGGAACAGCAGCAGCAGGGGTTGTAGGCGGTAAGCTAACTGAAATGGCGATGAATAAGGTGACACAAGCTCAGGCGGAATTAGCGGAGGCCCAAAAAACAGATGCTCAAGCTATGAAGAAACCAAAGACTGAAGAAGGTCAAGGGGCCGACATTGAAGGAATGGACAGTTCTCATACGAGTGCGCCGGAGATGGACGGAGACCTGACAGCACCGTCTGAAGATGGTTTTCTAAGATCAGATATAGACATAAACAGAACTTGGTTCGTGGATAATTTTGGAATGACAGGTTCTGAAATGGCTTCAATATTTATCAAATCCAATGAACTCAAAGCATTAGACGCATTATACCCTTTGTTGATTGCTGAAAAGAAAGCGATTCTATCCTCATTCCCCGGAGTTTCACCTGAACTTGTAAAACATTTACCTTTGACTGATGTTGATTACGATAGCTTGAATAAATATTCAAACAGGTTGGGAATACCGTTTAGAAGATTTGTAAAGGTTTGGGAGGCTGCTGATGACTCTCTAGCAAAGCAGGAATCATACACAGCATGGAAATCAGTAATAGATGCAAATCTAAGATTATCTCCTAGAGAGAGGACAATATTAAGTGAATGTGCTGGACACTTGTTCAAGAAAGGGGCTTTGAATGCTCAGACTTTGAAAATAAATGGTGTCTCAGCCAGCACAGGAGAAATATCCTCCTTGATTAAATCGCATGGTTTTCTCTATGACATTATATCAGTGGGAGAGGTTAGTAAAACTTTAGGAAGAGGATTGTTCTATGATATAAAACGAAGAGATGTTATTCTAAAAGATGCGGGCAGGTTCTTAGCTGGCCTGATCGAAACTAATTCTTCGGTAAGGTTTGATAGTAGGATGAAACCACGTATTGAAATGAGGTTTAATGCCCCTACTGCGCCGTGGTATGCCGATGCGTTGAATAACGAAATGGATATGAATTGTGTAAAATCAACGTCTTCGGGTTTATGTATTGAAGGAGAGAAAGGAGTTATTAAGGCAGTTGAGATGGCTTCACCATACATCACGGACTCTTCGCATGAGGCATTTATGTTATCTAAAGCACTTGTTGGTGATAAAGACGCTTTGATTGTTATGGTTCATGATTCATTAAATAGGAAGGAACAAGTCACATTTCTAAAAAGCAAGAATGTTTCTATTGAAAGATTTGATAAGATGAAAGAAAAGGTGTTGATGAATGGTCGATAAAAAAAGAATGGAACGATTATTCTCAGCAGTGGGAATGGACATGGAGAGGCATTCTAGTCCTAAACCCTCAATGCCCTTATTTACATCAGGTATTCAAGAACCTGCCTTACTTCAGGGTATTACTATCCCTGCTTTGTATGCAGCATCTTACGAGTGCATGGTTTTAAGGTCAATATTGAATCATTTATGTGTTGAAACATTTCGTAAAGGCTGGGCATGGAAACCAAAGTTTGTTGTAAAAAGTATAGACACTGATCAAGAGTTCGGACAACAATATGAAAGCGACCCTGAAACGGGGGGCGAAATGAGAAAAGCTGACCGTTCACAAATAGAATATGCAGACATGGTATTCAGGAGTACGAATGAAATGGGGCAGACGTTTATTGATGTTTTAAGAGAATTAGAAATGGATTTGAATATTGTCGATGATGCCTATCTCGTAGTGACAAAGGAATATTTTATTGACCCTAAAACAAAGGCGGCCACGTTTTTTAGGATTAAGGAAATATCGAGAGCAGACCCTATATTTATGCGTATTTTGTCCGATAAAAGAGGGGTAAGAGGGGGTAATCAATACACCAGCCTTGTTGACAGGTCGTTCCGCACTTCGGACCCTAATGATAAATGTCCAACTACTGGTATGAATGTAGTGCCAATACATTACATGAACTTAGCTGGAGTGGGCAACGGGCAATGTTATACTGAAGGTGAAATTATTCATCTTAGTAAATGGTCCCCTTCAAAATTGTATGGGCGTAGTCCAGTTGCTACTATGTGGAGACAAGTCAATACATTGATTGCTATGGATAACTATGTCTATTCCGCATATCAAAAGAGAAGAATGCCAAGAGGTATTATGGTCATTAAATCATCAAACATGGAAACTGTTGAGAGAACAGCAAGGAATATCCAAGAACATCTTGAACGTGACCCTAACTATGTGCCAACCATAGGTGTTGAGACGGAATCAGGTAGGGGAGGAATAGAGTATGTTCGTATGATGGACACATTAGAAGAGCTACAATACATACCAATTAAAGATGACATCAGACAACGTATATCCGCCTTTTATGGTGTATCTAATGTATTTATGAATGATGTGACCGGAGGCGGATTAAATAACGAAGGTATGCAAATTGTTGTCAGCAACCGATCAGTGTCCTTTTCACAATCAATATACAACCGTCTTTTATTCCCTGCATTGTTAGAAGCATTCGGTATAACTGAATGGGAAATAACATTAACGCCTCACGAAGAAGAGGATGAGATAATGCAATTACGCCGAGATGAGATGGCTATCCGCAATATGATGCAAATGAAGCAAGCAGGATTTGATGCTAAATTGAGGGACACAGTTGATGACGCATATTTGACTTTCGATTATGCGGAACCGGACCCCGAAGAAGTGGCAGCACAGGAGGCTGCGATGGCCGAACAACAAGCTGCTGGCGGGGGTGCTGGAGTGCAAAAGCAGGATATGGGTGCTTTTGGATTATTCAAAAGAGATGTTAATGACCCTATTCACGGCAGTGTCCCTGATGCTGCTGCTGCTGTCACAACAAGAGGTACTGATATACGCCCAGCTAGAGAAGGGGGAATATCCCAAACACGGTCTTCGGTAAAGGGCAATGCAGGTGATAGAGTAATTCATAACGAAGGCTCACCAATATCATCTAAAGGCAATAAAAATACTGATGACCCCCCTGCATTAAAAAGAGCCAATGCAAAATTAAAAAGATTAAATATTGATGGTCAAAGAGGCAAAGAAGAGGACAAGTCTTGAATAGGATTGTAATTCGTAGGGAGTTTGATACATATGGGCGAGGGCTTTGATATACTAGCAAAAATGGACCCAATGGCTCGCAGATGTTTAGCGGCTGTTGAGGCAATGCAAAAAGGAATAGACACTAATGATAGAAACTTAATTGAGCAACAATTACTCATTGCTAAAAACGCTCTTTCAATGGTCGAAGACGATTTACAATTGCATGACCGTTTGTCGAAAGCAGCACCAGCACCCTCAGATTCTTTGATCCAAAAAGGTACGGCTTTTATTCCCAACAACCATGAGAATACATTCAATGGTGGAGAAGACGCAGAAGTGTTTGGCGTTGTAAGACCGGGCCGAACCAGTAAATTGTATCGAGAACACATAGTTTATTGAGGTGGCTTAGTTGTATGAATCAAATCGTGGGTCGATAGCTCAAAGGATGCGAGCCTTAGAAATACAGAACATGGCCATAAGCAAAGCAGCGGCTGACCCTGAAGCTGCTATGAATGCGGCTAACCCCGAAACTCCAGCAGGTGCTGGTCTGTCAAATACCCAACCCGTACAAAATCAGGCGTTTGGTGATATGATGGGCGCACCAGTTGTCCCAGCGCAAGCCGAAGGCGGAAATTATGTTGATTCATTGTTAGATTCTGTCGGTGCGTTAGGCCAACAATTAGGGCAAAGACACGGTTTGATGGCCATGTTTCGTAAAAACGGTATGCCGGAAGAAGCTGTCATGCAATTTGACATGAGCATGAAGATGATCGAGGAACAACTTACAGCCGCTGGTAGTGCATTAGCTCAAGCAAAACAACTCAATGCGACTTTGATGCAATACGATGCACCTGTGCAATCACCTAAGATGGATGTTGGCGAAGGCGTTGCTATGCCTCCAATAGACGGTCAAGCAGGAGGCTTTAGGATATGAGCGATGACCAAATGAACTTGGATGTTCTAAAACAAGTAGTGGGTGAGCTAAGAGCTTTGAATGAAAGATTAGCTTTTGTTGAAAGCGAAAACAATGACCTTCGTAAAGCTATGGAGGACCCTGAGATTCTTATGCGTAAAGCGGGGTATCTTAGATATTCAACACCACATCCAGCAGAAACTTTCGACCCATTAAATAGAGAGATGTCCAATAATAGCGATACAGTAGGACCATTTGCGGGCACTGGTGAAACATTCCAAAAATCTAAATCTCGTTATGATGAATTACAAGAATGGATTGAAGCAGAAGAGGCGATGAGATGAGTTTAAGATATACGGACCCAATGAAAGATACACCGACTGGTCAATTATTAGGGATGGTTAGAAGATTAGAAAAAGCAGTCACTAAAAACTACAATTGTATGAATTGTAGCGATGACGATGATGGCTGCGAGGATTGCTATCCAGTGAAAAAATCGAAAACAGCTATGTATAATTCTATGGCTTACATGGATGAGGATAAAGGATATAAATCGGATAGAGGCGATAAAAAAATGCCGGACCTGCCGTCTCCTAAAGGTAATAAAAATAAGATCGGTAAAGGCAAAAAACCTTTAATCGGTGGGCAAAAAGAACTCGATAAAGACAAAGATGGCGACATAGATGGCGATGATTTTAAGCAAATGAAGGTAAAAAAGGCTGACATGAGTGAAAAGAATAGTTATTGTCAAAAACACTTTGGATGCAAATATTCTGAATGTTCAGATACACAAAAGGCTCAATGCGACAAGGAATGTGGCAAAGTTGAGAAAGAAGATGCAACCACGGCATTCCTAAGAGAACGTGGGATTTTTGTAAAATACGAAGTTGAGCCAAAAGAATCTAGGCCGCAGTTTGTCGAGGTTTCAGGTTCAGCACAAATAAGGTCTCAAGGGTATGGTACTAATGGAGTGTTGCCATACACTGAGGATGCTACTGCGAAAAAGGGTATTAGTGAAGTGTATAAAATGCCATCAGCAGCTCAAACAGGATATGGCCCCGATGGTTCGACCCTTCATATGCACTACACTGATGGTGGCGGCACAGCAGATAACCTAGACTCATTTGAAGACAAGCTGGCGCAGATCAAGAAATCAACCGTAGGTAAAGAAGGTATTATTGAAGAGATTGCGAGTCTCATTGAAAAAGTGTATGCTCGCCTGTGAGGTGAGTATATGACGGAAGAAATTGTAAGACAACGCACTGACGTATTACTTTCTTCTTTAACAGGTGGCAAACCCGCTTTAGAAGATTATATGTCTAATTTACAAGTTGTTAAATCTAACATGGATGCAGCTACATTAGCCGTTGCATCATCACCGCCCCCTTATTCTATGAGAGATTTGGACAAACCAATGAAACCTTCAACAATGGTAATTCCTGAATCAATGAGTGAGTTCCTTTCAGGGCACACTAAGGTTTCAACATCTTATGCGGGGGACTGGCCGTTAGCCGAAAAAGACAATCGTTTTGGAGAGCATCATCCATTTCACCCTCAATCAAATTGTTGTCCTCTATTGCATGGGGCGGCCCACGGTGAACCCGAATATACCAAACACGTTATGAGGTTTACAGGGGAATTGATGAATGCACATAGAGAGGCTGAAAGAAGAATCCGTGTTGATTTGAAAGAACAACGCTTGGTAATGGGAGACCCCTCAGATACAATGTTAGACCTGTATAATATTGATAGAGGCAGATATGGTGAGTTTTCAGACGAAGAATATATCCAAAATAAAACTGAAGAATTAAATTATGACTATGGGCTTCTATCTTATTTATTTGGTTTAGAATATCAGACTACTACCCAAAGAGACGAGTTTATGGATTTGTTAGGGAGATTGTCTAATGCTGAAGAAGGTTCACCGGATGTTGACTTTGCTACTAATCAAATAAAAGAAAAAGGCGGGTTAAGTTGGGACAGAGCATTGCGAAATTGGAGGGACAGATTTACACCGTTGGCCGCTTGGTGGGCTAGGCCAGCCGACAAATCAGGCCCTACTCGACCCCACCCCGATCAGGCATCATTTGACAGACATCATTCTTCACCGTGGGTAATGACTGAAGAAGGTATTACACAAAGCCACAATTATCATTGGTGGGAACCTTTTCAGTATTGGGGTGGTGTCGGTAGGGATTTTAATTCATTGAGACAATTATTTAATCAATCTTATTCTAATGTTTTTAACGGCTCATGGTTAGAAAGTTTGTTATTTGATGGGTTGGTTTTAGACGGCAAACATTCTATTGCAGGTTCTCATTTTCCTAAGTCTGCTAATACCGAATTAGGTAGCGGAGAATTATCTTCAATATTGTCAAGTCATTCAGAGGGTGATTTAGACTTTGAGAGAAAGAGGGCCTTATGGACCTCAGCTTCTAATCATCATCATTTGCATCCCTCAGAAATTGAAGGTCAGGGGAGTATTATGGAAATACCTCACGATGCGTATATGTTAAGCCCCTTTGGTATGACTATGATGAATATAGGTGAACACGGGGCACCATTTCTAGGTTCACAACATCCTAACTCAAATGAAAAATATCATCAATTACATAATCGTTTTTCAATTCTTTCTAGTAATGCGATAACAAGAGAAGCGATGAGACTATCGCAACGTGCGATGAAAGAATTAGGGTCAGAAATTATTACAGGACCAATTGATGATGAGCCGGGATTCACTGACGTTGAGGGTAATACTTTGGCTAGAGGCAATATTCAGCAATTCCTCGCAGCTGCAAATTACAATTTGATGCGTCAAGGCGATGTGGCTAGACATTCTCCTATGGCTTTACCTAATCTTGAATCAGGGCAGCTTGAAAGCTTTGAAGAAACATTAGGTGCGGTTTCTCCTGAATCACATGGGGTAGTGGCCCCTATATTTAATACAGGAAATAATGATGCTTGGGGTCATCCTATGCCCACAAACATAGCATGGACATTTAATCCTGACACTTTAGATATAGAAATATCTCAAACTGAAGAACCTTTTATTATACTTCAAAGAACAGCACATGAAGGACACGTTAAACAATTAGACCCAGCTTTTAGTTTGAAAACTATAATGACAAAAGACAAGGATATTAACCTACTAACGTCTAATTATCAGAATTATCCTTCTTTAATTGCTGATTTGCATAAATCAGATGATTATGAGCCAACAGGTGTCTTTAATAAAAATCTAATTTCACCAGCACATACCGTCAAAGCTTTTGACGATCTTACAGAATTAAAAGGGTTTAGCGGAGATTGGGTCATACAAACTAAACCATTAGGGAGTCGTATGCTTATTGAAAAGAAAGGCAAATCAATAGAGCCAAGACTACCGAACAACATCCAAAAAGACTTGAAAGGTATGAAAGGAGACTTCACAATTGATGGTTATTTGAATGATAAAAAATTATCAGTTGTTGATTTGTTAGTCCACAAAGGTTCCGATTTATCGTTTGAACCGTTATCTGACCGAATAAATGTATTACGCACATTATACCATTCAACGGACAATATTCATTTCCCAGCACCTTCTAATTGTGTATTTTCAGATGATGAAGGACTTGTTAAATCAATAGCTGGTTTTGATAAAGGCGAGTTTTTAGTTAGAGATTCTTATTCCACTTTTATTAAAGATAAAGAATTACATCCAAAATGGGTATTATTCGTTAATGATGATATATCTAAAACTAAGATTTATCCTCCTTTGCCTGAGTTATTAGTGAAAGGAACTGATATTATACTTGAATATCCTGAGATTGTTTCGCCAGTTATTGTTAAGACCAATACTGATGAAAACGGCATATTCGTTGAATCTTACGAAGGATTGTCATATTTGGTAAAACAAGCTCAATCTCAATTTGACCTTTGGTCTGCCCCAGCCGCATTGGTTTTGAAAGAAGGTGCAGCTGCGGGAGTAGGTGGTGGAGGCGAAGGTACGGGAATGGTGTCCTCGACAACCGAGGGGACATTACAGGCCATTCATTCTGTTAATCCCCGCCGTAAAAAGAAAAAGAAGATTATTCAAAAGGCCCCGGCTATCCTTGAACCAAATGGTGAAGAAGACGAAATTGCACATATGATGAGGCACGTATCTAAAGTTATTACTGAGGAAGAGATTTCTTTGACCTCTGATCAGCTGGAAGAAAAAATAGATGGACTCAAAGAAGACCACCTATTGAGATTTGGAAATGAATATGGGATCGAAAGAACTGAAGATAATAAATGGACAGTAAATCAAGCAGTGGATGACGATATTGCAGATACTCCAATTGAGAAGTTTGCTTTTCCTAGAATGAATAGAGCATCCAGTGATGGCGGTGCGTGGTCAGGTATGCAGGGTGATATTACCGCCCCCACTGGTGCTACTACTATTGATGACGAAGAAAATACTACTTTTGGAGACCCAAAAGAGGGCAGGGACGATGACCAAGAAAAACACAATATACCCATGCTAAATATATTCCCTGATGACGAGTTAGAAAAGCCCAAAATAGAAATGGATGAAAACGGTGCAGTGATGCGTTTTCCAAAAAAAGAAAAAAAAGAAAAAATCGCTGATGCAGCGGCGCAGCCTAGCGTTAGGACTGATTCGGTATGATGTTAGGGTTGTCAGCCTTAACACAATCTCATTCATATACCATTGTAAAATAATTAGTTGTTAATGTCATCCGCCGCATTAGCCATACAACCCTCCCTTAAGTGGAGTGCAGTAGGGTCAGACTTTATCTTAAAGTCTCAAGCTGGTAATGACTTATACATAGCTGGATATGCTAGTGTGGACATGGTGGACAAGCAGGGAGATAGAATACCTGCTGATGCTTTGAAGAAAGCATTTGGAAGTTTCATGGAAAACAAAGCTTTCAGAAATGTGCAATTAGCGCACAGTGGAATACAAGTAGGAGAAGTTGTAGCAGACCACACCGATTCAAATGGCCGATTATGGAAATCAGAAGTTGACGATCATGGCCTATTCGTTGTTTGTAAGATACGCAGCGATATACAGAAAGCTAGAGAGGTACAAAAGCAAATTAGAGATAATGAATTACGTGCCTTCTCTATTGGTGGACAAGCTTTGTTCAGGGTTAGTAAACATACGCCTGAGCATGGAAGCCACCGTGAGATTACCGAGCTGGAATTGCATGAAGTGACTTTGTGTAAAAAAGGAATAAACCCCGAAGCTCGTTATACTATATTAAAAATGGAAAACCCGGAAGTGGAAAAAATGACAGATAATGCAGAAGCCCTAAGTGAAATACGAGATGGATTAGCAAGAGTGCTAAAACATATTGACGAAGAAGAACCAGCAGAAGCCCCAGTGATGAACAAATCTAACGATACAGCAGTAGCTTACATCGACACATTAGAGAAGTTTGCTCACGAACAAGGAATTGATCTTGATAAATTAAGAGGTCACTTCGGATTAGCTAAGGCATATTTGCCGGGCGATGGTCAGGGCTATTCACACCGAGGGCAGGGAGATGAGATTGGAAGCGGAGAAGATGCTTCTGAACCTACATACCCTTCATTACCAGCAGCTAGCGGTAATAAAAACGTAATCAAGGCACCAGCTAAGATGAAGATGGAGGCACCAAAGGGCAACAGGTCCGTAATCAAAGAATCAAATGAAGTCACCGCTGAAGGATTAGAGCGTGGTTATAGAGCATACGCTGGTATGCGTGATGAAGAAAATCTAAAGTCAGTCGTAAAATCCCAATGGGAAGAGCGTTATCAAGCTGAATCAGCTAGAGCTATGGAGATGCAAAAAGCATCTGATTATAGCGGGCAGATCGCAGCATTACAGCAAGAAATTGCATCACTAAGAACTGTAAATGCAGATATACAAAAATCAGCAGTTGCAGTACCTACAACATCAGACATCCGAATCCCTACACATGAAGAGTTTAACGCAATGGGTAGTGACATTGACGGCTGGAGAGCTGTTGAAGACCTAGCAAGGAGAGCAATACGTGGAGAATAATTCTGCACAGGGATATAAAATACAGGAGATGAAATTAAAATGAGTGGATCAAGAGGATATTTGAGAACAATAGAAGACATGGAACGTCTATACTACGGGGCTGGTGCAGGTGCTAACGCATGGGCATACTCCGGTACAGACTTACTGAAGGCTGACTCGCCTCTAATGAGCAGTACCACAGGTACTTACCAAGCTATATTTGGTCGTAAAGTATGGTCGCAGCTGAACCAAGAGTTCAATGCGTTCTCTATACTGCCTAAGAAACCGTGGGAAAAATCCGGTTGGAGAGTAGTCACTGACAAACCTTCATTCGATGTTGGTGGCGGTCTTCCTGAGAACGGTACACTGCCTGAAACAAGCAAACCAAGTTTTGCTCACGTAGCTGACAAACCAAGAACAGTCGCACATACATTCGATCTGTCTGAAACTGCAATGTTCTTAGCTGACAAAGACGATGGTCTTGGAGATGCTAGAGCTGTCATGAAGATGGAAATGGCAAAGCACCACGCTGAGGCAATCAATAAAATGCTTCTAAAAGACATTGATTTCCGTGATACAACACTAAACGACTTTGAGTCAATTGACCGTTGTCTATCATCATCATTCGTGGAAACAACTAGCTTTGGTGACGTAAGTGCTGCTGGTGATCACGACCAATATAACATTGACCGTAATGCAGGAAGCGTTGCACAATGGTATGACGCAAACGTGGATGCAGGTGCTTCAGGTACTGAGAGAGCATTGTCTCTAAACATCATGGACGGAATGTTCAGAAGTGTATGGGAACGTGGAGGACAGCCTAAAGTTATCCTTACTGGCTACGATACATTAGAAAAGATTCAGCAACTATTACAACCTCAGCAAAGATTTACTGAGATGAAGAGAGTTGTACCCGGCGTTAATGGCGTTAAGGGTGTACCGGGCATGGAAGCTGGTTTCATTGTAGCAACATACAACGGAGTCCCACTAATTCCATCAAAAGACGTTCATTCAGAAAGCGGTGGATTAAGTCGTATGTATTACTTAGATACAGACTACCTTTACTTTTGCACTGCAAAACCAACATTATACCACGAATCCGGTATAGAGACTGGCGATCCATTCGGAATCAACAGACTAGGACAAATGGGAATGTTCCACACTATGGGCAACCTTTGGCAACTCTTCTATGGCGCACACGGTAAGGTGAGAGATTTATCTGCTTAAGGTGGCTAAAGAAGAATAATTAATGGAGGAAAAAGATATGGCAAACGTAAATATTACAGAAGCAAGCAGCTCAGTAGTTTTGGATTCAAGACTATGGATGGGTACACGGAACGGGTCAACAGCATGGTTGAATGGAATAGCTGGTGTAGCAGCGGGTCAAGCAGAAGGTGGAGTAAATCTTCTAACTGTTGACCTATACATAACATCAGCATCAACAGCAACTACTTTTGATCTTGCAGACTCAGGTATAACTGGAGTAAACGGAACAACAGCATTAGCAGTTCTTTCTCTAGTAAACAACTCAGGGGCATATGAAATACCAGCAGACATTAGAACTTCAGGTTCAACTGTGCTTTTCACAAGTCCAAGCGGTACAAACACCGATGTAATGAGATTGACCTTAATATATGCTTGAGGTGAGAGCTAAATGGCTCTTACATTGAAGTATATCGGTGCAAGACCTTATTGTGAAATCACTTTACCAAGTGGTAAGCAACTAGGTTTTGCTAGAGGCATGGAAAGGGACGACATTCCTGACGATTGGATTCGTGTGCAAATATTACCCGCAATAGAAAACGGCGGTAGGATGTGGGAGGTAATCGACACCACTGGTAAAGACCAAGCTAAAGAAATGGCTAAGGTGATCGAAGAAGTAGCAGCCCCTGTGGTTGAAACTCCAGTCGCACCTGAACCAGTTGTTGAGGCACCAGTTGTTGAGGCACCAGCCCCAATAACAATATCAGACGAAGAATTAATGTCGAATGGATTCTCTCAGGGCTTAACAAGATCACAAATGATGACTTGGTGTACGGAAAGAGGAATAACAACCGTAAATACCGACACTAAAGCCAAACTTACAGATAAAGCCCGCCAACATTTAGCGGGGGCATCTGAGTGAGTTCAGAAGACGTTAATGATGGCGTAGGCAGATACGCTAGTCGCACCCGTGTTAATAGACGGGTTTTGACAATTGAAGGAGACGGCACTGACAGCGTATCGGGTTCACTTGACTTGAATGGTAAGATTACAAGAGTAATACTTGACCCTAAAGATATATCCTGCAATGCAAATGCGGCAACCACTGGTTCATTAGTTATTTCAATGGATTTAAGCCCTACTGGATCATCAACAGGTTATCCGTATTGTGACACGCTCGCAGCTTTAGATGTAAGGACTGCTAGCAACACCGCTTTGCATTTCCAAACATCCGAGGGCGGCAACTTGAATGCAGATGGCGGGAATACAAGTGGATTACATTTCACTGTTTCAGCCCCAGCAAGTTCGACCACAGGTGGAGTAGTAATTGATGAAGCCGCACCGTGGAGTGGGCTTGTATGTGGTAAAGTCACATTTACAATAGCTACATCTAACGGTACTTTCGCTGGTGGAAGTTTCAGATTAATAGTTATTCACGAATGATAAAAAAAAACAGTTCTTATATATGATTGTATCATGAAGGGTTCTATATGGCATTAACCGTGACGCAACTTGGAAGAACGAATATTACAGGCAACAGACTTACTGTTGCACTAAAAGTAGTCCCTGATAGTAGCTGGCTTGCGGCTGGCGAAGCATTGAACTTGACACAATACGTTCCTGTATTAGAAACGGTTCTTGTTGATTCAGACCCCGGAGGATATGTTTGGTCATTTGATAGATCAGCAGCTAAACTTCTTGCTTACGAAGCAGGGGCGGATGGTGCTTCTCTCGATGCAGTGGCAGACTCCACTAACTTATCAGGTCAAACTCTTTTCATCACAGTCACCGGGACAAGGGCATAAACGGGGTGAATCCCTGTGGGTAGCTTAGAACTTGGTGAAATAAATCTTGAAGAATTACTAGAAATAGGTAAAAGGCGTGAAGTACGTCTTGAAGAACTTACTACTGGCATGACTAAAACTGATGAGTCGATCTTCAGTAAAGACAACATGGCGGCTCATAGCCATGACATTAAAGTAAAAACAAGAGGGCGACAAAAATACGATATTCAAAATATAGGTGCGGGTACTCGTTGCCTTGAATGCGGCCTTCTTCACTTTTGTTGGACACCAGCCTGTGCAGGATGTGGCGGGGCTATGGATTATAATTTAGGGAAGTATGAACAATGACAGAAGATTTTGACAAAGCTTGGGAGTTGGTTAAAGCCGCACCATGCGGAGTTTGCGGTGCTATGCCCGGCGACAGGTGTGGTAAAAATGCCCGAATGCCAGCTAACAGGTGCCGTCAAAGAAAAAATGCAGCGGCTAGAGGATTTGATAATTCGATAGATTTGACGATTGAGGATATAACTCCGCCTGATTATATCACAAATAGAGGTTGAGGGGGATGAAGTATGCCAACAACATTCAACCCCGGAAATAGGCCAAGTCAGCCACTATACCCTGATAGCTTAGTTTATACTACTGTGGATAAAGTTGTTCAATATCTTCAATTACCTGAGACCGAACCAATAGCATTAGCTGTTAATACATCTGTATCGGGTAGTTCAATTAGACTTCCTATAAGTGGTGCTGATTATAGAAGGTGGGGGTTTTCAGCAGGAGATAAGGTCTATGTTTATGATGATGTGACAAGTTTGAATGTTGAATATACGTTGACTGGTGCAACATCAGCGGGGTCTAGCGGTGTGGTCAATCTTGTAGCTGCAAATGATAGCAACACATTTACCACTGCAAACAACGCATTTTTACAGCCTGTTTCTATTATTTCTAACAGTAAACAAAGAGGTATTACAAAATCAGCCGTTGAAAACTTGATCAAGAAAAGACAAGACTATATTGATACCATGACTAGACAATCATGGAGGCCAAGAATTGTTGTCGATGAATACAAAAACTTCACTACTTTCAAACCCTACCGCCGTAGGTATTACACTGATTATGTAGGTGCGGTGTATCTTAATCATAGAAGTATTAGGCAAATACTTAGGATGGGGGTATGGCAGGGTGATTATTACAAAGAATTAGCCGCAGGAAGAGTTCGTCTTACACTAAGCAACACTCATTCAATGACAGATAATGACAAAGTATTCTTGTGTCCTAATGTGGCTCATGTAGGTATTCTTCAAGCTTGTAGTGCGGGTGCGACATCAACATCAAAATATATTAGAGATTTTGGTGTTAAATCAGTGGCTACCGAGTTGGCTAACTTAATCAATGAAGATGCTCTTACAAACAAAGCAGCCATACAAATTGGCTCACTAACTCAAAATGGTAGCAATTTGAATATATCAAACGAATATCTTGCTACATCAAATAGTGATGATGGTGATGGAAAAGTCATAATAAGTAGCATGAGAGAGGGTGAAGATGGTATCAATAGCACCATTGCGGTTTCAAACAGTAGTAGTTTCGCAATGGATCGAGGGACTGATTGTAGCTCAACTATTACAGCAACAACGGGGTCTCCTGTAAATACATTTACTTTATCAGATGCTAGCACCTTTGTTCAAGGGCATTCATTAGTCTATAATGGAGACAATGTTGCTTTGTGTTCACGTAGCGGCAATGTGTTTACTATCGTGACTGACTTGACTTCTAGCTTTGCAGCCAGCTGTGCAAATGATGTTGTTATTCGCCAGCAAAGGTTAGGGATAGATTCACAAGATATTGAGAGGCAAAAAGATTGGTGGTCAATAGAAGATAATGGGGCTATTATGTTCAACAACCAATATCCTTTCTTTGAAAATCATAGCTTAAAAGTTTCATATGTATATGGTGAGAGGTATCTCGATAAAGTCATTGAAGATGCTTGCACCAAACTTGTAGTTAGAGATATATTGATGACTGATGATTACACTGCTTTATTCCCTGAAGGAACTCAAAACTTAGACCTAAATGGTAAAATAACAAAACTAGATGAAGAAGTTAAAAGAATGTTAATACCTTATCAAGAAACAATTATTGTTGCCGGAGTAGGTGGTTGATCTGTGCAGAGTGAATATTTTCAGAAATTAGCGGATAGTTTTGAAGCGGTTGAAAAATGTTATGAAAAATGGTTGAGCATATATCCTTCTCTTGAACAAAAACTAACACTTTATGAAGAACAAACTTCGTTTCTTGAGGGTCATAATTATACCCCGGCAGAAATAGAAAACATAGTGGCAAAGCAGATATTGAACCATCCTATCAATAAGGATTTAGAAGAAGCAATGGAACGGCTTGAAGAGGTGATGGGGGGATGACAGACGCAATCGCAATTGTCACTAACATTCTTGATGCGAATTGGACTAAGGCCCCTAAGCCTTCTATACAAGACATAGCCAATTTGGATAAGGGTGATGGGAAAAGAGTAAGGCTTCAAGACAAAGACGTAATTCGTATATTTGAGACAGCACATAATGAAGCACAGCCTGAGTTATTGTACGATTTCGTTAATGAACACATTAACCTAACTTTAGACATTAGGACTGTAAAAAGCAGGGAGAGGTTATCTGAATTAAGAAATGAGGTCAGGAGGATTTTACATGGGTTTAGAAAAGGAGATGGAATAAACTTTGATCGGATTATTTTCAAAACACGTACTGACTTATCTGACCGTACTAAAAAACTATTCAGATATACGATGCAATGTGAAATTGTGACCTTCAGCATGACCGCTGAAACTGAAACCACTTTTATTAATCCGACTACAAATGCGGTCACAGGGGCTAATATATATCAAACGCTTAGTGCAAGATTAACAGAATTGTCCCTACTTACCCCCACTGATGGGCAATCAATAGTAGGAAATGGCGACAATTGGGTAGTTGCTAGTACCGGGGACATAAGTAGCGTAGTAGCAGGAACTGGGCTGACTGGGGGTGGCGTATCGGGAGATGTGACATTAAATGTAAGTGGTTTGACTATTTCTCAATTAGCGGCCAATACTCTTCAATTAAGCTCAGAATCATTTGCAGATAATGATACTACTTTGATGACATCAGCAGCAATCAAGGATTATGTCGATACAATTGTAGGGGGCGCACCGGGGGCATTAGACACCCTCAATGAGCTTGCAGCAGCAATAAATGATGATGCTTCTTTTGCCTCGACAATTACTACAAGCATAGGCACTAAGTTAGCAAAGGCAAGTAATTTATCTGATCTTGTTAATGCAGGAACCGCACGAAGCAATTTAGGTCTAGGCAGTATGGCTTTACTCAATTCAATAGACATATCAAGTCATACAAACTTGGCAGTGGGGACAGGTTTAACTCTTAGTGGAGACACACTTAGTATAACCGATGATTCAATCAGTGAAGTAAAATTAGATGTCACCAATACCCCTACTGATAATTATATTTTAAGCTACGATCAAGCTTCGGGCGGGTTTACATGGATTGCACCAGCAAGTGTAGGGGAGAATAATCAAAATGCTTTCAGCACTATTGCTGTATCAGGTCAAACAAGTGTCGCCGCAGATTCGACCACTGATACCTTGACTTTTGTCGGCGGGGCTAATGTCACAATAACTACAACAGCTGGTAGCGATACTATCACCTTTACCGCCACTGATACAAATACCGAATATTCAGTAGGAGATGGAGGTTTAACACAAAACAATTTCACAAATGCCCTCAAGACAAAGTTGGATGGTATAGAAGCATCTGCTGATGTGACAGATTCCGCTAACGTAAAATCAGCTTTAGGGGGGGCAATAGGGGGTGATGCACTTCAAATCGGAGACGGCAGCACAACTACTACATTTCCCGGTTCAATTGTAGTGACAGGGACTACAACCACGAATCACGTTGAAACCGTTTCAACATCTAATGGTGTTATCTTTGAAGGTTCTAATGCGGATAACAACGAAGTGTCCCTAAAAGCGGGGACAGTAAGTGCTGACCGAACAATTACTTTGCCGGATGCAACAGGCACTATTGCCTTAACGAGTCAGCTAACAACAGATACTAATACTCAAAATGTATTTACTTCATCTTTTGTCGATTCAACCAACGACATTCTATTACGTTTGACCAAGAGTGGTGCCAGTAGTGGGACACAAGATATTAAGTTCGTAGCAGGTTCTAATGTCAGTTTAACTCATACTGATGCAAACAACATAACAATTTCCTCCACTGATACTAATACAGTTTATACTCATCCTAACCATAGTGGAGAGGTGACATCTTCGGCAGATGGGGCTACTGTCATAGCATCCAATGTTGTCGATGAAGACAATCTCAAAGTGACTAATTCCCCAACAGATAATTACATCCTAAGTTATGACCAAGCTAGTGGCGGTTTTACGTGGATAGACGCTGCGAGTGCAGGGGGGGCTAATCAAAATGCTTTCAGTAATGTAGCTGTAAGCGGTCAAACAACTGTCGCTGCTGATTCATCCACTGATACTTTAACCCTAGCAGCAGGGTCAAACGTCACAATCACAACTACTGCTGGGACAGATACAGTCACAATAGCATCAACTGATACTAATACCACCACTACTGCTGATGTAGCATCTGCGTTGAATGCAAACATAGGTGCTGATTTTAACATTGGTACTACTACTGGTCATAAAGCGATCTTTGCGGGTCAAGTAAGTGCGTCTAGCCTTATAATTTCAGGAAGTGCTAGTGATACAAATGTAGGCGTAATTTCATGGCTCAGCCCACAGGCTGATAGCAGGATATGGGCTTTTCCCGATCATTCAGGTTCTGTATTAACAAATAATGATATAGACAAAGAATGGATTCAAGATGTAGTAGGGGAGATGTTTGCTTCTAATACTGAAACTAGGATTTCTGCTACTTATGTTGATGGTGCCGTAGCGTCAGGTAAAATAAATCTAGTAGTGGATGACATGACCGCTAATACTGAATATTCAGTGGGTGACGGTGGACTTACACAAAACAACTTTACTGATGCTTTGAAAAGTAAATTAGACGCAATTGAAGCGGCAGCTGATGTCACTGATTTAGCAAATATAACCACTGCATTAGCAGCACTTACTGGTGATGACACTTTAGTTATGGGTGACTCAGGAGACGATACAACGGTCAGGGTCCGAGGTAATCTTGTTGTGACTGGTACGACAACTACTGAGAATGTCGAAACATTATCGACATCAAATGGTGTAGTGTTTGAAGGTAGTGCGGCTAACAATAATGAATTGACTTTGAAAGCTGGAACCGTTTCAGCGGATAGGACGGTCACTATTCCCGATGCTACATTTACAATACCTACTCAGGACACCACGTATTCTATTGGTGATGGAGGTCTAACACAAAACAATTTCACTAATACTCTTAAGACTAAACTTGACGGTATAGCAGCATCGGCAAACAATTTCTCTTTACCGACTGCTGCTTCTGATACTTTAGGTGGAATAAAAGTAGGTGCGAATCTAAGTATAAACGGTAGTGGCGTTTTGTCTGCTGCTGCAACAGGAGTTCAAGGAAGCATAGCTGATACACAAGTTGCGTTTGGCGATGGCACAAGCATTACAGGCCATCAAGGTTTGAAATATACAACTTCTAATAACACGGAATTACTAACAGTAGGTGGTCAATACAATGGTATAATTCGTGTAGGAACAGGTGCGAATACACATCCAAGTTATTCATTTTATGGCACAGGTTGGACTAATACAGGACTTAGAGCCGCAATAGACGACAATACAAATCAAAGAAAGGGATTAATGGTTGTAGTTGAGGGTGATGACCAAATCCATTTTCATGATGGGTTTGTAAGACCTGCAACAAACAATGATTACGATTTAGGTTCTAGCACTTTCAAGTTCAAAGACGCATATATTGATGGGGTATTATATGCAGATGCAATAAATCTAGGCGGTTCAGCTCTTGGTGCATTAGCTACTCTTAACTCGGTTGCCGCAGGACAGATCGATGAGAATGCAGTTGATAGTTCAGAATTAAAAGATGGGGCTATCGATGAATCGCATCTGAACGCAACTAATTCACCAACAGATAACCATCTTCTAAGTTATGATCAAGCTAGTGGTGGATTTACTTGGATAGCGGCGGGTGCTGGCGGAGAGAACAATCAGAACGCTTTCAGCACCATATCAGTAAGTGGGTCGTCTGATGTTGTAGCAGATGGAACAACCGATACTCTTACCCTTGCAGTTTCAGGAAATCTTGCGATTGCTACCACGCCCTCAACAGATACCGTCACTATCTCAGCAGTATCGGGTGATATTCAACTAAACAATTCCGTTCAATTGTTAGGAGATACAAGCACTAGACTTACTGTAAAAACAGCAAGTGCCGCATCAAACGGTGCTATTCTAAGGTTTCAAGGTAGTGACGGCAACGATATATCAAGTCTTACAATTCCATCATCTAACGGAACAATATCAACTTCTGACACTACTTATTCAGCTGGTGTAGGCATTGCACTTTCAGGTACGACTTTCGCTTTAACCGACCCAGCTAATCTAAATGCGTTAGATGAATCTTCAGATGCAACCGATGATAAAATATTACTTTGGGACGAATCTGCTTCTGAATGGAAACACATGACTCTTGATAATCTTCAGGATTCAATAGATACTACTGCAACAGGCGGGGCTGGTGAGGCTTTCAAGACTATATCGGTTAGCGGCCAATCTAATGTTGTAGCGGATGCGGCAGCAGACACGCTAACCCTTGCCGCAGGTTCTAATGTGACAATTACAACCAATGCAAGTTCTGACACGATTACATTTGCTTCGACAGATACTAATACGCAATTATCTCAAGAGCAAGTTGAGGATTACGTCAATGGAGTTATCGTAGCAGGTTCTAATATTACCAAAACATATGACGATGCAGCAGGGACTCTAACGATTGCTGCTACTGATACTAATAC